>Ga0164294_10001806_pt1 | contig 19546 bp, 13 predicted proteins | sample GEODES005metaG_FD_111479 | JGI IMG/M metagenome (GOLD analysis project Ga0164294, IMG submission 111479) | Oligotrophic lake water microbial communities from Sparkling Lake, Wisconsin, USA - GEODES005 metaG | ecosystem: Environmental > Aquatic > Freshwater > Lake | place: USA: Sparkling Lake...
ACACTCCAGTGCTTTCCAATATTCAAAACCCTGATGCCGCGATTCCGGAATATAGCTTTCTCTGCCATGTCCATCGATATGCCATTTACCTATAAATCCGGTGTGATAACCATTTTTTTTGTAGACTTTGGCGATGGTTGTCAAGTTTGTATCAAGCATCACATCATTCATGAACATACCCGTTGTAGTTGGATACATGCCTGACATTAACTGTGCACGAAAAGGAGTACAAACCGGCATTCCTGATACTGCATTATTTAAATTTAAACTATGTTGGGCTATCCGATCAATGTTTGGGGTAATTACATCCGTATCTCCGTTAAAACCTGTCGACTGAGCCCGCCATTCGTCGCAAATAATAAATACAATGTTTGGAGCCTTGTTTTTTTGTGCCTTGACCACTGTGGCAAACAAAAAGATGGAAAATAGTAAGATGATTGACGTCAATAGCTTCATAAAACTGATTTGTTGAATAAACATAGAAGAATATTATAGTATTTCCATCCTGCTCCGTCTAGTATTTGAAAGGGTTACATTTTGTTGTATACAAGATGCAGCTGGAGATTGTGCAGGACGGAGCATGACGTGTAAAAAAATAAGTATCTGTAATTTTAAGTATTGACCTAAATTAAGACTGATAGCTATCTTTTTATAAAGAAAACAATAACCATCGAATTTTAGCAATCCAATGTGGCAACCTAATGGTATTTCTATTTTTACCATTCAATTGCCAAAACCAATAAAATCCTTTTCAATATAGCGTATCAATTGTATATAATATGATGAATCTAAGAAGCACATTTTTATTTTTAATATGCGGTACATTATTTTATATAAGTGTAACAGCTCAACCTATAAAAAATCGCAGGCCCAACATCGTTTTTATCCTCGCAGATGACTTAGGTTATATGGATCTCAACGTTTACGCTAAAAAAATAACAGGGGTTTCGGCGAAGGATTAGTTTTACGAAACGCCTGAAATCGATAAACTTGCCAACGAAGGTATTGCGTTTAGTTCAGCTTATGTTAATCCGCTATGTTCGCCTACCCGTTCCAGTATTATTACAGGGCGATATGCGGCCAAACTTGGATTTATGACCGCAACAGCTGGTAATGCCAGCACATTTTATAGCCGGGGTGAAAAACCACCAAAGGGTTTTAATGAACAGGATGCACTTTGGGCAGACAAGATTGACATTCAGCAGGCTTGGATCAATGGTTACACCCATATTGCCCTTCCTTCCGGTCAGCCACAGGACAATGGGGTAAACGAAATCACTATTGCCGAGGCGCTTAAAGGGTATAATTCAGGCTTTATTGGTAAATGGCATCTTGGCGGTCATGGATCGGAAGGGTATCAGCCGCATGACCAGGGATTTGATGAGATTGCTTATTTTGACGCCGGAAGTTCCCCTTACTTTAATTGGAGAGCACTTTGGGACAGAAAAGAAAAAAATTTCCCTAAAATGCGGCAAGTTCAGCTTATGCAGGGTAAATCAGGTGTAGAGACTGGAAAATCATACTTGACGGACGATCTGACAGAACAAGCCGTCAATTACATAGACCAACAGGCTTCGAGCAACGACAAAAAACCATTTTTTCTCTATTTCTGTGAGTTTGCTGTACACGGACCGTTACAGGTGCCTCAAGATATGATCGATTATTTCGACAAAAAGTCAACAAAAGGCTGGAATGGTGATATCAATTCAACTTATGCCGCGATGATCAAATCGCTCGATAATTCAGTTGGTCGCATTATGGCCAAGTTGAAAGAAACGGGTTTGGATGATAACACGGTTGTAGTATTTATGTCGGATAATGGTGGAATTGCATATGATGCGAAATCCCCACACGGGCTTACCACATCTAATGCCCCGCTTAAAGGTAGCAAGGCCATGCTGTATGAGGGGGGGATTCGGGTGCCACTAATATTTTGGCAAAAAGGTCAGATCAAAGGTGGACAGTGGAGCGATGTGCCGGTTCATTGCGCTGATTTTTTTCCTACTTTTCTTCAATTAGCGCACCAGGATACAAAAGGCTATAACATAGATGGACAAAGTATTAAGCCATTGTTGAATGATCCGAGGAACATTAAGAAACAGTATACACGTAATACGTTTTACTGGCACTACCCACTTAATGTAGCTCCAGAAAATCCCGATGACAACTTGCCTTTAACCCCACATTCGGCAATTCGAAAAGGAGATTATAAACTGATATTCGATTGGCATGGACGCTTGAAATTGTACAACATTAAAAATGATATGTCAGAAAAAAACAATCTAGCGTTTAAAAAACCCGAACTCACAAGAGCGTTGTTTGCTAACCTGATAGGGTGGCTTGAAAAAAATGTAGACAGTAAATATTTACCAACATTAAATAAAGCGTATAATCCTACAAAGGAATCGAGAAATATTCCTTTTGTTGATTTATATGGCAGTTTTAAACAGGGAATTGACATTATTAAAATAGCAAATTAAATCAGGTTGGTTGTTTTCAATTAATAGTATATAGAATGAATTCAGCAAACATATTCAGTTATATTTCTATTGATGCATATTCAGCAACCCCTAAATATGCCCAACTAAGTAACTCAATTGTAAAAGCAATAGAAAGAGAATTGATTGGAAAAGATTATTTGTTGCCTTCAATCAACCAGCTGAGTTATGAGCTTGATGTGTCAAGGGATATCGTCGAAAAGGCATACAGACATTTGAAAAAATTGGGAGTTATAGTTTCTGTACCAGGAAAGGGATATTTTGTTTCTTCTATCAATAAAATTCATTCGCTAAAAATATTTCTACTCTTCAATAAACTAAGTATACACAAAAAAATAATGTATGACGCTTTTGTGGCTAGTATGGGTAATGATGCAATCATAGATTTTTATATTTATAATAACGACTATGCATTATTCAAGAAACTATTGTCTAATAGAATGTATGACTATTCTAATTATGTTATCATTCCCCATTTTCTGGAGGGAGGCGAAAATGCAGCAGAGATTATTAACAGCATTCCCAAGAAAAAATTATTATTGCTAGATCATTTGTTAGGAGGAGTAAATGGGCAATTTTCGGCTGTATACCAAGATTTTGAAAAGGACATCTATGTTGTATTGATGCAGATGATTGATAAATTAATTAAGTACAAAACCATCAAAATTGTACTTCCGGATTATACCTATCATCCCAGACAGATACTGCAAGGGTTACATCGTTTTAGTATCGAGTATGCTTTCAATTATGAAGTAGTTACAGATGTGCGCAAAGCTGAAATATCAGTGGGGGAAGTATACATAATACTAATGGAGGACGATCTTGTGACGCTGATTGAAAAGGTAATTGAAACTAAACTTGTGGTTGGTAGCCAGGTTGGTATTATTGCTTATAATGAAACGCCCATTAAAAAATTAATCCATAACGGAATTACGACCATTTCAACTGATTTTCATTTGATGGGGAAAAAAGCTGCACAATTGGTAATGTCGAATTCGCAAGAGCAAATTGCCATTCCATTTCGGGTAACATTTCGTGCATCTTTATAAATAGGCCACATAAATGTTAGCATCATTTTAGCCATCAGATTTTAATTTTTAATTATTAACCTAACCTGCTGAATGCAATGGTTTTCGAGAAAGGCAGTAGCTGCTTTTTGTAGGATCCAACAATCGTGATTTATCAGAAATTCATGTTGGAATTACGCTTAAATCAAACTTTTTTTGGATAGGTAAAAAAAACTGAAACATATTCAATGTATAAAATATCAGCTAAGGGCAGACAATTTTCTATGTAGACAGAGCAGGATAGTTATCATTTAGAATTACAATATATTCATTGGGGATTAGTAAGTTATTGACTTGAATAATGATTAAAATATGAAAAAGCTGTTTTTTATTCTGTTGCTTTTTGTTACTGTAACCGGGTGGGCACAAGAAAATCACTCAGGGATGCGTACTAACTTCTCCCTTGAGTTGGAAACGGATAGTGTACATGATATGCGTGCAGTTCGGCTTTCTCAACAGGAAGTTGAAATTAAAACACTCGGCAAAGACCCCTGGATCTATACAAAATCATTGAAAGAGGCGATTGGTAGTGAGTCATTCATTTTATCATTCGAATATTTCTGCCCCAAAGGACTGGATATTTTTCAAATATATTTTGGCGTACCCGCAAGTGAAAAACGAACAAAAATACTTCGCAACTTTGGATTGGCAGAAGGTTGGGTAGGGTATACAATTGATTTAAGTACTGAACTTAAAACATGGGGTAAGGTTGGTGATAGGCTACGAATTGATTTTGGTACTGAGGCAGATGTTGAAATTCAGATCCGTAACTTACTTCTAAGGCCAATGACTGAAAGAGAAATCACCGTAGCAGCAAACCGGGAGGAAAAGATTAAGAAAGAAGCCAAAATGGAGGTAAGGTTAAAAGATTATTTATCAAAAAACTTTGCTGCTGAAATTTCAGGTGTAAAAGTGGGTGACACCGAAATTATTGTTACAGGTAACAAAGCTTCTAATGATGTATACTATTTATGCGAAGTGGCGCCTTACCAGGATGTGACCGAAGAAGTACATTTTGAAGATTCGATATTCATTAAGAGCCATTTATTTCAGGAAAAAATGAAACGATATGTAAACCGAAAGGGTATTCTGTATGATCGGTTACTGTCGAAATGGGTGATAGCCCAAAAAACGAACAATGGGTACCAGCTAATGTCACATGCGCATTACCCTGATGAGATCAAATCATTATACGATTTGCCCAAAGAGGTGGCAAAAGGTCGAAAAGGAATTGGTGGATTTAGCACCAATCGAGGACATACAAGCGATTTGGATGAGCTGGGCATAACCAGTGCTACCGTGAATATTTGGTTTGCTAAATTTATGTTTACTTCGCCAGCACCAGGCAGAATTGAACACAGGTATAACGGCAAATCATATTATTTTCGGGCAAAGGAAGTTGTACAATTTGATTCTATATTTTTACTCACGGCCCGAAAGGGCATAATTACTGCAGGGATTTTGCTGATAGATAAGGCAGAAAAATGTCCCGACCCGGTAATTGGAAAATTACTGCAGCATCCCGACATGGATCCTGCAGGCATTTACAGTATGCCTAATATGACCAATCCTGAAAGCGTGGATTGCTATGCTGCTGCACTTGATTTTTTAGCGAGCCGATACAGTAGACCTGATAAAAAGTATGGGCGTTTGAATCATTGGATCATGCACAACGAAGTGGATGCTGGTTGGGAGTGGACCAATATGGGCGAAAAAACTGCTGCTATTTTTATGGATACCTATATTAAATCTATGCGCTTATGTTATGCAATTGCCAGAAAATACAATCCGCATTCGGAAGTATTTATTACACTTACTCATTATTGGGGCTGGACCTCACATCCACGTTTTTATCCTTCAAAGGATTTAATGGAAATATTAATTCAGTACAGTAAAGCAGAGGGTGATTTTGAATGGGCAATGGCGCATCATCCTTATCCACAGTCGCTAGTTGAGCCAAAAACCTGGTTGGATAAACAGGTTGATTATACCTTTAATTCTCCGAAAATTACGTTTAAAAACCTGGAAGTATTGAATGCATGGATTAAACTACCTGAAGTTTTGTATAAAGGAAAAACCAAAAGAACTTTATGGCTTTCTGAAAATGGTACTAATTCAAAAACCTATTCAGAACAAGATTTGAAAGAGCAGGCTGCAGGATTTGCGTACACATGGAAAAAGATGGCTGTATTGGATGGTATTGATGGATTTCAATGGCACAATTGGTATGACCACCGGGGAGAAGGCGGCTTGAGGATCGGACTTCGTCGTTTCCCAGACGATGAACAGTTGCCAGGTGGCGTTAAACCCGTTTGGTATGTTTTTAAAGCGGCGGATACAAAGGATGAAAACCATGTTTTTGATCCCTATAAAACTGTAATTGGAATAAGCGATTGGAAAGAAGTACAATTTAAAGGTGCTATAAAAAAATGAGGGTATTATCAGTATTTAAACAAACAGGATTTGGTTTTAAAAATGTATTAAAAACGAAATGAAAAAAACATTGGGAATAGTACTTTATTTAATTCAATTGTCCGTTTTTGGGCAACTTGTTAAGGATGTTCCCAAGCCTAATGGATACCGTAATCTGCATACCGCACAATGGGAGGTAACAGATGCCCTTGGAAGAAAATTGCCGGGCTTTGATGTATGTGGGCCTATAAAAAAGGACCGCTTTGTAGGGATTTTTTATTTTATGACACATACCAAGCCAAGTGGTAAAGGGCCATTTGATGTTACGAAGATCCTAAAGGCGAATCCTAATAAACCTCAATGGGGGCAAGGGGATCATTTTTGGGGTGAACCCGAAGTTGGTTACTACCTTTCCTATGACAAATGGGTAATCAAGAAACATGCACAACAATTATCAGATGCCGGGGTAGACGTAATTATTTTTGATGTTACCAATGACAAAACTTTTCCGAATGTGTACCTTCCTGTTTGTGAAGTATTTACTGCAATGCGAGCAAAGGGAGAGCAAACTCCATCCATAGCATTTTTAGGCAGCGAAATTTCCGTTAATGAGTTATGGAATAATTTTTATAGTAAAGGGATTTTTCGTGATCTGTGGTTTATGTGGAAAGGAAAGCCATTATTGCTCTATGGCCAACATGAAATTCCATCCCGAAAAAAGAATAACGACGTTGTTTTTTCTGATAGTATTCGTAATTTTTTCAGCACTCGTCAAAGTTGGGCTTGGACTTCTTTGCCTTGGTACCAAGGAACACATTTTGGCAAAGATAAATGGCCATGGGTTGACCATTACCCACAGGCTATCAGTTGGCACGAATCGCCTGATAAGGCTGAAATGATTCCGGTAACGGTGGCCCAGCATCCTTTGTCAAATATTGGCAGAAGCTTTCATAATTTTAGTCAGCCAAAAAGCAATCAATATGACATAACGCCTTTTACTGACCAGGGATTGTGTTTTGAGGAGCAATGGCGCCGTGCTTTAGAAGTAGATCCCGAATTTGTTTTTGTTACAGGTTGGAATGAGTGGAGTGCAAGTGCTCAAGTAATGGGGCAAGACATCAATAAATCGTTGCAAAAATGGGCGTTTTATCCGGGAGCCCATTTGGGAAAAGTAGGTAAGCCATTGAATGTAGGTGATCATTATTTCATCGATCAATACAACCAGGAATTTAGTAGGGATATAGAACCGATGACAGACGGGCATACAGACAATTATTACTACCAATTGATGGCGAATATTCGCAAGTACAAGGGGATGGAGAAGCCCTTTCCATTGGCATCACCACACAAAATAAATGTACGGGGTGATTTCAAACAGTGGGAGTCTGTAGAAACAATTTATGTAGACCATATAGGTGATATTGATCACAGAAATAGCGCAGGACAAGGACATGCAGGACCATACATCAATACATTCGGAAGAAATGATTTACTTACAATGAAAGTTTCCTATGACTCCTCTGCTGTGTATTTCTATGCTGAAACTGTAAATGCTTTAACTCCTTCCTCAGACAAAAATTGGATGCTACTATTTATTGATGTTGACCAAAATAAGCATACCGGTTGGGAGGGCTACGATTTTGTTATAAATGCCCAGGTAATCAACACTCGAATTACTACTTTAACAAGGCTCAACAAGGATGGCACATTAGGGAAGTCGATGCAAATACCTTACAATGCCATGCATAATAAATTGATGATTGGTGTAGAACGATCTGTTTTAAGTAAAAATGAAAAATTAAACTTCGATTTTCATTGGGCTGATCATTTATTAAAGATTGGGGACATCAAAGGGTTTTTTCAGCAAGGTGACAATGCGCCAGAACGAAGGGCAAATTTCAGGTTTAAGGAATTGTAGCCTATTCAGATATTTTAAAAAACTGTTATTTAAAAAATATACAATGGCAAGAACATTTAAAGGAACAATATTGGCAATATTATGGGTTTTCGCCTCCCTACATGCCCAATCCGCAACTATTATACTTACAAGTGATCAGCAGTTGAGTGATTTATTGAATCCGGATAAAAAAATAGACATGTCAACTGGTTTTCAGAAACGTTTGATGAGTTTAAGAGAAGTATGTGAAGGCGCCCAAAAAAAAGGGGATAAAACGCTAACCATAGCATTTGATGAATTTTTTAGACAATACCGGGAGCAATCAGAAACAGTTCGTCTCCTTACCCCTGATATGGATGAATATGTAGATAAGATAAAAATAATTGCCGATTTTGCAGCAAAGTATGGAATGGGCATGGGGTTAAGCCTTTTAAGTCCTTTAGAATTAGGGCCTGCCTTTAAAAAGCAAACAGGTAAAACCGGAGAGTGGTTGCATTACAAAGTGGGGCTTCGGGATGCAGTAACTGGAAAATTCAATGTGCAATTGTGGCAACAACGTTTCTGGACAAATAACAAAGGGAAATTTCCTGTGAAATTAAAAGGGGTAAAAGCCTATGCATTTAAGGAGCAGCGTTTGCCCAATAGTTCGTATAAAGCAGTTTCAAGAGATGAGATCATCGAACTAAAAGACATAACGTATGAAGCGTGGGGCGAAGAGGGGGATAAGGAAGTAGTAAAGAACAATATGGAAACGGAACAATGGACCTCAACCTCAGTAACCAATGCCAGTGGCTCTGGTGCAAAGCGGGTAAGTGTTTATTCTAAAGGATCAGCCGAATTAAAAGGATATGACAATGTAATGGTGGTTTTGGAATACGAAGTATCTGAAATGGAATATTTTAGCGAAGAGGCTTCGTCGTTTTTAAAAAGCCTCCTGAAAAAGTACCATGATAAAGGGATTAAAATTCAGCATTTTTATTCTGATGAAATGCACATTCAGCAGGATTGGCTTTATTTTAGTCACCACGATAATGGACAATTGGCGGTACGTTATTACACCGATGCAATGGGTGCATTGTATCAAAAAAAATTCGGGATTCCCTTTGAAGAAAAGGATATTTTGTATTTTAATTATGGCCCCAATATCAACAGCAACCATGCTGATGCAGGTAGAAATATTCAGTATGTGATGGGAAAGTCGAGGGAAGATATTCAAAGGACTTATCTTTTCAGGGATCGGTATTATAAACTGCTCAATAATCAGGTGGTCGATTTGTTCAAAGGTGCTAAAACCTATGCCAGTGAATTATTCAAAGTAGAAGATTTTGATACAAGAGGTCATTCATCCTGGGCAGAAAGTCCCACAGTAGACCTTTGGGATGTAGGTGATTTATCGCGCCACCCTTACAAATACGAGTATACATCCAACTTTATATGGGGTAATACAGTGCAGCAGGCGGCAGCTGCATGTTACGATTATTTTAAGTGGGGCGAATACCTTGAGCCTACCCGAAATGATTTTGCAGAATTGGGATGGAACGATCGTAATTATTATGGAGCTGCGATGGCAACGTCGTTGGGTGTCCTCAACCGCATTCCAAATGCATATCCGGCATTTTGGGGAATGCCTGATGTGGTAAAAAACCGTAAAGTAGCTATCAATGACGCATTTGGTGGCGATCCACGGTCAAAATCGATCGATCTTGTTACAGGGCATATTCATAGGGATGTGGATGTGTTGATTTTGTATCCGATGAACCTGGTTGCTGTAGAGGAACGATTTGGCAGTTGGGTTACACAGTATGGATACGCTAATTATATTACTGCAGAAAAATTATTGGAACTCGCTACCATCAATGATAAAGGTGAGTTGCTTATCAAAGACAAAAAATACACTACACTCGTTACGCTGTTTGAACCAATTCCTCAAAAGGGGTTACTTGATTTCATGCAAAAGCTAATTAGTAAAGGCGGTAAAACTGTTTGGTTTGGCCCGCCACCCATTATAGACGGGGATGGTATTAAATGCCTTGAAAAGTGGCAGAAAATATTTGGTGTAAAATACAATGCAACTCAATTGCAGGGCGAACCCGCACCAGGAAAAAAAATTGATTTTATTGGAAGTTGGAATAAAATTCCGGCACAATTTATTTTGACTGACTTTGTAATTGATCATGTGTATGGTGTGCAAGCTGAAGCCGGAACAATTCAACTTGCTGTTTGTGATAATAATTTGTTGGTAGGTACTGGTAATGGTAGCGCGTATTATTTTGGGTTTCGCCCTCGGGATGACCAATCGGCTAGCTTAGGTTATGAATCCAGGACTTTATTTGACATACTAGATAAGTTAGGAGCCTACAAGCCTACTGCTATGTTTGATGGAATTAACGACAACACCGAGCATATCTCTAGAACAACTGAACTGCTGGCTACCCGATTCCCCAATAATGCCACTATATTGGTTCGACATTACAGAACTCACAGAGAAAATTGGCAGGGCGGTTTTTCGAGAAATGCAGCAGAAGATCAAAAGGCATTATTAGAAAACCCTATGCCTTCGGATTCGATCAATGTCACCAACTTTAAAGTAAACGGGCATAACCTTTCTTATAATGGCCGGCTTACAATGGCTTTTAGAATGAATGATGATCATCAGTTGATTGCATTTGAAGGGCAACATTGCAGCGAGGTTAGCATTGATGGCACAAACTATCAATTTTCGGATGCACCGCTTGAAAAAATTGCGTTTGCTCCTTCTCTTGATGCAAATAAAACTGAATTAAAAGTATTTGTTACCGGACAGGCTAATATTAGAATACCGCTCCCAGGAAAGCAAGATCCAAAAAAGATCAAACTGATGGATGACCAGGGCAAAATTATTCAACATGCGATTACCGATAATGCGATCAATTTTAAAGTAGATAAAGCAAATGATAGCAAATGGCTAACCATTTATGTATCTAAATAACTCGCAAAATGAGAAGAGCATTTTTAGAAATGCTTGAGTTTTAAAAAAATGTAGTTACTAAGTAGCTGTGGGTTAAACTAGTTTATATGCTACTTTTTGCCAATAAAATGAACTTAAATTTTTTAAGATAATGTGTTAAATAAAAAAATGATGAAGAGCAGGAAAAATATAGTATTGTTGATAATTCCTTTATTGGCACTGTCCTTTTCTAAACCGGTTATGGAATATAAAATATTTCAATTTCCGCAAAATCAAGTGCCACATATCGATGGTGATTTCAGTGACTGGAACATGGTACCCGATAGCTACTGCATTGGCAACGAAGCATTAAAAAATACAAAATTTGGTGAAGGCAAAGAGGACCCTAAAGATTTTGATTTAAAGGTGAAGGTGGGTTGGGTAAAAGACCTGAACCGTTTGTATTTTTTTATAGATGCCTATGATGATTATTGGGATTTTACTGATCCGGTTATGCGCCAGGATATCTTTGAACTGGTGGTAGACGGAGATATGTCTGGCGGGCCTTTTATTTATTCAGAAAACAGCAACAAAGCGTTCATACCATTAAGCCAGCTTTATTTTAAGGGGCATGGAGCACATGCTCAAAATTACCATGTTTTTACGCCTGTTAAGGATAAGGACTGGGCAATGGTATGGGGAAATACGCCCTGGATTAAAGCGTTTCCGTATGCTAATGCGGCCTATAATTACAACTTTAAATCTGGCGATAGTGGCCGGTTGAAGCTTGAGTTTTACATCACTCCTTATGACTTTGCCTCCTTTGATGGTCCGCAAAATTCTATTGAATCAAAGCTGAAAGAAAATGAAATCATTGGTGTTTCTTGGTCTATGCTTGATTTCGATGGAAAAGCCTGTGAATCATTTATGAATTTATCGCATGATTTAAAAATGATCAACAATGCGAGTTACCTCCGGCCTTTTCGCTTGATGCCGTTAGAGCAAAAATATAGGAAAGCCATTGACGCAAATTGGCGCTTTATTACAGCCGATAGGGAGAAAAGAATTATCCAGTTTTATGATGCATCAGTCGGTGATGTGAAAAAGTGGCATTGGGATTTTGGAGATGGAACCAGCTCCGAAGAACAACATCCCGTGCACCAATATCTACAAGGAAAAGAATGGACCGTTATCTTAACGGTAGAAGGAGCGGCAGGTAAATCGGTTAGGTCTAAAGTTTGGGATGTAGTAACACAATAACATATTCAATTAAAAAATTCACTTTACAATAATGAAAAAGGCAAACAAAGAAATTAATTATAGTAAAAATAATCAAGAAAAAAAATCTAAATAACATAGATATGAACCAGTTGATGAATTACAAATCCATCTTGCTAATCCTTATTTTAACAAGCACGATTACGCTTGCCCAGAATAACCGATCAAAGGTTGGCATCAGGCCATACCCCCGCGACAGTGTGCATGAAATGACAGGAGGTGACAGGGTTGCAAATTGGAAACCAGGCATCGGAAATTATGATGCCATGCTGAAAGCCGTTGATTATACCGCTTTGCACATGGACGTTGTAAAAGGTTACAACGGTGTTTTTAAAACCAAACAACGCTTTTTTGAGCATTACATTCATCAGCAGGGAGGAAAATGGGTAGATACCAATCCTGAAACAAATAAACTGGTGAAAACCATCCGCGAATACGAAGAAAAAGGCACTGAAGTAAAACACATTATTATTAGTCGTGAAGGCTGGTTGTATGATAAAGTCAATGGTGATACCGGGCCAATTGCCGGTGATCCCCGGATTCTCTTTCAAAAAGATGTTGACGAAACGCGAAAAGTATTCAAAGATGCCCATGCGCTTAGGTTAATTAATCACGACAATTATAAGCTGATTCAGATGGTCGTTCATCCGGCTGTTTTTCTCGATGACCCAAAAGCCAGAGAGATTGTTAGAACGATGGATGGCATTTGCATAGAATCTCATCAGTTTAACCGCTACTGGCCTTTAGGAAACGAAATTTCAAATCCTGAAGAAATTGCCAGGGGCGCCAAATGGGTATTGGAACAAGGCATGGATTACGTCTTCTATTACGGGCCTTACCAATATAAAGGCTGTAGTACATACACCGATTTTCTTGAAAGAGATTGGCTGAAAGTTTTTTGGGAAAAGGGCTTGCCAAAACACCATCAAAACATGTATTATTATCTGAATGCATTTCCACATTCCTGTGGTAATACCAGACCCGTTGGCCCTGAATCAGACCCATATTCATACCTAGGATTTGCCAAATGGCTGATTCAGGAGCTGGAAAATGGAAAATAGAATTCCAATTATAAAAATTGTATTTATGCAAGACTGGGCATCGGAGAAGCTAAACAATAATCTGAATAGCTGGCTTGAAAAGCCCATTAAAGTAGAAAACAATAAGTTGCCTATCCGCCTGGCATACAGAAAAATAGATGGTCATGAGGTGGTTTTTATTACCAATGTTTCTAATAATGAAATCACAACAAACCTTTCATTTAATCTAAAAGGTAATTTCGAGGAGTGGGTCCAATTACAGGCAATATTTTGGAATTTGGCAAGGATTTTAATTTAAGTCTAAAGCCTTATCATGGAAAAATACATAGAACAAAATAATAAGGAAAACAAAATGCGTATGCTGTAGGAATTGGTATGCCAGACCCGCGCTTCTACTGGCAGTTGGAGTCGGGTGAGAAAGGGCAATTTCAAACTGCTTATCAAATTTTGGTTGCAACATCAAAAGAAAAGCTTGGCTAAAACCTGAGCGATGCTTTCGATTTCAAAAAAGTAAAAGACAACCAAAATACCCATGTGGTGCAGAAGTATCTAATTTAATCGAAAATTCTACTCCATGAAAAGGACGGGATTTATAAAATGAAAAGTAATATGAAACAGAAATTTTTAATATTCGCAATATTGCTTTTAACAATACAGCTTAATGCGCAAAACACAGAACGCGTAGGTTTTGAAGATGCAAGCAAATATCCTTTAATCGGAGATTGGAAGGGGCAATGGATAAACCCACAAAAAGGGCATGAAAAAGCACATCCCACTATTACCGCACAGATTAATGTAATTGATGGAAATCGTTACAGGGTACATATACTACCTGAATTGTATAATCGTGCACCATTGTACCTCGATCTTGAAATGGAAGAAGTGAATCAGCAGTTAATTTATGAGAAAGATGGCTGGAGTTTTACTTTCTCCGGCGATAGTTGTAATGGATTCGGTGATTTGCATGGCGATAAAACCTGGTTCAAAATGGCCAAGAGTAGTTTTGTATCTCCAACACTGGGAATGCCTGCCCCAAAAAATGCCATTGATTTACTTTCTGATAATGGTTTGGTACAATGGAAACACGATGACGGTAATGAAAACATAACCTGGATAATGAAAAATGGTGTTTTAGAAACCGTTTCGGCTTTTTGGAACAATGGGCAAAACCGAAAAAACGGTTTGGGTGGTTCCATTCAAACCAAACAAAAATTTGGAGACATGCAATTGCACTTGGAGTTTCGCTATCCGGTTGAGCCAGGCAGAAGTGGACAATCTCGGGGCAACAGTGGGTTATTCTTACATGGGATTTGTGAGATTCAGATTCTGAATAGTTATTCCTTGCAAGGGTACTACGACGAAGCAGGCTCCATCTACAGAAGTCACCCCGCAAAAGTAGATGCAGCAAGCCCACCATTGGTTTGGCAAACATATGATGTTGATGCAACAATGCCCCGTTTTGATGGTGAAGGCAAAAAGTTGTCTGAAGCCATACTAACGATTCGCCTGAATGGTAAAATTATCCATAATCAACAGGAAATAAAATCCAGTGTGGGGAAAGTCGCTATCGGTTTACAAGACCACATTAATTGTTTGCAATACCGAAATATTTGGGTGATTGAAAAATAATAAAAAAAATAAAATGAATAATTGTATGAACAAAGCAAGCATACTATTGCTGCTAATGGTATTAATTTCAAGTATTTACCCACATAATTTACAAGCCGGCGAACCGGTTACCGGTCTGCTGATTTGTTGCAGAGGCAACGATATGGGACCTTTTCTGGTTAACGGGAAATGGGAACCTAAACACAATTATGGAGATATTGAGCAGGTTCGGGGAATACTATCAAATATCCAGCATGCGGGAATTAATATCGTATATATCGATATGACAAATCCATCGCAATGGACGCGATTGTGGGATGAATTCAAACCTATGATTGACAACATCCGAACCGTTTGTGCTGAAAAAAAGATGGAATATTTCATCATGATTGGGGCAGTTGTATCTGATGCTGTTAGAAGGGAAAAGGGTATGCCCGTGTATATAAAAACTGTGGGCAATTTGGAGTTTTGGAATAACCAGGCAAAATATATCTGGGAAAATTACGCGCAGGATAGTCATTACAGAACTTACGGTTTTGGTGATAACAGGAAAATGATAACGATGTTTTATCCAGGCGAATTAGTTGACGAGCTATGGAATGGCACTTCGGATGAGCATAAAACCTATCTTTCAAAATTCTACCGTGGAACCCACGAGTATAATCAGGATTCTAAGGATACACCAACAAATGGCTGGGGATATCGTGATAAACAGCAAAGTTCAGATGGAAAAATTCGTTTTGCATGTCCAACTTCCGGGTTGCACCCGGGTAGATCAATCTATATTAGCCAGCAACAATGGATAGAAAGGGTAAATTGGGTTACCGAGGCTGAACATTATAGTGTTTTTGGCTCGTATGACGATACTTGTGATAATATAAATTGGGGCATTCACGATACAAAGAATGTTACCAATCCTAATCGCAAGTACACAAACAACGACCCTTATGTTTATTATAATGTTGTGAAGAATAAGTTGATTAAAACTGCGAATAAATAATTTCAAAATAATCACTATGAGCCTAAAACTATTCCGACTAATTGTATTGAAAAGCTTGTTGCTTTTTTGCATCAGCGCAAGCGCACAAACTTTCATAAATCCTGAAATACAATCAGGTGTAAAACATCGCTACGTACAAACCAGTTACAAAAACGAATCGATTGAGTTAAAAAACGACAAAATTCAGATTCAGCTATTCAAACGCCTGAATGGCTGGGGCTGGGGCGAAATCTCAACAGGTTCAGGAAAATTCATGGCTGTATTGGAACATTTGGGCGAAATCATGCTGCGTGACCAGGATATACCCATGCAGCTGGTGGCTGAATCAGTTACAAAAAAGAACGACAGTGAAGGCGAAACCATTGAGTTCGATGTTAAATCGGTGGTTGTTCGCGACGTGCTGCGTAAAACTTCATTCGACAACTGGATGGTTTACCCTTTCACCGAACCGGCCATTGTGGGAAAGGTTTCAATCACTTTGGTACCAAACGCTGCCCTGCTGAAACTAAAATATCGACTGAAATCGACCGGAAATTACAATGCTTGTTACATCCGCGGTCCCTGGCTGAAAGTGGGTGAATCGTCGTTTGGGACGAAAAAAGACGATGCTATTCTGCCTGGTGTCGATTGGGCTATCGCCGATGAATGGACAAGTGGTACCGACTTTTTTAAAGATCCATGGGCTTTGCGTGTGGCGCCCCATCCCTATAAAGTTACAGCTCCTGTAATGGCCATCAGCTACGATGGAACTGCCATTGCCATGTCGTGGGATCCAAACCAGCGAGCTACCCGATGGTTCAACTTTCGTCAACATGTACAACAACCCGTATTTTCATCTCCCAATTTTGTTGACCGAAAAAACAACCAGTTGATGGGTTTGATGATTCCGGATGCAACCATCGAAGGACATGAAAACGAGGTGGTGGCATCACAAATACCGCTGGAATTAAAAATCGGCCAGCTGATCAATTTCGATGCTGAAGTGTGGCTGAGCGATGGGAACAGTATTTCAGCACTGACTGATTGGGTGAAACGGAAAGCATTGCCTGAACCAACCGTTCCAAGATGGAGCTATCCAGAAACACTACGTTTGATCGCAAATGCCTACAACACCAACTTCTGGCACGAAGGTGAAGGTTTTGGATTATTGCAACGCCCTAAGGATAAAGCCAGACCTAATGTTCCGGGATTTCTTTCCCGTTTTGTAGAGGAAAATAAGGCAACACCTTTGGCCAAAGAATTGAAGAAGAAACTGGACTGGTCGAAGGAGCAACTTAATGGCAAGAATAGGAACACCACAGATGAAGTTGTTTCATCGAAAAATGAGGGCGACCGGATAATTGCCAAACAGCAGGCAGACGGTTCGTTCCCGTTTAATCCGGATATGGTTGGAAAAGACGATTTTATGGTGGCAACTTCGTTTATCGAACCAATGGGACTGACAGGAGAAACAGCTTTGGATATTACAATTGCACCTGCCATTAAACTGTTTGATATCGGAAAAAAAAGCGGTGATAAAAAATACACCGATGCAGCAAAAAAAGCGGTTGATTTTTGCCTGAACATGCAGCGTCCTGAAGCTGGCGATTATTGGGAAACCCCGCTGCATGCCGCCAATCTTCTGGCTGCCGGACATGCTTCACTGGCGAATTACCTGGCTTTTCAGGAGCTGGGCGACCCCAAATACAAGCAAAAAGCCATTTACTGGATGCGTACTTTACTGGCCTTTACCCATTTTTGGGAGTCCGAAAATGTGAACAACCTGTATTTCACCAAACCGGTTTTGAGTTCGAGCGATTGGTATTTTGCCAACTGGGTACGCGACCACGTGCAGTGGGAAGTGCTTTCAGTTTTCAGCACCCTTTCGCAACGCAAAATTAGCTGGACAGAAATGGATCCGGAGATTGACTGGTTGAAATACCAGAAAGGAATCACCAATGCTGCCATTCAGTGGATGAACATCCATACTGATAAAAACTGGTTCCCGCACAATCTTCCCGAAAGTTATGACGCCTATCAGCGCGGTGACTTTGATTATGCCTTTCCGGATACCCACAATAGCGTAACCGGAAATTATGGTGGCATGATGATTATTCCCGGTCCAATTGCCGAAAATATTTATTTTATTCTTGATCAGGAAAAAAAATCCAAATAACATGAATATGAACCAGTCGATCAATTAAAAGAAGTACATGCAAAATTGCATGATGCGGGGCTGGTAAAAATGGCGGATTAATCAATTTAAAATTTAGTAACAAACGTAGGAGCATATGAAAATAATCTTTTTTTTCTTTCTTTTAGGTACAGTGGGTTTTTCAAAAGCCCAAATGGTAGTAGATGTTTCGGCCTTTGATAAGCAGCAAGGTGTGAAAGCTACTGTTCAAAATGATTTAATCAACATCACTTGGCCAACTGGAAATAAAGAAGTTGGAAATATTATCATCAACCTCGAAAAGGATCATCCTTTATTACAAAGCATTCAACTTAGCAGTTTTGGTAAAATGAAAGAAATCGGGGTCAACCTTGATCCCGTTTTTCTTTTAACTGTTGGTAAAAGAGACTTGATTTCTCAAAATGGGTGGAACATCTTTTTTGATAAAACAAACAAGCTTCCACACCAAACTTACAAGGTAGTACTCCATAAAAAATCGGCAAGCATTGTTAGCGATGGAAGTAGAACTGTTGTAAAAATTGGCACATTGCAAGCGGGAGCTTTTAACGGCACATTGGAAATTACTTTTTACAATGGAAGTCCGTTAATGAATGTGGCGGCGGTAATGGCTACCCAAATAGATTCCACTGCAATATTGTATGATGCAGGGTTAATCAATAAAGGCAAGCTGTGGGATAAAATAGCCTGGACAAATACGGAAGATCAACCCGAGTCAAACAGTGTTCAGGTAAGTGATTACAGTAAAAATTTGGCTGTAAAATACCGAAGCATTGTTGGTGTAAGTGAGGGAGGAAGTCTAGCAATATTTCCTGCACCGCATCAGTATTTTTATCCGTTGGATGAAGCGTTTAATTTAAAATTTACCTGGTACGGTAATAACTACCGAAACAGCATAGCCGATTTTGGTATGGGGATTCGGCAAGACCTGATGGGAGATAACCGATGGGTACCTTGGTTCAATGCACCACCCAATACAGCCCAGCGGTTAAACTTTTTTTGCCTGTTAAGTGCCGGTAATGCAGAGATGGCCATGGGAAAAGTTAAGCAATTTACCCACAATGATGCTTACAAAGCATTGCCCGGCTTCAAAACCATGTCGAGCCATTTTCACAACGAATATGTACTGAAGGTTTTGTTACCAAAGAAGGAATTGCCCGGAGTGCCGGGCTTTATGAAAGTATTTAAAAGAACAGGAATCGACATTGTTCACCTAGCCGAATTTCATTACAGGGCATATCCTAAAGGGGCACATCCTAATGGTCCCGCTGAGCAAAGGTTATTGGAGTTGAAAACTTTGTTCGATTTATGCAAAAAATATTCCAACGATCAATTCTTACTATTGCCTGGTGAAGAAGCAAATGAGTTTTTTGGCGGTCACTGGTTGGCGTTTTTTCCAAAGCCTGTTTACTGGATCATGTCACGAAAAAAAGACCTGCCATTTTCAACAATCGATTCTATTTATGGAAAAGTATACCGAATAGGCGATAAAGCAGATATGCTGAATTTGCTGAAGGTAGAAAATGGATTGGCATGGACGGCCCATGCAAGAACAAAGGGCTCTACAGGTTTTCCCGATCAATACAAAGAAGAATCGTTCTTTAAATCTGATCACTTTATGGGAGCTGCCTGGAAAGCAATACCAGCTGA
>Ga0164294_10001807_pt1 | contig 19542 bp, 4 predicted proteins | sample GEODES005metaG_FD_111479 | JGI IMG/M metagenome (GOLD analysis project Ga0164294, IMG submission 111479) | Oligotrophic lake water microbial communities from Sparkling Lake, Wisconsin, USA - GEODES005 metaG | ecosystem: Environmental > Aquatic > Freshwater > Lake | place: USA: Sparkling Lake...
GGTTGATTTGGTTCGATGAGAACAGGGAATCGTGCCTTCATGCTGCCGCCGCTGAACCACAGATCCATCTTGTCGATCATCACTTTGGTGGCGGCCCAATGTGCATTTTGAACACGGAGATTATCCGTGGCCGTTGGCGTTGTCGGGAAAGGACTTGGGATGACGCCACCATAAGCCGCACGCAAGTTTGAATAGAAGGTATTACGGTACAGCTGGATGCTCTCGCTGTAATCGATGACGATGTTATCCTTTTGATTGCTGGTGCCTTGATCATTGACGAAGTAGCCATTCGTTTTGCCAATCTGTGGCGGCGGCACATAGAAGGCGGGCGGGTAGAGGGACAAGGTCACGCTGGTGCCAGCTGCGGGCTGTGTATTCAGCCGAATGATCACGCTGTCTCCCGTCGTGCTGCCTTCTGTGATGACGGTGCTGCCACTGGTGTGGGAAATGTCGATGCTCGGCGTGTCATTGTCCCAGATCTGCGCGGCAAGCGTTGGCACACTCAGATTGCTGTAAAGCGGGTCCGTGCTGCTAACGCTGTGAGAGACAATGCCGTTATGCGTCACCGTCTCCACGGACAAATCATTCACAGCAGTAAGTGTGACGACCTGCGGCACATTCCATGGCGTGGCTCCGGCAGAATTCGTGAAAGTGAGTGATGGGGCACTTGCTGTCACTTGAGCATCAGCTGAGATCGTAACCGTCACATTCGAAGATGGCTCTGCGCTCAGTGAAATCGCATAGCTATCTGTGACACCATTTTCTGTCAGCACGGTGCTGCCTTCTGTCGGCTGCAACTGAACGCTGGGGCCATCATTATCGTAAATGCTGGAGTTCACTATGTTGACAGGCTTAGCATTAAAAAATGCGTCCGTGCTTGCAACCGTTGCGGTGACCTGTCCCCAATGGAGGATCGGCTCCATGATCTTATCATCCAGTGAGCGGACCGTCACAGTTTGAGCCACATTGAATGTGCCAGCACCCGTAGCTCCTGGGATAAAGGTGATGATGTTTGGAGTGACTGCAAGCTGGCTATTAGGGGTAAAGGTCACCGTAACATTGGCCGTCGGAGCCTGGCTTAACACAAGAGTAAAAGTGTCCGAGTTTGACGTGACCCCATTTACCGTAGCCCCGCTCTCCGTGACGCCTGTAGAACCGCTGCTTTCTGTGATACGGACGACATTGCTGGCAACCGTATTATCATTGTCTGTAATGATACCCGTCACACTTGGCAGACTGCTGAGGGCAGAGTATTCAGCCGCGCTTGTAGGACTCACCGTATGGGTGATCGGGGACAGGTGGCGCAACTCTGAAACCACATCATTCACTGGTAGCACGTTCACTGTCTGGGGAACACTCCAGTTCGCCGCAGTGAAGTTTAAGGTAACACTGGCGAGTGTCGGTGTGCCGGTTTTACTGACAACCAACTGACTGCCGCCATCAACGACCACATCCACGTTGCCGTTTGGAATTTTGGTTAGTACGACGGTGTAGCTGTCTGTCGTGGTGATGCCTTCAGTGACGGATGTTGTTCCGCCGCTCTCGACGATGCTGATGCCAGGACTGTCATTATCAGTCACCTGAACCATGACCGGAGGTGCTGAGGGACCATTAAAATAAACATCTGCGCTCACAATATTGAAACTCACAGAACCCGAATGCACGGACGGCTCAACATCAAGGTCATCGACCGCTGTAACCGTCACCGTCTGGGCCACAGTATAGGCACCGACGCCTGTCGTGGCAGAAGTGAAGGTGAGCACAGATGGAGTTACCGTTACCTGGCTGCTAGGATTGAGCGTAACCGTCACGGAGGTGCCTGTAGCAGGCGCCCGTGGCAGCAAAACCGTGAAAGTGTCACTGACATAGGGGGTGCCACCGGTGCCGACCGTGCCGCCTTCTCTGACTTGGGTGAAGATGTTGGTTTGAGCGATAGTGAGCGGCGGATCATTGTCGTCGATGGTGACAAGAACGACCGGTGAACTGCTGCGGTCATAAACAGAATCCGAGCTGACAATGGTGTGCGAGATGGTCGCCGTGCCACGGGTCTCTGCGGTGCCGTCGTTCGTAGTCGAGACAATAACGTTGATCGGTGTGTTCCAATTGGTTTCATCAAAAGTGAACGGTCCCGCTGGAGTCACTTGAATGCCTGTCGTGGATGGCGCGAGTGAAACAGTGGCCGTTGTCCCCGCCTTCAGTTTCCGCGTCAGCGAGACCGTATAGATGTCGTTGCTGCCATCTTCATTAATCAGGGTACTGCCATCACTTTCTGTAATGAGCAGGCGTGCATCATCATTGTCGATGATGGTTGCCGTCAAATTATTGCCACTGCTGCTGCCATTGTAGTTCGTGCCAGCACTCTGGGAGTAGGCCGTCATGCCCGTGGTATGAAGACCTTCATTGCTGTAATCATCAAGCGCACTGACGGTGACAACTTGGTCCACACTCCAAAGAGATGTCGTGCCGGTCGGTTCGAAGGTAAGCTGTGATGGCGTAAACTTTAGACCATTGCCGCCGAGAGTGACACTGACTTGAGCATTCGGCACACTGCGGAGACGCACGGTGACGGTGTCCGTCAAATTCCCATCTTCGTTGACTCTGGTTTCACTACCACTGTGGGATAAAATGATGCTGTTATCGTCATCAATAATCGTGCCAATCACCTGCTGAATGGGGAGAGATGTGACATAACCACCCGAGGCTGCTGAAATGGTGTGGGTGATCGTTCCCGTATGATTGCCTTCATTGGTCGTATCATTATTACCCCGAACGACGACGCCTTGCGGCACATTCCAGTTGGCCGTGGTAAAGGTTCGTGTCGTGGTCGTCGTAGTAAAAGTGGTGCTGATCGTTGTGTTGTTGATGCCAGAAGGAGCTCCATTGATGCTGAGCTGACCATTGGAGGCACAGTTGACGACGACATTTGCCGTAGGTGCCTTGGTCAGGACGACGGTGTAGGTGTCGATCCCAGCCTGGCCTGTCGTTGTGTTATTCGTCTCAGAAACGTCTGTGCTGCCGCCAGTTTGAGCGATCAGCACGCCTAAAGCTGCGTCATTATCGACGACATTGACGGTCTGCAATGGCGTGGTGATGCCATTGTAATTAGCGGCTGTGCTGGTCGTAATGAGAGTGACGACGTCATTGCCTGTGCCAGTGTCTTCCACATCCGTGTCATCAATCGCAGTGAGAGTGACGGTCTGCGCCATGCTCCAATCCGTATCCGTGAAGGTCAACGTGGATGGACTGATAGTGACTTCTCCATTAGCTGCGGCGAGATTAATGCTCACCGTCGCCCCTGCCGCAGGTGGGCAGCTCAGCATCACGGTGAAGCCATCTGCGGCACCACCTTCCTGGACCCAAATATTACCACCCGTTTGGGTGATCACGAGTTGCTCATTTTTGACTTCATTATCGACGAAGGTCAGAGGCACGACTGGCGTGGCGATATTTGCATATCCAGCGGCAGTGCCACTCACGGCAAAGCGCACACTATTCGCCGCCATCTGGGCGATCCGTTGATCATTGACTCCGACCATCGTCAGCGTGACGCCCGTGTTCCAGTTGTTAGCATCCAGCGTGATGGAGGCAGGCCAGCCCATCAGTGTCGTGCCGCCATTGGTAGAAAAGCGGGCCGCTGGTGTTGCCCAGCCATTGCGAAAAATAAAGTCGGCGCCACTCACCCCAGGCTGTGCAGTCATGCCGGCCAGCTGCATCCAAGTATAATTGTAAAAGAGGTTTAACTTGGAGACCTCAGCAGCTTCCGTGGCGATTTGTAGTTCTGGCGCAAAGAGTCCCGCCTGGGCCATATTACCAGGAACGACGTAGTCAGGCAGGAACCAGTTAAAGACACTAGGCGCATCCTGAGGTGACTGCCCCAAAGAGCTGCGTAGGCTGTCAATACGAATGCGGAAGGGTCCATCCGGCCAGCCTGTGGGCTTTGAAGGAGGGTTGGCATTGCTCAGACTGAATTTAGCCAGTTCTCCAGCGGAGTAGCCGCCGGTCATGGGGGCATCCAAATCAGAGAAGCCTGTTTTCATGTCTCTGAGTAAGCTCACCGGAGCACCGGAAAAAGCGCGAAACTGGCGGAGGATGGAGGCGAAATGCACGAGGGGCTCTTTCACTTTTCCAAAGGAGATGGAGGTGTCCGCCAGCTTCAGTGAGCGTGCTTCCCAGTCGAGCAGTATGGCTTTGATCACTGGTCCCAGCAGACCATTGTTGTCACGGTAAACTTTCTGCACGCGGTAGATGTAGCCTGCACTTGGATTGGAGGTCACGAGGCGCTGAATGAGCCAGCGGGAAATATTCACGGGGGTGTTGGTGTGCCCAGGGCTGCCTTGGCTGCCATCACCATAGGTGGCAGCGGCGGCCACACCAGCTAGTGCGTTATGGGCCTCTCTTATCTCTGCAGCAGCTAAGTCATGCACCGCAGAATCGGCGACTGGACTCGTGGTCGTCACTACCTTGGGTGCGATGTAGTACTCACCATGCTTTCCTGAGAGTAGTGTCTTGGCGCTAAAATCATGATAAATCGTAGTGCCAATGCGTCCCATGGTTTTCATCGGATAAACCCAGGCTGCCTGCCAATACAGATGCCCATTGTCACGGCCAAACCAGGTGTTATTCGCCATACCGTTCAGATAAATCGTCGGCGAAATGCGCTGGGTCGTATTCGACATGGCACCATACTGACCTAGAACTTGAGTTGTGGCATTGCCATGTCGAGCACCGAAAGAGAATCCAGTAAAGACCCGCGCAAGAGCGGTGATGTCAGTGTTGTCATAAGTCGCTATCGGCAGGCCTTCGGAGTCCAACTGAAGACTGCCATCTGGATGACGCAGCACGAGGCCGATGGAAAACAGTTGCATGATTTCACGCGCGTAGTTTTCATCTGGGCTGATGATCAGACCGCCCCCAGCATCATAAGCGGCGCGGTTGGCGACACTGGTGAGGTAAACACCCATCATCGGGTTTAGTGTGACATTTTCTAGCAGCGTACGGTATTTGCCAAAGGCTCCGCTGGCCAGCATGTCCCAGTAATTGGCGGTTCCATATCCCCAGGAATTAACGGTCGGATCACGTTCTGAAATGACGCAGATCTCGTGCAGTGCTTGGGCCACACGCTGGCGCACATGATCTTTGTTTTGTAAAATTAGGGTCCACCATTCACGGCGGCGGTTGGGTGAGTCGCCATTACCACCCGTTGGATTGTTATTTCCGGGTGCATTGGTGTCAGGATTACCGGCGTTTGCCATGGGCATACCATTCACATAGGTCACGAGTATGCTGCCGCCATTGAGTTGCGGGTCACTGGTGTAGGTGATGGGTTTATTGCCACGCAGTGCGAACTCTTCCATATCTGCTGCCAACATCAGTTCGCGCAGACTGAGCTGTGGCGTTTGGGTGATGTCCATCTGCTTATCTAGCCAATTGGATAGTCCTTGGATGTAGTTGCCGCCTCCTGCGATGGCAGTGTCACATTCGGCTCTAATTTCAGTGTAAAGAGCCGTCGTCCCGCCGAAGGTGGCCTGACCCATGAAGCGCCAGATTTCACGCTCCAGTGCATCTGCGACTGGAGCCTGCCAAGCGGTACTACCAAGCGCTGGAGCCAGCAGGTCATCATTGTTGGGATCAAAGTTGACGGAGCCGACCACCTTATTAAAGAATCCAAAAAGCTCCTTGTCTGGGTAGTCGGCGCTGCTCACAGCACAGCCTAAACTGCCATTCCCCAAAGCCGCGAGAAAAGCCTGATCTGACGACAGAAAACCAGGTTTAAATTCGACATTGTAATTGAACCCAGAGACCTGCCCGTTTGGCAGCGCTGGTGCCAAGTCGTTGTTCGGACCATAACGGATGTAGGCCGTGTTTTGTTCAGAGCTGAGGTTGTTAAAGACCACTGAAATGGAGGCTTTCGTATTGTCACCATTGACCAACGCTGTGGCGTATCCACTGGCAGTAGAAGCGGCACCTGCCTCACGTCCGAGATAGGCTACATAAAGCGTGCGGTTATTCGTGTCTGCTGGGTTGGCATCACTAATCTTCACCACGGCTGAGGCACAGGTCACATCGGCAGTTTGACCAGGCGCATTCACACACACGGTGAGCATTTCCGGCACCTCCGCTTGATTGTCTGCGACGGGCACTACTTTGGCGACTTCAACGGCACTGGCGATCCCTTGCCCAGCAGGCAAAACAACCGTATTGGTGGCCACGTTAGCCATATTTTTGAAAACGAAGTCCGTCGTCTGTGCATTACTCTTGGATGGGGCCGCCGATCCATCTGCCGAACTTAAATTCACCCTTAAAGGCATGGTGCCAACTGTGCGCTGAAGCTTCACGGTTGCCGCTGTGCCCTCCTTTTCAAGCGCAACCGAGACACCCACAGAGGCAGTCAGAGAAAGCAGGGATTTAAGGGTATCTAAATCACTCGCTGCTCCGCTGGAGGCGTTATTGGCGCTATTGCTCGTCATCGGGTCACTGCCCGTTTTGTATTCACTCCAGTCGGAGATGCCATCTCCATCACTGTCCTTATCTTTTGACTCCAAACGGTAGAATTTACGTGAGCTAGCAGGTTTGGTGAAAATGATGGCGTCATTTCCATCAGCAATGGCGACTTTGCTAGCGCCGCTGACGAGAGTCCAGCCTGTTCCAGGCTCACTCGGCGAAGGTCCACCCGGTGCACTGGATTCCCAGACTTGGTATTCTTTGCCTTTTTTTGCCTGGAAATTCATCACGACTCCACCTGCAGAAATGCTCAGGTCTCCGACTTTTAGGCAATCACTTGAATTGCGTGGGTTTGAGCCGATAACGCTCTCTGCATAATTGGAGCATCCGTCATTGTCGTCATCACCAGCGGGACTGAGGCCCCAGGCATTGTAAAGCGACTGCCAGACATCATCCAGTTGATCAGCCGAGCCCTGACTAGGGCCTGTGGAAAAGTCATCTATGATGGCTTGTGCTGTATTCAGGGCTACCGCTAAAATACAGAGATGAATGAAAACGAATTGACGCATAAAAGAGTTGGCTGAGGTAATTTTGGTTAAAACCACCTCGAATAATGCTCTTAAACTACTGAGAACCAGCAGTCTTTGGAAGACAAAAAATCACTCATTTTCACCACTGCTTGGTGCTGTAGCACCAAAACCAGCGGGACTGGGATTCAAAATCACATCATCCTGTGTGAACATTTGCTTGTCTGGGCCACCGGAACGGATCTCCATTTGGCTGCTCGAATTCGGGTGAAACCAAAACGGCGTCCCCCAGCGATCAATGAGCTGCCCATCTCGAATAGCCCGGTGATTCCTCGGGAAAAGCTGACCTGGCCGCGTGACATCTGCCACTCCGATCAAGGCCGCCGTGATATCTCCATTGCCACCGATGGGCATACCCTCTTTGAAAGCCTTCCCATAAAGCGTGAGGAACTGCTGCACGATTTCAAGATCGCGCTCAGGAGGGTTTTCCTGGTTGTGCAGTTCATCCGCCATTTTTTGGTGCTCAATGTCCACCGGCGCATTGGCTGAGCCTCGGGTGGCCTGAGAAGGCAGAGTAGCCGAGGGAATCGATGGTTGGATCCCCACTTCCTTTTTATTCACTCCGCTTATCGTATCCGCCTGGATGACTGCCCTGCTCCTAGAACTAAGTATCCAAGCTAAGAGTAAAGCCAGAACCAGCAATAGCAGAAGATAGAGACCTGAGCGCTTGGAAAGAGACACGGCTCAGCTTATGTAGAAAGATGATTGACGTCAAATGACGTAGTCGAAGATCATCTGGGGATACCGCCTGCCATGTCGAGATTATTCCAAAATAATTTACGTCCACTTTACACGCACCCTCAGCAGATCCGTCTTGTCGTGTTACGCCCCTTCATCCGTGCTTACCACTTTTTAACCTAGAAACAAATAAAGCATTACACCACAGAGACTCGATAGGCGCAGAGATTCAGGGATTTGCGTTGTTTTTCAGATCAGCTGATGCCTTCCCTTCAGAGTGAATGGGATGCTCTAAGTATTCCTTCAGTCAATGGTTCATCCCCTGTGTTCATCGAGCCTCTGTGGTTAATCTCATTGCCGAATTTAGGTTTAACATCATCACGGGGCCAGTGCATTTTCTCAAGCTCCGCAGAAACAATGTCTGTCTTGGCTGCCAAATTAGTGTGAATTGATCATTAAAGAGGAAGTTATCCGTGAAAAATTCCTAAACCCAAAATTAGTCAAGCGCCCCAAGGGCGATCTTTGCCTTCCAATCGAGGGAAAAGCTCTCGTTAGCTACTCAAAACACTGACGGTTCGATCACTGGAGGCTCACTAGGGATCAATACGCAGAACGAACGGGGCCGTGATTGATTTGCCGCCCACTCGCACGGTGGAAAAAAGTCGCACTGTGCCTGCTCTGGGTGCATAAAATTTGAAAGACAGATCGGGACCACCGCGAAGTTGATCACTGATGATGTCACCACCCATCGGATGCAGTTGGAAAACTGTTGTCTGATCTTCGTAGATTCCCGTCACATGCGCAAAAGCATTGAGGAAAGGCTCCAGCACAGTCACAGGCTGGCCCTGGGCGTCAATAACACGCAAACGAATCATTTGCATCTCCCCCGCTTTCCCTGAGGAAACGAATCGGCTACCCTTGGGAATCGTGAGTTGAAACTGATAGCCGTCCACGTTTGTAACCATGCTGGGCTCAGAGGCCGGTAGTGGTGTTTCTGACTTGCTGCTACCAAGATCGATCCTGACGTACTCTTGCAACCCAGTGGCGCAAGGAACCACTGCGACCCAGAGGCGATAGTTTGCACTCACCATAGGTGTGAACGAGAACGTGAAATCGCCCGCTGTTTCGGTCGGAGAAGCGTGAGTCAGCTGATAATCTTGAAGCCCCGAGTCTGCGATGATCAAATGGACCTCTTTCGAGTGGGTCACCATGAGGTCATCCTTTTTGATCGGCTCACCTTTGAGGTTTCGCATCGTGAGCTTGCCCTCTACCTTTTGTCCAGAAACCATTTCTTTGCTGACATTGGCGGTAACTTTGACGCTGTGAGCACCCGGCTCCACGTAAACAAAGCTGTAGGGTATGCGCCGTGGGTGCAATCTTCGCTGACAAACAGAGCACACGCTACCATCCTCCATGACGGCTACTTCCGGGCGATCAACGCAGTAAAAAACCTCGCCATTCAGCACTTTGGCATTGAATCCCACGGCAAGCTCTTGGAGGCACTTTTTCCATTCGATAAAAACGGCTTCTACGCCTGCCTGATTCCCTGCCATGCTATCCCGAGCCATCAAGTTAATGGACCGAGCGGCGCGCATGGTTTGATCGTCACGTCGCGTCTGGTCAAAATGAGGCGTCGGTGTGCGTGCAATCAAGCGCAGAGCGGGGCTGCAAAGAGCCACTTGGTCCGAAACCTCTGAGGCCCGCCCCTCACGCAGCAACTGATCGACATTTGCAGTCGCGAGCCGAATCACATTCCAAGCCTCTTCAATTGACGTCGGGTTCAAAACCCTCGGAGGAACCGGAACATCTGCCTGCGCGGAGGAGTAGCACAAAATTAAAAGTGCGGATACGAAGTGGGTCGCGCTGAAGTGAATCATAGGCATGAGTTCAGCGGGCCGTAACGTCGTCGGAGGTGTAGAGTTTTTTATCTGGGCCTGCTGATCGGACCTCCATCACAGTCGCAGAATTGGCATGAAAAAAGTAGGGGGTCCCCCATGGATCAAGAAGCTCTCCACTGCCGTTAAGTTTCCGAGACGAGGGAAGATAGTTAGCACCCGCATCATTCCCACCGTTGAGAGCTTTTGTGATTTCAGCATTGGTGCCGACTGGATTTCCTCCAAAACGCAGACCGAAATTTCGGATATTGAGGGAGATTTCCTCCGCCTCTTGAATGACTGGTTCGGACTGGCGATCCGTTGCATAGCCACCCGGGATTTGAACAGGCGGTGGTGGTGGAGCTTCGATTCGAATAAACTTGGTCGTACCGTTTGGCTGCGTAGGCGCCGAGGGAATCTGGGAGGGACTCGTGATGATGACCGGCGCGCTAACACCCACTGCTTTTTCCTGAGGCTGTGAAATCGTCTCAGGAGACGTATCAGATCGAGTCGGCACCTTCGGTCTTCCCCACCACCAGACGAAGGCAGCGATCGCAAATAACAGCACGAGGCTCCAGGGGCTCTTTTTCATAACCAACAAATAGGTTCAAGTCACCTAAACTCAAGCAAGTTCAGGCCGTCCCTCATTGACAAGTTTTCGATTGGAAAGAATGACCTTAGGCAGACTTCATGAAGCCGACATATTTTCCGGCGAAGGAAGAATTGAAGCGGCTGATGTTCGGCAAGATGCCGCTAATTTCGTTGGAGTCGAGGCCATACCACTGGGCGAGGGTAGCGGTGTGCTCGTCGACCGAGAGGGTGGGCAGCCAGCGGCCAGTGCCCGTATCGTCAGGTCCATTGATGGCAAAGTTTTGAAGCTTGCCGAACATCTTCCCTCCATCGACGGCACCACCGGCGACGATGTGATGGCTCCCCCAGCCGTGGTCACTTCCCTGGCTGTTCGAAGGGAAGGTGCGGGAGAAATCAGAGGCTGTGAAAGCGGTGACTCCAGTAGAATAAGGCTTGGCAGGATTAGCTCCATCCAGCTGTTCCATGGCCCGCTGGAAGGCGAACATAGCCTCGCTGACCTGGCGGAGGAGGCCGTAGTGGGTGCCTGCCGTATTCGTCGGCTGATTGGTGAAGCCTGTACCATCCACCTGGGCGGTGTGCGTGTCAAAGCCGCCGACCGTGACGTAAAAAATCTGACGCTTCATGTCGAACCCAGTGGGGCCGTTAGCGGCGATCAGGCGTGCGACCATCTTGAGCTGAGTGCCGAGAGTGGTGTTAGGGAAGCCGCCGAGGCCGTCCGTGAAGCCGGTCAAAGCCGGGTTGTAGATGCCGGTGAGGCCGGTCTGCCATTTGAAGGTTTGGCCGGCAGCAAGTCCGGTGACCTGCTGGGGATTCGTGTAGCCGCCAGAGGGCGCATCCGTGGGGTCATCTGTCGCGGCAATGTTGCCATTGAGCAGGTCGCCGACTTTGATCGCGCTATCGAGCACATTGGCGTAGGCTTGGCGCTGGAGGTTTGTATTGCTGAGCGCCATGATGTCTTTCATGGCCTGAACGCGTGCGCCACTGCCACTCATCATAGCTCCGCCGCTCAGGGTCACGGCTCCAGAGGTGGAGACGTGGTATTGAGAAACAAGGTTACCAATCTCAAAGGTGTTGGCTCCAGCGATGGACACACTCATGGAGATTTTCCCACTAGGGTTGGCAACTGAGTCGTAAATGTCGGCAACGCGGCCGCCCCAGCCGGTGGTCGGTGGCTGATCAGGGATGGAGGTCTGCCACTGAGTGACTTGGTCACTGTGGGAGAAGAGTTGCGGCGGACGGTAAGCGGCAAGGCCGGAGTTATACTGCGCTTTAGTCGTTGGGCGGACGAGGGTCCCCACGTTCTGCACGATGGCGAGTTTCTTTTCTCCAAAGAGGGTCTGAAGATGTGAACAACCGGGATGAAAGCCATAAGTACGACCCTGATAATTGTAGGCGGGATCGGTGCCAAGAGGGCCCGTGCGCAGAGGCAGTAGGGAACTCTGTGGGAGGACCAGGTTACCACGAGCCGTGGCGTATTCACCATAGGTCGTGTTATCGGTGGGGACGATCCAATTGTTGGCGTCATTGCCACCGCCTAGAAAGACGCAGACAAGGGCTTTGTAGGGTCCGCTGGGATTCGGGTTCTGTGCAGCCATGAGGGAATTCATGAGCCGGAAGTCGCGAATGGTGCCAGCGCAGGCACCCGCGCTACCGAGCACGGCGGCGCGGCGGAGAAAACTACGACGGGTGAGGATGTTTGGAGAGTTCATGATAAAAATTAGCGCTGGATGGTGAAATCTGGGCTGGTGAGGATGAGGTGCATGATGGCACGGAAGCGATCTCGGCGCTGGTCGGCGCCAGGATTGGCATTGCCTTGGTCATAGACGACTTGAGAGGCGTGGGCGTTGGTGAGGTTAGCGGCACTTGGGGCAACGGTGCAATTTACGCCAGTCATCGTGAAGGTGTCTGCGTCCACCACAGTGATAGCGCGGGCGGTGGAGTTGCTATTGACTGAGGCAGAGAAGGTGCCGCCTGCGACACCGCTGATGCAGACGCTTTGTCCGGTGGTGTAGCCGTGCGGACCAGTGGTATTGACGGTGCAGGGATTACCCGTGGTGATGGAGGTGATCGGTTGGCTGACGAAGTTCCGAATGCGGCTCTTGGTTGCGGTGGAGAGCTGGTTGGAGGTAAGCAGCACGCTCATGTGATCGACGAGTCGGGCGATGTTTTGATTGTGCGTCCAAGGCACGGTGGTGGTCGAGGCAGCGCCAAGACCGAGGCTGGAAGTGGCATTGCCCGTGATCCAGTTTGAGTAGTCCAAGCTGACAGCGTTATTACCAGAAGAGAAGCTGCTCCAGCCGTTGGTGGTGCTAGGATTGAAGATGCCATCATAGAGGAAGTTGGCCTGGCGGACTGTGGTGGTCTCCGCTGTAAGCTGGAACTCAGGGGTTGTAATGCCTTGGGAGGCGAGTGCACCGGGGAATTTGTACTCTGGCAAGAAGTAGTTGAAGACGGTATCCGCATTGACGGGGGACTGCTCGAGCGTGCCATCGGTATTGCCGAGCTGGTAAGTGCTGGAGCGGGACTGGATGGTGCCGTTGCGATTGAGTGGCTGGGAGAGCAGCGGGAACTGATAGACACTGTTGTTACCCTGGCTGGTATTCCAGCCGCTGATGGCGCTGGAGATGAGGAAAGTGTAGGTCTTCAAATCGACCACGGTGTCCACAATGACGATAAGATCAGCGGGCTGAGGCAAGATCTGAATGCCGTAAATATTGAGCTGCACCTGATTGCCCACTGCGAGGTGATGATCCTCCTCCGTGCGCATGGTCACACGGCGGTCATTCGGCGCGGCGAGGCCAGAGGTGGCGATGGTCATGCTGCCAGGTCTAAAGCGTGGGATCATGCAGCTCCCCGTGCGCGCCGTAGCCGAGGTGCCGACGACAGGAATGGTGAAGGCGCTGCCATTGTCTCCATTATTGACTGTTTCAGAGTGGGTGATGGTATAGACCTGACCGTCGATGGTGGAAAGATTGTTGGTGAGGAAATCCGCCGGGCCACTGGTGAAGTCCATGAAGGCCTGATTGCCACTCTGGAGCCAGTGACCGCCCATGGAGACCGTGCATACGGTGGAGTTCGCTGGGATGTTGTAGGTGCCGGTGGCGTAGTTCGTCGCCTGGATGGTGAAGGTGTCCGTATCCACGCTGGTGATGCCGTAGGTGCCGGTCCAAGGAGCGATACCGGTGGTTGGCGTGAATTCGAGAAGGGTGTTGTTTCCAGACGCTAACTTATGGGCCGTGCCAGCAGGGGTAAGGTCGATGGTGATGGTGCGGGTGCCGGTTTGAGTGTAGGTGCCCGCAAAAGTGCCTGGGCGGAAGGCACGACCTGCAGCGGCCACACGCAGGACAGGCTCACGTTGCTTGCCAAAGGCGGGCTTGGTGATCATGTCCGGACTACGCGCTTCATAGTCGAGCAGGATGGCTTTGATGACGGCCTGCATGTCACCACGCATACCATCACCGCGGTTGTTGAATTTCTGCACGACGCGGTAGAGATAGTCACGCGAAGGATGACTGGTGACGAGGCGCTGAATGAGCTGGCGGCAGATGAAGGGGCCTGTATTCGGATGGTCAAAGAGCTGCTGGTGGGAGATATCCAGTTCCTGAGTGGCGAGCTGCTCGTAGGCGGCCTGATTAAAATGAGTGGAGTTATGGGTAGCAAGCGGATCAAGCACTTGGCCGCCAAGTGTGGGAAGGCCGGGGAAGACCTCATTATTCATCACGCGCTTCGGCCCAGTATAGTGGCGCGCTGGGACTTCACGCATGAGGCGCATCCAGTTGGCAGGAGCATTCAGACCGGTGCGGTAGGCTCCGTCGTAGCCATCCGTCCACCCAGTGAAAACATGCGCGAAACCGACGATCTCGCGCTGCGTGTAGGTGTCGATAGGCGTGTCTTTGGACGTCAGCATCAGGGTGCCGTCCGGCCACATACGGTACAAGCCGACGGAGAAGAGCTGCTTGATCTCGCGGCCGTAGTTTTCATTCGGGATGCGACCGACGGTGATGTCCGGCTTGTCGTTGTTCTTCATGTCAAGGTAGCGGCCCATCGCTGGCGTTAGAGTAGTGGTCTCAAGGATGTCACGGAAGTTGCCAAAAGAGAACTCGTTAAGCTTGTCGTAAAAAAAAGCTAAGGCCTCACCGCGATTGTCAAGCGGCCCCTGGCCGGAGATGACGTGGATTTCGCTCAGGGCAAAGGCGATGCGCTGACGGAGCTGGTCAGCATTGGAGATAGAGTTTCTCCACCACGCATTGAAGAACAGCGTCTCGTCGAACTGCGAGCCGCCCTGAGCATCCGCACGGCGGGTGCGGAGCACTTCCGGCAGCGTCTGCGAGGCCACTTGGCCAAACTGCGCATCGATCCATGTTTCATAACGGCTTGAAGGATACTGGCCGGAGCTACTGGTGGCCGTGAGAGCTTTCAGTGCCGCCAAATCAGCAATGTTCGGCCCAAAGCTGGCCTGAGTGAGGAAACGAGCCGCGCCCGCATCAGTATTGCTATCGTCCGTCCAGGCCGGCGGTGCAGGTGGCGGCGTAAAAGTGCGGGAACCAACGGCGAGAGTGTAATTGCCGCGAATTTCGCCGTTGGGGTTAGCTGCGGTGTGCAGATTGATGTAGGCCTTTCCCTGCTTAATGAGCTCGCGGATGTTGGCTGCAGATAAGGATCCGACACCGAGGATCGTCCACTTGTGCGAGCCTGCGTTGGAGCCGGTGAGCACTAGGCCATCACCAGGGGTGACGGGCTCCACGCCGTCGAAAATAATGCCAGCGGGTGCGGTGAGGAAAGGGTCATTGTGAACGTGCCAGTCGGTGAGCGGACCAGTGAGGCCGCTGTGGTTAAAGGTCACATAGGCAACGGTTTCGTCCTCGCTAAGGCGCAGAGTGGCGGTGCCGACACCGTTAGTGATGGCCCCATTTTGAGAAAGCATGGTGGCAATATAAAGCGTGCCAGGAGTGCTGCCTGGGGCTGGTGGCACATAATTAGTGATCACATATCCCGGAACGACCTCGCTGGCCGTCGTGATGGATTCACCCGGCTTCGACCAGCCTAGGGAGAGATTATCGCTGCCAACTCCGGCCTTTTGCAGGATCTCGAAATAGTAACGTTTGCCCTGCTCCAGAGCCATCCAGGGGGATTTGGCCGAAACACCGCCGGTAACGGTCGCGCGCTTGAAGCTGTTGATTGTCTCGTCGTCGTTGGAGAGCCAGAATTCAGCCGAATCGCTGGCATTGAGCCAAAAGTAGTAATTGCCCGTCGTCGGCGCAGTGATGTAGCCACGCATGCGGGCACCAAAGTTGTCCGCCGCGTCCACAGGGGACTGTAGGCTGCTCAAATTGCTGGTGCTGCTGGGAGCCGTACTCATCGGAATGCTGGAAATGCTGGTGCCAGCTATACCTGTCCAAACTTCACGCGCCACATTACCACCAGCAGCCTCGACCTGCAGATTCAGCACCGAGGTGCTGGTACCAGCGGCATTGGCGATGCTGATAAGGATCTGGTAATCTCCTGCTGTCGTCGCGTTTCCGGAAATGATGCCATTAAGATAGCTGAGACCCGCAGGCAGGCCGCTGATGCTAACTGCACCTCCATTGCTGCCAAGCACAGCGTAGCTAAAGGGACCACCGACCAGAGCCGTCGCCGTCATATCGGCTATATGGGCCGGAGGTGCCTGCGGCACACTCTCGGGATAGAGACGCTCCGTCGGAATGATCTGCTTTGGCTGGCTGGCGCTCATCCAGTAGAGTTGAGCGCGGGCGGTGCCAGTGCTTTCATAATAGTCGAGCTGAATGTCATAACGGGTGCCGCCGACGACGGGTAGCCGCACATAACGCTCATTGCCCATAGATGACCAGTCTTTGAGTGGTTTATTGACGATATCGAGATTGATATTGCCGACGCTGTTATTCGCGTTCCTGCCGGAGTAGTGCACCAGCGCCATGCCCGTCGTTTGAGAGGCTGGGAAGCTCGTCAGACTCGGTACCATGAACAGCATAGAGGCGTTTATTGAATCTCCCGATCCTGTAGTATAACTGACCGTGAAAGTGCTGGCGGTGTGGGCGGTGACCGCTTTAGAAGTGTAAATCTCATTGGTCAAATTACCGCCCGTGGGATCCAGCATCACACTCATACCCTGAGTGATCGTATTGGCAGGCAGACCAGCTGCGGAATAATCCACCACCGTCGAGCCAGTGCTGCTGGTGTACGTGTAGGTGGCATTTCCAGCTGGGAACACGGAAGCGATGACGATATCACGATTGTCGGTAACGTTGATAGCGGCATCTAGCGTCTCAGAGGCGAACGCATTGATGCCAAAATCCACCGCGAAAGTGTTCGAGGTAGGCGCAGGACTGGCGAGGATCGTGTAACGCAGATTCCCCAGAGCCGCGGCCGTACCAGCAGTCGGGTCCAACTCCACAAACTGGCCCGCCGCATAACCACCGGGCGTGACCGTAGTCTGGGCGCTGTAGTTCACCGTCGCTACTCCTGTGGCCGCGTCATAGGTGTAGGTGTTTGCGGTAGTCTGATTGAGATTGCCACTTGAGGGGTCGATACGGATAGTCTCGCCAACCACGAAGCTGCCGGCCTTGATGCGGGCGTTCGCGTAGTTCACCAAAATCGTACCAGTGGTGTTGTCATAGTGGTAGGTGCTGCCATCGTTATTCGTGCCGGGCAGAGTTTTCAGTTCCTGCACCTGACCATTGAGGCGCAGAGTGCAGCCATCATCCGCCTGCACGATGAAGGTATATTCCTCACTGAACTGCGGCTGCACCTGCCCGCTCCAGCGGATGGAAAAGGTGTCTGGATTGATCAGTGCCACATCTGGCGTGCCGCTGCCAAAGACGCCGTCGTTTTGCTCCGTCACGGCGTTATTCGTGCCGACACGACCCGGAGCGCCAGTAAAGGTGGAATTAGGATAGACTAGATTATAAACACCCGTGGTGGCGCTGGCCGAATTGTTCAGCACAAAGCCATTTCCATCCAGATTGTTGCTTGGGTGAAGAAAGGCCGTCAGCGTCGTGTTGGCTTGCGTGGTCACACCCGTTGCGGTGCTGATTAAGATCGCTCCGGGACTGATCGCCGAAATCGTGGCATTGGTGGGCAATCCTAATCCCGTGATGGACATGCCGACAGCCAGTCCATTGATGGAGGGCACCAGCACCGTCTGGCTGCCTGCCGTGGTGGAGGCACCAGCGATGGAGATCGGGAAGCCACCCATGCGACAAGTCAAATTAGTGCTCGTCTGTGCAGTCACACCCGTGCCGGTCGTGATAGTGATTGTCGAAGCGCCGATGGCCGTGATGAATTCACTCGCTGGTAGCCCAGTTCCCGTAATTGACATGCCCACATAGAGTCCGGCTACGGAGGAGACGCCTACCGTCGCACTGCCGGCTGACGTCGTCGCACCAGTCAGCGTCACTGTCGTCTGCGGGATGGCCACAGTGAAAGTCGTCGTTCCGTTCACAGCAGTGATCGGCAAAGTTCCATTGAACATAGAAGCAACTCCAGGAGTGAAGAGCGCCCCGCTGGAGAAGGCTAAGTCCACATTCTGACCCACCAAACGACTATGCCCACCAGCCGGCGTCACCACCACATTGCCAGCGTTGTATCGGTAAGTATGCGTCTGCGTGTGCGTTAATTGATTGGCCTGCGGGATATTGCCAAAAGTACCGCCATTCACATTCCACTGAAGACGACAACGGGAATCCCCCGTCGCGTCCACATGCTCCACCCGCATTTTGTAGCGCTGTGCTGCATTGGACGGCACGGCCAACACGAAAGGAGTGCCCGCAGGGGATGTCTTGAAGGCACCCACGACTTCGTCATCCGCAGTGCCATCTTCCGGCGATGCCGTGGCAGCCGTGTCCCAGCCGTGCTCGATCACCTGTTCGCCAGGCAACTCGAAAGTGCCGTTCAAATTAAGGTCCACCAGCACCCGCGCTCTGTCATCCGCATCTAGCTGGAAGCGATAACTGCCTGCGGTGGTCGGACTGAGATACGTTTCCGACACGGAAGAATAATTATCCGGCGTATTCATCGGCGCGATCGTCACCCCGTTAGGCGTTCCGTTGAGCCAGTTATTGTTTACTACAGGGTCAACTGGTTCGATCAGACCCGGGTGGATCGGCTGAATGCTGAAAAAGCAGGTGCTCGTAGTGCTGGCCGGCAGTCCAGTCCCCGGCGGTAAAGCGATGGTGAAAGTCGCCGCTGTCTTGGCGGTCACGAGATAGTTTATATTGTTATACACCAGCGTGTTCAGATTCCCGCCGTTGAAGGAGAACTTTACCTGCGTTGTGTTCGGCGTCAGTGCCGCCAGCAGCGTGGCAAGCCGAGCTGGAGACACGCCCGTCGGGGTGATGACCGCGTTGCTGCCGGTATAGGGCGGAGCGCCCACCCGCGTGTATTGGTAATTCGCCGAGTCACCGAAATTCGCCGCGTGGGCATACGTCACGTTGCTGTGGTCATAATACCGAGCCGTCAGGCCAGTCCCAGAGGCCACGGTGCTATTGCCGATGATCACCGTCGCCACTTTCTTCGCCTGGTCGATCACTGGCGGCACATAGATCCCTGCACTTGTGGCTGTCAGGGTAGCCGTCACCGACTCGCTCCCCTCCACCACGTTATCTGGGGATGGATTCACAAAAATCTGCTTGGATCTCTCGCCTGCCGTGAAGCTCATGGATGTCGAAGGAGCTGCATAGTCACCGGGAGTGCTTGCCGTTCCGCTAAGCGAAAAATTCACCGTTGCAGGAATCAAACTGCGCGTGCGGTTCAAAGTAAACGTCCCACTCTGTGGACCATCTTCAGAAGCTTCTGATTCTGAGGCCACGATCGACACCACATCCGTCACTGCAACTTCTGACGTGATTTCTGCCAAATCGTCACTGATGCCATCATTATTGCTGTCTGTTGAGACCATGGGATTCAGGCCACTTTTCCGCTCAACCCAGTCACTCACCCCATCTCCATCCGTATCGGCATCCGTCACTTCTAAGCGATAAAACATCCGTGTCCCAGCCGCTTTCGCCACCTTAATTACCTGAGACGCGCTATCAGCCGTCGGCACATACAGATTCGCCCCAGGCACAGGCTCCAGATGACTCACCACCGTCGCAAAGCTCCCACCAGGAGTCACATCACTCATCACCCGATACTTTTTTCCTGCTTCAGCCTTGAACGTAAAAAGGATGTTCCCAGCCGTGATCACCATGTTCCCCACCTTGATGCAATCACTTGGATTGCGCGGATCCGTGCCCGCCATGGATTCAACATAGTTTGAGCATCCATCCTTATCCTCATCACCAGCAGGGCTCAGCCCCCAGCCATTGAACAGCGACTGCCACACATCGTCCAGCGTATCCGAAGCCGGAGCACCA
>Ga0164294_10001808_pt1 | contig 19539 bp, 23 predicted proteins | sample GEODES005metaG_FD_111479 | JGI IMG/M metagenome (GOLD analysis project Ga0164294, IMG submission 111479) | Oligotrophic lake water microbial communities from Sparkling Lake, Wisconsin, USA - GEODES005 metaG | ecosystem: Environmental > Aquatic > Freshwater > Lake | place: USA: Sparkling Lake...
CATCAGATGAGTGATGCTAATGGCCCAGTGATAAAACGAGTCTTGGAAAACAGCATCGTCAAACTACCAACCATCACTAACCCGATAGCATCGATTTCCAAAACAGATCTTCAAAGCTCGGGGCACCAAGCTGAGAACAGCTCAATTTCAGAACCAACTCAGCGCGTGGATACGTTTTCAGTTCATATGTCAGAACGGATTGCCAAAATGAAGTCGGAACAAAAAGAAACCAAGACAAAAATGGATGACCTCGAAGCCATCACCCAAAAAATGCAAGTGAAGCTAACCAAAAAGTGAAAAACAATGGCAAGTTGAATAAGTCGTCAATTTTTTTGTGGAATTAACTGATTACAGAAAAGAACATTTTGTATAACTTTTGAGTAGGTATAAGGCTAGTAAATAAGCAATATCATTCAAAACGAGAAATATCTATTGTTTTTGTCCATTCTTTGTGGAAATATAGTTACACAAAGAAATTCAGCGATTATCCCGCTGATTCATCCTAGACAAAAGCAATGACAACATTTAAAACGATCGTCCGCACTGGTGAAGCGAAAACAGCACTAATACCCATCGGTGCTGTGGCCAAGGCAACGGGCATAAACGCATCGACACTCCGAATCTGGGAGCACCGTTACGGTTTACCTAAACCACACAGAACCGGCGGAGGCGCGCGTCGTTACGCCCCCTCTGAAGTTCAACGCTTAAAACTCATCAAAGCCTTGGTCGATGTTGGGCACAAGCCTAGCAATCTTTCTTCGTTGAGCATCGAGGAGTTGGCTGAGCATCTTAATTTTCTTAAGCCACCCGCATCGCCCCAACGACATGCGTTAGACGGAATTCGGCTGCTCACTGTGGGTGACTCCACCGGGCTTAAATCAATCCTGCGAGATGATAGCCAGTCTGAACTTAACGTCGTTAATCACCTTAGCGACCCCAAAGAAATCCAACAATGGCTAGGAAAGTTTGATGTTTTACTTTTTAACTACTCAGCCCTTCAATCTACTCATGCACAGCAACTGATTCAATCAATCCAAGATCTGGCTCACATGGGTGCGATGGTGATTTATAGCTACAGTAATTCAATCACCCTACAAACTCTCGAAGCCGCAGGCATACACTGCCTGAAATCTCCCGTTAGTAGCGCCGACGTTCGTCAGCTGCTGGATTCATTAGTTGAAAAAGCTCACGTTAATGGCAGTTCGACGCGAAAGACAGAAAAAAAATTCAGCGTCGAAGCTCTGGAAACTATTTCTGCTCTGGATTTCAGCTTGTATTGCGAATGCCCGCGACACTTAGCCGGGCTACTCATGAGCTTAAACGGATTCGTGTCGTACAGCGAACAATGTCAGGATACTAGCCCTCAGGATGCAGCCATTCATAGGTATTTGAGGACGATGGCTGCGGATGCGATTTCTTCCATAGAATCCGGTCTGCAACTGGTCTTGACTGCTGAAGACATCTCCACCTCTGAGCTGAGTGCACAAACCAAATGAACGCATCTAGCTCCACAGTGCTTATGCAACCCGCTGAGTTATTTGCACTCCGGTTAAAATTTTCTATGAAAAATTCTAACTACGCAGGTATGAGTTGTAGAAAATTTTCGGAAGTTTTTAACAAACGTATTTCTCACTGCCAAATTACTGAAACCATGTTGCACGACTGGTTGCAAGCGCGATCGATGCCCTCTGAAGAAAAAATGATCGCCCTTTCAACCCTCTTAGGGGTGTCGAGTAACTGGTTAATTACGGGCTCTGAGTAAAAATTCGTAGTTCAAAAACTATTTTTAATCCGCTTCTTATCGTCACTTACCCACCGATATGCCACAGCATGTAGATTTTAAGAAAAGAGAAGAATTCAGAATTCGACTCGTACGCTCGCTAGAGAAGGCGGGCTTTAATCCACGCAAAGCGGGAGAGCTCTGCACCTTATTCAATAAGCGATATTGTGTAGGACAAGTAACGTCCATCTCCGTATACAAATGGCTGATGGGTGAGTCGATGCCGACCGAAGATAAATTAGTCGTATTGGCCGAGATGTGTGAAGTTTCTCCATACTGGTTAAGGTATGGCGAATATCCCCAACCGATCAAATCGATAGAAACCGACCACTTGGATTTCAACAATCCTCAGCAATGTTGAAAAAATCACTTTGCTTACTATTTCTTTCTGTATTAACCGCGCTCTGCCGTGCAGAGTCGACAGAAATTCATGTGGATAACGAGACTCTGTATTACTACGATCTTAGTATTCGACCAGCTGGACACAAATCACAAATATCCGCACCACGCAGTTTTCGACAGCCCACCCCGCACGGCGATCAATCAGCAAAATAATGGGGCTTGTGTTTTCCCAGAAAATTTTGACTTGGGACATGGCAGGCCTTGCTTCTTACTAGCAAAATTCAGTCTGAATTTAACGGTCCCCGCGTCTTTATACTAGTCATACAGCTACAATACAAAAAGTAAGGCGACCGTGAAGGCCAGTAAAACAAGGAGAAAAAACGAATGAAAACATTTATTCAATTGGCATCAAAAAGAACCCTCGCAACATCCCTCGTTCTTTTGCTGATTACCCCCTTAGCGCAGGCCGAATGGGTAAGAATGTTTCAAAATATCCATGGCACCGCGTATTACATGGACCCGACCTCGATAGAAACTCATGGAAATATGCGCCGCGTGTGGGAAATGGAAAGCTATCGAGATGCCACAAAAGAAGGCTTGCACTCCATCAGGCTATACAAAGAATATGACTGCAAGAAGGAGATGGGACATTTCAGGAAGTATGTGGCACACACCGGACCTCAAGCCACCGGTGAAGTGATGGGTAACGTAGAAACGCCCAGCGACTGGAAAACAGTTAACTCCAGCCCCGCTAATAAGCTAGTCTTCAGCCAAGTCTGCAAAGACTATAAACCTTAAGCTGCAAGGTAAAAACAGTAAAAAAAAAACGGGGTCCTAAGACCCCGTTTACGTTTTAACTAAGCTAATTCAACCAGTGATCAAGTCGATGCGTCTTTGATCATCTTTCTGGCCTCGCGCAGCAGTTTAAGTGCTTCGCCTTCACGACCATCGTTATAAAGTTTTTCACCCTCAGCGCGCAGTGTCTTGACCTTCTCAAGCTGCGTATCAGCCAACTTGACCGTACCCACCGAAGAATCAATCGCTTTCATTTCGCACACGACCGCATTTGGGCAATGTGCAAAGGCCAAAGATGCGGAACACAGCAAGAGTGCAGCCAGCAAAGACTTCATTCATTTCTCCTCAAATAATTGATAGTGAAAGATAACAGAAAATCGTTCACGTATCGAGTAACGGCACGGCCTAGGAATGCATCATGAATCAGGCTCGAGCTGTTCTAAGCTAGCTACAATATAGCCACAATCAGACGATTCGACTCCGAGTTATTTAAAAAATAACTTTGCACCATATAGAATTTCCGGTAACTGTCGATAAATGGTTACTGCCTGCAAACCCAACAAGATGGACCTTGACCAAGCTGGCAGTAATTACGGAGTTTTGCATGCGCTCAGCCAAAATCATCGTGCGATCCCTAATGGCTATGCTGGTGGCCTGGTGCTGCCTTGCGGACGACGCGAGTGCGTTTGCACCACAAAGAAAAATCGAGTCCAAAACGAATGACCCACGCTGCGAAAGAGGTAAAGCCTTCTTTCGGGCCTGCTACATTCCGTGCATAAAATCAGCCAAAGGTGCCATGGGCCACGTCACTAATCACTGTAACGTTGAATGCAAACCCGAGCTGTGGGTCACCAATTATCTTTGCCGCGACCCTAAATGATCGGTCAACTTGGAAGACCGGTCTCTACGCACTGAGCTTCAAAGCTTTCCTCAATCACCAGCCCGGTTTTTTTCTTTTCAGTTGACGAGGTATGGGTCACGCTCATGGTGGCACGAGTGAAGACCATCGATTCGTGACGGAATGTCTCTTCGTCGTCCAGCGAGCGTATGCACGCAATTTTTTCAGATCGTTTGGTATGGCAGTGATAGCCGTCCAAATCCCTTAACTGGAACGGGTAAGTACGGGTTTCTTCTTTGATTTCGGTCTTAGCGGGATCAGCCTTCAGCTTGGACATGACATCATTTTTGCCCTTGCAAACCAACGTGAAGTTAAAGTCCTGCTTAACGCCGCATGACGCGAGCAGCAGCATGGAAAACGTAATAGCAAGTCGCGTGGTTTTTACAGCGATCATCGTGGCGAAAAGGCGTTCATGCTGGTGGGTAGGTTTGAGTCTTAGCCAGATGTTAAGGGTCGGATGTAATTGATTAAAGCCAAACCGAAAATCGCAGCATAAAGTACCCCGAAGATAACAAAATTCTGACGAAACATGCGTGATTGCCGTGCTTCCTTTGAACGCCACAAGACATACTGAAAAGCCAGTGGTGCCAGCAATATCACTGCAAACTCGATATAGATTTCAAAAAAAGGTATCAACATAGTAAGGCGAGTAGACTCGATCCTTGGCTGCTGATCAAACTATTAATTATTTCGCAATTCATCATAGCACTTGCCTTGAAAAGCCAAAAGCACCGATACTCTGATTATGTATTAAGAAGTCTCTTCAAACACTCATTGCGGCCCACATAGCTCAGGCAAAAATAACCACTCATGAGCCACATTGATGATCTCAAAGTGAGGATCGACGGACTCAACGAAGCAGAACGCGTTGAATACAATCGTCGTCTGCAGTTACTAAAATCCACCAAAGAAGCCGCCAACACGTACGCGCAAGCGCTGAGCGAGGCCAATGATGAGCTGCAAAAAATTAAACAGCTAAATATCGGCGCATGGGCGACTTTGAGTGTAATGATTGCAGGGATTTTTTTCTTTTTGATTAGTAGTGCCAACCCTAGCCCCTATCTGCTCGTATTCGCCAGCCTAGCTGGACTAGCAATCATCCTTATCAATCAGCGGCGTGGTCACAAAGAGGCTGAAATCCAGGCCATAAAAGCTCAGCTAACCCTATTGGAGAGAGATTGGGCCGCTACTGGCTTAGAGGCTAGCTTTATGTTTGCCATCATCGAAATGGAAAAAACGCTGGGAGCAAATAGTTCGGGCTACCAAAGTCTGCAGAACGTAACCAGTTCAAACGCCGCAAAGAAAAAGACCTTGTCCGATTATGAATACACGCTTAGAAATGAAATCTTACTGAACATACAGAATGAAAAAGACTGGTGGTCTAAGATCAGCGTGATATCCGGCAAATGGTATGAAGTTAGCGGATAGATAAGTCATCAAAGTCAAGCTGCAACTCATGATTTGCTGGTATCAGCCGATAAATTGACGTAGATGTAGACCTAGCTACTACCAACCCAAGGGAGATTCAGGGATGTCCGAAGAAGAAGAAGTCGAAATTTTTCATGGCGATAGTCCCCCGCAACATGCTGAGGGGGTAAAAAAAGCTAAACCCAAAGCAAACACCATTATTGCGAAAGCCGACCCTGCTCCCACCGCAGCGCCTGCTGAAGCAGCCACTCCTGAAGCATTAGCTGAAACAGAGTCCGATCATCTAGCGCTAGAGCACGCCGAGGACACTGAGACGATAGAAGCAGCAGAGCCTGAGTATCATTTCGAGATTGACCCGGAAAGCCTGTGGACCATGCCACCTGCAATGCAAGAGCGCATGTCTAATTTATCTAGCGCAGCAGCAGCGACTAACGATCGTTTGGACGAACAAGAAAAAGCGATCGAAAAGGTCAATAAAGCACTCAAGCAACTGGTCTAGCAAATCTGATCAGAAGCCTATTTAACGCTGCTCACAAGCAGCCATCATCAAACGCTTAGCATTCGGCGTTTTTACATCGGTCCATTCGCTAACTTGCGAATGATCGCTGACCACTGCACCGTTTCCCATTGATTCAGACTTGCGCTGCCAACTTAGGATACGGCTCAGTTCTTTGCGACAGTTGAACTCTCTGGCATAAATGATAGAACGATAAGCCTTACCCTCGGCATCATTGGCCTCGGATTTCATGTCGTGCACATCCAAAATAAATGCTGCACTTCCACCCATCGTAATTGCGCTTTGAAGATCGAAATACTGCGTACCCTGGCTTGTTTGAGAATACGGAATCCATTGCTCAGCGTGGGCAGAGCCAAGCAGTAGAAACAGCAGCAGGGAATATATTTTTTTCATACCGATCACGTTGATCAGAGCGATCAGATAACAACGATATCAATTCATCCTAGCGAACCAATGTAAGGTGAACTTAAGTGGTCGCTGAATAAAAAAGTGGAGGGCCCCAGGAAGGGACCCTGTGCAGAAACGACTACTTAATAATAGTGATCGAACCCTGAAGGTCACCGCCGCGCCGAATCTCCAAATCGGCGTACGACACATCACCCGTTACTTTTCCGGTCGATTCAATGAGTAGCGTGCTATCCGCTTTTAGCGTCTGATTGACTTGGCCTTCAACACGAATATGGCTGGCTTCTGTGGTGCCATTCACTATGCCGTGCGATGTAACATTCACTGATTGTGCCTTGATAACACCATCAAACGAACCATCAATTTCTACTAGTCCGGGTGCAACAACATTCCCGGTCATTTTGACTCCGCTGCCGACGTACAAGTCGCCTTTAGGATTGTTCACCATAAAACTCCTCCGTGCCCATTAATCGCAAAAACGCCCATTAAGCATGGGCATTGGACGATACTTTACCGCATAAACATCGATGCCGGCTCATGCAACAGCATCAAAAATACATGTTTAAGAAGTTCTGCCTTATCCGCGCTTGATTATTTTTATTTTAATAACATCGCTACCGATTTAACGCGGCATATCTGGCGGAACTTCAACTCGAATCGGGGCTGTACGCTTGCGATCAACTCGCTGTATGCCGCCGGATTCAACATTAACTGCTTTACGATCAATGACAGAGTCCGCTGGTTTGGCTTGTTCGGTCACCTTCGCTGGTTCAGGTTGCTTCGGTTCGTTGACCACAGTGGGGGCTGGTGAACTCTGCTCTTCTTGAGTCTGGATGCAAGGACGTTGCTGCACACACGAAGCGGACTGTTCAACATATTTTTCGATGTCGAAGGTTTCCGCAGGAACGCTAGCTTTCTCATCAACTGCAACATCTGACTTAGCAGGTGGCTCTGATTGCACCTGCTGCTCCGAACTTTGTTTTTGCGGCTGAGTGTTTTGCGCTTGCGCCTCTTGCGGTTGCGTATTCTGCGATTCAGCAGCTACCGAATTTGCTTCAGGTGGATTAGCTGGGGCCGCACTTGTCTGAGTCTCTGATGCAGGCACTGGCTGTGCCGTAGGGCATTCAGCCACTGCAGGAGCACTTGGGCAGACCTGTGCGCTAGTGGTTTCAGGTTTAGTCACCACCTCAGCCGTGATGGGCGCAGGCGCAGACGCTGGCGCAGCAATGGGTTCATGGGTGTGCGGCACAAACGTACCATCAGCTCCTAAACGCACGGATACCTGGCAACCCGAAACGACAAAAACAAGTGCTACAACGATCAGTTTAGAATTCATTCGATCTCCTGCGCTAAATGAAAGACATGCAGCGTACTACTGACTGCATGCGGCAATGAGTTTGCGAATGTTCTTGTTATAGGGCGGAATTTCTAAGTAAAAATCGCCCAAATCGGTAGTCAACTTGAACGCTAAGTCGTAAACAACATCGAGTTCATCGGTATGGCGATTATTTTTCATTTCTTTGTGGTCGGCTTGCCATACCAAATAACCTTCTTTAGCCAAACCTAAAGTGGCGACTTGTACGTTGTTAAAGAAGCTGCTCTGATTGATCGCAATACCACTGTCAATGACGTGCTCATTTTTACGCGTCTTACTGAAGGGTGTGCCGTCTTTGCCATTCACTTGCACAGGGAGCTTCACGTCATAAAACGTTAGCTGTGCCTTAATAACTTTTTTACCATCAACTGCGCCGCAGGAAAGCTCTGTCACAATGCTGCCCGTGCCAACCGCTGTCTCATTCTCGACAATAAGAATGTCTTTTTTCGAGAGTTCGTCCCTAGCTGTTTTCAGTGTGTATTTGAATTTTGAATTAGCAGCAACTGCTTCGCCCTGAGAATTAAACTGTGCCGCGTGTTTGCGGAAATCTGCTACCAGTCGTAGACGTTTTTCTTCCGCGTCTTTTTGTTGGTCTGCTTCCCATGCGGCGACTGCTTCACGTGTTTTTGGGTGATCGCATTTGTACAGTTTCTGCGGATCTTTTTGCCCCACATTCGCTTTGTAATCGAGCAGCTTGCCGTACTGGATCACCACACGGCCATCGATTTCCTGAAACAGCTTTTGTATATAGTTATCTTGGTAGTCCAGATACGAAATACTGGCCACAGGAATCACTTCGCCGTCAGGGCGCGGGATTTTGATTAATTGCTTTAAAACGTAATAGTTTTTACCGTTAACCGATGTGACATCAAATTTTTCTATACTCATTATGCCGGTGTCGGCAGGTACTAATTCTTCACGACTATTACGTTTGCGACGAATAATTTCTTCGCCTAGTGGACCATCTTTAGGAGGCAAATGAAATTCATGATGATCACGCACGGAGGCCAAACTGGCCTGAGGAAACAGGGCACATTGGGAAATCGGCGACCATTGGCCCGCCAAATTAGCCAACTGAGCCAGCTTTTCATTGTCTTCTACGTTAGCTGCGTGGGACGCTGACACCACTAATGAGGCAAATAATGCCAAATGTATTTTTTTCATTTTTCTACTCCGCAGTTTGAGGGCAAGAAATAATTCACCAATAGCCAGCCCAAACGATTATTATTTTATTAATTTATTTACCAAATTAGTAGCTTTTACCAGAGCGTTGTAAAAACTATATATTCCGTAGAAAAATAATACACTGACATTTATACACTTTTTACACTTTTCGATTAGAAAGTAACTTTAATTTAAAGACTGTGGTTTTTGCGCGAAATATTTGTCATAACCCTTTCATAATTAAGGAAAAAATTGAGGCATGCTTTAATAATGTCCAAAAAGACAATTATCTAATCAGCAGCATAATTGCAATTTAATTAATCTAAGAATTACAGGGGGATGTGTGAGCCTGGAGAGAACTGCTAAAGCATTGAATACAAGTCTGCGGGGATTAAAAAAACCCGCTCAAGAGATGAGTGCGCAAGAGATTGGAATGCTGCTGCTGATGGCATCGAAATCTCTATCGGAATATATCAACTTCTCTAATTCGCTGGTAGACATTAATACCGATGCCTACATCGAGAGTCGCGATGTACTGACCATTACAGAGATATTCAATGAATTGATTCTGTATTTATCTAAGGCGCGAACCTATGCGCCTTTAGCAGAATTATCACTGGTTGAAACGAGAGTACTAAATGAATTTCGTGAATTACTGGCCTCTATCAAAGAGGATATCGACCAGCAATAATCGGTTTCAATAATGCCAGTTGGTTTTTTCGTAGCGCACGAATCGTCCATCCTTCCATAAACCTTCAAGTGGCACTCGATCTATAGCAAAGCTAAGAATGCCATGACCATGGTAGCGGCCATTAACAAAATTTCCGGTGTATTTTTCGCCATCGGGATACGTTAGCGTTCCGCGACCTTTGATGTGGTCGTGAAAAAAATCACCTGAATATTCACGACCATCAGCAAAGGTATACTTTCCCTGCCCGTGGAAGTAATTGTTTTCAAAGCTTCCTTCGTATTTACTGCCGCTAGCGAAATAATAGGTGCCACTCCCCTGGCGAACGCTATTTTTGAATTCACCTTCGTAACGATCGCCATTCCGGTAGGACCAGATGCCCTTACCTGTGATTTTGTCTTTGACATAATGGCCGACGTATTTTTCGCCGGTGGCAAAGTGATACTCGCCCTGACCTTCTTTGCGACTATCCGCAAACTCGCCCACATAGACATCGCCGTTGCGGTATTTATGCTTACCATAGCCAGTAATGTGCCCATTGGTAAATTCACCGTCATACGTTTCACCATTCACAAAACTCAGTTTGCCTTGGCCATTTTTCACATCATTGGAAAATTGCCCTTCATACCGACTACCACTGGGAAAATCGTACACACCCACGCCATCCTTGAGTCCATTTCTTACGTCACCTGAATAGTTTTCGGGAGGCGGCGGCGGCGGTGGAACGTAGATAGCTTCCACAAGGACTACGGCTGGTGAGGGCGGTGTAACAACGACGGGTTCCGCCGGCGGAGGTGGTGGTGGCTCAACGGTCGCACAAGCGCTAAATAAAACGCTGCTTCCGAGAAGAATTAAGGTGTGCGCTGCTTTCATAATGTGTCCTCACCCGCCACGCCAATGATATTGACTAGCTGATAATAATTTATATGACATCATGATAAACAGAATGGGAAGCGAACTTTAGTTTTTAAGGTGTAAATTCCGAATAGGTAGTAATCTATCTTTTCCTAGTGTAAATTTTCAAATAACTAAATATGCTAGTATCGTTATGAAGGGTTAATTAAGGCAATTTAACCCGAAGTGTTTACAGTGACTATTCAGCGGCATTATCTGCCCGATTTACCCACCCCTCTTGTACTAAACACCAGACAACAAAAGACATCATGAAATTCAATAGATCAATAATTGCCGCCGCCCTGCTGTTGCCGACTATGGCGTGGGCACAGGATTCATCGAGCAAGACCAATGGCTTGACCTACAATTATGTTGGTATTGGCTATGCCAACATCATGTTCCACAGCCCTATACAAGCTACTCTTCACGGTACCAGCATAGAAGGTAGCAAACTAATTGCAGAAAATTTCTATTTGTTCGGCAACTACTTTGACACATCGACTGACCAAATTAAAGTTTCTGGCCAGACTTCAAATACTGATCTTAACTTTCGCCAGTATCAGCTAAGCGGTGGCTATCGCCGCCCAATACAGCCAGGTACCGATGTGATTGCCAGCGTTAGCGTAGTAAATGGGGCCACACGTGTTAACAGTGGAGCTAGCACAGAGGCAAGTATTTATTCCGTATCGGTCGGTTTAAAAAGACGTCTTACAGAAAATTTTGAAGGCACTGCCTCCGGGATCGTGGCGGCGGGTAAATTAGCTGCTGTAGTCAATCTACAGTACAAATTCAGTGATCTCTACGCGATTGGTGGATATTTCCGCCAAGATGAAAATAGCACCATCTACGCACTCAACGTGCGTTATTTGTTCTGAGTCCATATTACGACCTTGTCCCAGCACTCGCTGGGGCAAGATAGTTAAACTTGTTTTTCAGATCGACGGTGGGCTAACAAATACAGCATCGGTAATACCAACAGCGTGAGTAAGGTGGACGACAATATTCCGCCAATGACTACCGTCGCCAATGGTCGCTGAACTTCAGCTCCTGTTCCAGTAGCGATCGCCATCGGTAAAAATCCTAATGATGCCACCAAGGCGGTCACCAATACAGGTCGCAAGCGCGTCATGGTGCCTTCTCTAACGGCATCAACTAAGGGCAGACCCTGCTCTTGTAAATTGCGTATGAATGAAATCAATACCAATCCATTCAATACCGCCACACCCGAGAGCGCAATAAATCCTACTGAAGCCGAAATAGATAGCGGTATGTCACGCAGCCACAGAGCGAGTACACCGCCTGTCAATGCGAACGGAATTCCGGTAAATACTAATAAGCCGTCTTTCACGTTACCAAACATGGCATACAGCAGCAGGAAAACTAAAAATAATGCAGCGGGTACTACGAGTTTTAAACGCTCAGTGGCAGATTGTAAATTCTCAAAGGTACCGCCCCAGGTGTTCCAGTAGCCAGTTGGCAGAGTTACTTTCTCCAACGCCTGCTCTGCATCAACAACATAGGATCCGACATCGCGATTACGCACGTTCGAGGTCACAACAACGCGGCGCTTCCCATTCTCACGACTAATTTGATTCGGGCCCGGTGCCAGTTCTAATGTGGCGACTTCTGCGAGTTGAATAAAGCGTCGACGATTTTGAGCATCGGGTACCGGCATAGCGATCGGTAAGCGCTTCATGGCTTCTAAATCAGTACGTAAGCTTTCGGGTAGTCGAACCACAATATCAAAGCGCCGGTCACCCTCAAACAAAGTGCCTGCGGTGGTTCCTCCGATTGCGCCAGCCACGACGTCCTGCACATCAACCATGTTTAAACCATAGCGCGCAGCCTTTTGCCTATCAATACGTACAGTCAGCACAGGTAAACCAGTCGTCTGCTCTACTTTCACTTCGGATGAGCCGGGTACTCGCTGCAAAACGGCAGCTGTCTCGTCAGCAAGTCTATGTAAGGTATCTAAATCATCACCAAAAATTTTGACCGCCACGTCACTACGCACGCCAGAAATCAATTCATTAAATCGTAACTGAATGGGTTGTGAAAAATCGTAGTTATTTCCCGGGATTTTCCACACCGTTTGGCTGATTTCAGCGCGTAGCTGATCACGAGATTTAGTCGGATCGGGCCACTCATCAACGGGCTTCAACATGATGTAGCCGTCTGACAAACTTGGTGGCATCGGGTCGGTCGCGATCTCGGCCGTTCCAATACGCGTAAATACTCTGTCTATCTCAGGGAATTTTTTCTTCAACGTACTTTCAATATGCATTTGCATCTCAACGGCTTGCGTTAAGCTCACACCGGGCGCACGTATCGTTTGGAAAGCGAAATCACCTTCATTTAAGTTAGGCACAAATTCACTACCCATGCGCATCATGAGTAAGCCACTCAAAATAATCACCACGGTCGCTATGCTGAGTACCACCGGTTTGATCGACATCACGTAGTCATACATTGGGTTGTACCAACGACGTGCCACTACCATAAATATATTCTCTTTTTCTTGCACACGACCGGTTACGAAGGTCGCTACCGCAGCAGGAACAAACGTCACAGAAAGAACGATCGCTCCTAGTAAAGCGGCAACCACAGTAAATGCCATGGGGTGAAACATTTTCCCTTCTACGCCACTAAGAGCGAAGATAGGCAGATACACCACCATAATGATGAGCTGACCAAATAAGAGTGGACGACGTGATTCTTTGGATGCCTCAAACACTTCGGTGAAGCGCTCTTCCTGAGTTAATGGTCGACCTAGCCTCTGCTGTGAATGTGCAAGCCGTCGTATGCAATTTTCAACAATAACAACGGCACCATCGATGATGATGCCAAAATCGAGTGCACCCAAACTCATTAAATTAGCACTGACTTGATAATGAACCATGCCAGTAAAGGTGAATAGCATCGATAGAGGAATCACCGCAGCGGTAATAATGGCGGCGCGCAAATTTCCCAAAAAGCTAAACAGCACAACAATCACCAATATCGCGCCTTCAAGTAAATTATTGCGCACGGTGCGAATTGCCTTCTCTACCAAATTGGTTCGGTCGTAGACCGTAATAATGCGAACCCCTTTAGGAAGATTACGATTAATCTCAGTCATCTTGCGATCAACGGCTTCAGATACGACACCGCTGTTTTGACCCATCAGCATGAACACCGTACCGAGCACGACTTCTTTTCCGTCTGCCGTCGCTGCACCGGTTCGCAGTTCCTGGCCAATACCTACTTCAGCCACATCACGAACACGTACAGGTACACCAGCGGAATTTTTGATAATGACATCGCGTATGTCTTCTACATTGCGAAGCTGACCAGGTGCGCGCACCAAATACTGCTCACCACGTTTTTCTATGTAGCCGGCACCTTTATTGTGATTATTACTATCAATCGCACTCACCAAATCAGCTAACGATACGCCGAGTGAGGCTAAACGCTCTGGGTCGGGCGCAATTTGGTATTCTTTGACGTAGCCACCTATGGAGTTAATTTCAGTTACACCGGGCACGTTGCGTAACTGCGGCTTGATCACCCAATCTTGAATCTCTCGTAAATCGGTATCGGTATAGATCGTTCCATCTGCCTTGCGTGCATCGGTGCTGGCCTCAACGGTCCAGAGATAAATTTCACCCAGGCCGGTTGCAATCGGACCCATTTCAGGGGTTAAGCCAGCCGGAAGTTTGTCGCGCGCTTGAGTGATACGTTCATTCACTAACTGGCGAGCAAAAAATATATCGGTGTCTTCTTTAAAAATGACGGTAACTTGCGAGAGGCCATAGCGCGATAATGAACGCGTCTGTTGCAGGTTAGGCAGACCAGCCATCACGGTCTCTAGCGGATACGTCACGCGCTGCTCTGCTTCTAGCGGTGAATAACCCGGCGCCATGGTATTGATCTGTACTTGTACATTGGTGATGTCAGGTACGGCATCAATCGGCAGACGTTGATAGCTATAGATGCCCGCAATCGCGACACCTACCGCCAGCAGCAGGACCAGCATGCGCTGCGCAATAGAAAAACGAATCAGTGATTCAAACATGATGTGCGTCGCCCCGCTTAATAGCCATCTTCGGTTGTCAGCTTCGACAATTCCGATTTAAGAATGTAACTACCCTTAGCAGCGTAGCGGGCACCAGCGGCTAATCCCTCCAGCACTTCCACACGCTTGCCATCGTTTAGACCAATCTTTACTGGGTGGGCTTTAAAACCAGTCTCGGTTCGCACAAAAACAACTTGCTGCGTTCCTAGTGTTTGTAAAGCGTCTGTTTCAATCGCAATAGGCACGCGGACCTCAGCAGCTTTAACTTCTACGCTTACAAATAAACCAGGACGCCATGCACCTTGTGGGTTAGCGAGCACTATGCGTGCCTTTGCCATACGCGTGAGTTCACCGACTAATGCACCAATGAACGCGACTGTGCCCGTAGTTTGTGCATCAAAGGCGGTGGCACGCAAAGTCACTTTGTCGCCCATACGTACATGCGGAAGATCTTTTGCGGGTATGTGGACTTCAGCCCACACGGTTGAGAGGTCAGAAATTGTGAAGATAGGTGTATCTTCTTTTACCGCTTCGCCTACGCTCAAATTTCGCTCAACCACCAAACCATCATAAGGTGCGTGTAATTCAAAGCGATTAAGACTGCCTGAATTTGAATTGGTATTTAAGATCACACCTAAAGCAGATAATTTCTGTTGCGCGTTATCGACGGCGATCTCTGCCTCACGCAAACTCTGCAACGCTTGCAGATAATCCTGCTCGGCGGTGATTTTTTGTTCCCACAATGTTTTTTCACGCTGATAAATCGTGTTGGCTAAGCTCAAACGTTTTTGCGCGGTCTGCAATGCGCTACGCTGCTCAGAAATCATTTGACTTGAAAAAACGGCGAGCGTTTGCCCTTTTTTTACGATTTGCCCCGTACTCACCAAGACTGCTTCAGCCACACCCGACACCCGCGGCACCACATGCACCGTACGGTCGTCGTTGATTTGTATTTCACCTGGAAATTGCAATATCGTCGAAATAGCTAATGGGCCTGCATTGGCAACATGAATATCGCTAGCCTTGATCTGAGCTTCGTCCATCAGAACTTGGTTCATTTCTTTCGGTACTGCTGCAGTGGTAGTGGCAGTTGGACGCGGGCCATCATCGTCAAACGGATTTGCATCGACTTGTTTACGTGTCGTCAGTATCAGAAATGCTAGTGCAGCACCCACAATCACCACGGCAACAATCACCAACCACTGCGCACGACTGATGCCACTTTGCGATTTATTAAATTGAGTATTCATACTTATTCTTTCGCTGATGATGTTGACGAGATCCCCTCGACTCCTCCGAGCAGGCTTTCGAGATCGGTAATGGCGATATACAAAGCTGATAGTGCTGTCAGATACTGAGATTTCGCACTGAAGTAAGTGCGTTGAGCATCAAGCACCTCCAGAAAACTAAATTTTCCATTCTCAAAACCTATGGTTGCGGCCTCATAGGCCCACTTAGCTCCGGGCAGTAAACTTTTTTGTAGCAGCTCTAACTCTTCACGACGTGCTCTAATACGCTCTAATATTTGCAATGCATCTCCGTACAAGGTAAGTTTTGTCGCAGCTAATTCATCACGCGCTTTATCTTCACGTTTTAAAGCTTCGAGCAAATTACCCTGATTGCGATTAAATACGGGTAGTGGTATGGATACTCCAACCATCAGTTGATCACGAGCGACATCTTCGCGCCGCTTCATTCCTAAACTAAAGGTAATGTCTGGTACGGTTTTAGTTTGTTCGACCGTAACTAATGATTTACGTCGCTCTAGTTCTTGCTGTGCACGCTCAAGCACGGGTGAGATAGCCAGCCGGCTTTGCACCACAGCGCGTGTAGGTAGATCAGGCATGCGATCAATCTCACCGACGACCTCGGTAAATCGCGGTGATGTGTTACCCCAAAAATTACTTAAGCGTCGCCGCGCATTCCGCAATTCACTCTCTGCTTGGGTAAGTGAAAGCCGAACTCCTGCTTCCGCTACACGCGCTTTAACTTCTTCAACGGGTGAAATTTTCCCTGAAGTCACGCGCTTACCAGCGATGTCTGATGCTCGCATGGCCAACACCAAAGTGTCGCGCGCCAACGCAGTCTGCTCTTGTGCTGCAACCACCTCAAAAAATGCCGCCATGGTTGATGCCCGTATCTGCAGCTGGCGCGCCATCAACTCTGATACCGCGGAATTTTTGTTACGAGTCGCAGCATCCACACGCGCACCACGTTTACCACCCATTTCAATGGGCACATCCAATTGCGCTGTACTCGTTCGCGTAACACTGCGCGTATCTTCAGCGAGATAAACGAATTCTGGATTCGGTCGTAATGAGCCTTGCAAAATTTGTGCATCAACCGCTTCGATTTCACGACGCGCTGCTGCCAACGTAGGATTACGTTCTAATGCCAATCGTATCGCCGCTTCCATCGTTAATGCCTGTGCGGGCTCGGCCAACGCAGCTGTCTCGGCTTGATTAACTAAAGAATCAAGTACTAAAGGCTCTGACGTTTGGGCCGTCGCTGCCAATGAGGCACTCAAAAGTAAATACAGAATTGAATAGCGCATGCTGTGCTGACGTTTGGCTGAACTAATTTTAATTGCTTGATGAATGGACATCCGACTCTCCAATCGCTAAATTCAACAGTCAACTCGGCACATTACCGTGTACTCGCTTAATGAACTGAACTGAATGAACGTAAGGCGCTCGCGATGATGTGCCTTTGCGCTTGAACAATCCAGCCAACACCCGCGAGGGCTGACCAGATAAGAAAGTGACTACGACCAATTAGGTCGTTCAGGGAGATCGTGGGGCGCAGAGGGAGGATGCAAGATCAGTCTATAACTCACATCAAGCGTCGCTTGAATCGTTACAGCCGGATCCGAATCGAGTAGCAGCGCCACAATGCCAGCTGCATGACAAAAGCTGCAATCGAAATCAACACCCGCGCTAGCTAAATTTTGCTGACTGTTTTGCTGAGCATCTTCAACAGCGTTGATCAGTGATTTGTGATGATGCTGGTGCTCATGATGACCTACATGACGGGCGGCAGCGCCCTGCTCATGCTGGCAGTAGCTCGTCACCGCGGCCCAGGAGGTCTGGAACCCAATTAGTGATATCAGCAAAAAGGCAACAAATCGGCGCATAGCGTTAGTTTAGCAGGATCGTTGCTCGCTCAGCCGCTTGATTGATTAGCGGATGAATTTCTACTCCCACGGAACATTCCTTAGCTCCCGCTAAAGCTCGGCGCCATTAGGGTCGATTAAACCAAAATAGTTAAAATCCCGCCGTAACCCTACGAGGTCCTTGAATGAGAGTCTTGATTGCCCTAGTGCTGCTTTTCGTCCTGCATCCAGCCCGTGCGGATGCGCGTCGCGTGTGCGAGTCCATCTCAACCAATACCGAAGCCTTTGTCGACGAGCGAAGAAAGGGCTATACCAAAAATCAAATGAAAGACAATGCGCGGCAAATCGCCAATCAGCGTCAGCTAGATAAGACAACGCTGGAATCCTGGTACGCAGAAATCGATTGGATTTTCAAAAATCAGAATCTTCGATTCGGTTCGGTTAAATCAAAAGATAAGCGCTACGAAGAATGTATGAAGCAGTATGAAGGTCAGTAATTAAGCATCGCGTTAGCCACGCCGTCGGTACTTAGCGCGGCGAGCGAGATGGCTTGAATCCGCACAGATAAATAAATAACTTTTCAGTCGGACTATTCGGCAAGGGATATACCGGATCGCCCGGATAGGGATCGTTAAATAAGACCTTACCTTGAAAATATCGTTTTTGATAACGAATCCTCGATAGCGCTCGCACTCGTATTTTTTTGCAATCCGCTTCCCACACCACTTTGTTTGATGTTCGCGTTTCTTGACTGCGACCGTTGAGCATTGTAGTTACACGAGGCTTGTCTCCGGTAGTTTTGGTGGCCGGATCAACGTAATAGGAATCCCCAGGTAGCGTGACTATTAATAGCTTCCACTCGGCATACACCGGGCTCGTTATTACTATCAGCATCAGTAAGAGGAATTTTTTCATCGTTCAGAGGCAAGAAGGCTAAACGATTAATCGGCTGCAAAATGGAATTTTAAAGAAAGTAGCTTAAAATTAAGTACAAGCTATAGCCGCTAACCACTTAAGCGGCACCTACACAGGGGAATGGCATGGACAAGATCAACTCATACGCCACTATTTATTCGTATTCACCCGATGGCCAGCGTATCGCTAACCGCAGCATAGGCCCTCAGAATGCGAACCGCAGCGCAGGTTCAGTCGCTGACAAACCAAAAGAAGCGGCTCCACCGCTACCCGAGGATCAAATAAAACAAGCCTCAGATGCCTCTCAGCAGAAAATGATTGAGAAAGTATCCGTTGCCACTACTCGCGTAGAGCTTTACTCGCCGGCGACCAGTCTTAAAAACAAACAAATCGATTCGGGCTTTAATAATCTCGGTGGCACTATCAATTACAAGGCTTAATTCAGTCCGACGATATCGAATGTCAGACTGAATTATCGCCTTAGATATTTTCTTTACTTCACTTCAATTTCTATCGTCTTACGAAATTTAGCGCCATACGAACGATGCGCTCCATCGGCAAATTGCATAGTCAATTTGTGTTTGCCGGGTGCGAGCGTGATTTCAGTTTCAGTCTGACCTTTACCAAAATGCCGATGTTTATCATCCATCGGTATCGATACATTTTCTTCAATGTCAGGTGTATCGATCAATAGATGATGATGGCCCGTACCTGGCTTGAGTTCACCCGCAGGTGCCACTGACATACCTTCGACCGCAAACTTCACCTTGAACGTTGCAGCTACCGTAGCACCATTTTTAGGCTCAATAAAATCGACTGATTGCGCAAACGCAGCACCTGCAAAGCACGTACTAAATACAAACAAGCTTAGTTTACGTAGATTCATATTCGCTCCTGATAGATATTGAATAAAAAATGGTGAAAGGAAAAACATCGCTCAGAACAAGCCAATGATCTTGCCATTATCATCGACATCAATCTTTTCTGCGCTAGGTACTTTGGGTAAGCCCGGCATCGTCATAATATCGCCACAGATCATCACAATAAATTGTGCACCCGCCGCTAGTTTGCCTTCGCGCACATTCACAATATGACCACTCGGTGCACCCCGCACCGTAGCGTCTGCACTAAACGATGACTGTGTCTTGGCAACACAAATAGGATAGCTGCCA
>Ga0164294_10001809_pt1 | contig 19536 bp, 19 predicted proteins | sample GEODES005metaG_FD_111479 | JGI IMG/M metagenome (GOLD analysis project Ga0164294, IMG submission 111479) | Oligotrophic lake water microbial communities from Sparkling Lake, Wisconsin, USA - GEODES005 metaG | ecosystem: Environmental > Aquatic > Freshwater > Lake | place: USA: Sparkling Lake...
TGTAAAAGGCGTAGTTGATTCCGAAGATTTACCTTTAAATATTTCGCGCGAAATGCTGCAGCAAAATAAGATTCTAAAAGTAATTAGGAAAAATATTGTTAAAAAATGTTTAGAATTATTTGGTGAAATTAAAGAAACACGTCAAGACTATGATAAATTTTATGAGCATTTTGGTAAAAATATCAAACTTGGTATTCATGAAGATAGCTCAAATCGTGAAAAACTGGCTGAATTATTAATGTTTTATAGTTCAAAATCGGGTAATGCTATGATATCATTTAGAGAATATGTTGATGCAATGAGTGAAAGTCAAAAAGATATTTATTATATTACCGGAGAAACACGCAAAGCAGTAGAAAATTCGCCATTTATTGAGCGATGCAAAAAACATAATTATGATGTTTTATTTATGACTGAACCAATTGATGAGTATTGCGTTCAACAATTAAAAGAATATGATGGAAAATCCTTAGTTTGTGTAACAAAAGAAGGTCTAAAATTTGAAGAAAGCACTGAAGACAAAACTGCATGGGAAAAATGCATTGAAGACTTTAAACCATTAACAAACGCGATTAAGTCTATTTTAGAAGATAAAGTAGAAAAAGTAGTATTGAGTGAGCGCGTTGTAGATTCGCCGTGTGTATTAGTGACTGGTGAGTTTGGATGGTCGGCAAATATGGAGCGAATTATGAAGGCACAGGCTTTGCGTGATCCAAATATGAATTCGTATATGGTATCTAGAAAAACAATGGAAATTAATCCCAATCATGTTATTATGAAAACACTAAAATCACGATTAGAACAACAAAATAATGCGACTATGATAAAAGATTTGGTTAATCTATTATTTGAATCATGTCTTATTAATAGTGGATTTAGTCTCGAAGAGCCATCTACTTTTGTTAATCGAATTAATCGTATTATTAAATTAGGTCTTTCAATTGATGATGAAGAAGATGAGGAAGATGAGGAAGACAAAGAAGACAAAGAAGACAAAGAAGACAAAGAAGACAAAGAAGATAAAGAAGACAAAGAAGACAAAGAAGACAAAGAAGATAAAGAAGACAAAGAAGATAAAGAAGAATCTAATATGGAGGAAATTGACTAAACTACAAATATTTTAATATTTTAATACAACTTAAAATAGTTAACACAAATTATAGAATAATTACTATAATTTGTGTTAAATTGTGTTAATTGCGTTTTTAATGCAATTAAAAAAAATTAGGAATTATTATTAATGTCTTCAAGCGGATTAACATATATAAATGAATTGCCAACTCCAAATTCTAATATGCAAACAAATAGTGTCCAGCAACAATTATTAATGCAACAACAACAACCACAAAATATTATTTTAAGTAAAAATGAAATAGTTTCAAATCAAAATAATCAAATGCCCGGACCAGGAATTAATCAATTTATACCAACAGGTACATACAGTACACAAAATCCAATGCAACAAAATAATAATCAAATAACAATGGAAAATAGTGTAATAAAGCAACAACCAAATTATAATGAATTAGTAAATCAAATTCAAAAGGCCAGTTTAAATGGTTCAACTGCATTGCCTTCACGAGACATACCAAATAACTCTATACAAATTTCAAATGATGAACAAATAAAGGCAAATTATATACCTCCACCACAAATACAAGAAGATTACATACAAAATAATGAAACGCCTGATTATTTGATTGAAGAAAATAACAGAAAAATGCGTAATGCTAACTTTTATGATATGTTGTATAATGAAGGACAACTGCCACTAATAATAGCGCTTGTATATTTTTTATTTCAGTTACCAGCAATAAAAAGATATAATAAAAATTTATTACCCTTTATGTTTAAGATAGATGGAAATCTAAATTTATATGGTTATGTTTTTAATAGTGTTTTGTTTGCTTCTATGATATATGTTTTGCTTAAAGTTATTACAAAATTTGCTTAATGTTTATTGCTTAAAATTATTGCTAAATAAAAATAATTAAAAAATTAACAAACTAATTATTTTTATTTAGTATACTTTTGTTTTGTTTTGTTTTGTTTTGTTTTACTTAGAATAGTGTCTTCCTATTTTCATCCATAACAAAATGCTAATTGTGAAACCTACTAAGAACCCGGCTACACAATGATCCGGGTGTTCTTTCAAAAATGGTCTAGTTATAAATGGACCAATAAAGAATGTTAAAATTGAGTAAAAAATCATAATTGCAATTGACATTGGCGAACTTAGATGAGACATTTTATATTTTAACACATTATTATTTTTTTTGAAATTATTTGGAATTATTAATCATATTATCTAATAATATGAATCCGTCTTTATTAGGGTGACCTCCTGCGTCTAGTATTTTTAGATTGAAGTTTTCTGGAGTGGTAAATAAATCTATATCAATAATATTATTTTTATACTTTTCTTTTATTATATCATACCATAAGTGATTTGGATATGAAGAGTTTTTATTTGCTTTTGTCCGTTTATATAAACACCAAAATATTAATTTTATATTAGGAAATTTACTTACAATAAAATCTATAACTTTCAATGAATGATTACCTAACATTTCAATATGATGATTCTCTAAAAAATTGCTATCTACATTGTTTGGATGACCTATTGTATCCAAAAATAACTCATTTGTCATTTGCATATCTACTATTTTCGGATAATCTAAATTATTAAATTTATAATCAGAAACAATCCAAAATACATTGTTATTTATATTATCACTTATACAATTATATATATGTTTTGACCATATAGGTATACCTCTATACGCGTCTAATATACAATTATTAAAGAGTAGTTTTGTTTGGATTTCATTATCTATTTGATATGTAAAATCATGATGTATATGTGATGATCCTATAATATAATTTAATTTCATTATATTATACTTAATAGTAGAGAGCTTTTAGATTATTTTTAGAAATAATAATATAATAATAATATTTATAATATATAATATGAGAAAACGTTATACTAAGAAACGTTATACTAAGAAACGTTACATTAAGAAACGTTATACTAAGAAAGGTTATACTAAGAAAGGTTATACTAAGAAAGGTTATACTAAGAAAATACAAAATTATTATTTGGTGGGTGGTGGAAAATTTGTTCCATCATTAGATTATTGGAATACTTTGTTTAACGCGGCTGAAATAGACAAACTAGATCAGCTAAGAACAAAATTACAAGACATTATAACTTCTAGCGCGACTAGTTCTTCTCCTAAGGAAAATGATATATGTAAACTTATGATGGAACTACTTACAACATATTATATTCCAAATAATATACTAGAACAACCAGTTAGAAGTGTAAATAAATATGGTAAAACAACTCTTTGGGATAAACCAAATTTTAATACCTATTATACTATTTTGTGTGCAACATCTTTATTATTTGGAATAATAGCTAGTAAAATGGCTTCTCATCCTGATTGTAAATATAAATTAATTTTAAAGGGAGGGAGAGCTATTCAAGTAGTTTTGAGAGAAATTTTTGATGGTAGCGAAGAATCTAGTTTTACTCGTACTATTTTAGGTAGTTTACATCAAACTCAAGATATTGATGTTTTACTTTTTCCTAAGCGAGGTAAAACATATAACAAACAGGAAATGCAAAAATTATCGAGTAATATTTCAAAGTTAATTGTGTGGTTTTTAACTACTCCTACTACTACTCCTACTACTACTCCTACTACTACTCCTACTACTACTATAAGAATATTACCACCAACAGAGCAAAATCCCAACATTTATAAACTATCTGTTCTTTTTCCCGATGGATATGTAGCTTTTTCAGACATTGATTTTGACCAAGTTCCTTTTCCGTGGTTTTATTCTGAATTACAACAATTTCCAATGAGTACTAATATAGCCAATACTATGTTACGAGATTTTCCTGATTTGCCTGTTTTATTTGAATGTCCAAGTATTGAGCGTCAACTTGTAGAAAAAATATACTATTATGGTTTATATAGTACAGATGAAACACTAATAGCCAGTCGTGATTATTATTTGGCTAAATTTAAAAAAGCAATTATTAGTCTAAATAATGGATTTCAACTACTACAGTCTAAAGAAAAACCACATGATGAACCAACATTATTAAATAAAAATAGGGAATATTTGAAAGAACAACTTACTGAAATGGGGTATCATGAATCAATTAGTGAAAGTATATATGGTAATGAACGACCATCTATTGTTCAACAAACAACTCTTACTCGTCAGCCAGCAGTTAGTACAACAAGCAACCCTTATCATGATCATTTAACAACACCCGAATGTATGATGTATGCAAACCCCGGAGTATTACGTCCAGAACACTCACAACAACAAGCAGCGGCGGTTGCAGAGGAAGAGGAGGGGGAAGGGGAAGGAGAAGGGGAAGGGGAAGGAGAAGGGGAAGGGGAAGGGGAAGGAGAAGACGGGACGCCCAGAGCTCCCGAGGGGACGCCCCGTGCTAACACCGCGGTTCCCGGGACGCCCAGAGATCCAGACGGGCGCGGGCGCGGGCGCGGGCGCGAAGATGAAGATGGTGTTCAACAACCCAAATCCAACCGCCACCGAGGCAGCAAAGGAAAAGGATCCATGGCGAAACGCAAGGAAGACCAGACAAGTATGTATTTCATGCGGCGTAAGCTCGAGGCGGAGATGGCCGCCGAACAACAGGGTGCGACCCCCGACGATAAGGAGGAGGCAGTCAAGTGGAGGGAAAAGTATAATGATTGGCGGAAGGAGAGGAAGGACAGGGGGACGGTTTGGGCGGGGGAGGAGAAATATATTAATGAATGGAAAACCGCAGCAAAAAAAACTTAAAAAGCTTTAAACATTGAAAAATAACTTATTTTTAAAATAGTCATAGTAAGTTTTTATGCCTCATTTTTTTCCATATTTACAATATTGTTTTTGAGAGAATCCACGAGGACGTTTACAATTAATGGATCGTTTATATTTTAAACTCCATGACCCCCCCTTTTTACTTCTTTTACCTTTTTTGCGTCTAGTGAGCTGTTTTCTTTTAATACCTCGACCTCGATTTAACTGTTCTGCTTGGTCAACCAAATCATCAAGTCTTACTTGTAAATCATTTATTTCTTGTATTAAATTTGTTCGACGTAGAAGTATATTATCATAACTCGTTGTACTTTGATTATAACTGTCTAGTGCATTATTAGTTTCGTCAATTAGTGGTCTAATACGTTCTTGTCTATTAGCAATAATAATATTATAGCAACGTATAGATTCATCGTAACGACGAATTATACCAGCATGGTCGGTTGGATTATTCACTCTATATTCTTCATAATTGTCTCGTGTCCTAGCATAATCATCGCCAAGATTAGTTTGCATTAGTTCTTGAGTAACTTGCTCGGTTTCTATTCTTAGTCTTTCTCTTAAATCATGCACTCGTTCTCTTGCCGTAATAACTCTAGTATGGGCAATATTAAAGTTATCACTAACAATCGCCAATTCACTACGTAAATCTCTTATATTTGTTCTTAAATCATTTATTTCATTACTTACTCTTCGTCTTGTGATTAGCAATGCAGATTGTTGTAGCGCGGAGGCTGTTATTATAGGTCTTGAAGCTGTTTGTTGAACACTACTCATAATAATTCTAATATATTATTATAATAATATAATATACTATATAATAGACTTACATTATGCGAATTATCAATTTATACAAATGATAAATAATAATAAATAGTCCAACAAATCCCAATGTATTATAGGTTTCTTTAGTTAACTTATTCTGCAATCCAAAATAGGATAATGCTAAAAATCCCGGAATAAATAGTATATAATGGGTCATATAAAGTAAATTTCTCATATTTGTAAAGTCAAAACTAGGAATTGGAACAAATAATACTATTGCTAAACCCAATAATCCTAATAAATAATATATTGATTTTCCTGACTTATCTTGAAAATAACTAATATAAACCAATGATGCACCTATCACTAAAATATGTAATAAATTAACATATTTCATTGGTAAATATAATAGACTAAATTTGCCCATATTATATAGTATAGTTAATATAATATAAAATTAATATAATATAAAATAAACTTATTATTTTATAATTTTATTTTATTGTTTTTTAAGAGTTCCAATAATATATTTAGGTAAAATGGTTTTTTTAACATAACTAGGATGTCCAATGTCCATAAAAAGTTGTGTGGCGTCTTTTCCTAGTGCACGCAAAATAACATTTCCGCCTGGATGTTTTGGAATCCAAGAAGTAATATTATAAACTTTGTTATCAATTATAGTCCAGGCATCATCTTTTTTATTATGCTTTTTTACTTCATCAAGTGTAAATATTTTTTTCTTAGAACCACCGATCTTATAATTGTATTTTTTTGTTTTATTTTGCAATGTGTGTACTAACATAAGAGAGATTTTAGAAATACAATTTTCAGATGTCATTAATGCGCCTTCACACCAGGCTTGATATTTAGAATAATTCTCTCCAATTATAAAAACATTTGGCGCAGGATTTGCCAATTTATAACTTAAATAATCCGAATCAACATTTTTCTTCCAGTTGGCAACACCAGCATCCCAAAAATGCATTTTTATGTATTTGCTTGGTGGGACTGTTATATTGTATATGCTAAATAGTTGATTAAGTTTAGTATTTAAAGTTTGTTTAACATAATCAAGACCTTTTTTTATTAATAAATTATTCCAAAATCTAGCATTAGCGCAATCACTATAACTTGACATAATTAGTCCATTATTAGAACTAATTGGAATTACAAATTGAACGTTAGTATTTGTAATTGTTTTTTTAATATTTTTAAACCATGACTCTCCGTTTTCGGTTTTATAAACTTCAAAAATTCGTAATAAATTAATTGAATTTATTGAGTCTAAATCTCTCGCATATGGTTTAAAAATTGTTAAATTTTCCAAACTTTGTTTGGGTATAGCACATATTAAATAGCTACAGTTATAGGTTTCATGTATCGACTTTTTATAATTGTATGCACTTATACTAAATAAGTTAGACTTATTATAACTTACATTTTCAACATTTGAGAGATTTTGAATCTTAATATAGTTGCGTTTATAAGATTGCGTTTTTTTTATAGCATCTAATAAGGCGTCAATTATTTGCCCCAACCCTCCATTTAATGTAAAAAAAGTAGATTCTTTATTATAGTCATATTTAAAATATTCTAATGCATCATATGCATTTAATTCATTTAAATCTGAAGAATATTCAAAAACGTCTTCCACTTTTTGAGAGAATGACGCAGAACTATATTTTTTAAGTAATTCATGCAAATAAAACCTTTGTAAGACTGACTTGCCTAATTTGGAAACTAATGGACTAAGAAAAAATTTGTATAATTTAGTCATAATAGTATCTTTATATAATGTTTTGTCGTACACTTTATTATTTTTACTTACTTCTATATACGTTTTAGTATTTGGTATGTCTATAATTTTTGGTTTTAGACCAAGTTCATCAATCAACGCATTTATAAGTTTATGATGATGTCCTAGACGTCCTGCACCTAAATCCATTATATATTCTTGACCATCTATTGTTTCTTTATAAGAATATATTCGCCCACCATAACGCTCTCCAGATTCTAATAATAATATTTTCAAATGAGAATACTTTTTAGACAATTTGTATAAAGTATAAAGACCGGCTATGCCTCCACCAATTATTACTAAATCATAATTTCTAACATTATAATCATAATTTCTAACATTATGATTTTTGTTATTTTTTTGCGTATTAGTCATTAGACTATATTATTAAGTTATAATAACACAATAATATAATAATAATATAAAATAGTTTATATAATAATATATAAAAACAGTTAGCATTTTTTCAGTTTCTTACTCTTAAATTAGATAAACGCTTAAGAACATTATTAGAATTAGTAACATGTGCTCGTGTTCGTATTACTTCATTGGCCGTACTGTCTTCTCTTGTAAGTAATGTAGTATAAGTGGGTGAAATTATGCCTCTTAGTCTTCGACTCCTATTAGATTGTTCATAATTGTGTGTGCGCAATGTAGCATCATTATATGCTTCTATTGCTAAGCGTCGTTCTTCTAGGGCTTCGCGTCTATTGTGAATTGCTTGTTGAAGCGTAATATTTGGATTTGCTAACTGTGAATAGTCATAGTCAGTTATAATGCTTCTACACATTGGACAACTAGTAATACCTGCCCGTAAACTACGCTGTATACATCTGCTATGAAATCTATGTTCGCATTCTAAAATTGTTTGAGCTTCATTTTCCGCAAAATGGTCTAGACATATTGCACATTGATTACTTATTTCTAAATTTCTCTGATCTCTTATAAGTATTGCTACTTTTTTTCTAGTTTGTTTACCCCTAACCTGTTTTTGAATTCGCGTAGCTGCACTTCTTTTTCTTGATACTGATTTACGCGTTAACGAAGGCATATATATAGTAACTTAATATTTTTATAGTTTTATTATTTACCACGACCACCAACTATTTCTATTACTATTATTATTATTATTTCTATTTCTAATAGTCTCTACAAGTCCTGAAGCATCATAACTATTAACACTTGCATTTACTACTAGTTCATCAGTTATATTATATATTTCTTCTAAAAATTCATAATATGCATCGGAACTACTATTAGACCTATAGTTGTAAAATTGCTCACGGGCTTGACTAGAAACTGTTGATACTGCTTCTTCAATTTCTAGTGCTCTTATTTCTTGTTCTAATGCTTGTTGTAAAGTTACAAGTGTTGATTCTTGTAATTCTTGTATTACTATTCCTTGTTCTCTTACTTGTTGTTCTAAATGGGCTATAATTACTCGTAGACGTTCTTGTTCTATTTGCGTTAGTTGCGTTTGTTTTGGTCTTCTTTGTGGTTTTATATTGATTATACGACTTCTACAATTGGGACATTTTTTCTTACGACTAGTGAACCATTTTTTAATACAATCATTATGAAATCTATCACCACAAGGTAATAATGTAGTAATTTTTTCACTCATAGGTTCAAAACATATTGAACAATCATCATTTGTTAACATTTTAGTTTTTATTCTACTTATTAGTCGTCTAGTTTGTTTACCTCGAACTCTTGACTGAATTTTTCGACTTGCTTTTAGTTTGGTTACTTTTTTTCTAGTTTGTTTACCCCTAACCTGTTTTTGAATTCGCGTAGCGGCTGTTCTTTTTTTGGAAGATGAGCTACGAGTTGGCGAAGGCATATTATATTATAACAATGTTATAATATAATATAATATAATATAATATAATATAAGACTGTAAAAATAGTATTACATATACTGTGCAAACTCTATATTTGCAATATGACTGCAAATTCTTTGAGCATTACGCGAATTGTCTCGTGCGCGTGTTAATAATTCAGACGTTCTAAAAAACATATTACTAACATCACGTTCCAATGTTTCATCATTTATATTTAAATTTCTAAAGTTATTGTAATTATAAGACGCTTCATTATAGAGTCTACGCACATAATATTCAGTTTGGTCTGCGCTATATTGATTACTTAACGCATCATTAAAATGTATATTTGGAATTTCTGGAGGGTCGGGTACATGTGGTCTTAGTTCTTCAATTTCGCGTTCCCATAATTCTATTTCTTGCATACGTTCTAATATATATTGCTCTCGTAATATTGGGTCTAATATTAGTGGTTGATATTCTTCTTCTTCTTCTTCTGATTCTGATATAGGGGAATAGGGTATATTAGTTATTACTGTCCTACAATTAGGACATCTTCCCCCAGTGCTAGTCAATGATCGCCTTATACATTCTTCGTGAAATATATGTCCACAAGGTAATGCAATACGAACATCATTAGTCAAAGGTTCAAAACATATTGAACATTCATTATTTGTGGCCATAGTATGCTTTACTCTATCCATTACTTTTCTAGTTTGTTTTCCTCTAACTCTTGACTGAATTTTACGACTTGCTTTTAGTTTATTTACTTGTTTTCTAGTTTGTTTTCCTCGAATTCTTGATTGAATTTTACTACTTGCTTTTAGTTTAATTACTTGTTTTCTAGTTTGTTTACCCCTAAACCTTTTTTGAATTTGTGTAGCTGCTCTTCTTTTTATGGAAGATGAGCTACGAGTTGGCGAAGGCATATTATATAAATCTTATATTATTAAAATAATATAAGATTATTAAATGAGAGTGTTTAATGGTCTAAATTCTAAATCGTCTGCAATTCGATCTGCATTATTCCTATTCTCTCTTGCACGTGTTAATAAATCAGACGTTATATAATACATATTAGTAACATCTTGGTCAACTGGGTTACCATTTATTCTAAGATTTCTATAGTTCTGATAATTTTCAGAAGCTTCATGCAATAATATTCGTGCTTGCTCTACAATTTGGCGTGCTCTTATTAAATTGCTTAGCGCTTCTTCATAAGTTATATTTGGAATTTCCGGTGGCCAAGGTAGTTGTGGTCTTTGTTGTATTATTGCGCGTTCTAGCATTTGAATTTCTCGCAATCGGTTTAATATATGTTGTCTTCGTTGTATTGGATCTAATATATTTGGTTGTACTGGTGGTGGTGGTGGTGGTGGTTGTATTTGTTGTCCGGATGTAGAAGGGTAGGGTATATTAGTTACAACAGTCCTGCAAAGAGGACATGTTCCCCGCGTTGCAGTCAATGAACGCCTTATACAATGACTATGAAATTTATGACCACATGGCGATGTAATACTAACATTGTGAATCATAGGTTCAAAACATATAGAACAATTATTGTTTATTAACTTTGTTCTAGTTTGTTTCCCCCGAACTCTTGATTGAATTTTACGACTTGCATTTGTTCTTAATTGCATCTTTTGTTGCATTTTAGTTTTTCTATTTCTAAATTTGGTTTGAATTTTTTTAGCAGCCGATCTTTCTCTTGAAGATAATCTACGTGTTTGTGAAGGCATAGCTAATATAATATAATATAATATAATATAATATAATATAATATAATATAATATAATATAATATATAAAAATATAAAAATAGTAAGATTAAGCACCGCGCGCTAGTTCACCAAGACGATTTGAAATTCGTAATGCATTATTCGCATCATATATTGCAACTTCTAATAAATTAACAGTTCTATTAAAAACAGCATCAATGTGTTGTTCCGCAATTTCATCGTTAGTACTTGGTCTATCTTGTGTGTTAAAACTTTCATAGTTAGTATAAATAGTATATGCTTCATCATAAAGACTTCTTAAAGTAGTCTCAGTATTTATAGCAGTTACTTGATTAACTAGTGCCTGTTCATAAGTTATATTTGGAATTTCTGGCGGATCAGGCAGTAGTTGTAAAAGTCGTTCTATACTTTGTTCTATAACATCTAGTTCTTGATTGCGTGCTATTAGGTGTTGTATTAGTTGTAGCGGTTCTAAATCTAATAGTTGTCTTCGTCGTATTGGATCTAATATATTTGGTCGTGGTGGTAGTGGTGGTTGTGGTTGTATTTGTCGTTCTATAGAAGGATAAGGTATATTAGTTACAACCGCCCTACACAGAGGACAGGTTCCTTGCGTTGCAGTCAATGAACGCCTTATACAATAACTATGAAATTTATGATTGCAAGGCGATGTAATACGAACATTTTCAATCATAGGTTCAAGACATATTGGGCAATTGTTGTTTATTAACTTTTTTCTAGTTTGTTTTCCTCGAACTCTTGCCTGAATTTTACGACTTGCTTTTTTACGAGTTGCTAGTTGTTTTCTAGTTTGTTTACCCCTAAACCGTTTTTGTATTTTTTTTGCAGCCGAACTTCTTAGTCGGGATGAGTTACGTGTTTGCGAAAGCATTTATAATATACTATAATATACTAATATAATATATTTATAAAGTCATAAATTCCCATATATATTTTATATTTTATATTATTATAAAATATACTATGAATTCCAATAAATCAAATTTAGCAAAAAAAAATAGAAATTACAAGCCAAAAACTGATTTATCGCAATTATTCAAGTTATTATATGAAAAAAAAACATTTTTTTCATTAATTTTAATAACTTTAGTAGCTCAACTTTATATTACTTATTATGTTAGCGAAAATTTTGATATAGAAAAAAATAAAAATATAATTACTAACAACCACCCGTTTTTTGTTGATACAAATACTATTGTTGCATATGTAGTATTATTTTTCTTAATTATAATTTTAGTTTATGTTCCTATGCCTCCGTGGTTAAAATTTATAGTATTTTCTCTTTTTTCCGCCATTTTTGGAGTAATTTTAGCATACAGAAAATCTCGCTATGATCCCAATACAATAAAAACTGCCGTTTTAGGAACAATTAGCATTTTTGTTTCAATGTTTGCATTTGGAGTAGCACTAATAGCAAGTAATATTCAATTGAGCACTATGTTTGGTTTAGGTTTGTTTTATGCATTACTTTTCATGCTTATGATAATTTTTGTGCAATTTTTTCTTAAATCTTCACTATTGTATAAAATAATAGTTGTTTCACTATTAATGTTATTTTCTATTTATATTGTATATGATACAAATCAAATATTACAGCGCGATTATAGTGGAGATTTTATAACAGCATCTTTAGATTATTATTTAGATATAATACATATTTTTTCCAATCTATTAAGTCTAAGTAACTTTGATGAATAATTAAGGAGTAGGAATAAAGTTCCAACCCAAATCTAAACAAATCTTTTTCCATATTTGGTCTTGTTCTACGCGTTTTTCTCTGTCTTTTAACATAGGAAAATATGGCAAAAAATGAGTTTCATTTAATAATTCACATAACTTATAAAGAGTATAATAATAATTCAAAAAATTAACGCGTTCTTTGGGACAATATTTAGAATAAGGTTTTTGTAATTCAATAAATAAATTACATAGTGTTTCTTCTAATTCAGAACTCATAATTGGCGGTTTAATACCCAACTTGTCTTTAATAAAAGGTATGTGCTCATAATATTTATTATACCCTAAATTCTTTAAAATTTCCTTGGTTTTAGTATTTGTTAACTGATTAATGCTAATGCGTTCTTTTTTAATTTTATATTTAATATTTTCAAACACTTCATCTGGAATATTTGTGCTTTCTTTTGCTTGAAATTGCGCTAATATTTCTTTCAAATGATTTATTCTTTTATAAGCATAAAAAGAAACTTCTTTAGGTGGTTCTTTATATGATGGTTTATCAATTTCAATCAAATTTTTAATAATATTAGAACAATTATTACAAACAGATATACCATCTGATTCTACATAAACCATTTCTCCTTTTTTACATACACTACAAATATCAGATGGATATATAAAATTATCATAATTCAAATATAAATAATCAATATTGTTAAAATATTTATCTATTGAATTTTTTGTGTTGTTATTATTGTTGTTATTATTAATACTAATGTCTTCATTATTAGATGTTGAAAAAAATTTGTGTATAATATCATTTTTATTTGAACTAGTTATTAGCAAATCACTATTAGAAATATTTTTCTTATTTTCAAAGTAGTCAAAAATGAATTTTGAATTATCTAAATAATATTCATTTTTTTGTTTTTTAAGAGAATGGATTAAATTTTTATATTTTTTAATATTTTCAATAATTGGTTGATTTTTAGTATGATTTGTTGAATTTTGTAATAATGATTCTAATTTTTCTATAATTTTTAAATATTTAGGAATAATAACTTCTTCATTTTGTTTGAATAAACTACTTATTTCATTATGTTTACTATCCAATGTAGTTTTAATAATAGCAGCTTTCTTCATGACTACTTATATAATTATAGTATACATAATATATTAGTGTTTATTATAATATTTGTTTATTTGTTTATTTATTTATTTGTTTATTTGTTTATTTGTTTATTTGTTTATTTGTTTATTTGTTTATTTGTTTATTTAACAATATTTTTTAATAATTTTTAATAATTTTTAATAATTTTTAATAATTATTAAAAATTTAATTAATTAAATTAAATTAATTAATTAAATTAATTAAAAAAATTTTTTTTCTTTAGGAATATTATAAAAAAATGGCTGGTGGTTTAATGCAATTAGTCGCCTATGGCGCACAAGATGTTTATTTAACAGGTAATCCCCAAATTACTTTTTGGAAAGTGACATACAGACGCCATACTAATTTTGCGATGGAGTCTATAGAACAAACATTCAATGGACAAGCTGATTTTGGTCGCCGTGTAACATGCACTATTTCCAGAAATGGTGATTTGGCCTACCGTACATATTTACAATTAACACTTCCTGAAATTGGTCAATCGTTATCTCAGGCTTCGGCTACTTCCCAAGAAACATTATATGCTAGATGGTTAGATTTCCCTGGCGAACAGTTAATTTCTCAAGTTGAAGTTGAAATTGGTGGTCAGCGTATTGATCGTCAATATGGTGATTGGATGCACATTTGGAATCAACTAACACTATCCAAAGAACAAGAACGTGGTTATTATAAAATGATTGGTAATACAACTCAATTAACTTATGTTTGCGATCCAGGATTTGCGGAAGTTGATGGTCCTTGCTCGGCAAATGGTGTGCGCCAAGTTTGCGCCCCTCGTAAAGCGCTTCCTGAAACAACATTATATATTCCACTTCAGTTCTGGTATTGCCGTAATCCAGGTCTAGCTCTACCATTAATTGCACTACAATATCACGAAGTCAAAATTAACTTAGATATTCGTAACATTGAAGAGTGCTTATGGGCAGTAAACAGTTTAGACGGTAATGGCCTCAAAATAAATGAAGCTTATAAACAATCGCTAGCTGCTGCTTCGCTATTTGTTGATTACATTTTCTTAGACACCGATGAACGCAGACGTATGGCCCAAAATCCACACGAATATTTAATTGAACAGTTACAGTTTACAGGCGATGAGTCGGTTGGTTCATCATCAAATAAAATTAAATTAAATTTAAATCATCCATGCAAAGAACTAATTTGGGTAGTCCAACCTGATGCCAACGTTGATTATTGCGCGTCATTAGTTGCTGGTACTGCTCTTAATACTCTATTAGGCGCCCAACCATTTAACTATACAGATGCGTTAGATGCATTACCAAATGCGGTTCATGCGTTTGGTTCAAAAACAACAATTACAAACGGATATATTACTCCATCGGGAGCATTTGAAGACATGTGGGCAAATCAGATACTTCCAGTAACAGGTCTACCTGATACAGAGGTTAGAGTATCCACAGGACCAGGGGCACCTGCAGGGGGCAATTTATCAATTGGTCCAATTAGTGGTGGTTTAAAGGTTAGTACCGGCTTAGCAAGGTCACCTGACGGAGCTCTAAATAATGATGACTCTGGTGTATCTGATGCCGGAACCTTTGTTCTTGCTGAAACTGCATTAGATATGCATTGCTGGGGTGAAAATCCAGTTGTAGTTGCTAAATTACAATTAAACGGTCAAGATCGCTTTTCGGAGCGTGAAGGCACCTATTTTGACCTTGTCCAACCATATCAGCACCATACTCGTGCCCCAGATACAGGTATTAACGTTTATTCATTTGCGCTAAGACCCGAAGAGCACCAACCATCTGGCACTTGCAATTTCTCGCGCATAGATAATGCTACTTTACAATTAGTATTGTCAAATGCGACAGTTCAAGGTGTAAATACCGCAAAAGTGCGCGTATATGCAATTAACTACAATGTTCTTCGTATTATGTCGGGCATGGGTGGTTTAGCTTATTCGAATTAAAAAACTTAATTATTTTAAACTATTTATTTTAAACTAGCTTTTATAGTTTATAATTAGTTAAAATGGTTTTAAAAATTTAAAATAATATTATTAATTTAATAATATTATTATTTTGATAATATTAATTTAATAATATTATTGCATTAGTATAATAGTAATATTAGTAATAATAATGGAAATAATTAGTGTAAAAAATAGTTTTTATTTTACATATGTATTTTTAATAACCACTGGAACAATTACATTTATTGAAGCATTAAGAAATCCTGTTCCACAAATTCGTCATATTATGAATTTAGAAACTTGTATATCAATTGTTGCTGGTTATTTTTATGGATTATTTTTAGATGTAATAAATAAATCAGAAGACAATATAATCATAAAAGAAACACAAGAAACACAAGAAACACAAGAACAAATAAATCAACTAGAAAATAATTCAACTTCATTCTTAGATTTACCAATTGAAAAAATTAATAATATGCGTTATTCAGATTGGATAATTAGTACACCACTTATGTTACTAGTATTATCTCTAGTTTTGGGTTATGAAAATAAAATAGATGTCCATTTTTCGTCATTTTCACTAATATTATTTTTCAACTTTTTAATGTTGGGATTTGGATATGTTGGAGAAATAGATTTATTAAACAGAACATTGGCCAATTTTATAGGATTCATATTCTTCTTTTTAACCTATGGAACTATTTGGAAACTATTTATGAGGGGTCCAAAAGTAACAAAACAATCCAAAATAATATTTTGGTTATATTTAGGACTATGGTCATTATATGGAGTATTTTATCAAACAAATGAAAAAACAAAAATGATTGGATATAATACATTAGATTTATTGGCAAAAGCATTTGTTGGAATATTCTTTTGGTTATATTTAACAAAAACAGTGCAGTTTTAATATGGATTTTTAGCTTCTATTAGCCATTGACTAGACTTAGTATCTAAAATTCTTGTATTATTAAAATGTTTTTTTAATAATTCAAGAATATTTACACTTTTTGGGCCTGGCGGGTCATACTTATATACTTCATCAACAATACCTATATACACTAATCCACCGGGATTTAAGAGTTCTTTAATTTTATTCATTACATTAGTATATTGTAAATAAGGCATATTCCATAAAAAGCATGTAATCACATCAAATTGTTTAGAATTATCCATTGTTAATAAATCTTGCTTTACACCTTTTCTCATTTAAAACGCCCAATTTATTAGGCAAAAAATAAGAAAAAAATGTAAAATCAATAGTAGGATTTTGACCTACGGTGGTCTTACTTTTTCATCTTCTTTGTTTTTACTTGAAGATGTGAAAGACGAAATGTGGAAACATAATGGGCGTTCTTGTTTTTTTAATTGTTCTTTGAATAATGAACTGACTTTTTGATTTCTTCAGGTAAAATATTTAGTAAATACGTTTCTTATATAAAAATAAAATATTTATAATACTTAATAAATGGATTCTTTAAACAGTCTTGACTATTGTTCTCAATTTATAGATGAAAATATAAATAATAAAAAAGGTTTGCAATTCAAAGATAGATTTATAGATATTTTATCTGATCCAAATAATTTATTTATAAAACGATGTGAAAAAGCAGGAACTGTTGAAAATGGATGTGTATTTTTACATAATGGAATAAAAGTAGAAACATATGGATATTATGGAGATTTTTCAGAAATATTATTATTAAATAAAGGTTGTCATGAACCTGCAGAAGAAAGAATGTTTGAATTAATTTTAAAAGATATACCAGAAAATGGAACTATGATAGAACTAGGGTCATATTGGGCATTTTATACAATCTGGTTCAATAAAGTAGTTAAAAATGCTAAAAATTATTGTATTGAGCCTGAATTAAACGGGTTGAATTTAGGAAAAAGAAACTGTTTATTAAACGATATTGATAATGTAAATTTTACACAAGGATTTATAGGCAAAAACCAAATAAATTTATGTGATTTTATTCGTGAAAAAAATATAGAAAATATAGATATTTTACATTCGGATATTCAAGGTTTTGAGTTAGAAATGTTAGAAGATATAACTGAATTATTAATTCAAAATAAAATAAAATACTTATTTGTTTCAACACATAGTGATTATTTACACTATAAGTGTATTAACTTATTAAAACAACATAATTATAGAATAATTGCTTCAGCAGATTTTGAAACAGAAACATTTTGTTTTGATGGTATAATAGTAGCTTGTCATATAACTAATCAAACTTTTGGTAATTATAATATTGGAAATAGAAAATTTACTAAACTTAGAAATACTCCATATTTATGAGATGGTATAGTTTTTAAACTTTTTAAATTAAAATGCGCGTTTTAAATGAAAAAAGGTGTAAAACTTCTACTAATTCATTTGCTAGTTTGTCCTCATCAATATCAAAGAAGCAATGTATTTTATCAAGGATTAATGATGATTCATCGTGTGGCCATAGTTCCCTATCTCCCGGTTCACGCAATAGTGTATTATATACATAAGTTATTACAGGAATGTCTTCACACGTTATATTAACTTGTTTTATATGTTCAATATAATCTTGAACAAATGGCAAATCTATGCTAAATGTTATATCAGTAAATATTTGAGGAGCTGCGGCCAGTCTATATTTCAAATATTCAACTATTAAAATTTCATTAACATAAGCATCACAAATAGTTTGTGCACACATGTTTTTAAATTTATTTTCTATAAATGCCCCAGTTAATAGTTCAATATTAAGATGCGGTTCATAATTAGTTTTTTCAATTAACATTTGCTGCTTTAGCATTTTTAGTGTATATTATTTACTAATAAAAATTAGTAATCAATTTTATTTAATGCAAATCATATTTTTTTCAAAAAAACAAATAAACAAATAAACAAAAAACAAATAAACAAAAAACAAAAAACAAAAAACAAAAAAACAAAATAAATATAACAAAAAAAATTGATTTAAAATTTATTTATTAAATTATATTAAAACACTACATAATCATTATCATGGCATCATTTATTCAAGAAGTTGTTGCAATTATTGACCGCTCAGGTTCTATGTGTGGCAAAGAACAAGATACTGTTGGTGGTATTAACTCTACATTAGATATTATTAGACAAGATTTGAAACCAGATGAACGTGTAAATGTGTCAATTAAGTTATTTGACCATGAAGAACACATGTTAATCCGGTCATTAAATATTACAGAAGTAAGACCTCTTGAACTAAGACAATTTGTTCCACGAGGACAAACTGCACTATATGATGCTATTGGTTCAAGTCTTACTTATTTTATGGAAAAGAAACTTCACGATCCAAACAGTTATACTAAATGTTTGATTTATGTTGCTACAGATGGTTGTGAAAATTGCAGTAAAAAATTTAATGCTGATTCTTTAAAGAAACTTATTAAGAGTGCACAAGAATCGTACAATATTGAAATTATGTACTTAGGCGCAAATCAAGATGCAATTTTAGAAGCATCCAAAATTGGAATTGATGAAGGACAAGCTATTAATTATAATGAAACACCCGAAGAATGTGGAGCAGTTTATAGATCTCTTGGAAATGCTGTAATTAGGCAAAAAAGTAGTGCAAAAACAACATTTACACCCGCTGAACGCAGTCAATCATACACTCCAATTACACCACCACCAAATCGTACATTTGAACCACCGCCTCTAAAGCGCCAAACAAGCGTAAGACCCCCGTTCAATTAAACATGTTAAACAAAACAACAAAACAAAAACAAAAA
>Ga0164294_10001811_pt1 | contig 19528 bp, 15 predicted proteins | sample GEODES005metaG_FD_111479 | JGI IMG/M metagenome (GOLD analysis project Ga0164294, IMG submission 111479) | Oligotrophic lake water microbial communities from Sparkling Lake, Wisconsin, USA - GEODES005 metaG | ecosystem: Environmental > Aquatic > Freshwater > Lake | place: USA: Sparkling Lake...
TCGCTGGTCTGGCCTTGCGACATCGTGCCGCCAACGGGGATCCATTCGCCCAATTGGCCGCTCAGATTGACCGTGGTGCTGTGCGTGGCGATTGGCGATCCGTCGTTGCCGGCGGGGGATTGCAAACGCGCATTGAGCGCGAGGTCCACGGTGTTGCCGTGCACCTGGGGCGTGACATAAAACCCGGAGGAGCTTGTTTGATAGCTCATCCCTACCTGCGCCGCGGGACCGTCAGCCGTTGAGGTGTAGCCGAGCACGACGGGCGAGGGGCTGATTTGCCCGATGTCGATAAATGCGGATTGGCCATCGAGCGTGAGCAGGCTTTGCATGACTTTGCGGCCTTGGTCGCTGCGGGTGCTGATCACTTCGGCTTCCAGCGCCAGCGATGAGGCTGCCGCCGCATTGCCCTCTACGCGATAGCTCACCCTGCCACCGCTCGACGCCTCGCTGCGCGATTGACTGACTGAAATCCGCAGGCGACTGGCAGGCTGATCGAGGGCCTCCAGCGCGGCGCGGATCTCGGCCAGATTGTCGGCCGTGGTGCGGACGATGAGCTGATTGCGGTCTCCCGTGAGCGTGCCCTCCGGCGCGAGCAGCGGCTGCAGCTGGGGCAGGACGTCGCGCACCATGCGGTGCTGCAGGGAAATAATTTCAAGCTTGCGCTCGGTCGCTGGCACCGCTGCGCTGACACAAGCCAGCAGGATTCCTGCCGCAAGCGTCCAGCGTTTCATAGCTGCAAGCGCCGGAGGTTGGGGTCGGTCACCGCGCGGCTCCAGAGTTCATCAAAGCGGTGCGCGAGTTGGCTGGCTGCGCGCACATCGTGAAAATCGACCGTGGACTCGTAGCGATCGCTGAATTCCCGATACAGATAACCCATTCCATCCGCCACCAGCCAGGCCGCGTTAAACCGGCGGTGGGGCAAGCCCTGAACCCGCATCTCGATAAAGCCCGAGAAGGTTTGGGCGAGTTCGATCAAGCGGTGACTGCGGGCCACTGCCGGGGCGGCGTCCAGCACCAGAATCCGCACCCGGGCATGGGGACTCCCGAGCACCAGACGGCGCACCGCGCCAAGAAACGCAGCCTGATCGAACAAGGGCGCGTCGAGATGCCGGCTAACGATGTCCAGCGTTCGCGTGGCCTGCGCGGCGAGCAGCTGAACGGCGTCGCGAACCTCTTCGCTGCGGTCCAGTTCGAAGGCGCCCGCGCTGACGCCCAGTTGCAGAGTTGTCGGCAACGCCACGCGCGAGCCTCAAATCCCCCGCGCCAGACCGGCGGCGGCGCCGATGTAGCTGGCGGGCGTCATCGCGGCTAAGCGCGCGCGTTCGGCTTCGGGAATGGCGAGCGTGCTGATGAACTGCTGCAGCGACTCGCGATCGATCCGCCGACCGCGGGTGAGTGCTTTGAGCGCCTCGTAGGAATCCGCAATGCCGTAGCGGCGCATCACGGTTTGAATTGGCTCGGCCAGCACTTCCCACGCGTCATCCAAATCGGCGGCGAGGCGGGTGGCGTCGAGTTCCAGTTTGCCAATGCCCCGGCTACAGGAATTCAGCGCGAGCAGGCAGTGGCCAATGCCGACGCCCAGATTACGCAGCACGGTAGAGTCGGTGAGGTCACGCTGCCAGCGCGAAATCGGCAGCTTGCTGGCGAGGTGGTCCAGCACGGCATTGGCCATCCCGAAATTACCTTCGGCATTTTCGAAGTCGATGGGATTGACCTTGTGCGGCATGGTCGATGAACCGACTTCGTTCTCAACCCGACGCTGCCGGAAATAGCCGAGCGAGACATAGCCCCAGGTATCGCGGCAGTAATCGATGAGGATGGTGTTGAGTCTGGCGATGGCGTTGAAGAGTTCAGCCAGCCAGTCGTGCGGCTCGATCTGGGTGGTGTAGGGGTTCCACTTCAGGCTCAATCGCTGCACAAATCGCGCGTTGAGCGCGGCCCAGTCGTGCTCGGGGTAGGCGGCCAGATGGGCGTTGAAATTGCCCACCGCGCCGTTGAATTTGCCCAGAATTTCGCATGCCGCGATTTGCTCTCGCTGGCGCTTGATGCGGTAGACGACGTTGGCGATTTCCTTGCCCATGGTGGTGGGCGTTGCTGCCTGACCATGGGTGCGCGCCAACATCGACACCGCGGCGTGTTCGCGGGCCAGCGCGCTGAGGGCATCTTCTATTGCTTGCACCGCGGGCAACAGCAGATTGCGCCGGACATCGTGCAGCATCAGGCCGTAGGCCAGATTGTTGATGTCCTCCGAGGTGCAGGCGAAATGGAGGAAGGGAATGGCGCGACTTAAGCCCGGGCTCGTCTCGCAGCGTTCGCGGAGCAGGTATTCCACCGCTTTGACATCGTGATTGGTGGTGCGCTCGATTTCCTTGACGCGTTCAGCGCTGGCCAGATCGAAATCGTCCACGATGCTGTTGAGCACGGCGTGTTCGGCGGGGGTGAGGCCGGTCAGTTCAGGCAGGCGGGCTTCATCCGCCAGAAACTGCAGCCAACGCACCTCGATGAGGACGCGGTAGCGGATGAGGCCAAACTCACTGCAATAGGGGCGGAGTGCGGCGCTACTGCGCGCGTAGCGCCCGTCGAGCGGCGTGACTGCGGTGAGTTCGGATAAGGGCATGGGTTCGGTAGCGCGCATGGGATTCATCATTCAGTTAGGAAGCAGGGAAGGCGGCGCCTACCTTAAGGGCCCGGTTTGCAAGGCGCAAATGCGCTCGGCCGAGATTTGATCCGACGGGGTCGCGATCGCCTGTTAGAATGCGCGCCCTTACGATTTTCAGGGTTCTTCGGCATCGTGCAGAAATCTCCTCTTGCGCAACGCTTTCGCGGTTTTCTCCCGGTAGTGGTGGATATCGAAACCGGTGGTTTTAACTGCGAAACCGATGCCCTGCTCGAAATTGCCGCCGTGCTGGTGGATGTCGATCCGGCCGAGGGCTGGAAGCGCGTGGCCACCATCGGTCATCACGTCAAACCGTTTGAAGGGGCGCGACTCGAAGAGGCCGCGCTACGTTTCAATAAAATTGACCCCTGGCACCCGTTCCGCCTGGCGGTGAGCGAAGCGCATGCGCTCGACAATATTTTTGAACGGGTGCGCAAGATGGTGCAGGACCATGGCTGCTCGCGTGCCATTCTGGTGGGCCACAATCCCGCGTTTGATTTGTCGTTTCTGAAAGCTGCCGTCGAGCGCTGCAAGACCAAACGCAATCCGTTTCACGCCTTCAGCACTTTTGACACCGCCTCGCTGGCCGGGCTGGCCTACGGCCAAACCGTGCTGGCCCGCGCGGTCGCCGCTGCCGGGATTCCCTGGCAGGCAGAGGAAGCCCACTCGGCGGTGTACGACGCCGAGAAAACCGCTGACCTGTTTTGCGCAATCGTCAACCGCTGGGATGGCGTCAAGGCAGGTTCTGATTCAGCCTCCGACCTCGAGGCCTAGCCCCCGGCGATCTTGTCCCGCCAACGCTGGGCGGTTTCACCCAGTTCATATTCGTTGATGGTCTGCAAAACGCCTTCGCGGACTACGCGGCGTCCCGCCACCCACACATCCGTTACCTGATCCCGATGCCCCGCGTACACGATTTGCGAGATCGGGTCGTAGACCGGTTGGGCGCGCAGGTCGCCCAGATTGAAAGCCACGATGTCGGCGCTCTTGCCGGCCGTGAGCGAACCAATTTCGGCGTCGAGTCCGAGCGCGCGCGCGCCGTTCAACGTCGCCATTTTTAGCACCTCGTGCGCAGGTGCCGCGCAAGGATCGCTGGCCACCGCTTTGGCCAGCAGTGCCGCGGTGCGCATCTCGCCCAGCATATCCAGATCGTTGTTGCTCGCCGCCCCGTCGGTGCCCAGCGCGCAGTTGATGCCGGCCGCGAGCAGGCGTCCCAGCGGACAGAAGCCGCTGGCCAATTTGAGATTCGATTCCGGGCAGTGCACAACGCTCAGCCCGGTCTCGGCGATGCGGGCAATTTCGGCGTCGTTAAGTTGTGTCATATGGACGGCCGCCATGCGATGCGATAACAGCCCCAGCCGATCCAGGCGCGCCAGCGGTCGTTCGCCGTGTGCGGCCAGCGCCTCGGCCACTTCGTGGGCGGTTTCGTGGATGTGCATGTGAATGGGCACATCGAGTTCTTCAGCCAAGGTCGCAATTTCTGCCAGCGCGGCGTCGTCGACCGTGTAGGGCGCATGGGGCGCGAAGGTGGTCTTGATCAGCGGATGGCTGCGATAGCGGTCATGTACCGCCTGACCGTTGGCAAAGTACTCACGCGTGCTACGCGCCCAGGCGGTGGGGAAGCCAATCACAATCATGCCGACCACCGCGCGAATGCCGGCTTCGGCGGCGGCGGCGGCGGTTTCATCGGGAAAGAAATACATATCGTTGAAGCAGGTCGTGCCGCCTCTCAACATTTCTGCGGCGGCGAGCCGGCTGCCGTCGCGCACGAACTCGCGGTCGGCCCAGCGCGCCTCGGCGGGCCAGATGTGTTCTTCCAGCCAGGTTTTAAGCGGCAGGTCATCCGCAATGCCGCGCAGTAGCGACATTGCGGCGTGGCAGTGCGCGTTCACCAGGCCGGGTATCAAGGCGTGCTGCGCCAGCGTGACTTCGGCCGGCGCAGTGAAATCGCGCTTGGCCATCAGGGTCGGGAGGATGGCGACGATGCGACCTTCCCGAATAACCAGACTGTGGTCGGTCAGGACTTCGCGGGCGGGTTCGACAGGAATGATCCAGCGGGCGTGGATAAGTTGGTCGGCTTGCGGCACGGCTCGATTCCGGACAGTTGGAGAGTAGTGGGGGCAGCGCTGCTGTCTGCGCGAGCAGACGGGGCGCCGGATTATCTGGGGTCGTAAGGTAACATACGGTTTTTATCCCGCAGCAGAGCCAAGCACCGTGAATCCCAGCGACATCAATCCCCTCAAATGGCAGGACGACGCCCTCGTTCTCATTGACCAACGCGTGCTGCCGGGCGAAGAAATCTGGACTCAAAACCGAACGGTCGCCGAGGTCGTCAGCGCGATTCGGGACATGGTGGTGCGCGGCGCGCCTGCCATCGGCATCGCGGGCGCGTACGGCATGGTGTTCGCCGCCGACGCCGCATGGCAGCTTGCGGGAGCTGGTTGGCGCAAGGCCTGGTTGGCCGATGTCGACGCCTTGCGCCATGCCCGGCCAACCGCAGTCAATCTGGCATGGGCGATAGACGTCATGCTTGAGCATGCGGCCGGTATTGAAGGTGCCCCGCGCGACGCCATGCTGGCCGAAGCCATCCGCATTCATACCGAAGACCTCGCGGCCAATCACCGTATGGGGGAGCTTGGGGCCGCCTTGATTGAGCCTGGCGTGCGGGTGATGACCCACTGCAACGCGGGCGCTTTGGCCACTGCGGGGCACGGCACCGCGCTCGGCGTGATTCGCGATGCCTATGCTGCGGGTCGCATCGTGGAAGTGTTTGCGACTGAAACCCGGCCGTGGCTGCAGGGCGCACGACTCACCTCGTGGGAACTGTCCCGTTCCGGGATTCCGGTGCGATTGATTACCGACGGCAGTGCCGCGCACGTGATGCGCACGCAGGGCGTGCGCTGGGTGATCGTCGGCGCGGACCGCGTGGCCGCGAACGGAGACGTGGCTAACAAAATCGGCACGTATTCGCTGGCTATCGCGGCCAAAGCGCATGGCGCCAAAGTGATGGTGGTAGCGCCGCGATCCACTATCGATCTCGCCACGGCGACCGGCGACGACATCGAGATTGAAGAGCGCACGGGCAGCGAAATTACGACCATCGGCGGGCGCCGTTACGCGCCAGAGGAAGTCACGGCATTTAATCCCGTTTTTGATGTGACCCCTGCGCATTTGATCGATGCGCTGGTGACCGAGGTAGGCGTGGTGCACAAGCCCGATCGCGAAGGCCTGGCCCGCTTGCTTGCCCCCTGAATTGAGCAGGCCTGACGGGTTTAGCCATCAGTCTTGCCGTGCTACACTCCGGCTCTGTTCGGGGAGTGTTCTTTGTCTTCAAATTTAATAACTTATGAAGTGATTGATGGTTGACTTCGCGCGCCAGCTATTTCCGGTAAACATCGAAGACGAAATGCGTCAGTCCTATATGGACTACGCGATGAGTGTAATCGTGGGCCGCGCCCTGCCGGACGCGCGTGACGGTCTCAAACCTGTGCATCGCCGCGTACTCTACGCCATGCACGAGGCGAACATCGCCTGGAACCGCCCCTATGTGAAGTGCGCCCGCGTCGTCGGTGAGGTGATGGGTAAATTTCACCCGCACGGCGACAACGCCATTTACGACACACTGGTTCGCATGGCGCAGGACTTCTCCCTGCGCTACACGCTCGTCGATGGTCAGGGCAACTTTGGCTCTATCGACGGCGATGCCGCCGCCGCGATGCGTTACACCGAATGCCGTCTCGACCGCATCGCATCCGAGCTCCTCTCCGACATCGACCGTGAAACCGTCGATTTCGTCCCGAACTACGACGGCAAAGAACTCGAACCCACGGTGCTGCCGGCGCGGATACCAAATCTGCTGATCAATGGCTCCGACGGTATCGCCGTCGGCATGGCCACCAAGATTCCGCCGCACAATATTGGCGAAGTGGTCGATGCCTGTATCGCACTCATCGATGACCCCGAGCTCGATCTCGATGCGCTGATCAAAATTATTCCCGGACCAGACTTTCCCACCGCTGGCATCATCAATGGCGCGGCTGGCATACGGGACGCCTATCGCACCGGCCGCGGCAGTCTCCATGTGCGGGCGAAGGCCGAGATCGAAAATCCGGACAGCGATACGCCGTCCATCGTGGTCACGGAACTGCCGTATCAGACCAACAAAGCCACGCTGATTGAAAAAATCGCGGAGCTGGTGAAAGAAAAGCGCCTCACGGGCATCCGCGAACTGCGTGATGAGTCCGACAAGGACGGCATGCGGATCGTCTTCGACCTCAAGCGCGGCGAATCGGCCGAGGTCCTGCTCAATAATCTCTATCAACAGACCCGGATGGAGTCCGCTTACCACATCAATATTGTGGCGCTGGTGGATGGCCAACCCCGCACACTCGACCTGCGGACCCTGCTCGATTGCTTCCTCAGCCATCGGCGCGAAGTGGTCACCCGCCGCACGCTGTTTGATTTGCGCAAAGCCCGTGAGCGCGCCCATATCCTGGAAGGCTTTGCGGTTGCGCTAGCCAACATCGACGAGATCATTGCCACCATCAAAGCCTCGCCCTCGCCGGCCGAGGCGCGCACTGCGCTGATGGCGCGTGCGTGGCCGCCGGGCATCGTAATGACGATGTTGGAGCGTGCCGGTTCGCAGGCCTCGCTGCCGGAAGACTTGCCGCCCGATTGCGGCCTGCAGGCCGACGGCTACCGTCTCTCCGAGCGGCAGGCCAAAGAAATCCTCGACATGCGTCTGCAGCGCCTGACCGCGCTGGAACAAGACAAAATCCTCGAGGAATACCGCGAATTGCTCGCCCGCATCGACGACCTGCTCGACATCCTCGCTCGCCCCGAACGCCTGATGGCGGTAATTCGCGAGGAATTGGTCGAAATCCGCGAGCATTACACCGATGCGCGCCGGACCCGAATCGACCTCGACCACGAAGATCTCTCCACCGAAGACCTCATCGCGCACGAACTGATGGTGGTGACGCTCTCGCATGCGGGCTATATCAAGTCGCAGCCTCTTTCGGCCTACAAGACCCAGCATCGTGGTGGGCGGGGCATTGCCGCTGCCGCAACGCGTGACGAAGACTTCGTCGAGAAATTGTTCGTCGCCAATACCCACGACACCCTGCTGTGCTTCAGCAATCGGGGGCGAGTCTATTGGCTGAAGGTCTACAAAGTGCCGCAGGCCAGCCGCACCGCTCGCGGCCGACCGCTCGTGAACATCCTGCCCTTGGTGGAGGGCGAGCGCGTTACCGCCATCCTGCCCATCAAGGAATTCGTCGACGACCGCTTTGTCTTCATGGCGACGCGCTTCGGCACGGTGAAGAAAACGCCGCTGCGGGATTATTCCAATCCCCGTCCTTCCGGCATCATCGCGGTCGATTTGGCCGACGAGGATAGCTTGGTCGGCGTGAGCCTCACCGACGGCGTGCGCGACATCATGCTATTCAGTTCCAGCGGCAAAGCCGTGCGTTTTGAAGAAGCTGAAGTGCGCCCGATGGGTCGCAACGCGCACGGCGTGCGCGGCATCCGTCTCGCCGAAGGCCACGAACTCATCGCCCTCATTCCGGTCGACCCCGAATATCAGGTACTTGTCGCGACCCAGAACGGCTATGGCAAGCGCACGCCGGTGGAAGATTTCCCGCGTCACGGGCGCGGTGGTCAGGGCGTTATCGCCATGCAGACCACGGCGCGTAACGGCAAGCTCATTGCTGCCGTCTCGGTAAAGTCTGGCGACGAAATCATGCTCATCAGCGACGGCGGCACACTGGTGCGCACGCCGGTGAACGAAGTGTCGGTCATCGGGCGCAATACTCAGGGTGTGCGACTGATCAAGCTGACTGAGGGCGAACTACTGGTCAGCGTTGAGCCGGTGGCGGATAGCAGCGAGTCTGCGGAAGACCCCGCAGGTGCTGAGCCCGCGGCCGGTCCTGCCGACGACACGCCGGTGACCGAGTAAACTTCGGGCACCCCGGACGTAGCGATCGGCAATGAGCGAACAGGAAGCACTGAAAGCCGTTCGCGACAGTATCGATCGCATCGACCGTGAGCTCGTGCGCCTGCTGAACGAACGCGCGCTGTGCGCGCTCAAGGTCGCGGAGATCAAGCGCGACGCGGGGCTCGGCACCGACCTCTACCGTCCCGATCGCGAAGCCCAGGTTTTACGCCAGATCAAGGCAATCAACCCCGGCCCGCTTCCCAATGATGAAGTCGCACGCCTCATTCGTGAGGTGATGTCGGGCTGTCTCGCCATTGAGCAACCCATTACGGTGGCTTACTTCGGGCCGGCCGGCACTTACACGCACACGGCGGCGCGCAAGCATTTTGGCGGGGCGGTCACGCTGGCGCCTTGCAGTTCCATCGACGAAGTCTTGCGCACCGTCGCTAGTCGTAGCGCCGATTTTGGCGTCGTGCCGATTGAGAATTCGCAGGAAGGATCGGTCAATCAGACCCTCGATGGTCTACGTGACACCAGTCTGAGTATTTGCGGCGAAGTGCTGCTTGAAGTGCATCACCAACTACTCTCCAAAGCCGGTGCCTTGGCGGACGTGGCCCGGATCCGCGCGCATCCACAGGCGCTGGCGCAATGTCGCCATTGGCTTGACGCGCACTGCCCGGATGCGGAGCGCTTGTCTGCCAGCAGCAATGCCGAAGCGGCGCGGATTGTAGCCGGCGAAGCGGATGCCGCGGCGATCGCGGGTGAAATGGCGGCGACCCTCTATGAGCTCCCGATCCTCGCCCGCAATATCGAAGACGACCCCAGCAACACCACGCGCTTTCTTGTGCTTGGTCGGCTGCAGGTCGCGCCCAGCGGGCACGATAGAACCTCGTTGTTATTCATGACGCCCAATCGGCCGGGCGCCCTGCATGACATTCTCGAAGCCTTCGCGCTTGAAGGCATCAGCCTATCCCGGATTGAATCCCGTCCGCAGCCGCTCGGCCGGTGGGAATACGTCTTCTTCGTCGACATTGAGGGGCATCAGTCGGATCCGCAGGTCGCCCGGGCGCTGGTCAAAGTGCAGGAGCGCGCCAGTCTTTTGCGGGTGTTGGGCTCTTATCCGCACGCGGTGTTGTAACGATTCCCTCGCTGGACATTTCTCATGATTGATACGCTTTGCATTATTGGCGTCGGGCTGATCGGCGGCTCCTTGGCGCGTGCGCTCCGCGACGCAGGCCTGGTCAGGCGGGTGGTGGGGTGTGGTCGCGACCCTGGCAATCTGGCCCGCGCGATCGAGCTTGGCGTGATTGACCACGCCGAATCTGACCCCGCCAAGGCGGTTGCGGGCGCCGATATGGTGGTGGTCGCGGTAACGCTGGGCGCGACTCAGGACATCCTCTCCCGCATCGCGCCGGCGCTGGATCCGGCCGCTATTGTGACCGACGTAGGCAGCGCCAAAGCCTGTGTGGTCGCCGCCGCGCGCGCCACGCTGAGTACCGCTGCGCTGCCCAGATTTGTGCCGGGGCATCCCATCGCCGGCGCGGAAAAAAGTGGCGTGGAGGCTTCGAACGCACGCTTGTTTGAGCGGCACCGGGTCATTCTTACCCCCATTCCCGAACAATCACCGGACGCGCTGTCGCGCGTGACGCGCATGTGGGAGGCCGCCGGCGCTACCGTGCTCAATATGGATCCTGACTTGCACGATCAGGTGCTTGCGGCCACCAGCCATCTGCCGCACCTCTTGGCCTACGCGATGGTGAACTGCCTGCTGGAGATGGAAACCCCGGTTGATGTGTTCGACTACGCTGCCGGTGGCTTCCGTGATTTCACCCGCATTGCGTCCAGCAATCCGCCGATGTGGCGTGATATCGCGCTGGCCAACGCGCCCGCGCTGATTGCGATGTGTGACCGGTTTGAGCGCTCGCTGGGCAGCTTGCGCGAGGCCTTGGAACGGGGTGACGGCAGTGCGCTGGAGGCGGCGTTCGCGCGCGCCAAACAGGCGCGGGATGACTTTATGACGAGGAGTGGCCGCGCATGAACAACACCGAAGAACTGCTGGTTCAACCCGGCGGTCGTCTCACCGGCGCCGTCCAGGTCCCGGGCGACAAATCGATTTCCCACCGCGCGGTGATGCTGGGGGCTTTGGCGGACGGGGTCACCGAGATTCGCGACTGTCTGCTCGGCGAAGACGTGCGCTCCACCATGGGCGCGTTTCGCGCGATGGGGGTGGAGATTGAGGAGCTGGAAGAGGGCCGGCTGATTCGAGTGCACGGCCGTGGCGTGAATGGGCTCAAGGCGCCCACTCATGACCTCGACATGGGCAACTCGGGAACTTCGATTCGGCTTCTCAGCGGTATTCTCGCCGGCCACGGCATCGCGGCGACCTTAAGCGGTGACGCCTCGCTGCAACGGCGGCCCATGCGCCGCGTCACCGACCCGCTAGGGCAAATGGGTGCGGTCATTCATACCGGCGAAAAAGGCACACCGCCGCTGCGGATCGAGCCGGGCCATCCCTTGCACGGCATACGCTTTGAGATGCCGGTAGCGAGCGCGCAGGTTAAGTCCGCAGTGCTTCTCGCCGGTTTGTTTGCCGAGGGGGAAACCACGGTGATCGAGCCCGCCCCGACCCGCGACCATACCGAACGCATGCTCGCCGGTTGCGGTGTCGAGGTGCAAGTCGCCGGGCCGCAGGTGAGTCTGCGCGGAGGGCAGCGGCTGCGGGCCAGCCCGATTACCGTGCCGGCCGATTTGTCTTCCGCTGCATTTTTCATCGTTGGGGCGAGTATCGCGCCAGACAGCGACCTGCTGCTCACTAACGTCGGCGTTAATCCCACTCGCACCGGGGTACTCGACATCCTGCTGCAGATGGGCGCGAACATCGAACGCCTGAACGAGCGCACCGTCGGCGGCGAACCGGTCGCCGACTTGCGCGTGCGCAGCGCCGAGTTGCGCGGCATTGATGTCGATCCGGCGCTGGTGCCTCTGGCGATCGACGAATTCCCCATTCTGTTCATTGCCGCGGCCTGTGCGCGGGGTGTCACGCGGGTGCGGGGTGCCGAGGAACTCCGGCACAAGGAAAGCGATCGCATCGCCACCATGGCCAGCGGCCTTCTCACCGCCGGCATCAACGCGGAGACCTTCGATGACGGCATCGCCATTGAAGGCGGAGCGTTCGCCGCCGCGACGGTGGATAGCCACGGCGACCATCGCATCGCCATGTCGTTTGCCATGGCCGCCCTGCGCGCCAGCGCCCCGGTGCGCATCCGGGGCGCGGGCACCATTGCCACCTCATTCCCGAGTTTTGTCGCACTTGCCCGCCGCGCCGGCCTCAAACTATGAGCACATCGATTCCGGTGCTGACGGTCGACGGACCCAGCGGTACCGGCAAGGGCACGCTGTGTGCGGTGTTAGCGCAAGCCCTGAACTGGCATTTTCTCGATAGCGGCGCGCTGTATCGCCTTGTGGCCTTGAGGGCCGGCGACCTCGGCCTTGCGCTGGAGGATGAACCCGCCGTCGCGGCCGTGGCGCTGGCCTTGCCGGTGACCTTCAGCATTCAGGACGGTGAATTCCGCCCGGTTCTCGATGGCGTGGATGTTTCTGCTCGCATCAGGACCGAAGAGGCCGGCACCCACGCGTCGATCGTTGCGGCCCTGCCCGCAGTGCGCACCGCCTTGCTCGACCGCCAGCGCAACTTTCGTCAGGCCCCCGGACTGGTCGCCGACGGACGGGATATGGGCACGGTGATTTTCCCCGATGCGGCGTTGAAGATTTTCTTGACCGCGAGCGCCGAGGCCCGCGCCGAGAGGCGCTATAAGCAGTTGAGTGATAAGGGGATGAGTGTTAACCTCGCGGCGCTCCTTGAGGACATCCGCCGCCGCGATCAACGGGATCAGCAGCGCGCAATCGCGCCGCTCCAACCCGCTCCCGACGCCATCATCCTCGACACCACAAGACTCGGGATTTCCGAAGTGGAAGACCGCGTCCGGCAGCTACTGCGCGAGCGGCGGCTGGCCTGACGCGGCGGATGACTATTCTTTAACCCTTAACCCAAACTTCGGGTCAAGAGCGTGAGTGTTGCCGCATAACGCGCCAGCGCCGTTCACCCGTCGCCAACTATAAAAGTCAGGTAAATATGTCGGAGAGTTTTGCCGAGCTGTTTGAAAGCAGCCAAGTTGCCGCCAAGATGCGCCCGGGCACCATCGTCAAGGGCCGCGTCATTGAAATCCGCCCGGATTTCGTCGTCGTTAATGCAGGACTTAAATCGGAAGGGGTGATCCCCGCCGAACAGTTCCGTAATCCCAAAGGGGAACTCGAAGTCAGCGTCGGCGATGAAGTCGATGTGGCGCTCGACAGCGTAGAAGACGGCAACGGTGAAACCCGTCTGTCACGCGACAAGGCCAAGCGGGCCAAAGCGTGGGACGAACTCGAAAAAGCCTGCGAAGCCGGCCAGAGCGTCACCGGCATCATCAGCGATAAGGTCAAGGGCGGTTTCACCGTCGATATCGAGACCATTCGCGCCTTCCTCCCGGGTTCTCTGGTCGACGTGCGTCCGGTGCGCGATACCAGCTACCTCGAAGGCAAGCCGCTTGAATTCAAGGTGGTTAAAGTTGACCGCAAGCGTAACAACGTTGTGGTGTCCCGCCGCGCCGTCGTCGAAAGCGAAAACTCTGCCGAGCGCGAAGCGCTGTTCGAAAGCCTCACCGAAGGCGCGGTCACCAAGGGTCTGGTCAAGAACCTCACCGATTACGGCGCGTTCATCGACCTCGGCGGCATCGACGGTCTGCTCCACATCACCGACATGGCATGGCGCCGCGTCAAGCATCCGTCCGAAGTGGTCGCCATTGGCCAGGAAATTCAGGTCAAGGTGCTCAAGTTCGACCGCGAACGCACCCGCGTGTCGCTCGGCCTGAAGCAGCTTGGCGAAGACCCGTGGGTCGATATTTCCCGCCGCTATCCGGAGCACAGCCGCCTGTTCGGTACGGTCACCAACATCGCGGACTACGGTTGCTTTGTGGAAATCGAGCCGGGCGTCGAAGGTCTGGTGCACGTGTCCGAAATGGACTGGACGAACAAGAACGTTCATCCCTCGAAGGTGGTTCATCTGTCGCAGGAAGTCGAAGTCATGGTGCTGGATATCGACGAAGACCGTCGCCGCATCTCGCTCGGCATGAAGCAGTGCAAGTCCAACCCGTGGGAAGAATTCGCCGCCACCCACAACAAGAACGACCGCGTGGTCGGTGTTATCAAATCCATCACCGATTTCGGCATCTTTGTCGGCCTCGACGGTGGGATCGACGGCCTGGTGCACCTCTCCGACCTGTCATGGGACATCGCCGGTGAAGAAGCCGTGCGCAACTACAAGAAGGGCGACGAGCTCGAGAGCGTCGTGCTGGCCGTTGATGCAGAACGTGAGCGCATTTCGCTCGGCGTGAAGCAGATGGCGCAGGATCCGTTCTCTGGCTATCTGGCTGCCAACGCCAAGGGCGCGGTGGTGACCGGCCTGATCGTGGCGGTGGATGCCAAGTCCGCCACCATCAATCTCGGCGACGGCATCGAAGGCGTGCTGCGCGCCAGCGAGATTTCCCGCGACCAGGTGGACGACGCCCGCAAAGTACTGCGCGAGAACGAAGAAGTTGAAGCCATGATTATCGGTGTCGACCGCAAGCGTCGCGTCATCAATCTCTCCATCAAGGCGAAGGAGAACGAAGACGAAGCGACCGCGCTGGAAGAGTACAGCGCCGACAACGATGGCCCGAGAACGCGCCTGGGCGACCTGCTCAAGGAGCAACTCGAGAAGTAATCCCGGCTTGGCGGGTGTCAGGTCACCGCCCGTGGGCAACCGCGGGCGGTAACCGTTAGTTCGAGAACAAGAATGACAAAATCAGAACTAATCGAGATTCTGGTTCGAAAGCAGGTCCAACTGGGCTACCGCGACGTGGAGCTAGCGGTTAAAACCATGCTTGAACACATGGCGCAGACGCTGGCGACGGGCGAACGGATCGAAATCCGCGGCTTTGGCAGTTTCTCCCTGCATTACCGCCCACCCCGCGTGGGGCGTAATCCCAAGTCCGGCGACCCCGTGTCTCTGCCAGGCAAATATGTGCCGCACTTCAAGCCCGGCAAAGAGTTGCGGGAGCGCGTCAACGCGCTGGACGAGGCGACGCTGGAAGCCGCGCGAGAACGTCGTCGCGCCGCCGGCTACAACGACGACTATGACGACGACGACGACGATTGAGCGCTGAAGGGTGCTGGTCGCAGGCTAACAGCGAGAGGCACATGCGGTGCGAAGAATTCTCTATTCCGTAGTTGCCCTTCTGTTTGCCGTGCTGGGTCTTGCCCTGCATGCCCGTAATCACTCTCCGGTCACCGTCGATTTCTACGCCGGTGCTACCGAACTCCCGCTTTCCCTTTTGCTCGTGGCCGCGCTGGTGCTCGGCGTGGCGCTTGGTGCCTTGGCCATGTTGCCCGGGCGATGGCGACTCGCACGCCGCATTTATCGGCTCGAGCGCGAACGACGAACGCTCACCAGCACACCGCCGGCGGCCAAGCGTTCGACGGAACCCGTTGATGTTCCTTGAGTGGCTGTTCTTTCTGGCGGTGCTGTTGTTGCCCATTGCCGCTGTATCCGGCTGGGTGCTGGGGCGACGTGAACTGGCGCAAATCGCGCGCCGGCGGGACCACTCCTCGCAGGTCGCCACCGATTACTTCATGGGGCTGAACTACCTGCTGCATGACCGGCCCGATAAAGCGATTGAAGTCTTCATCAAAGCGCTCGACGTCGAAACTGAAACGGTCGAAACCCATCTCGCGCTGGGCAATCTGTTTCGCCGTCGCGGCGAGGTCGATCGCGCTATCCGTATTCACCAGAATCTGGTCGCCCGCTCCACCCTCGATGTGCGCCAACGCGGTCTGGCGCTGCTGGAGTTGGGCCTGGACTACATGCGCTCGGGCCTGTTTGACCGCGCCGAAAACCTGTTTATGGAGCTGCTCGATATCGGGATGTATCAGCCGCAGGCCCTGCGCCATCTGATCGACATCTATCAACAGGAACAAGACTGGCACAAAGCGCTGGAATACAGCACTCGTCTGGAATCCTTAAGCGGCGAAAACCGCGCGCTTGAGCGCGCTCACTTCTATTGCGAGCAGGCCGAGGAATGCATTGCACGCGGGGCCCGCGATGAGGCGCAGGAATTCCTCGACAAGGCGCTACTTGCGGACCGCCGCAGCGTGCGCGCCAGCCTGATGTTCGCGAATCTCGCCATCTCTGCCCGCGACTTTGAGCGCGCGCTACAGCACTTGAAGCGCATCGAACAGCAAGACGTCGCGTTTCTGCCTGAAATCATGGCGCCGCTAGCGCGCTGCTATCGCGCCCTCCAGCAACCGGATGAGTTTCGCGAGTATCTCACCCGCCTTGCCGGCTTGCGGGCAGGTGTGTCCGCCACGCTGGCTTTGAGCGAATTGAAAGCAGAACAAGACGGTCTGGTGGAGGCCAAGCGCTACATCGTGCATGAACTCAAAATCAGACCCACCATTCGCGGCATTGAACGACTGGTCGAATATGCGTTGCACGGGGCGCAGGGCGAGGCCCTGGACGATTTTCAGGTCTTGAAGGAAACGACCATCCGGCTCATCGCAGGAAAAGCGACTTATAAATGCGGCCACTGCGGATTTTCAGGGCATACGCTGCATTGGCATTGCCCGGGCTGCAAATCCTGGAGCACGGTCAAACCTATCTACGGTATTGAAGGCGAGTAACTTATGAGAGCAACCGACGAGCGCACAATCATCGTGGCGCTTGATTTCCCCGAGGGCCGCGAAGCGCTGGCCTTCGCCGACCGTCTGGCGGGAACCGCCTGCGCGGTCAAAGTGGGCAAGGAAATTTTCACGCGTGAAGGCCCCGCCATTTGCCGCGCGCTGCACGAGCGCGGTTTGCGGGTGTTTCTCGATCTCAAATTTCACGACATTCCGAACACCGTTGCCGCTGCCTGCAAGGCGGCCGCCGACATGGGCGTGTGGATGGTGAACGTGCATGCCAGCGGCGGACGGGAAATGCTGGAGGCCGCGCGTGCCGCTTTGGGCGAAGACGAGGCGCGTCCCTTATTGGTGGCCGTAACGGTGTTGACGAGCCTTGACCACGCGCGCCTGAAGGAGCTTGGAATTGATGCCGAGCCTGCGGCGCAGGTCGAGCGTTTGGCCAGACTGGCACATGCGGCCGGGCTGGACGGCGTGGTGTGCTCGCCCCAGGAAATTGCCTTGGTCAAAGCGGTCTGTGGCTCGGCGTTTCTGACCGTTACGCCGGGGGTGCGGCCGGCCGGTAGCGCCCAAGATGACCAGCAGCGCATTGCCACGCCCGCCGCCGCGTGTGCGGCCGGCGGCGATTATCTGGTGATCGGCCGCCCGATTACCCGCGCGCCTGACCCGCTGGCGGCAATCGCCGCCATCGCGGCGGAAATTGCTGGCGCCCGCCAGAGTTGATGCTGCCCTATGGATGATTTGACCCGCCAGAGCCCGCTCGCGCCCGCCCTTCCCTCAAACAAGCCTGGTCTCACGCGCTGGGCGCGCCTGCATGGTGCCGCGCGCGCGTTGGCCATTTCCCGCGCGGTGGAAGCCAGCCGCGGGTTTTGCCTCGTGGTCTGTGCGGACTCCCAAAGCGCCGCGCAGCTAGACGCCGAAATTCCCTTTTTTGCGCCGGATTTGCCCAAGTTTCATCTGCCGGACTGGGAGACCTTGCCCTACGACCGGTTTAGCCCCTATCAGGACATCATCTCCGACCGCATCGCCACGCTCTCCGCCTTGCCCACACTCCGACGCGGCGTGTTGATCGTCTCGATCGCCTCGCTGCTCCATCGCCTGCCCCCGCGGCAGTGGTTGCAGGGCCAGAGCTTCTTGCTCAGCACCGGGCAAACGCTGGATCGCGATGGCTTTCGGCGTCAGCTCATGGAAGCGGGCTATCGCAGCGTCCCGCAGGTCATGGACCACGGGGATTTTGCGATTCGCGGTTCATTGATCGACGTCTTTCCGATGGGCGAGGACGCGCCGTTCCGCATCGATCTTTTTGGCGACGATATTGAAGCCCTGCGTCGCTTCGATACCGAGACACAGCGTTCGACCGAGGCCATTGAGAGCATCCGCATTTTGCCGGCGCGTGAAGTGCCGATGTCGGCCGAAGGCATTGCCACTTTCCGCCGCAACTGGCGGCTGGCCTTCGAAGGCCGTCCCACCGCAAGCTCGGTGTTCGAAGACATTAGCGACGGCCTGGCGCCGCCCGGCATCGAATACTACCTGCCGCTGTTCTACGACGATGTCTCGACCCTGTTCGATTACCTGCCGAAAGACAGTCTGGTCATCATCGATGGCGCGGCCGAGCCGGCGGCGGCCTCTTTTTCGCGCGCCGTAGACGAGCGCTACGAGCAACTCCGTCACGACATCGAGCGGCCCCTGTTGCCGCCGGCGCGGCTGTTCCTCAACGCCGCCGAACTCGAGCTGGCGTTTGCACGCTATGCCTGCATCGAAATCGAGCCGGAGGAATGGGCTGAGCGCGCCAAGGCTTTCACCTTCGCTACCAAACCTGGCACCCGGCTTCCCATCGATTCCCGCGCCCGCACGCCCTTGCTGGCGGTTGAGGAGTTTCTGACGCGCCACACCGGGCGCGTGCTGTTTGTTGCGGAATCGAACGGGCGGCGCGAGACGCTCATCGAACTGTTCCGTGCGCAGGGTCTCTCGCTTAAATCACTGCAGAACTGGGCGGAATTTGAAAGCGGTGACGCCAGCGTCGCGCTCACCGTCGGGCCGCTGGCCGACGGCGTCGAGATCACCTCGCCCGCGCTCACAATCGTCACTGAGTCCCAGCTCTTTGGTGAGCGGGCGTCGCAGCGTCGACGCCGACGTCGCAGTAATGTCGATCAGGACGCGGTGGTGCGTAATCTCGCCGAATTGCGCATCGGGGCGGCGGTGGTTCACGAGCAGTACGGTGTTGGGCGTTATCTGGGGCTGGAAGTGTTGTCGATGGGCGACTTCAGCAACGAGTTCATCAAGCTCGAATATGCCGACGACGCCAAGCTCTATGTGCCGGTGTCGTCGCTGGCCTTGATTAGCCGTTACACCGGCATCGACCCCGATCGTGCGCCGCTGCATAAGCTGGGCAGCGGTCAGTGGGATAAGGCGCGGCGCAAAGCGGCAGAACGCATTCGCGATGTTGCCGCCGAACTGCTGGAAATCCACGCCCGGCGCGCGGCGCGCAAAGGGCATGCGTTTGAACTGGACCGCGAAGGCTATCTGGCCTTCGAGCAGGGCTTCCCGTTTGAGGAGACCCCAGACCAGCTTGCTGCGATCGAAGCGGTGAGCGAAGACATGCAGAAGTCGCAGCCCATGGACCGCCTGGTCTGCGGCGATGTCGGCTTTGGCAAGACCGAGGTGGCGATGCGCGCGGCCTGGATTGCGGTCAGCGGCGGTCGGCAGGTAGCGGTGCTGGTGCCCACCACCTTGCTCGCGCAACAGCATTACCAGAGCTTTCGCGATCGCTTTGCCGATTGGCCGGTCCGCATCGGCCAGCTGTCCCGCTTCCGTGATTCCGGCGAAATGCGCACCGCGCTCGCCGAACTGGCCGAAGGCACGCTCGACATCGTGGTGGGCACGCACAAGTTGCTGGGGCGCGAAGTGCGCTTCAAGAATTTGGGGCTGGTCATCATCGACGAAGAGCATCGCTTCGGGGTGCGCCAGAAAGAGCAGTTCAAAGCGCTGCGCTCCGAGGTGGATATCCTCACCCTCACCGCTACGCCCATTCCGCGCACGCTCAACATGGCCTTGTCGGGCATGCGGGAGCTGTCGGTGATTGCCACCGCGCCCAGCAAGCGGCTGGCGGTGCAGACCTTCGTGCAGGAATGGTCGGATGAAATCATCCGCGAGGCGCTGATGCGCGAACTCTCGCGCGGCGGCCA
>Ga0164294_10001813_pt1 | contig 19502 bp, 18 predicted proteins | sample GEODES005metaG_FD_111479 | JGI IMG/M metagenome (GOLD analysis project Ga0164294, IMG submission 111479) | Oligotrophic lake water microbial communities from Sparkling Lake, Wisconsin, USA - GEODES005 metaG | ecosystem: Environmental > Aquatic > Freshwater > Lake | place: USA: Sparkling Lake...
CAACAAACGTGTGGACTATTTTTAGACATAACCTAAACTGTGGCCGCATTGAATTTATACTGCTCCCCTGCAAAAAAATCTTACGCTCCATCATCCAACGTTGGCCGCATCCTACTTTACAATTTCCCGGAAAGCACTAGCAAACCAACTTCGTCTATGGCAAGATCATCTTCCCTTCGTGCAACCCTTTTACGCCGTAAAATGTAACAACGATCCCGTTCTTATGAAGTGGATGACGGAACTTCATCCGAACCTTGGATTTGATTGTGCATCCTACCGTGAAATTGTGGAAGCCCGGCCCCTTGTGCCGTCACATCGCATTCTGTATGCGCAGCCGTGTAAGATTCCTGGAGATATCCAGAAAGCACAGGACGCTGGAATACGGACAACGGTGGTCGACAGCGTGGAGGAAGTGGAAAAGATGGCGGGCTGGAAGGGACAGGCGCTTGTCCGACTTCTGGTGCCCGATGGAGATAGTAAGCAACCGTTTGGGAAAAAGTTTGGTGCGCCGCTGGCATGGGTCCGGCGCATTGCGGAAGCGGCACGTTACCACAAGGTGATGTTGTCGGGCTTCAGCTTTCATGTAGGAAGTGAATGCCAAAATCCCGAGCAATACGTAAACGCACTGGAGGAGTGCAGAAAGGCGATGGATGTGACAAAGGTCTTGGGATTTGGGACGGAAACGATAGATATTGGCGGTGGATTTCTTCCCGAGGCGTCATCCTTTGTAGCGGTTGCGACACGCATCCGTCACGTTCAGCAGTCCTGGGACCCGGCTGTTCATTGGATTGCGGAACCCGGTCGGTTCTTAGCCATGCCAACGCATACGCTGTACACACAGGTAATTGGGAAGAAACCGGTGTGGCCGCCTCCCTTGCTGCCGACAGAGGCCAAGTGGCGTATCACGATTGATGAATCCGTGTACGGCGCATTCTCCAACATTCCCTTCGACCACCAGGCTCCAAAGATAGAACGGGATGCGCCATTCCCCTCTCTGGCAAGCAACGTCAAGCGGCCGACTGTAGTGTTTGGACGCACGTGTGATTCCGGCGATTGTCTTGGCGAGGCCATTCCTTTACCTGAAGTTGCCGTAGGAGATGTGTTGCGTATTCCTGATATGGGGGCGTACACGACGGTAACGGCGAGTGAGTTTAATGGATTTCCAAAACCAAGGCGTGTGTACGAATTGGAATAAATCGCGCAGTCTAAAGATTTGGGTCTATGCACTATGTAGAATGCGTGTCACAAAAACCAAACTTCCAAAGCAAGGAACAACGCAGGAGAACGTTCCTAACGTCATCTCGGATTGTTCCGGTGTAGATGTTCCTATTATAGAAACGACTCCTTGCTGTACATCTATAGATATAACTAGTGCTTCTGCTGCTCCCACAGATTTGTCTGGTTCTTCTGTAGATATATCGGGTGTTTCTGTTGCTGCTCCTGTTGATATATCTGGTGTTTCTGTTGCTGCTCCTACAGATTTGTCTGGTTCCTCTGTGGTTGTAGATATATCTGGTGCTGCTCCCACAGATTTGTCTGGTTCCTCTATACCTGCAGCTCCTTGCTGCGATGTGGCTCCTTGTTGCGTTCCACGAGACGAGGATGTCAGCAAATCTGTGCCTGTAGTCACATCTACTAGCTGCTGTTCCTCTGAATCACCTTCTGCAGAGTGTCCTGAAGTGGGTCTGTCTGGCCCTTCTGGATGCTCAGGACCCTCAGGACCTTCTGGATGCTCAGGACCCTCAGGACCTTCTGGATGCTCAGGACCCTCAGGACCTTCTGGATGCTCAGGACCTTCTGGCCCTTCTGGTGCTTCAGGACCTTCTGGTGCTTCAGGACCTTCTGGCGCTTCAGGACCTTCTGGCGCTTCAGGACCTTCTGGTGCCTCAGGACCTTCAGGACCTTCTGGTGCCTCAGGACCTTCAGGCCCTTCTGGCCCTTCAGGACCATCTAAGAACCTGTGTGCCATTATGTAAATTTTTTGTGCATCCATTATAAGATGAAGAGCAAATCTTCTGTTACAATGGTGGCTGGGATAGCGGTGCTCATCTTTCTTACGGCATATATAGTCTATGCTACGATGAGGCCGACAAAACCAACTATTTCTACGATTCATGTCATCAATATGGACAAGGATGTAGACCGCTGGAAATCAATGAAGGCGGATGGAGACCGTCTCGGTCTGCCGCTCACGCGCTTCCCAGGCGTCAACGGAAAGGAACTAACTCACAAAATGTGTCACAGTGTGGGCATAGGACGTGCCATGCTCCGACCGGATCGCAAAGACAAGGAAGGCAAGAAGCTCGTTAATCTCGGAACAGCCGGTTGCTTCCTCTCACACCGAGGCGTGCTCACACAGTGTTCCCAAATGAATGTGAGCGATTTCGCAGGCCATCTAATCCTAGAAGACGACCTGAACTTACCTGATGATTTCCTACAGCCCGGTGGGCGTTGGGATCAAGCACGACAACATATTCCCGGCGATTACGACATTATTCTTTTCGGCCTCTGGCATCCCCACGGAACTCCCATCACGCCCACCATCATGAAATTGGCAAGTGACCCTACAAAGCGTATCAATCTTGGCACCTATTGTTATGTTGTTCGCCACGGCGCTCTCAAGTCAAAGATTCTCCCTTGGTTACAGTACATGGTGGATGCTTACGATGACCAACTGTCTCTCAAATACGGCGAATGGAACGTGTACGGAATCAACCCAAGAATTGTAGAGCTGAATAATGACGTCAATGCCTCCAGCATTAATGAAATCAATGGCTCCAAAAATTGACACCGATGAGCCAACCGGAGGACACGGCAATGAAACTCGTCATTGTAGAATCGCCTGCAAAATGCGGGAAGATACAAGGATACCTTGGTGCAGACTATCGTGTAGTCGCCACCATGGGACACATTCGGGCACTGGAAGAGACGTTGGAGAGCGTCGGAATTGAACGAGGATGGGAGCCTATCTACAAGGAACTGGCTACGAAAAAGGATGCCATCCTCCGACTCAAATCAGCGGCGAAGGGGGTAGACCAAGTGATTCTCGCGACCGATGATGACCGAGAGGGCGAAGGAATTGCCTGGCACGTCTGCTTTCTCCTCAAACTCAATCCTGCGACGACGTCCCGTATCGTCTTTCACGAAATTACACAACCGGCACTAAGAGCCGCCGTTGCTGCACCGAGACTCTTGGATCTCCATAAAGTGAATGCGCAGCAAGCACGGAGCATGTTGGATTTGCTAGTGGGATTTACGATGAGTCGGGTGCTGTGGGCCCGTGTAGCGCCCAAGCTGAGCGCGGGACGCTGCCAAACACCGGCGCTCAGACTTGTAGCGGAACGAGACCGGCTCGTGGACAATCATACAGCCTCGGCGTTCTGGCGACTAGTGGGCTCCTTTGGCGCAGGGTTGGAGGCGACGGCGGTGCAGGACGTGGCAACAGAACCCGAGGCCATGACAGCGTTGGAAACGGTCAAAGACTTGAGCGCTGCCACTGTCCTCTCCGTCAAGGAAACGGTCAGTGTGAGCAACCCACCGAAACCGCTTATTACCTCCACCTTGCAACAAGAGGCGTCATCCCTACACGGACTGGCGCCGAAAACCACCATGATGGCGGCGCAGAAACTGTATGAAGCGGGGCATATCACCTATATGCGTACAGACCAAGCAGTGCTGTCTGCAGAGGCGAAGACTGCGATTCGTGCATGGGTAACGGCGAACCACGGCGCCTCCTATTTGGGGGCGGAAACCGCTTCTGCTGTCACAAAAACCGCTGCTCCAGGAGCTGTCGCTGCACAAGCGGCGCATGAAGCGATTAGACCCACACATCCCGAATTACGTACAGTAGACGTGGAAGACCGCACGCAAACCCTCGTGTACAATCTCATCTGGCGACGAGCGACACAGAGTCAAATGGCGCCCTGCTTAACAGATGTGCGAACCGTCACCTTATCTATAAATGCTGACCCTACTCGTATATACAAAACCGAACAAACCAAGTCTCACTTTCTCGGCTGGAGGGTGTTGGAACCTCAGGACGCCGACAAGGCACGCAAGGACGAGGCCGACTGGGCCACGTGGAAACCCCTTCTGACCGTAGGCGCCAAGTTAGCCTGGACGACGCTGCGTGCGGATCAGCACTTTACGAAACCCAAGGGGCGGTTTACAGAGGCGAGCCTTATTCAAGAGTTGGAACATGCCGGCATCGGTCGCCCTTCCACCTTTGCCTCGCTTGTCGGCACCATCTTGGAACGAGACTACGTAGAAAAAACGAATGTAGAAGGCACTGTACAAGAAAGCCGACATCTGTCTATAAAGCCCAAACAGTGGCCTCCTACAGTTACAACGGAATCACACAAGGTGGGTGCCGAAAAGAACAAATTGCGTGCGACTGCTTTAGGGCGGTCTGTAGTAGACTTCCTTACGAAAGACTACGACGACCTCTTTGCCTACGGATTTACAGCCCGCATGGAATTAGAACTGGACGAAGTGGCACACGGCACGAAACCGTGGAAATCTGTCCTACAAACGACCTGGGATACCTACAAGACTCGCTACCTAGCTCACATAGAGGGTGCGAGCAGAGCAGGGCGAGAACGAGTGCTCGCTCCTGGCCTCAAGGTGATACAGAGCAAGAAAGGTCCCTTGTACGTACGAGAGCCTACTACTCTTACCGATAAGGCGGCGTTTGCCTCTCTCGGCGCTACTGAAACCTTTGAAACGGCGACAAAGGAACATGCGGAAGCCGCCTTTGCTGCTGTTACTACGAGTCGTGCAGGCACTCTTGTCGGACTTCACGACGGACACGAAGTGCGGAAAAAATCGGGCCCCTACGGATTCTACGTAGAGTGGAACGGGATAAGAGCCTCTGTGACAGCGACAATGTCCTTTGAGGAAATCGTAGCAGCTCTTGTAGCAAAATCAGGTGTTGAAGCCTTTCAGAAAGTAGTAGGAGAGTACACTGTGAAACGGGGTCCCTACGGACTTTACTTCTACAAAACGGGCTTGAAAAAACCCCGTTTTGTATCCCTACCAACCGGGGTTGACCCTGATACAGTGAGTAGTAGTGATCTGTCAGCGCTTTACTCTGCAAAAAAGCGGGTGAAAAATTGAAGTCTGCCTGCTGCAAGAACTTAGGGTCCCCCATCCTTACAATATGACCGATATCCGTTCTTACTACTCTACTGAAGTGCTTACTGAATTGCAGACCTATGCCGCCAGTAGGCACTTCTCTACTGAAGTGCTCAGCCAACTGCATCGCTACACAACTTGCAGAGGCTGCGGCGAGCTGAGTCCTAACATACGCCTTACTGGCTACTGTCATATGTACTGCTACCGTTCCTGCTGGCTACTAGAACTAGAAAAGAATATAGAGAACGGTTTTCCTTGCGATTGCTATGGAAAGCTACGCTGTGCATACTGTGATTAAGACCCGTTCCATTTTTTACAGGCAGGCCCCTACTCCTTAGTAGGGACGATGTTGGAAAAATTGAAGCCGTGTGTGCCCCTGTGTCAAACAGTCCCCACAACAATCTTACTTCCTACAATCTTACTTCCTACTTGCTACAATGAATTCTTACTTCACGTCCCGAGTTCTCGTTGAACTCCTACTAAAAATATATAAGAAGACTACCCGTAAGGTAGTCGCCCCCTACATGACACACTCGGAATACTACGACTACTTGGATAAACTGGAGCGAGGCGAATTTGGGCCTACATCTGATGAGCTGACTGCGATGGACCGTATGGTCCGAGAGTGTCGTGCAGAGGATGGTAAGGAAACGCGCAACACGATACACAATGCTAGCATCTGCTTGACTGACTCTGCGGTCTACGATGGCAACGTGCCCTTCCGCCCTAAGAAGCTACGAAGCCGTAAGGAGATATGGGAAAACTTCCCAGTCTGCGTAGTTCCGATTGGTACGGACTCTGCTGGCGCTGAGCGACATGCTATCTCCTGGCACTTCAAGAACCTACGAGACTGGCGCACAGATCCCGTGTCTCGCAGTGAGGGTGGCCGTGGTCCTAATAGTGGTGAAGAATATGCTGACTATCAGGCTACACAGGAGTATTTCCTACTAGAGACGCTCAAGCGTAGTAAGAAATGGGTAGTACAGGAGCCTGAGACAGCAGACCAGATTTGTGTCATACGCATGGTCTTTACACCTGACACCAGTATCCCTGTCTCTACTAGCATTGTAGAGAGCAAGGAGGCTGAACATGTCACAATAGACGTCGCTCCTCCTAGACCCCTGCTCCCTAGTCTTCGTAGGCTCAATGATATCAAGGCGAATTACCCTGTCGTGTGGAAACGACTAGAGGGCGCGCCTCGTGAGTCCTACGCGCTAGAGTTTCACCGAGGGTCTCTTAAGAACCGCGGCCTGGACGCTGCGACGGTGAAGCCAGTACTACTAAGTGCGCTACAGGCTTCTCCCTCGTGGCGTGTACTGGGGTCACGTGAGTCCTCGGATATCTGTATACTAGAAATGGCCTAGATGCCTATAAATAAAACTATATAATACTACAAAACACTATTTAAAACACTACAAAATATTAGAAACAAACCAAAAAAACCAAACATCCATTTTTTTTGGGTGTGCTGCCACACCCAAACATCCATTTTTTTTTGGGTGTGCTGCCACACCCAAACATCCATTTTTTTGGGTGTGCTGCCACACAAAAAATTGAGCGACCCCCTCGTTTCCTTCCCTTCCATCACACAATGGCTCTTCGTCGTATTGAAAAGGAACTAAAGGATTTGGAAAAGGACCCCCCCGCCGGCTGCAGTGCTGGCCCCGTCGGCGAAGATCTCTTTCACTGGGAAGGCTCTATCTTTGGACCCAGTAGTAGCCCCTTTCAAGGAGGCGTCTTCAAGGTACAAATACGCTTTCCCTCTGAATACCCCTTCAAGCCCCCTCATATACAATTTACGACAAAGATCTATCATCCCAACATCAGTCCCTCAGGTGCTATATGCCTTGATATCCTCAAGGGGCAGTGGAGCCCTGCATTGACAATTAGTAAGGTTTTGTTAAGCATCCTATCGCTCCTTGATGACCCCAATCCCAACGATCCTCTTGTACCTGATATCGCACATCAGTACAAGAATAGCAAATCCGAATACGAAGCGACGGCTCGCTCCTATACGATTGCGCATGCTATGGACCTCTCGGATGAGGACGGCGAGGAAGAATAATGCGACGGCAAGTGCAACAACGAGCTTACATTTTTCTCAGTTGTATCCGAGCGTGAAAGAGTACAGTCGCAACGTGCTAGTATTAGGTTCTATACAAACCGCCAATACTTGCGGCGACACAGTTGTTAGACTTGTGGAGATTTCTACAAATTCGGGATCACCTCCCACACTTGTGACGAGGGCTTGTGCAGTGCTTGTTGGTAGGCATATGTCCACACTGTATTGATCGCCTAGAGTACCTGCAAACACCATATTCATGTAATTGATGGGAGCGTTTGGACGTTGTACACTAAATCCTACAGTTGTCTGTGTGCTGATCCAAATACCCGGTTGAAATTGGCCATTCACGTCAATGTAGTTGTACTGCCACGTGGTCGTGTCGGTGTACCCCTGACCGTAAGGCACGCCATTAAGCGTGCTCACGCTGAGTGTGGACGCTGTTGCAGAATCCTGCACTTGCAACGTGCTTGTAAGCAGGGTAGACGCCTCCAACAAATCCGTCACTTGCAGCGTGCTTGTAAGCAGGGTAGATGCCGTTAAGGAATCTGTGACTTGCAAGGTGCTCGTAAGCAGGGTGGAAGCGGTGAGAGAATCCGTCACTTGGAGTGTGCTTGTAAACAGAGTAGACGCCGTTAAGGAATCTGTGACTTGCAGGGTGCTTGTAAGCAGCGTAGATGCTTCCAACAAATCCGATACTTGCAGTGTGCTCGCAATCAGGGTGGAGGCGGTAAGAGAATCTGTCACTCGCAACGTACTCGTAAGTAGTGTAGATGCCTCAAACAAATCCGATACTTGTAGCGTGCTTGTGAGCAGGGTGGAGGCGGTAAGAGAATCTGTCACTTGTAGCGTGCTTGTAAGAATGGTAGATACCTCTAACAAATTGGTGACTTGTATCGTACTTGTCAGAATGGTAGATGCCTCCAACTGAGATCCGCCCCCTCCTCCACCAGGTCCTGTAGGTCCTGTGGCGCCTGTATTTGTTAGTCCTATTGGCCCCGTGGGTCCAGTCAGTCCGGTGCGACCCTCTATACCAGTAGGCCCTGTGGCGCCTGTATTCGTCGCTGTGCCTGCGACTCCCTGCGATCCTGTAGGTCCCGTGGGCCCAGTTGGGCCGTCAACGCCAGTAGGTCCCGTCGCTCCTGTGTTTGTTGCTGTTCCAGCGAGTCCTTGTTGCCCTGTGGGTCCTGGGGCTCCTGTCACACCATCAACGCCAGCAGGTCCCGTTGCTCCTGTATTTGTTGCTGTTCCAGCGGGGCCTGGTTCTCCTGTAGGACCCGTAATTCCAGTAGGCCCCTCTAGGGGAAGCGATGTCGCATAGATATTCACCTGATTGAATGTATATTGTAATCCAGGCGTATTCACAGTTTTCATACCGATATATAACGACTCGGATGACTCACCGAGTGAGATGGGGGTTGTCAAACTGTAATAAGGACCTGTGGCGGGACGCACCAGTGTAAACCTAACATTCGTTCCGTCGTAGAACTGTTGAAGCACATCCCCTGCAGCAAACGTCTGGCCGACTAGGGTAACAGGTGCCCCACCGCCTGTTGGAGTGTAATAAAACACAATCGTTGTTCCCGCCACAACTCCCCAATAATTGTTGCCTCCTACACGGATGTAGTTGAAATCACTTGGCACAAAACGAGGCAAAGATGTTTCCAGGAACACACCCGTGGTCGTTAGATCAAACTGTTCCGCAGATTCTACAATATCTAATACATTATCGTGCAGCAATACTGTCGTCGGTCCCAGCACCGTTGCGTTTCCACTCGGCAGAAAAGGCGTCCAAACACCGGATCCAGTCGCACCCGTGTTGGTGGCTGTTCCAGCCGCTCCAACAGGGCCTGTCATGCCCGTCGGGCCGGTGGGTCCTGTTGCACCGGTTCTTGTCGCCAAGCCGGGGCATCCCGTGGGCCCAGTATTACCTATAGGTCCTGTCGCACCAGTTAAGGAAGAGGTTCCAGGAGCACCTGTGCTCCCTTGTGGCCCTGTGGCACCCGTGTTTGTTGCCGTTCCTGCTGCTCCTACAGCTCCTGTGGGTCCTACAGCTCCCGTGGGGCCTGTTACACCCGTGGCTCCTGTCTGTCCCGTGTCGCCTGGAAGACCCTGTTGCCCTTGCGCCCCTCTCGGTCCAGTCGGCCCTTGCAAATTAGAACTGTATAAGATGCAAAAACTGCTGAAACTGGAAACATTCGGCGTAATTATTGTATTACTCGCAAATATCACGCGGCTGACGTAGGTGTCATACAAATTGACAAACCCTCGGCCATCCGTTACTTCCGCGGTTGTGACATAATTCGTATAGTTACTTGTAAGCAATATAGTGGAAAATACACCCGTACGAGTACTTGTTGTAGAAAATACAATCACATTTCCCAAACAATCATATAAAAGCGGTACATTGCTTTGATTCAAGTAGTTGGAACCTTCATAAAAATATTCAAACACGGCTAATCGTGCTGACAGTGTACTGTATCTCAAACAGTTGGAACCACAATTGGTCGTACACCCGCATCCACCTGGATCGGTTTGATCCGCCAAGGCAAGATTCACTTGGTCGTCAACAGATGACATCGTCCTACCGTTTACATGCAAAATAACCTACCTAGTTACCCGCAGCCCTCTGAATCTATTATACCAAGCCTTTCATGGTACCCTTCGGGTACCATCAAGTGCTTATCACAAAAGTTCAGAAGCTTAGTCATCGTGCATCTTGGGTGCTAGATGAAAGAGGAGTGAACTGCCTTGTCCGTAGTTGAATACAAGACGCATCGGCTGCGTCTCGTCAAATCCCAGACTCACATGAGAACTGACGCCACATTTCAGCATTCCCGTAATATATTTTGTACCAAATGCGACAGGTCTGGCAAGTTCCGCTGTAAATTCCATATCTCGGTCATCGCCAATATTCTCCAACGTCTGTGTCATGGATCCCAGCTCGCTCTTGGCACTGACATGAAAACCGTCGTCATCCATAAAGAAGTTGAGCGAATCGCCGAAGGCGCCCACTTCCTTACATGCAGTGGCGAGATCCGAGGTCTTGGCTTTCAAATTTCCTGCATACGTCGTCTCGGGAATCTCCAGCGCATCTACTGTCAGGTCTAGAAGAGGGGACTCCCCCTTTGTTTTCTTCTTTGTCTTGTCGCTTGTTGCCGCAATAACTAGATGCGTGTCATTGCTTGTAATGACGAGTTGGTCATTAGACCCCATAGAGGCGAGAATGCGGGATAAGGTGCCTAAAGGCACGCCCAGTGTCAACGGAATCGGTACTTTGAGAACGCCGCAATCAGCGGCGGCCAAGAAGTATTTGGCGAATCCTACGTGAGAGGCGTCCATGCCGCTGATTGTAAGTCCCTGCTCATTAATGCAGAGTTGTGCTTCGGGTAGAAAGTCTTTCAGGCTCTCAATGGCCTGACGAAAGAGAGAAGATTCCTTGGGTTGTAATTCCATGGCTGTCCCCACAGCTGGTTGTTTGATTCCCCGTCAATTTTTTGACGGAGGCTGACGGTCTAAGACCCGTACATATATACATATGCAAATGAACGGTATAGTGCAACTGAGAAAGAATGCACTAGTAATGGTCTATGACGAAGATCCTACGATGACCATTCCCTTGCCCAAATTCAGCCCGTTTTTACGGGAGGACCGTGTGCGTCATGTGTCTGGGCGCACGACACTCGTGCACCGAGAGCCGAGCATTGCGACGGCTGTCGTAGAATCCTTTAGTCCCCTGATTCTATACTTTCCTGTACACGGCTCCTCAATGACGGTCACCGATTCCGATATTCCAACGGTCTGCATCACAGATCGGCTTGTTGTGTCCCTGCACTCCGATGGGTCCGTTACACACTTGCGTACATGGCCCTGCAGTCCGCGCACAGATGCTGCATGGATTCGTGCGGCCATTGCGGCAATTCCTACGCGACCTATCCCCGTGACAACGGTGGTTAGACCCTTATACACGCGTGAGAGCATTGTAAATCACACCGACTTGGACACCTTTACGATAGATCCCGCGACCTCGGTAGACTTTGATGACGCCATTTCCGTGGATCTTACGAGCCAAACAGTCTATGTCCACATCGTGGATATTGCACACGCGGCCCTGACCAATGGAGAACAGGCGAAACTCCGCAGCCAATGCTTGACGCTATATCTAGCGAATGAAGCCACAGACCATTTGTTGGATTCGGCGACCGCCTCTAGCACCCTGAGTCTTGTCGTAGGACGACCTCGTTCTGTCATCACAGTCGCGATGAAGACGGAAGAAGGGCGGATTGTGTCCAAAGACATTTACAGGTCCATGATTGTTGTAAAACACCGGTACAATTACGAAGAGGTCGCTGCGCAACTTGAGGCTCATACAGCATCGCCTGCGCTGACATGGCTATCGGCTCTCTCTATAGCACGGTCGGCTCACGTCAATTACAATCTAACACTTCCCTCCTTGCGATTTACAATGAATACTGAAACTGGTGTCCCTACAGCTCTCGTCACTGAATGTACGAATGACGCTGCGCACTCGCTGGTTGCGACAGCCATGATTATGGCGAACCTCGTGGTCAGTCAGCATCTGAGTACTGCATGCCTTGTGCTCCCCAATCGGTTTCACGAAACGCTGCGCGGCATCCCTGTGGCAGAAATGCGTGTCACGGGCGACCCTGTCGTAGATTCCTTTGTACTCGTCAGAAAATTTGCAAGAGCTCGCTACTCGGTGGACGAGCGAGGCCACTTTGGTCTCGGGCTCACCGATTACGTCCACTTTACGTCTCCTATGCGCCGTTATGCCGATGTGCTTGTTCACAATCTGCTCGCTGGAGTTCAGTATTCTGATTTGGAAGCGGAAGTGGACGCAATGAATCGGCAAAGCACGGCTACGCGGGGTCTCCAGCACCTGTATCAAGATTGTAAACGTGCGTCCTGGATTCGTGGTGGCATGGACACCTTGTACGACGTGTCATGCACCGATGTGAAAGCTGTAGGAATTCAATGGTTTCTTCCCGCCTTGTCGCTCAACGGATTTGCACACGTGAGCACCCTGTATCCAAGGCAACGATGGTCATTCCAAGACGACACGCTTGTCGGAGGGTCTCACCGCATTCAGCTCGGTTCCCGTCTTCAAGGCCGAATTACAGAGATTCATCCTGTTACACTAGCTCCTACAGTGGTCCTCACTGCGTTTGATGCCTAAAAAAATGAACCGCGCAGTTGTATATCAGACAAACCATATGTCTATTACACTTCCCTATCCAAAAGGGAGGACCCTTCCACACAGGGTGTTGTCGGCAGATGCCGACGAAATCGCGGAAATTCTGGAAGTCGGCGCCCTTGTTCTAGACGCGGTTCATACAAGGAAGGCCGACACGGAACTCCAAACACGCATTGCCACGCATCACGCCGAGATGTCCGCACTGCAGGACCGGTTTAAACAGGACATTGCAGCCGTGCATGCGAGTGCGATAGATACGCAGAAACGCAGAGATGCCGAGGTGCAGACGCAACTTGCGGCCAAGGACGGGCTAATAAACGCAAAGGACGGCCTACTCGCCGAAATGCGGCAACGCAAGGAGTTCTTAGAGCGAGATATAGATACGCAACTACGAACTGTGCGGGAAGAGGAACGGGCGACATCGGACCGAATTGTGCAAGCCAAGGAAGCGGAACTCCAACGAGTTCTCTCCATGGAACGCGATGTAGAAGCACAGCTTCAGAAAGCCCGTGCCGATGACCGCTCCACGCTAGACCGCATTCTGCAAGCAAAGGAAGCGGAACTCCAACGGGCACTTGGCGAAAAACAGGCAGAGCAAGACCGCATGGAAGCCGAACGTCGATCTTCCAGAGAGGCGTTACAAGCTCTTACAGAACGGTTCCAGGCTCTCACAGAATCGCTAGCAAAGAAACCAGGCAGTATGAAAGAAAAAGGCACCCAGTTTGAAACGGAGGTGATTGCGCATGCGACCACCTATTGGGGATCGGTAGAGGGATTTGCCGTCAAAAACACGGCGACCCGAGGGCACACAGGCGATGTTTGGGTGGACGTAGGGACTGGCGAGACCAAACTAACAATTCTCTTGGAGTGTAAGGATTACACGGGGACGCTGCCGACCTCACAAATAGACAAGTTTGAACGCAACGTTAAGGACAATCATGCGATTTGCGTTGGGATTCTACTCGTCCAGGGCGCCAATATTACAGGACATCCGGCAAATGTAGTAGACTTTGCCATCCTAGAGGGAAAGCTACATTTATACGTTTCACACTTTGAGGCCTGGGACCCCTGCTCCCTCTTTCAGACCCTGATTGGCTGGATTCGCTTTCATGCGCTCACGGAGAAACCGTCCACGGATATGGAAGACAAGGCGGAAGCGGTTCGGATCGTTACGAAACTGGTGGAAGAGGCCCAGGAATACAAACGCCAATTGACAACGCATCTGCAGCACATGAACGATTTCCGTCTCTTTACGGAAGGACATGCGAAAGATACGCTCATCAAGGTGCAAACCGCCTTGGCGGCGTTACAGCACGGCGCCGACACGAATGTGGTCACAGACTCGTGCCTGTTTCAAGATGTGACGGGCATTCCGTCCAAACTGAAATGGATTGAAGCGATTCAATTCGTCAGCGTAGAAGGGCCTGGTTCCATACAGTTGAAGGACCTTGCCAAACGTGTTGCCGAGCACACAGGGAAGAAGGAAGATACAGTCAAAGACCAGCTGGAAGCCGTTCTGAAAGGCTCTGTAATTATAAGACGAAAAGGTCTCCCCACTCTTGTACAGGGACTCGTGCTGAAATCGGTCTAAGCCCATCCTAGAGATATATCTGTATGGAATCAGCAGCGCCATCAAAACCAGCAAAACCAGTCGTAGGAACCTGTGAGCGATGCGGAAAGGTGTATTATGACCGCAGTTACTACAAAGACCATCTTGCTCGCACACGACTATGCTCTCCTGATGATAAGGCACCTAAGAAACGGGAACGACCGGTGCTTCCTCCCTTTGTGGTGGAATGGGAAGCGGAAGTGCCAAAACACATTATAAGTCCTGCACCAGTAAAACCTTATAGTCGTGGCAAGGAGACGGTGCATGTGCCAATAGATGCAGCCACCATGTTTCAAAACTGCGTTGTTCCGTCGGACGCCGACTGTGTACTAGATCCTTTTTCCAACAGTCCTCATCGGCACGACGATGTTGCACAATTTGCCGAGCGCTTTGGAAAACCGCCGTTGTTCGCCTTGCACGCCGACCCTATTAAGAACCCACCAACCTACGGCAATGCCTGGATTGTAGCCCGACCTCCTCTTGGTTTACGACGCACCTTTGAAGATCGGTCGGCCTTTGAACTGTACGGAGCCACCGATTTGTACAAATGCTTTCTCGCCTCATTCTTACAGCAACCAACAGTGCGTGGCGGCTTCCTCATTCTCCCGCTGTCGTTTTTTGTTGTAGGTGAAGATGTACAGAAATCCCTCTTTCTTAGCCGCTATCTTGTTACATCCGTCAATCTGTGGCAGAATGCAGCAGGACGTGAAAAACCCCTTGCGGCCATTGCCTTTGAACGCAGTGCCACAATGCTTACGAGGCAAACGATTCCCTTTACGCAGTTCCCAGAACGAAAACAGCAGGTCTTTACCTTGAGCGCAGCAGATGCGTGGGAATTTAAGGTAGATATTTTACCTCGCAGCGACGTCTGGTTTTCACGCTACGTAGAGGGCGAGACGTTGGCAGAAGGGGCGCAAGTCCTATCCTTGCTCCTTCACACCTTGGATTCGCAAGGAAGTCAGGGGCGCATTCATATAGAGTACAAACGCGGATATGTCTATCCAGGAAAGAAGGATAGTCGTGCGTTATCCACGCTTGTGGCGCACGGACGCCGCTTTTCCGAGGCCGAGCAGCTAGACCTTGCGACTGCGTTCAACTTGTTTCTAGAAGGGGAGCGGGAGCGACTGTGGTCGCTCTTCCTCATGGCCTTTGACGAACGCAATGGGCACGTGCGACAGCGTATTTCGTTTCGTCTGGCGTTTCGGATCTTGGCGCATCTCACGCCCGCACGACTTTTGTTGGAGCACGCGTGATTATCTCTGCCTAAGGTAAGGATGAAACCGTATCACCCACGCAAATACTTTGCAGGTCTTTCCAAGACACGCAAAATAAAACGAGCCGCCGAAATCAAACAATTCGGTGCGCTAGATTGGAAGGACCCCAAGGCCTATGTTGGATTCCAGACGGATAAGGGGGTCCATAAACACATTTCAGTCTAAATTAGATTAAATGTATAATAGTAAGATTCAGCAGAAACAATGATTGAATATGAACAAAAAAGCAAGATTGAACTCATTGCCTTATGTAAAGAAAAAGCTATAAAAGGATACTCAAATAATTCAAAAGAATATGTAATTCAATTACTCAAGAATGAACTTGAGCACAAACTACTAATAAAAAGAAATAACCTACATGATTATCTCACAATAAACAATCCGTCAATTCTTACAAAATATGCAGGAAGCCCGAATGATTTAAAAATAATATCGCATAGCACGATGGCGCATTATACGTGGAAATGTGCGAATTATTCAGACTGCGCCAATACATTTCTGGCTAGACCAAGAGATGTATATAGAAATGACTCAAAATCACCTACCCAGCATTGTTCCTTGTGTAGAAATAAAGATAGTGGACTAATACGTAAAAGAAATATGCTGGAGAAGAATGGGTCAATACAATCAAAGATGCCAGAGATTGCACATGTTTGGTGCGAAGATAATAAGTTAAAACCGAATGAAGTGACTGATTACTCACACGAAAGGGTAAAATTAAAATGCCCTAACAAGTCAGCAAAACATCCTGATTACGAAATACTTGTGTATAATATTCAAAAGAGCAATTGCTACAGTTGTTCCAAATGTTCAGTAAAAACAAGTAAAGCAGAGATGAGAATTTATTCTGAATTGAAATTTACATTTAAAGATGTAAAGTGGCAACAAAAAATAGAAGACAGAGAAGCAGATGTAACCATTGAAGATTTAAAATTAGTTATTGAAATAGATGGATTCCCTTGGCATAAGGATAAATCTGAAAAAGATTTGGCAAAAAATAAGATATTTGAAAAAAATGGGTACACTGTATTAAGAATACGAGACACAAAACTTGGAAAATTATCATGTGATACCATTGTCTGCGATGTTTCTGAATTGTCAATAGCAGATTATAATAAAATTATAGAATGGATAAAAATAAAGTTTAAATATGATATACAAACAATTGATGCATGGAAAAATACAGACCATTATCGGGAGATACAAGCAAGTGTTTTAACTATTCCATATGACACTTCTGTGGAACATCTATATCCTGAATCAATTGTGTTATGGGATTATCAAAAAAATCATCCCTTTATACCTTCCAGTTTTACACCAGGGTCTCATATGGAAGTGTGGATAAAATGTAAAAGTGGCCATTCGTACAAACGACCTGTGCACAATATATTTAGAACGACTAAGAATAAGAAAAGACATGTATTAAATTGTCCAGAATGCATCAAACCAAAATCAAATAAAAGAATAATTCAAATTAACAATATCACATACAAAAGCATAGCAGAGTGTTGTAGGCGAAAAAATATTGTGAAGAATAGATTGTATATAAAAATGGAAGAAAAAGGAATAGATTATAGCATAATTGATGAAGTTCAAAAATTTATTGAAGTGCATTTGGATAGTTTGACAAAAAAATAGTCATTACAAATTATTTTTTGAAAACCATTTTTTAGCCGATGCCGATTCTGCAATCGCTCTTCGGGCAATATCCGCATCTGCTGTATAATACGTCTTCCCCTTCAATAATAGCGAATGAACTCTAGCATATCCCCACGCTCCTTGTGATGCACCGGGCCGATGGCCCGTTCTCCAAGCTGAAAGTGCCCTCGCATAGCACTCTTTCAAGTACCGAAGAGGCACTCCCGTAGCTTTTGATTTTTCTTCTAAAGATTTTGCATCGGGAAAGAGTTTCCGAAATCGCTGTGTATAGGAAGAAGGTTTCACCTTGATGCCCTCATCCGTCTTAAACCCCACATAAGCCTTCGGGTCCTTCCAACTCATCGCTCCAAACTTCTCAATCTCTTTTCGTCGTTGTAGTGCAACCTTCCTCGTCAATCCTCTGTAATATTTGTGCGGCAACAGTTTTCGGGTAGCACGAACCATGTCCTTACTCGATCTTATAAATTAATATGTGGGCATGCCTAAATTGTCTCTGCGCGCAAATGGTGGTCGTCCGTGTGTCCAAAAAAATGAGGGGAGTTGCATGCGGCAATAGATGCAACAAGACATGGACTCTGTGCGCACTCTCATCAAACAATCGGTTCAAGGAACAGTTTATTACATTGATTCCCCGACAGGAAAGGTCTACACGTATTCGGAAAAGGCTGGTCACGAACCCACCTACATCGGCCAGTTGGAGAAACTCGGCGAGTCCGAAAAGCACTTGATTTCCAAGACCAATGGCTGTTTGTCCGACGCCCGCGTCCGCTACCGTCCCGATGTGAAAGACGTCATGCGACGACTCCGCTCTGCTACGCATTCTTGAGGATGCTCATAAACTCCACCTGATTCGCAGCAAAGCAAACCGCGTCCTTCCCCCGATTGTAGGCCATAAACTCTTCGTTCGATGGAAAAATATACTTGTAACAGTGAGCACTATTGTACGTGCTGACATTGACATATACCGTAATATCCGTTTGTTGCTGCGTATAGGCAGAGGCGGGAATCGCTGATGGTTGAGGAATGCAGACCGAGGGGGTCATGGAAAAGAACGGTGCTGGAACTACCACTGGAACGCTGGGCATTACCCTTGTAGAAATGGAGGCAAAGGTGGAGGCTGGCAGATTCGTATAAAAATTTATATGCAACATTTGTCCTGCTGCATAATCTTTTTGTTCGGAAGCGTTTAGAAACTGCCAATAGGTAGTACTTCGATCCCCCACTTGCAATTTTTGATAGACAATGTCATTGTAATTTTCAATTCGTTCAAACGTATCCCACTGTCGTGTTAACGACAGTGTTTCCATTCTTGACCTATATTTTATATTGCTGAGATTGACGGGATATTGTGTTCGTTTGGGTGTAAGAGACATTCTATATCTAATCGGGAGTTCTGATTTAGGCTAACGGTCTACCATTCATCATCGTTTGGTACACCCATGTCTTCTACAGGCGGCGCCATCTCCTCTTCCTCATGATATCCGTAGTCACTGGGATTGTATCCCCCTGTAGGTCTAGCAAAGGCATTTTCTTCGTAAATACCACTGTATCCCTGGTCCACTTCCTCTTCTTCTTCGTAATGACCTACAGCAGCAGAATTGCCCCGTGTTCCAATTTGGATATAGCGATTGTCACGCTCTTCACGCTCCTTTCGCTCTTGCTCCCGCAGTCGTTCTCGTTCCGCAATCTCGGCGTCTATGGCGTCTTGCTCCACACGCTTCTTCATGATATCCGCAAAGGTGGGCTTCTTATTCTCAGATTTTACGACTGGCTCCGTCTTTGCAGCACTATTTTTGCTAGGCAACGCTGGAAACATGTCTGCAGTCGGTAAGAGCTTGACATCTGCAGGTTTTCCGTTCTTTGGTACGTAGGCGGCTTGCGCGGCGGCGCTCAACTTTGGCGCTTTTTCAAAGGTAGGCTTGGCGACAGGGGCCGTCACTTCCGTTGTTACCGTCACAGCGGATGTCGGCACGATGCGTGCAGTTGCAGTAGTCGGAGTCGCAGCAGCAGGCTCAGAAGTAGAACGAAAGGCCGCCGCTCGTTCAGCAAACGAGAGGCCGCCACCAGCGCCAAATGCTCGTGTAGGAGGACTAGATTGTGTACGAAACGGTGCAGAGTTCATTTTGTAAGAAAGGAAAGACTGTCCCAACACTCTCTCCTCTCCTCGTCTTCAATTTTTTGCAATCGCTACGAGTCATCAAACATGAGTTTCCCATAGCCATCCCGCGCTTCCAGAACATTCCACGATTCGGCGTAGACTAGGGCCATGCCGCCCCGGTCCGACGGCAGCCTCGGATCTATGACAGGATTCGGCTGCACCGTCACATATAAAATGGGCTTCGTCGCTCGTGTAAAGGATACGGTGCCAGATGGGGTAGCACCGTCCATGCCACCGAAACTCAGCGTGTAAATCTCCAACGGTATTCCATTGCGAATGGGCATACGAATCTCCTTCCAATATGCCGTTACTTCTCGGAAGACCGCTACATCCCAGGCCTTGATGCGATCTATATTGGCGATATTTAGACGCATCGTTTGTACCATCGGCGA
>Ga0164294_10001814_pt1 | contig 19501 bp, 20 predicted proteins | sample GEODES005metaG_FD_111479 | JGI IMG/M metagenome (GOLD analysis project Ga0164294, IMG submission 111479) | Oligotrophic lake water microbial communities from Sparkling Lake, Wisconsin, USA - GEODES005 metaG | ecosystem: Environmental > Aquatic > Freshwater > Lake | place: USA: Sparkling Lake...
ACACGCGCGGTCTGCTGGCCGCTCTTCCTCTTGCCTTGCGCACGCTCTTGGCCGCAGGTACGCGCGCCCGGTAAGGTGCTCTGGGAAAATCGGTGTCCCTGCAATAGCCCGTTGCCGGGACCTGGGCCCTGATGGCTCAGGCCAATAGCGGCAGGCTGCGGTGGCGCTTGCCGCTTAGCGCAAACAATGCGTTGGATACTGCGGGCGCTATCGGGGGTAAGCCCGGCTCGCCTACACCGCCTGGCGTGCGTTCGCTGGCGATGATGTGGGTCTCCACCACCGGCGCTTGGGCAAGTTGTAGCATTTTGTAATCGGAGAAGTTGCTTTGTTGCACCACACCACCGTCGATGTCGATCTTGCCCCACAGTGCGGCCGTCAGGCCCATCACCACGGCGCCCTCCATTTGCTGGGCCACGGTGCCGGGGTTGACCACGGTGCCGCAGTCGATGGCGCAGACCACGCGGTGCACACGGGGCACGCCGCCTTCCAGCGAGACCTCTGCCACTTCGGCCACGATGGAGCCAAAGGACTCGTGTAAGGCAATGCCCCGCGCGCGGCCTGCGGGCAGCGCGCTACCCCACTGGGCTTTATTGGCTGCCAGGTTGAGCACCGCCAGGTAGCGCGGCGTCGCTTGCAGCAGGCTGCGGCGAAACTCCAGTGGGTCTTTTTGTGTGGCAGCAGCGAGTTCGTCGATAAAGCTTTCTGAGAAAAACGCATTGTGCGAATGCCCCACCGAGCGCCAAAAACCCACTGGCACGCCCATCTGGGTGGCTACATGCGCCATGTGCTGGTGGGCAAATCCGTAGGGCAGGTCGAACAAGCCCTCGGAGGTGGTTTTATCCGGCATATCCACTGGGCCAGCCAGCAGCGGCACCGCACGCTCCATCCAGCGTGGCGCGATGGCATCGCCTGCGGACTTGATGCGCAGGCTTTGCACCTGGCCCTGAGCGTCCACGGTGGCTTTGAGCCGTGCGACGTGCATAGGGCGGTAGAAGTCGTGCCCCATGTCCTCTTCGCGCGACCAAGACAGTTGCACTGGCTTGCCCCTTGTGGCCATGGCCACTTTGACCGCCTGGGCTACAAAGTCCACTTCCAGGCGGCGGCCAAAACCGCCTCCCAGCAAGGTCACGTGTACCGTCACTTGGTCCGGATCCACGCCGGCCGCCTTGGCGGCGGCGGCCCGTGCCGAAGACGGGATTTGCGTGGGGACCCAAATCTCTACCGCGCCGTTTTTGACTTGCGCCGTGCAATTCATGGGCTCCATGGTGGCGTGGGCCAGGTAGGGAGCGGTGTAGCTGGCCTCAATGACCTTGGCCGCAGACTCCTCAGCCGCGTCAGTATCGCCTTGGTCAAAAAAGGTGAAGCCACTCTCCCGATCCAACTGGTTTTGCAGCTCGGTGGCGATGCCTTTGGTGTCCAGCGCGCCTTGGGCGCGTTGCTGCCACTGGGCGACCACGGCCTGGGCGCCCTGGCGCGCGTGCCAGGTGGTCTGGCCCACCACCGCAAAGCCCGTGCTTGAGCCATGTGCTGCGTCCAGCGCTACCACCTGGTGCACGCCAGGTAAGGCCAGCGCGGCTTTGCTGTCAATGGACGCCGCACCGCCACCGAGCATGGGCGACATGCGCACGGCGGCAAACAGCATCTCAGGTAGTCGTACGTCCAGGCCAAAGCTGGCACTGCCGTTGGTTTTGGCAACCAGGTCGGCGCGCGGCGCAGCGGTGCCGATCAGCTTCCAGTCCTTGCGGTCTTTGGGCACCACGTTGGCAGGCGTGCTGGCGGCGGCGGCCGGAGCCAATTCGCCATAGTGGGCCGACGGGCCCGAGGCGTGTTGCACCCGGCCGGCATTCACGGTGATCTCAGAGGCAGGCACTTTCCACTGTGCAGCTGCCGCGCCCACCAGGCTGGCGCGTGCGGTGGCCGCGGCCATGCGCAGCGGCTCCCAGCCATCGGCCACGCTGGTCGAGCCGCCGGTCGCGTTGATGCCCAGTTCGCGGGCGAGTTTGCGTACCACCCATTCACCCGCCTGGACTTTTGCGGGCTTGGCGCCGCCTTCCGACTCCAGCGGGTGAAAGGGCAGACTGCCCAGCAGCATGGACACGTTGCCGTAAATGGCGTCAGAGCCCGCTTGCTCCAGCCGCACGCGCTCCAGCGGAAAGTCCAACTCTTCGGCCACCAGCATGGCCAAGGCGCTGTGCACGCCCTGACCCATTTCGCTGCGCGCCATGGCCAGCACCACGCTGCCGTCCTGGGCGATCTTGATCCAGCCGTTCAGCGCGACTTCACCCTGCGTGGGCAGCATGGCGGCGGGCTTGCCCAGGCGCGAGCGCGGGGGCATTACGCCCCAGCCGACCACCAAGGCGCCGGTTGCGCCCAAGGCGCTCAGTATCCAGGTGCGGCGCTTCATGCAGTCACCACTTGACGTGCGGGCGCTTGCAAAGCGGTTTGCGAAGTACCGGCGGCCCGGTGAATGGCTGCGCGCACCCGTTGGTAGGTGCCGCAGCGGCAGATATTGGTCATGGCGGCGTCGATATCGGCGTCGCTGGGTTGGGGATTGCGCTCCAGCAGGGCGGCCGCCGCCATCAGCATGCCGCTTTGGCAGTAGCCGCACTGGGGCACTTGCTCGGCGACCCAGGCCTGCTGCAGGGCATGGGCTTGCTCGGCACTGCCCAAGGACTCAATGGTGCGAATGCTTTTGCCCACCAGCAGCGATGCCGGCGTGACGCAGGAGCGCACGGCCTCGCCATCCACGAGCACCGTGCAGGCACCACAGGCGGCCACGCCGCAGCTAAATTTGGTGCCGGTGAGGTTGAGTTGGTCGCGCAATACCCAGAGCAAAGGCATGTCGTCGGGGGTGTCGGTTTGCACCGGTTGACCGTTGATGGTCAGATTCATGGGCTTAAGCCTTCCTAAAAAATGAAGGGATGTTAAGCCACGGGCGAAACCTCCCGGCGTTTCGGGAACGGGCCGCCGTGCTACTGCTGCGGATGAAGATTTACTTCACCAAAACCACCGGCTGCGTGGCCAGCGCACACACCTTTTGCGCGACAGATCCCAGGACCAGATCGCTCAGGCCAGAACGGCCTTTGCTGCCCAGCACCACCATATCGAACTTGCCTGCCGTGGCCGTGGCCAGGATTTGTTCCACCACGTGGCCGACTTTGATCACCATGTCGTGCGGGAGACTGGCTCGGTCCAGCAGTTTGCGTGCTGGTTTGAGGTCGCGTTCGCTCAACTCGCGGAAATAGTCTTCCAGCCCGTCTTTAGGCAGGTGTTTGGCCAAGTGGCGCAGGCCCGTGTCGTCGTGCACGGTCACTAAGGTGATGTGGGGCGGCTGGGCCAGGGCTGTGCTCAGTGTGGTGGCGTACTTCACCGCGCGCAGGGCGGATTTGGAGCCATCGATAGCGATCAAAATTTTCATGCAGGTATCCGTGGGCTTGGTGTTACGAAGGTGAGTCCGCACCGTTTTTAGGAGCAAAGCTTGTTCTGGACCTATGTTCGTCGCTTGCGCCCCGGCGCATATTGAGCTTGATCAACAACTTCATTCAGTGGGCGTGAATAAGGTGCTTGTACCGGCGGACATGGTTTCGTCGTTCAACCTGAGCCTGGTTTGACCTCGGAATGGGCACTGCTACTGACCTGAGCGCTGGTTGCCGCGGCTGGGGCGAATAGGGCTGCTTAGCGCAAAGCGGATGCCGCGCTAGCTCTGGGCGCGGTGCGCCAGTGGCCCCTGCGCCAGGGTCCCTTGCGCCAGGTCGGTTGCGGCGGCGGACAGGCCGCGCAGCACGTTGCCGACCACAATCACGCTGGGGCTTCCCAAACCGTCCCGGATCAGGGTGGCGTGCAGGGCTGAAAGCGTGGCGATGGCGTAACGCTGGGTGGGCAGGCTCGCGTTTTGCACGATGGCCACCGGCGTTTCACCGCTCAGGCCCTGCAAAAGTGCTTTTTCAATGGCTGCGGCGCCATTGACGCCCATGTAAATCACCAAGGTGAGCTTCGCTTGGCGCGCCGTGTGCGACAGCGCTACCCAATCGGTGCCGCTGTCGCCGGGTTTTGCGTGTCCGGTGACAAATACCACGCCGTGGGCGTGCTCGCGGTGGGTGAGCGGCACGTTCAGGCTGCTAAGGGCCGCCAGCCCCGAGGTAATGCCATTGACCACCTGCACCGCAATGCCAGCGGCTTGCAATGCTTCCACCTCTTCGCCGCCCCGGCCAAAAACAAAGGGGTCGCCGCCCTTGAGCCGCACCACCTGTTCGCCGCGCTGCGCTTCGCTGACCATGAGCTTCTCGATAAACGCCTGCGGCGTGGAGGTGCAGCCGCCGCGTTTGCCCACATAGACCACGCGGGTGCCGGGCGCGGCGTGGGCCAGCACGGCATCGTTCACCAAGTCATCGACCAGTAACACTGTGGCGTTGGCAATCGCTTTGACCGCTTTAAGGGTGAGCAAGTCGGGGTCGCCGGGGCCGGCGCCCACCAGGGTGACGCGGCCGTTTTTTGGATTAAGGACAGCAGGCATACAGACGGATTACAAGGTAGAAGCCAGTTGCACCACGTGTGCCACCTGTTGTGCAATGGGCTCGGGCACGGGTGCTTGGCCGCTGAGCACTTGGCGGATGTATTGGGCCGTGGCGTCGGCGTCGGTGGTTTGCGGCAGATCGGGCAGCGCAGCCAGGCTGCCCGCTTGTGCCGGGTGCAAGGCTACGCTGCGCCCATGTAAAAAAGCTTGCATTTTTGGTGTGCGCCGGGCGTCGGCCACCGCCTCGCCTTCGGTGCCGCGCAACAGCAGGGCGTTACCTTGCACCAATTCCAGGGTGGCGGTCATGGACTCGGCGTATTCGGGGTGGGTGTAGCTGGTAACCAGCACACTGGGGCCTTGGCTGGGGTTCATGAGTTTTACGAGGCTGTGCGCCGAGTTGCGCAACTGGACCACCCGGCGCACGTCGAGCAGCCGTTGCAGGCCCGCATGGAGCACCGCCGTGGGTAAAAAAGCCATGTCGCCTGGCGCGATGGCGTCTGCCGATGTGGCGGGAAATACCCCCAAGTTGGCCAGTACCTCGGTGGTAAAGACACGCCGACTCTCCGTAGCCGTGCCATGCACCAGCACCGGCCAGCCTTCGCGCGCCAGCAGGAGGGCGAGCAGGGGAGTGAGCCCCGGCAGCTTGCGTGCGCCGTTGTAGCTGGGAATGACGATCAGCGGCTTGTCGCCCCTGGGCAAGCGCTGCATGCGCGTGTGGGTGGCGTCCAAAAAACCAGCCATCTCGTCGGGCGTTTCACCTTTGATGCGCATGGCCAGGCAAAACGCGCCGACTTCCAGGTCGGTAACGCTGCCGTCAAGCAACTGGCCCCACAGGTCGGCAGCCTGTTCGCGGGTCAGCGCGCGCGCGCCTTCGCGTCCGCGCCCGATTTCCTTGAGGTAGATGCCTATGCCCATCGGTGTATTGTCGGTGACTAACGGTGCCAGGGAGCACCAATCCTGTCACGCTAGCAGGACCTTGCTAGTTGACCTGGCGGGGCGGACGTGCGCCAGTAGTGATAACGCCACGCCGTAGCAAACCCGGCCTTGCGGTACAGCCCCTGCGCGACCACGTTGTCGTCCTCCACCTGCAAAAACACGCGTCGCACGCCTTGCTCCGCCGCATGCGCAGCCAGTCCGGCCAAAATGCGTGAGGCCAAACCCCGACCTTTCGCGCTGGGCAGCGTGCGCATGCCGTGGATGCTGAGCCAGCCTTGGCTGATCGACCCGGTGCCCGCCGCCAGCGCCTGGCCGACTTCGCTCACACACGCGTACACCACATGGCGGCTGCGGCTGAGCAGTTGTACGCGATGGGCGCCGTCCACCGGGTCAAAGCCGTCTGCGGTGTAGACCGAGGCCCAAGGCGTGCTGGGCGATGCGCTTAGCGCGGCGGCTTCGGGCGGGGCCAGGCGAAGCAGACCCGCTAGTTCGGCCACTTGCACCAGTACCCCGTGGTTTCCAGAGTAGCCCATGGCGTGCAGCGCGTCGCCTATCTGGGCGGTGATCAGACCCTCAGGCAGGCGAAACACCGTGGGCCGGTGGCGCTGCTGGTAGTGCGCTTCAATCTGTTGCAACACGGGCACTGAGAGCGCAGTGTGTGCCAGCGGCACGGCGCTTTGAGCGCGGCCGACGGGCAGGGGATCGTAGGGCAGCAGCCAGCCGGGAATCTCGTGCACTTCCGCCGGGCACACGGCGTCCAAAGTGGCGCGTTCAATAGACGCAATATCAGCGGGGCGTGTCATGCGGGTCATTGTCGCCCAGGGGCTGACCTAAACTTGGCTCCTCGTATGACCCTAGCTGTACCCGCTTTCTTCCCCAACGCTTGCGAGGACGACGCCTTCGCCACTCTAGTGCTGGGCTTCGAATCGTCGTGCGATGAAACCGGCGTGGCGCTTGTGGCTATGCGCGCCGGTGAGGTGCCAGTGCTGCTAGCCCATGCTTTGTACAGCCAGGTGGACATGCACGAAGCCTTTGGCGGCGTGGTGCCTGAGCTGGCCAGCCGCGACCATATCCGCCGCGTGCTGCCGCTGACCACCGGGGTATTGGAAAAGTCTGGCCACCAGCTTGCCGACGTGGACGTGGTGGCCTATACGCGCGGCCCCGGTCTGGCCGGGGCTTTGCTGGTGGGCGCGGGTGTGGCTTGCGCTCTGGCGGCCGCTCTGGACAAACCGGTGCTGGGTGTGCACCACCTGGAGGGGCATTTGCTGTCGCCGTTTTTAAGCGCCGACCCGCCCGAGTTTCCGTTTGTGGCGCTTCTGGTGTCCGGCGGCCACACCCAGCTGATGCGGGTGGACGGCGTGGGCCGCTACGAACTGCTGGGCGAAACCATTGACGACGCCGCAGGCGAAGCCTTTGACAAGTCCGCCAAACTCATGGGTCTGGGCTACCCCGGCGGCCCGGCACTGGCGGCGCTGGCCGAGCAGGGCGACCCGCAGGCATATGCCTTGCCACGCCCATTGCTGCACAGCGGCAACCTGGATTTTTCTTTTGCCGGGCTAAAAACTGCGGTGCTGGTGCAGTCGCAAAAAATGGTGGCGGCCCAAGAGGCGCTCGTGTGGGACGGCGGGCAAGCAGGCGCCAAACTGGCTTCGGGCGCGACGCCGGGATTTGAGAAGCTGCCGCTGCAGGCGCGCGCAAATCTGGCGGCGTCCACCCAGGCGGCGATTGCCGATGTGCTGGTCAAAAAATCCCTCGCCGCGCTCAAAGCCACGGGCCTCAAACGCCTGGTGGTGGCCGGGGGCGTGGGGGCAAACAAAAGCCTGCGCGCTCAGCTGAACGCGCAATGCGCCAAGCGCGGCGTGCGCGTGCACTATCCCGAGCTGCACTTGTGTACCGACAACGGCGCCATGATCGCCATGGCCGCGGCCATGCGCTTGCAAAGTGGCGTGCAGGCTGCGAGTAAAGACTACGCTTTTGACGTTAAGCCCCGCTGGCCGCTGCACGCTTTGTAAGTGCGGTGCAGCCCCGGTTTGCGCCTTGACTAAAGCCAGTTAGCCGATCGCGAGTTCGGTCGCCTTGCTCAAGGGCACCAGCTTGACCAGGGTCAGGTTCAGCACACCGTTTTCCAGCTTGGCGCTGCTGGCGGCCGTGTCAATCTCTTGCCCGAATTCATAGGCAGCGCGGTAGCGCCTAGGGGCGTCTTCTTTGGAATCGATGCGCACAATCGCGCCTTCGATCCGAATGCTTAACTGTTCTTTATCGATGCCCGGCACGTCCAGCGTGAGCGTGAACTGCTTTTCATCCTGGGCTATTTCTGCATCTTGTGCGCTGGTGCTGCGCGTCGCAGCAAGGGTTTTCTCCAAAAACTGGGCGGCGGAGTTACCCGCCTGGGCGTAGACGCGCCGACGCAGCGGATGGACAAAACCGGTGCCGAAACCAGCGGCCAAAGGTGAGGGGGTGGTAGCAAAAAACATAGGGGCTCCAATTACACTGCGCAGCACCCACAGCGGGTGCCGCATGGACCAGAGGTGCGCTCGTTCTTTGGCAATTCAAGCTTGTTTTCTGCATGTTTATTCTTTCCCTGCGGGTCTTGAAATCGCTTGCTAAGACGCTATGTGCGCTCGTTTTTCTCAGCGTGGGCGGCGTCTTTCTGGCCCAGGCGCAGGCGCAGGCGGCCCCAGCCCTCAAACTCGCCTTGATCGAAGGCCTGAGCGGCGCCAACGGCAATGGCGGCGAGGCGGTGTTTCGCAATCTGGTGTGGGCTGTGGAGCGGGTCAACGCCCGCGGTGGGGTGGCTGCTGCAGGTGCCGCCGCCCCCAAGCAACTGCTGACGCTGGAGCGCTATGACAGCAAGGGCCAGACCGAAGAGGCGCTGTCCAACCTGCGTCTGGCAATCGACAACGGGGCACGCGTAGTTTTGCAAGGCAACTCCTCGGCCACCGCGGCGGCGCTGATCGACGCCATCAACAAACACAACGAACGCGAGCCCGACAAACGCGTGCTGTTTTTGAACTATTCGGCGGTGGACCCGGCCTTGACCAATGAGAAATGCAGCTTTTGGCACTTCCGCTTTGACGCCCACGCCGACATGCGTATGGGCGCGCTCATGCAGGTGCTGCGCGAAGACCAGTCGCTCAAGAGCGTTTACCTGATTGGCCAGGATTACAGTTTTGGCCAAAGCGTGCTGCGCGAGGCCAAACGCCAGTTGGCGCAGCAGCGTCCGGACATCCGGATTGCCGGGGAAGAGCTGCACCCCATGCTGCGCATCAAAGACTTTGCCCCCTACATGGCCAAGATCAAGGCCAGCGGCGCCCAGGCGGTCATTACCGGTAATTTCAGCGCCGACCTGACTTTGCTGGTCAAGGCTGCTAAAGAAGCGGGGTTTGACGGCAAGTTTTACACCTTCTACGGCAACGCCCTGGGCACGCCTGCTGCCATTGGCGAGGCTGGCGTGGGCCGGGTGTTGGCGGTGGCTGACTGGCTGCCCAATGTGCAAACCAAGGGCGCCGAGGCCTTTTACAAATCCTTCCGTGCCCGTTTCCCCCAGCCCGAAGACGACTACCTGCACATGCGCATGCAGCTCATGATCGAGGCCTTGGCCCAGTCGATCGAGGCTGCAGGCCGCACGGTCAAGCCCGGCGCGCCGCTCGATGTGGTGGCCCTAGCCGGTGCGCTGGAACAAGCCCAAGCCACGCTTGGCGGTCAAAGTGGCGCCGTGCGCGCCGCCGACCACCAGTTCCAGCAGCCGCTGGTGGTGGGCCTGATGGAGCGCCAAGGCGTGCCCGGCGTACAGTTTGACGTTGAAGGTTCGGGCTACGGCTTTAAAGTGGTAAAAACCCTGCCTGCCCAAGCGGCAGCGCAACCCAGCAACTGCAATATGCAGCGTTTTTAAGCACGGTGGACCTGGGTTTGGATGCGGCCGCGCCGCGCCTGAGGAGTCCCAGGTCTGCCAGCGGCTATACTTGACTGGCTCCGCTCATCGCGCAGCGCACGTTTGCAGCAGTTCCAGCCGCAATCGCAAGTTCTGTCTACTACTAGGAAACAAGAAACATGATCGCATCCAGCATCAAAGCTGCAGTTGTCAAAGACAACGCCCGCCAAGCCGGTGATACCGGTAGCCCCGAAGTGCAAGTCGCGCTGTTGACGGCCCGTATCAACGAACTCACCCCCCACTTCAAGACCCACGCCAAAGACCACCACGGTCGCCGGGGTCTGTTGCGCATGGTGAGCCGCCGCCGTAAATTGCTCGACTACCTCAAGGGCAAAGACGCGGACCGTTACACCGCACTGATTGCTAAATTGGGCCTGCGCAAATAAGCGTCTGGCACAGAACAAGCGCCTGAGTTAGGTCACTAGCTCAGGCGTTTTTTACTTCGGAGACGGCTAAAACAGTACGAAGCTGTGTCATTCCAGCGCAATTTTTGCCAAGTGGCGCTGGAATGGCATCGTGGACTGTGAAGTGGAATCCGGGCTTGGGTGAGGTGGCCTGCACCTCCTATTGACTCCTGATGGGCCTTTGTGGGCCCGCTGACAAACCGAGACACACCATGACAATGTTCAAAAAAGTAAGTAAGACCTTCCAGTGGGGCCAGCACACGGTCACCATGGAAACCGGCGAAATCGCCCGCCAGTCCACCGGCGCAGTGCTGTTGGACATGGATGGCACGGTGGTCTTGGCCACCGTGGTCGCCAAGACCGAAGGCAAAGCCGGCCAGGATTTCTTCCCCCTGACGGTGGATTACCTGGAGAAAAGCTACGCCGCAGGCAAGATCCCTGGCAGCTTCTTTAAGCGCGAAGGCCGCCCCAGCGAATTTGAGACGCTGACCAGCCGCCTGATCGACCGCCCCATTCGCCCCCTGTTCCCCGAAGGCTTTTTCAACGAAGTGCATGTGGTGGTCCACACCGTGTCGCTCAACCCGGAAGTGGACGCTGACATCGCAGCCCTCATCGCCGTGAGCGCTGCCCTGTCAGTGAGCGGCGTGCCTTTTAACGGCCCCATTGGCGCGGCCCGCGTCGGTTACGTCAACGGCGCCTACGTGCTCAACCCCGGTCAAACCCAGCGCAAGGACTCCATTCTTGACCTGGTGGTGGCGGGCACCGAAGCCGCCGTGTTGATGGTTGAGTCCGAAGCGCAGCAACTGTCCGAAGAAATCATGCTCGGCGCCGTGGTGTTTGGCCACGAGCAGGGCAATATTGCGGTCAACGCCATCCACGACCTGGTGCGTGACGCCGGCAAACCGATGTGGGACTGGAAAGCCCCCGCCAAGGACGAAGCACTGATCGCCAAGATTGACGTGCTGGCCAAGGGCAAGCTGGTTGCCGCCTACCAAATCCGCAACAAGCAAGCCCGCACCCAGGCGTGCCGCAGCGCATATTCCGACGTGATGGCGGCCCTAAAGGCCGAAGGCGCATCGTTTGACAGCGTGGCCGTGGAAGGCCTGTTGTTTGAAATCGAAGCCAAGATCGTGCGCAGTCAGATTCTGGCGGGCGAGCCCCGTATCGACGGCCGCGACACCCGCACCGTGCGCGCCATCGAAATCCGCAACGGCGTGCTGCCCCGCACCCACGGTTCTGCCCTGTTCACACGCGGCGAAACCCAGGCACTGGTCGTCACCACTCTGGGCACCGAGCGCGACGCGCAGCGGATTGACGCCCTGAGCGGCGACTACGAAGACCGTTTCATGCTGCACTACAACATGCCTCCGTTTGCAACAGGCGAAACCGGTCGCGTGGGTACGCCAAAACGCCGCGAAATCGGCCACGGCCGTCTGGCCAAGCGCGCGCTGGTCGCCTGCTTGCCTTCCAAGGAAGACTTTCCTTACACCATGCGCGTGGTGTCGGAAATCACCGAGTCCAACGGTTCCTCGTCGATGGCTTCGGTCTGCGGTGGCTGCTTGTCGCTGATGGACGCAGGCGTCCCCATGAAAGCGCACGTGGCCGGTATCGCCATGGGCCTGATCAAGGAAGACAACCGCTTTGCGGTGCTGACCGACATTCTGGGTGACGAAGACCACCTGGGTGACATGGACTTCAAAGTGGCCGGTACCACCAACGGCATCACCGCCCTGCAAATGGACATCAAAATCCAAGGAATTACCAAAGAAATCATGCAAGTGGCACTGGCCCAGGCCAAAGAAGCGCGCATGCACATTCTGGGCAAGATGCAAGAAGCCATGGCTGAGGCAAAAACCGAAGTGTCCAACTTCGCCCCCCGCCTGTTCACCATGAAGATCAACCCCGACAAGATCCGTGACGTGATCGGCAAAGGCGGCGCCGTGATCCGCGCGCTGACCGAAGAGACCGGCACGCAGATCAACATTGAGGAAGACGGCACTATCACCATCGCGTCGAGCGACCCGGCCAAGGCCGAAGAAGCCAAGCGCCGCATTGAGCAAATCACCGCCGAAGTGGAAATCGGAAAGACCTACGAAGGCCCAATCACCAAGATTTTGGACTTCGGCGCGCTGGTCAACCTGATGCCTGGCAAAGACGGCTTGCTGCACATCAGCCAAATTTCGCACGACCGTGTGGAAAAAGTCACCGATTACCTGACCGAAGGCCAGATCGTCAAGGTCAAGGTTTTGGAGACGGACGAAAAAGGCCGTATCAAGCTGTCCATGAAGGCGCTGTTGGATCGTCCTTCACACGGCGGCAATGGCCACGGCGACCACGCCTAAGTAACACGGTAGCCAAAAAACGCACGCGGGCGCAATCTTTCAGCGTGCGTTTTTTGCATTCGAGCCTATGAAAGCGATTGAAATCTCTTCCTTCGGCGCCCCCGAGGTGCTGCATGTGGCCGAGCGTCCCGCACCGGCGGCTGGCGTCGGCGAGTTGCTGATTCAGGTCAGCGCCAGCGGCGTCAACCGGCCCGATGTGTTGCAGCGCATGGGCCTGTACCCGGCGCCTGCCGACGCATCGGACATTCCGGGGCTGGAAGTGGCCGGTGTGATCGTCTCCGGCGACGCGCAGGCACTGGCCGTCGCCCATTTAAAGGTGGGCGATCGGGTGTGCGCTTTGGTGGCCGGTGGCGGCTACGCAGAACTGTGCGTGGCGCCCGTGGCCCAGTGTTTGCCGATCCCGCAAGGGTTGACTGATGTTGAGGCTGCAGGTCTGCCTGAGACTTTTTTCACGGTTTGGAGCAATGTGTTTGACCGGGGGCGTTTGCAAGCGGGTGAGACTTTGCTCGTCCAAGGGGGCTCCAGCGGCATTGGCGTCACAGCCATCCAAATCGCCAAAGCGTTTGGCGCGACCGTGATCGTGACCGCAGGCAGCGACGCAAAATGCGCCGCCTGCACGGCGTTGGGCGCGGACCACGCCATCAACTACAAGACGCAAGACTTTGAAGCCGAGGTGCTGCGCCTGACGCGAGGCCGGGGCGTGGACCTGGTGCTGGACATGGTGGCCGGTGTTTACGTGGCCAAAGAACTCAATTGCCTGGCCGAAGACGGCCGCTTGGTCATCATCGCGGTGCAAGGTGGCGTGCAAGCCGAGGTGAACGCGGGCTTGCTAATGCGCAAGCGCCTGACCGTGACGGGTTCAACCCTGCGCGTGCGCCCGGTAGCCTTTAAGGCGGCCATTGCCCAGGCCCTGCTGCGCCAGGTGTGGCCCTTGCTGGCCGATGGACGTATCAAGCCGGTAGTCCACGCTGTGTTTGCCGCCGCCGACGCCGACCAGGCGCATGCCACGATGCAAGCGAGCGACCACGTAGGGAAAATCGTTCTGGATTGGAAGCAGGCATGAAAAAGCTGATTGCTGGCAACTGGAAGATGAACGGTCGCCTGGAGGCCAACGCCGCATTGGTGCAAGCGCTGCTGCTTGACGCAAGCGACTGGATCTGTGATGTGGCGGTGTGCGTGCCGCCGGTCTACCTGGCGCAGGTGCAAGGTTTGGTCCATGGCAGCCGCCTGGACTTGGGTGCACAAGACGTTTCCGAGCGCGAAGCGGGCGCGTTTACTGGCGAGGTTTCTGCGGCCATGCTGAAAGACTTTGGCGTACGTTACTGCATCGTTGGCCATTCAGAACGGCGCCAGTACCACCAGGAGAGCGATGCCAGCGTGGCTTTAAAGGCCCAGCGCGCACTGTCCGCCGGTATCACCCCCATCGTGTGCGTGGGCGAGACGCTGCAGCAGCGCGAGGCGGGTTTGACCGAAGAGGTGGTCAAGCGCCAACTGGCCGCAGTGGTGCATACCAACGGCCACTGCATCAGCGAAATCATACTGGCCTACGAGCCGGTTTGGGCCATTGGCACTGGCAAAACCGCCAGCCCGCAAGAAGCGCAACAGGTGCACCATGTGCTGCGTACGCAGTTGCAAGCCGCCAGCCAACATGCCGAGCGAGTCCGGATTTTGTACGGTGGCAGTATGAACGCCAGCAATGCTGCTGCCTTGCTGGCGCAGGCGGATATTGATGGTGGTTTGATTGGTGGTGCAGCCCTCAAGGCGCCAGATTTTTTGTCGATTGTGGCGGCTGCCCGCTGAAGCGGGTTGCCAAGTTTTTTCTTGTAGGAGTTGAAAATGGGCTATTTGGAGACAGTGATCTTGACGGTTCAGATGGTTTCTGCCGTGGCGATGGTGGGTTTGATTCTGGTGCAGCACGGCAAAGGAGCAGACATGGGCGCGGCTTTTGGCAGCGGCGGTTCGGGCAGTTTGTTCGGCGCCAGCGGTAGCGCCAACTTTCTGTCGCGTACAACCGCAGTTTTAGCGACCGTTTTTTTTGTCTGCACGCTCGCGCTGGCCTACTTCGGCAATTTGCGTCCAGCAGGCACCAACAGTGTCCTCGAGCGTGCTTCCGTTGAAGCTCCGGCGGCGGCAAGTGCACCGGCCCCCGCCGCATCGGGCGCGGCCCAGATCCCTTCCAACTAAGCCACCGGATAAATCGCTTACAGGGGAAAGCACCCCTAAATCAGGGTAAACTCTTAGGCTAGTTGGAACGTAAAAAAAGCCGTAAGGTACCTCACGCGATCCAGACAAAGTAGAGCCGCCGTCGTGGTGAAATTGGTAGACACGCTATCTTGAGGTGGTAGTGGCGAAAGCTGTGCGAGTTCGAGTCTCGCCGACGGCACCAAAGCAAAAATGCGCGGCCTTGGCTTGCAAGGCCGGCGCAAGGATCGGCGATCAGAATTTGTCTATGAACTTGGATCAATACCTCCCCGTCTTGTTGTTCATCCTGGTCGGCGTTGGCGTCGGCATTGTTCCGCAGGTCCTGGGCTATGTCCTGGGGCCCAATCGCCCTGATGCGGCGAAAAATTCACCCTACGAATGCGGCTTCGAGGCGTTTGAAGACGCCCGCATGAAGTTCGATGTGCGCTACTACTTGGTGGCCATCCTGTTCATTTTGTTCGACCTGGAAATTGCGTTTTTGTTTCCCTGGGCGGTTTCGCTCAAGGAGATTGGCCCCACGGGCTTCTGGTCGGTAATGGTTTTTCTGGCCATTCTGGTCGTGGGTTTCGCCTACGAGTGGAAAAAGGGCGCCCTGGATTGGGAGTAGACAAATGATTGAAGGCGTTCTAAACGAAGGGTTTGTCACGACGAGTTACGACTCCGTGTCGAACTGGGCCAAGACCGGGTCCATCTGGCCCATGACTTTTGGTCTGGCCTGCTGCGCAGTGGAAATGATGCACGCCGCTGCCGCGCGTTACGACATTAGCCGCTTTGGTTCCGAAGTGTTTCGCGCTAGTCCGCGACAGTCGGACCTGATGATTGTGGCCGGTACCCTGTGCAACAAAATGGCCCCTGCACTGCGCAAGGTCTACGACCAGATGTCCGAGCCGCGTTGGGTGATCAGCATGGGTTCCTGTGCCAATGGCGGTGGCTACTACCACTACAGCTATTCGGTGGTGCGGGGTTGCGACCGCATCGTGCCGGTAGATGTTTACGTCCCGGGCTGCCCGCCAACCGCCGAGGCGCTGATTTACGGAATTTTGCAGCTACAGCAAAAAATCCGTCGCACTGAAACCATTGCCCGGGCCTGAGCATCAACATGACTGAATTTTCTGTTCGCCCTGAAGACACCCAAGTTGCAGTGGCGCGTGCGCTGGGTGGTATGGCCAAGCGTGTTTCTATCCAACTCGGTGAGTTGACGGTGCACGTCGGTGCTGGGGACTATCACGCGGCGGCCCTGTTGCTGCGTGATGAACCGGGCTGCCAGTTTGAGCAAATGGTTGACCTCTGTGCGGTCGATTATTCAGAGTACGGCAACGCCGTTCACGAAGGGTCTCGCTACTGCGTGGTGGTTCATTTGCTCTCCGTCAGTCTGAACCAGCGCGTGCGGCTCAAGGTTTTTGCCCTTGACGACGACATGCCGATAGTGGACTCGATTAACGACGTCTGGAACGCGGCGAACTGGTTTGAGCGAGAGGCATTCGACCTGTTTGGCGTGGTTTTTGAAGGCCACGACGACCTGCGTCGCATCTTGACTGACTACGGCTTTATTGGCCACCCGTTTCGCAAAGATTTTCCGACCACCGGCCATGTGGAAATGCGCTACGACGCCGAGCAGGCGCGTGTGGTCTACCAGCCGGTGACGATAGAGACCCGCGAAATTACCCCGCGCATCATCCGGGAAGACAAATACGGAGGCCTGCATTAGGCACATTTTGCATGGCTGAAATCAAGAATTACACCCTGAACTTTGGGCCCCAGCATCCGGCGGCGCACGGCGTGCTGCGTCTGGTGCTCGAGCTTGATGGCGAAGTGATCCAGCGCGCCGACCCGCACATTGGCCTGCTGCACCGCGCCACCGAAAAGTTGGCGGAAACCAAGACCTATATGCAGGCCTTGCCCTACATGGACCGGCTTGATTACGTGTCCATGATGTGCAACGAGCACGCCTATTGCCTAGCTATCGAAAAGCTTCTGGGCATTGAGGTGCCGATCCGGGCCCAATACATCCGTGTGATGTATGCGGAGATCACGCGCTTGCTCAACCACCTCATGTGGCTGGGTTCGCACGGTAATGACTGCGGCAGCTCCACCATCCTGATCTACACGTTTCGCGAGCGTGAGGCTTTGTTTGACATGTACGAGGCCGCCAGCGGCGCGCGCATGCACGCGGCCTACTTCCGCCCAGGCGGCGTGTACCGCGATTTGCCGGACACCATGCCCCAGTTCAAAGCCAGTCGCGTGCGCAACGCCAAGGGCGTGGCCGAGCTCAACAAGAACCGCCAAGGCTCGCTGCTCGACTTTATTGCTGACTTCACCCAGCGCTTTCCGAAGTGCTTGGAGGAATACCACACGCTGCTGACCGACAACCGCATCTGGAAGCAGCGCACGGTGAACATCGGCATCGTTAGCCCAGAGCGCGCGCTTAACATGGGCTTTACCGGTCCGATGCTGCGCGGCTCAGGTATCGCCTGGGACTTGCGCAAAAAGCAGCCCTATGACGTGTATTCGCAGTTGGACTTCGACATTCCTGTGGGCAAAACCGGCGATGTGTACGACCGCTACCTGGTGCGCATGGAAGAGATGAAGCAGTCCAACCACATCATTGCGCAGTGCGTGCAATGGTTGCAAGCCAACCCCGGCCCGGTCATTACCGACAACCACAAAGTGGCGGCGCCTTCGCGCGAGGAAATGAAAAACAATATGGAAGGCCTGATCCACCACTTCAAGCTGTTTACCGAAGGCTTTCACGTGCCCGAGGGCGAGGCCTATGCGGCGGTGGAACATCCCAAAGGGGAGTTTGGCATTTACATTGTCAGCGACGGCGCCAACAAGCCCTACCGCCTGAAGATTCGTCCGCCGGGCTTTGCGCATTTGGCCGGTCTCAATGAGATGGCCAAGGGCCACATGATTGCCGACGCGGTGTCCATCATTGGCACCATGGACATTGTTTTTGGAGAGATTGACCGATGATCTCGGACGCCACCAAAGCGCGTTTCGACCGCGAAGTTGCCAAGTTTCCTGCGGACCAAAAGCAGTCCGCGGTGATGGCCTGTTTGGCCATCGTGCAGCAGGAGCTGGGTTGGGTCAGCCCCGAGAGCGAGCAGGCCGTTGCTTCGCACCTGGGCATGGCGCCCATGGCGGTGCACGAGGTCACTACCTTTTACAACATGTACAACCAAAAGCCGCTGGGCAAGTACAAGCTCAACGTCTGCACCAATTTGCCCTGCCAATTGCGCGGCGGAGCCAAGGCAATGGCGCATCTGGAACGCACGCTGGGCATTCACGCCGGGCAAACCACGCCTGACGGCCTGATCACCTTGCAGCCCAGCGAATGCCAAGGCGCTTGCGCCGACGCGCCGGTGCTGCTGGTCAACGACCGCACCATGTGCAGCTTTATGAGCAATGACAAATTGGACCAGTTAATTGAAGGCCTTCGGTCAGCGGAGGGCGCACTGTGAACGTTCACCAACTGCTGTCTCAATTCCAGGCTACGGGCCTGGAGTCGTCTTTTCATGGTCGCCACATTGCGCCGCAAATCATGGCGGACCTCAATGGCGCCAATTGGGGCTTAGAGGACTACGTTGCGCGTGGCGGCTACGCGGCATTGCGCAAAATCCTGGGCCAAGACGGCGGCGAGGGTCTGACGCAGGATCAGGTGATTGCCACGGTCAAGGAGTCGGGTTTGCGTGGGCGCGGTGGCGCCGGTTTCCCGACCGGGCTGAAGTGGAGCTTCATGCCACGCCAGTTCCCCGGCCAAAAATATCTGGTTTGCAATTCGGACGAAGGCGAGCCGGGCACCTGCAAAGACCGCGACATCATGCAGTTCAACCCGCATGCGGTGATCGAGGGCATGGCGATTGCCGCTTTTGCCATGGGCATTAACGTGGGCTACAACTACATCCACGGCGAAATTTTCCAAACCTACGAGCGCTTTGAAGAAGCGCTTGAGCAAGCGCGCGCTGCGGGCTTTCTGGGCCAGGCCATCATGGGCAGCAGCTTCAACTTTCAGTTGCACGCCAGCCACGGTTTTGGCGCATATATCTGCGGTGAAGAAACCGCCTTGCTGGAGTCGCTGGAAGGCAAAAAAGGCCAGCCGCGATTCAAGCCACCGTTTCCGGCCAGTTTTGGCTTGTATGGCAAGCCCACCACCATCAATAACACCGAAACCTTTGCAGCGGTTCCGTGGATTATTCGAAACGGTGGCGCGGCCTATTTGGCCTGCGGTAAGCCCAACAATGGCGGCACCAAGATTTTCTCGATCAGTGGCGACGTCGAGCGTCCCGGCAATTATGAAATTCCCATGGGCACGCCATTTTCGAAGCTGCTTGAACTTGCCGGTGGCGTGCGCACCGGGCGCCAACTCAAGGCGGTGATTCCGGGCGGGTCGTCGGCGCCCGTGTTGCCTGCCAGTGTGATGATGGACATCACCATGGACTACGACTCGATTGCCAAGGCCGGCTCTATGCTGGGTTCGGGCGCGGTGATCGTGATGGACGACTCGCGCTGCATGGTCAAGGCGCTGCAACGCCTGTCGTACTTCTACTCGCACGAATCCTGTGGCCAATGCACGCCCTGCCGCGAAGGCACGGGCTGGTTGTGGCGCATGGTGGACCGCATTGAAAACGGCCACGGCCGCGCCAGCGACCTGGACATGCTCGACAGCGTGGCCGGCGACATCATGGGCCGCACCATCTGCGCCCTGGGTGATGCTGCAGCCATGCCCGTGCGCGGCATGCTCAAGCACTTCCGCGACGAATTTGTTTACCACGTAGAGCACAAGACCTGCGTGGTCGGCGCTTACGTTTGATCGGCATCGCACCATGGTTGAAATCGAACTCGACGGCAAGAAGGTAGAGATTCTGGAAGGCAGCATGGTCATGCATGCGGCTGAGAAAGCGGGCACCTACATTCCCCATTTCTGCTACCACAAAAAGCTCAGCATTGCCGCCAACTGCCGCATGTGCCTGGTGGACATTGAAAAAGCCCCCAAGCCCATGCCTGCCTGCGCCACGCCGGTGACCCAAGGCATGGTGGTACGCACCAAGACCGACAAGGCCATCAAGGCGCAGCAGTCGGTGATGGAGTTCTTGCTCATCAACCACCCGCTCGACTGCCCGATCTGCGACCAGGGCGGTGAATGCCAGTTGCAGGATCTGGCCGTCGGCTATGG
>Ga0164294_10001815_pt1 | contig 19495 bp, 18 predicted proteins | sample GEODES005metaG_FD_111479 | JGI IMG/M metagenome (GOLD analysis project Ga0164294, IMG submission 111479) | Oligotrophic lake water microbial communities from Sparkling Lake, Wisconsin, USA - GEODES005 metaG | ecosystem: Environmental > Aquatic > Freshwater > Lake | place: USA: Sparkling Lake...
GCGCCGGCGAGCACCAGTGCCGCAAAGAAGCCAATAGCAGCCCCCTTCGGCAGCCAGAACAACACCACCAACAGCAGCGCCATCATCACGATGGCGGTCAGGATTCGTGTTTTCAGCATGACTTGGTCTCCACCTGGTCTCCAGTGCGTCCATGCCGGCGCTGGCGACCGGCAAAATCGGCCAGCGCCAAGTCCAGCGCCTGCTCGTTGAAATCGGGCCAGGCCACATCGGTAAACCAGAGTTCCGCGTAGGCGAGGTTCCACAGCAGGAAATTGCTGACGCGCCGTTCACCACCCGTGCGGATGAAGAGGTCGACGTCGGGCAAGCCCAACCGGCCCAGTTCCAGTTCACGCCCGAGCTCTTCCGGGCCGATATCTGCCGGCAACAACGTGCCAGCCACCGCGCTTGCCGCCAAGCGCCGGGTAGCAGCAGCAATATCCCACTGGCCGCCATAAGCCACCGCAATGACCAACTGCAGCCGCGTATTCCCCACGGTACGCTGTTCTGCCTTTTCCATCGCAGCGATGATGGCCGGCGCCAGCGCGGAGCGGTCGCCGATGAAACGCAGACGCACCCCCTGCTCCCCGAGTTCCGCGACCTCGCGGCCCAAGGCATCGAGGAACAATTTCATGAGCAGGCCAACCTCCTGCGGAGGCCGGCGGAAATTCTCACTGGAAAAAGCGAACAGCGTGAGAACTTCAACGCCGCGCTGCACGCAATGCTGCACGACCGCACGCACGGGCTCGACACCAGCCTGATGACCGGCGGTGCGCGGCAGCCCGCGACGCTGCGCCCAACGCCCGTTGCCATCCATGACGATGACCACGTGGCGCGGGACGGCGCCTGCAGCCATGGCGTCCGCGGTGGGCGATGCAGACACTGTCGCTTAGACCTTCAGGACTTCCTTTTCCTTTTCGCTGAACACCGCCTCGACCTCGGCGATGTACTTGTCCGTCAGTTTCTGCACGTCTTCCGCGGCCTTGCGTTCCTCGTCCTGGGAAATTTCCTTTTCCTTCAGGAGATCCTTGATGTCCGCGAGGACATCGCGCCGCACGGCACGCACGGCTACGCGCGCATTCTCGGCTTCCGCCTTCGCTACCTTCACGAGATCGCGACGACGTTCCTCGGTAAGCGCCGGAATGGACACACGAATGACGGTGCCAGCGGTGTTCGGCGTCAAGCCGAGGTCGGACTTGTAAATGGCCTTCTCGATAGGCCCCACCATGGTCTTGTCCCACGGCGTTACCGCTAGCGTGCGCGCATCTTCCACGATGACGTTAGCCACCTGCGAGATAGGCGATTCGCTACCGTAGAACTCCACGCGCAAATGTTCGAGCAGCGCCGTCGAAGCGCGGCCAGTACGCATACGCTTGTATTCGTTACGCAGCGAGACCACACACTTGGCCATCCGCTCTGCGCCATCTTTCTTTAGTTCGTCGAGCATCGTCGTCCCCCAAGGAATGCTGCGCACTCCGCAGTAAAAGCTTCAGACGTTAGCCACCAGCGTGCCGACATCCTCACCATGGAGAATGCGCAGCAAGTCACCAGCGTTATGCAGATTGAACACCCGCAGTGGCAAACTGTTGTCACGGCACATGACGAGTGCCGTGGCGTCCATGACACCGAGTCGGTCATCTAGCGCGCGGTCGTAGGTGAGGCGGTCGTAACGCTTCGCGGTCGGCACCTTCACCGGGTCCGCGTCGTAGACGCCATCGACCTTGGTGGCCTTCAGCAGCAGGTCCGCACCGATTTCGGTAGCGCGCAAGGCGGCTGCGGTGTCGGTGGTAAAGAAGGGATTGCCAGTGCCCGCGGCGAACAACACCACGCGCCCCTTCTCGAGGTGTCGCACGGCGCGACGGCGGATGTAGTCTTCGCAAACTTCGTTGATACGCAGAGCGCTTTGCACGCGCGCGTGGATGCCCATGCCCTCAAGGGCATCTTGCATGGCCAGACAGTTCATGACGGTGGCGAGCATGCCCATGTGGTCGCCAGTCACCCGGTCCATGCCGGAGCGAGCGAGACCGGCACCGCGGAAGATATTGCCGCCGCCGATGACAACGGCGATCTGGGTGCCTAGATCGAGCGCTTCGCGGATTTCGCCGGCGATACGCTTGAGGACAGCGGGGTCAATCCCGTAGTCGCCCTCGCCCATGAGGGCTTCGCCGGACAGCTTGAGGAGGATTCGCGGGAACCGCGGGGACTTGGGTACAGATTCGGACATGGGCTACCTGGGGGTCGGACTGGGCCGGAATGCCCAGTATACCGACCCCCGGGCCCGGAGGTCAGGCCTTAAAGGCCGCGACTTGAGCCGCGACTTCAGCGGCGAAGTCGGTCTGCTTCTTCTCGATGCCGGCGCCCACTTCCAGACGGGCGAAGCCGGTGACCTTGGCCGAGGCACTGGCGAGCAGCTTCTCGATGGTCTGGTCCGGATCCTTGATGAACGGCTGGCCGACGAAAGTGATTTCGCCGAGGAACTTGCGGATACGACCCTCGGTCATCTTGACGAGGATTTCTTCCGGCTTGTTCTTGTTCTTTTCGTCGTTGCGCGCCTGGTCGACCAGAATCTCGCGCTCTTTGGCGACGACGTCACCGGGGACGGCGGCCTCGTTGAGGTATTGCGGGTTGGAGGCAGCCACGTGCATGGCGAGGTCCTTGGCGAGCGTGGCATCGCCACCTTCCACCGCGACCAAAGCGCCAATGCGCGAGCCGTGCAGGTAGGCACCGACCTGACCACTCGAGGTGAGCAGTTCGAAGCGGCGCACCGAGATGTTTTCACCAATCTTGGCGATCAGCACGCGACGCAGCGCGTCGAGGGCGCCGTCGTCAGCGGCCAGCACGGCCTCGACGGTGTTCAGGCGATGGGCCAGCGCGGTAGCAGCCACGGCCTTGGCAAAAGCGACGAAATCCGCTTCGCGGGCGACGAAGTCGGTTTCGCAATTCACTTCCACCAGCACGCCAGCCTGATTGTCGGCCGACACTTCGACAACGATGGTGCCTTCCGCGGCAATGCGGCTGGCCTTCTTGTCCGCCTTGGCGAGACCGGACTTGCGCATGGCCTCGGCAGCGGCGTCGAGATCGCCAGCGGCTTCCACCAGCGCCTTCTTGCACTCCATCATGCCCGCGCCAGTGCGCTCGCGCAGCTGCTTCACGGCATCAGCAGTGATATTCATGGGGTATTCCTTCGCAAATTGACAGAGTTTGAATGCAGACCGGCGGACGCCCCGATGAGAGACGCCCGCCGGCGGGAAACAGCGGCCCGGCCGCCGCAGCGGCGGCGCCGGACCTCGCGGGCCTTAGCGGCCTGCGCCACCAGCACCGCCACCCGGACGGCCACGGCCACCACCGGCACCACCGCCAGGACGGCCACGACCACCAGCACCACCGGCCGGACGGCGGCCAACGGGCGCCGGACGGGGACGGGTACCATCGGCGGTGCCTTCCTCGGCACCCGCTTCCGGAGCGATGGAGGCTTCGACGCGACGACCACCCGGACGACGACCACGGTCCGGACCCGGACGACGAGGAGCCGGCCTCGCCTTGGGCTTGCCTTCCTCGTCGAGTTCGATGAACTCGTCTTCGCCACCCGGCGCGGCCGGGCCAGCCTCGCGACCTTCCAGGCAGGCATCTGCCATGGCAGCGGCGTACAGGCCAACGGCGCGCATGGCGTCGTCATTGCCCGGGATGATGAAGTCCACGCCTTCTGGCGTGCAGTTGGTGTCGACCACCGCCACCACCGGAATACCGAGTTTGCGGGCTTCCTGGATAGCAATGTTCTCGTGGCCCACGTCGATGATGAACACGGCGTCCGGCAGGGCCGGCATCTCCTTGATGCCACCCATGCTCCTGGTGAGCTTGTCCATTTCGCGGCGAAGCAGCTGTGCTTCCTTCTTGCCGCGACGCTCGAGGGTGCCGTTGGCAGTCATTTCCTCGAGTTCGGCCAAGCGCTTGATGGACAGGCGGATGGTCTTGAAATTGGTGAGCATGCCACCCAGCCAGCGCTGGTTGACGAAGGGCATGCCGGCGCGGACCGCTTCGCGCTGCACGGCTTCGCGGGCCGAACGCTTGGTGCCCACGAACAGCACGCGACCGCCGTCGGCAACCACGCCCTTCAGGAAGGCGGCGGCCTCATGGAACATGGGCGCCGTCTTTTCGAGATTGATGATGTGGATGCGGTTACGCTCGCCGAAGATGTACGGCGCCATCTTGGGGTTCCAGAAGCGGGTTTGGTGTCCGAAGTGGACGCCGGCTTCCAGCATTTCACGCATGGAGACGATAGGCATTGCAAAACTCCCGGGGTTATTCCTCCGCCGGCCCCATGTGTCGACCGGCGTGGGCGGGAAACCTGAAAATGGCTTCCCGGGCAGCACCGGCACCCCGACACACGTGACGACCGACGTGTGGATTGAATTGCGAAAAAAAGCCCGGCTTTATACCATGTAGGGCTAGCTGATTCAACGGCTTGAGTCCCCCCGGAGCCCACCGCCCCATGCAAGTGATCCTCAAATCCCCGTCCGAGCAGGCCGCCATGCGCGTGGCCGGACGTCTGGCGGCGGACGCCCTCGACATGATCGGCGCACACATCCGCCCGGGCATGACGACGGACGACCTGAACGATATCTGCCACCGTTACCACACCGAGGTGCAAGGCTGCGTCCCTGCCCCGCTGAATTATCGGGGCTTTCCAAAGAGCATCTGCACTTCGGTGAACCATGTGGTTTGCCACGGTATTCCCGGTGAAAAACGCCTGAAAGCGGGCGACATCATCAACGTCGACATCACCGTCATCAAAGACGGCTGGCATGGCGACAGCAGCCGCATGTTCTGCGTCGGCCAGCCCGGCATTCAGGCCAAGCGCCTCGCCGAGATATGCCACGAATCCATGTGGCGCGGCATCGACGCGGTGCGCCCGGGAGCCCGGCTGGGTGATATCGGCCACGCCATCCAGTCATTCGTGGAGGCGCAGGGCTATTCGGTGGTGCGGGAATACTGCGGCCATGGCATCGGCCGCACCTTCCACGAAGACCTGCAAATCCTCCATTATGGCAACCCAGGCGAGGGGCTCGCGCTCGAGCCAGGCATGATCTTCACCATCGAACCCATGGTGAATGCGGGGCGCCGCCACGTGAAACTGCTGCCCGATGGGTGGACCGTAGTCACCAAGGACCATAGCCTGTCCGCGCAGTGGGAGCACATGGTGCTGGTGACGGAAACCGGGGTGGAAGTGCTCACGCTAGGCCGCGAGGACCGCCTCCGCCGCGGCCTCGAGACGGCAGTCTAGTGGGCGCCGTGACCACGCACGGCATGGCTTCCGGGGGCTGGCTTCTGCCGTCCCAACTGGCGGCACGCCTCGCCGCCCCCGCCGACCCAGTGCCGGCTTTCCGGGCAGCGTTGGCCGAAGGAACGGCGAATTTGCGCCAACGCTTCGAAGCAGAAGAGGCCATCGGCACGTTAGTACGCGACCGTGCCCGGCTGGTCGATGTGGTACTGCTGGCGGCCTGGCACCTGCGCGCCGGCCCCGCCGCGCGCGAACTGGCCTTGGTGGCGGTTGGCGGCTACGGCCGCGGGGAACTCCACCCCTCCTCCGACATCGACGTGCTCGTGCTGCTGCCAAAAGGTGAGCATGCGCAATGGCAACCTAGTCTCGAGTCTTTCCTGGCCTTCCTGTGGGACATCGGCCTCGAGGTCGGTCACAGCGTCCGCACCATCGACGACTGCCAACGCGAGTCCTTGGCGGATGTCAGCGTAGCCACCTCGCTCATGGAAGCGCGTTTGCTGCAGGGTCCAGAGAGCCTCTTCGTCGCCATGCGCCGCGCGCTGGCCAACGACCGCGTGTGGTCCTCCGCCGACTTCTACGCTGCCAAGGTGCGCGAGCAGCAGCAACGCCACCACCGTTATCACGATACCGCCTATAACCTCGAACCCAACGTCAAGGCCAGCCCCGGTGGCCTACGTGACATCCAGACTATCGCTTGGGTAGCCAAGCGCCACTTCGGCGCAGAGACGCTCGACGAGCTCGTGGACCACGGCTTCCTCACGGAAGCGGAACTGCAGCGCCTGAAGACCGCACAAGACTTCCTGTGGCGCGTGCGCTTTGCCCTACACGACCTCACCGGACGTCGCGAAGACCGCCTGCTGTTCGACCATCAGCAACGCTTGGCAAAACTGTTTGGCTATGAAGACGCCACGTACACGCTGGCCGTTGAACAGTTCATGCAGCGCTATTACCGCACGGTCATGGTCATCTCCGTGCTGAACGAACTGCTGCTGCAATTGTTCCGCGAGGTGCTACTCACAGACCAGCGCCAGCCACCAGAACCGCTCAACGCGCGCTTTCAGGTGCGCGGCGACACCATCGAGACCACCACTGAAGACACGTTCGCGCGCCATCCGTCGGCCATGCTCGAACTGTTCGTGCTCATGACGCAGAACCCGCAACTGCAAGGCATTCGTGCCAGCACGCTGCGTGCGCTGCAACGGCATCAATGGCTCATCGACGAAGAGTTCCGCCAGAACCCGCGGCACCATCGCCTGTTCCTCGAACTCATGCGCGCACCAGAAGGCCTAACCCGCGCGCTGCGCCGCATGAATGCCTATGGCGTGCTCGGGCGCTACATTCCTGCCTTCGGGCGCATTGTCGGGCGCATGCAATACGACCTGTTCCATGCCTACACCGTCGATGCGCATACGCTGTTCGTCTTGCGCAATCTGCGCCGCATGGCGCTCTCACGCTTCGACCACGAATTCCCGCGTCACTCACTCATCTTCCAGCAACTGCCGAAGCCCGAACTGGCCTTCCTGGCCGCGCTGTTCCATGACATCGCCAAAGGCCGCGGCGGCGACCACAGTGACTTAGGCTCCGTGGATGCCGAGGCATTCTGTCTTGAGCAAGGCTTGGGCCGCTACGATGCGCGCTTGGTGGCGTGGCTCGTCAGGCACCACTTGCTGTTGTCCGTCACCGCACAAAAGAAGGACATCTCCGACCCGGACGTGGTCAACGAATTCGCGCGCATTGTCGGCGACCAAGTCCACTTGGATTACCTCTACATGCTCACCTGCGCCGATGTGCGCGGCACCAACCCGAAGCTGTGGAACGCCTGGAAGGCTTCACTTTTTGAAGATTTCTACGAGCGTACCAAGCGCGCGCTGCGCCGCGGCCTCGAAAGCCCAGTAGACCCGGAAGAACTGGTGAGTGAAACCCAAGCCGAGGCACGTGAACTGCTGGCCAAGGAGCAAGTGCCGCATGCTGCTTTGGAGCGCACCTGGGCGCTGTTCTCCGAAGCCCATTTCTTGCGCCATGCTGCCGCCGAAGTAGCTTGGCATACCCAGTTACTGGCGCCGCGTGCACCCGATGACGAGACGCCATTGGTAGCGGTACGGCCGCAAGGCACGCGCGGCGGCACTACCGTTTTCACCTGGACGCTGCATAGGCATCGCAGCTTCGCGCGTACCACGGCCGTGCTGGACCAACTCGGTCTGAATATTCTCGACGCTCGCATTACACCGACCCGCCATGGGTATGACGTCGCCATGTTCACCGTGCTGGAAGACAACGGCGCGCCCATCACGGACCGTACGCGTATCCACGAAATCGAACAGGCGATGACCCGTGCGCTCACGGAACGGGCGCAAGGCGCGCCCATCGTCTCGCGCCGCGTGCCGCGGCAAGTGCGCGTGTTCGCTACCCGGCCGCAAGTGGACTTCACCGAGGACGAGCGCCATGGGCGCACCATCCTTGAGCTCGTTGCCGCCGACCGGCCCGGCCTGTTGTCCGAGGTGGGCCGTGCCTTCGTGGACGCGAAAGTAGACGTGCATGGCGCCCGTATCTCCACGGTGGGTGAACGCGCGGAAGACGTGTTCTACCTGTCCGACGCCGATAATCGCCCCTTGGATGCGGACACCTGCGCACGCTTGCGCGAGCGGTTGGAAGTGACACTCGCGCCACCCGCCGCTGGCTGAGCCCGCTACGAAACTCCTGCATGAACCCGCACCTCACCCAACTCTACCCGTACCCCTTCGAGCGTCTGAACGCGCTGCAGGCGGGAGTGGTGCCACCCGCGCACCTGCCACGTATCTCTCTGCATATCGGCGAACCCAAGCACGCCCCGCCGGCGTTCGTGCTGGAAACGCTAACGGCCAACCTCGCCGAACTCGGCACCTACCCGGTAGCGGCAGGCTCGCCAGCCTTCCGCGAAGCCGTGGCCGGTTGGTTGCATCGCCGCTATGGCGTGGGCGCGCAGATAGTGGCAGACCGTATGGTGTTGCCAGTAAACGGCACGCGCGAAGCCTTGTTTGCCTTCGTGCAGGCGGTGGTGAACCCAGCGGGCAAGGCTGGCGCCACGTCTGGTGCTACGTCTGGTGCTACGGCGACTAAATCGAGGTTGGCCACCAGCGACGTCAGCGCTGCCGGAATGGCGGCTCCGGTCGTGCTCATGCCGAACCCTTTCTACCAAATCTACGAAGGCGCGGCCTTGCTCGCCGGAGCCGTACCGGTCTATCTCGATACCGATGCGAGCAACGGCTTCCTGCCCGACCTCGAGAAAGTCTCGGCGGACAGGTGGCACCGCTGCCAAGTCCTGTTCCTGTGCTCGCCGGGCAACCCTTCCGGCACCGTGGCCTCGCCCGCCTGGATGCAGCGCGCGCTCGCCCTGGCTGAGCAATACGACTTCATCGTCGCCGCGGACGAATGCTACGCGGACATCTACCTCGACGAAGCCAATCCGCCGCCGGGTTTCCTGCAGGCAGCCGCGGCGATGGGCAACACCACCTTCCGGCGCCTCGTGGTATTTCATTCGCTTTCGAAGCGTACCAGCGTGCCCGGCATGCGCTCCGGCTTTGTGGCCGGCGACCCCACCCTGCTGGCGCCTTTCAGGCTCTACCGCACCTACCACGGCTGTGCCATGCCCGGTCACGTACTGGCCGCCAGCGCCGCCGCTTGGAACGACGATGCGCATGTCGCGGCCAACCGCGCGCTTTACCGCGCCAAGTTTGCAGCCGTAGTACCCGTGCTGCGCGCAGTCATGCCCGTGGACTGGCCCGATGCCGGCTTTTACCTCTGGCTCGATGTAGCCCATGCGCAGCGCGACGCTGCCGGCCATGCACCAGAGGGCAGCGACACGGCTTGGTCGCGTGGCCTGCTGGAACAACAAAACATCACTTCTTTGCCCGGCGAATACCTCGGGCGCCCGAACGCCGCTGGCGGCCACCCTGGCCGTGGTCGCGTACGCCTGTCGCTGGTTGCGCCGGTCGCCGACTGCCTCGAGGCCGCGCACCGCATCGCCGCGTTCCACAGTGCTTGGCGTGCCTGACCACCGCCTGAATACCGCCTGACCCACTGCCGTTTTTATTGCGTTTTGCTTGCCTTGAACAGGACCCTGCCATGACCCCGACGACCCTCGACATCACCACCCTGCAGTCCCTCGTCGAACACTGGTGGGAAGAGCGAGCGACACTGGCACCGGCTGACGCGCCAGCAGATCTAGGGCAGGCGCTGGAAGAAGTCATCGACCTGCTCGACGCCGGCCGTGTTCGCGTGGCGCAAAAAGTAGCGGGCAGCTGGCAGGTAAACCAGTGGCTAAAGAAAGCCGTACTGCTCTACTTCCGTACGCATGACAACGCCCCCATCGACGCCGGCTACACACAGTTCTACGACAAAGTACCGCTGAAGTTTGCGGGGCAGTCGCCCGAGCAACTGCGCGCCGGTGGTGTACGCGTGGTACCGCCGGCCGTCGCGCGACGCGGTGCGTACATCGCGCCTGGCACGGTGCTGATGCCCAGCTACATCAACCTCGGCGCCTACGTGGACAGCGGCACGATGGTCGACACTTGGGCCACCGTAGGTTCCTGTGCGCAGATTGGCAAGAACGTGCACCTGTCTGGCGGCGTAGGCATTGGCGGCGTGCTGGAGCCCCTGCAGGCCGGCCCAACCATCATCGAGGACAACTGCTTCATCGGCGCGCGTTCGGAAGTCGTCGAGGGCGTGGTGGTTGAAGAAGGCGCTGTGCTGTCGATGGGCGTGTTCATCGGCGCCAGCACGAAAATCTACGACCGCGCCACGGGCACGGTCAGCTATGGCCGCGTGCCGGCCGGCGCGGTAGTGGTGCCCGGCACTCTGCCTTCTGCTTGCGGCAAGTATTCGCTGTCAGCGGCCGTCATCGTGAAGCGGGTAGATGCACAGACGCGCGCAAAGACCAGCATCAACGAACTGCTGCGCGACTAAAACAAGCGCAATCTCTCAGGGCCAGTTCCACCACCGAAGGTCAGGCGGAATTTTGGGTCTGGCCCGCGATGAACTCAACCTGCTCGGCCACATTTTTGGCATGGTCACCAATGCGTTCGATCGCCTTGAGCGCCAGCACCGCATCGGCAATGCCGGCCAAGGAGCGCGGGTCTTCCATGCCTTCCGTCACCAAGAGGCGTAGCGCCCCATTGAACTCGGCGTCTAACTCAGCGTCGCAGGCCAACACGCCTTGTGCCGCTTCGGCACTCATGCGGTCCAACGCGTCCACGGCATCGTGGAGCATGGCTGCCGCCACGTGTCCCATCACCCGCAACGGACGCCGCACGCCATTGGACAACGTGACCCGAGACCCCGCGGCAATGTCGCGGGCAAGATAAGCGAGTTTCTTGGCCTCATCACCAACGCGTTCCAGATCTATCGCGGCCCGAGTCAAGGCACGAACGGTGCGCAGGTCGCCGGCTACCGGTTGATGCAGGGCGATAATCCCCATCGCGGCCCGGTCGACGCGCTCCGCGTAAGCATTCACGGCTTGCTCGCGGTCAAGGATGTCGCTGGCGAGAGTGGTATCGGCAGTCAATAAGGCACGTACCGCGCCAGCCACTTGGGAAAGAACCAAGCCGCCCATCTCGAGCAACTGCATGCGCAGACCAAGCATGGCTTGGTCATAAACGCGCGAAGTATGCCCTTCCCCAGCGGTAGCAGTTTCCGCTATCCCGCCAGTTCCCGACAGTGATGCCGCCTTGGACGCCGCCTGCGACGCCAATGGGGACCCTGCCGGCTCGGGCAACACCATCAGCCGTAACGGCCCGTGATGTAGTCCTCAGTCGCCTTCTTCGAAGGATTGGTGAAAATACGGCTGGTATCGCCCACTTCCACCAGTTCACCCAAGTACATGAACGCGGTGAAGTCGGAAACGCGCGCCGCTTGCTGCATATTGTGGGTAACGATGAGCACCGTTACCTGATCTCGCAACTGGGAAATGAGTTCCTCGATCTTCGCCGTGGCAATGGGGTCCAGTGCGGAGGTGGGCTCGTCGAACAGCAAAATCTCGGGGCGTGTGGCGAGTGCACGCGCGATGCACAGACGCTGTTGCTGACCACCGGACAGCGCTAGCGCGGAAGCCTGCAGGCGGTCCTTCGCTTCATCCCACAATGCAGCGCTACGCAGCGCCTTTTCGACCTGCTCTTCGAGCAGGGCTCGGTTGTGCACACCGCGCAAGCGCAACCCATAGGCCACGTTCTCGAAGATGCTCTTCGGGAAGGGATTCGGCTTCTGGAAGACCATGCCGATGCGCATGCGCACCTCGATGGGATCCACGTCCTTCGCAACGAGATTAAAATTGTCGGGGTAGAAATGAATGGCACCGTCATAACGCGTGTTGGGCGTTAGGTCGTGCATGCGATTGAAGCAGCGCAGGAACGTGCTCTTGCCGCAACCCGAAGGCCCGATGAGCGCAGTGACCATACGCTCGGGGATTTCAAGGTTAATGTCCTTCAACGCGCGGTGGTCGCCGTAGTGGAAACTAAGCGCCTCCGCACGGGCCTTGGCAGGGTTGCGGTGCACGGTTTCGCGGTGACCGTCCATGTTGATGGCGATACGCGGCGCTTCATGGCCACCAGTGGTTGCGGAATCAGCAGCGGTGCTCATGGTAGTTTCCATGGGTTCAAACCTGAGTGAAGTAAGAGGACGGGGCCAAAGACGACGAATCAGGGCCCATCACCAGTTAATCGACTTGCGGAAGCGGTAGCGGATATAGATAGCCACCGCGTTCATGAGCAATGTCATGCCCAGCAAGATGGCTCCGGCTGCCGCCGCGTTCGCTTGGAACGCCGGGTCGGGACGGGATACCCAGTTGAACATCTGGATAGGCATGACGGTGAAGGGGTCGGTTAACCAAGCGAAGCTGACATAGGGCGCCACCTCTGTGAGGGGCGGCGTGGGCAGGAAGGCGATGAAGGCCAAGGCACCGATGGTGATGAGCGGCGCCGTCTCGCCGATGGCGCGCGACAGGCCGAGAATCATGCCGGTAAGGATGCCACCAGTGCTGTAGGGCAGCACATGGTCTTTCGTCACTTCCCAGCGCGTGGCCCCAAGCCCGTAGGCAGCCTCGCGGATAGCGCGCGGAACGCTACGCAACGATTCGCGCGTGGCAACGATAACGACCGGTAAAATAAGCAGCGCCAGCGTCAAGCCCGCAGTCACGATGCTTTGGCCTAGGTCGAACTTGTAGACGAATAAGCCGAGTGCCAGCAGACCGTAGACGATGGAAGGCACGCCGGCCAGATTCGTCACGTTGATTTCGATGATCCCCGTGAACCAGTTCTTCGGTGCGTATTCCTCAAGGTAGATGGCTGCCATCACCCCCACCGGAACCGCCGTACAGGCCGTCACCAACATGACGAGCGACGACCCCACCCAAGCGGCGAGAATACCGGCTTGCGTGGCACGCCGCGACGGGAAGGAACTCACGAACTCCCAGGTGAAACGGTCTGAGCCGTCCATGACCAGCTTGCTGAACAGCACGAGCAGGGAGAGCAGGCAAGCGAACAACGCGAGCAAACCGACGAGCACAAATAACTGGTCGCGCACCTTGCGGCTGGCGACGTCGCGGCGGACGGTTTGCAGATCATTCGACGGCAGGGCTGGCGTGGCCATCAGTAAGCTTCCCGGAACTTGCGGGTGAGGAAGAACCCGGCGACATTGAACAACAAGGTGATGATCATGAGCACGAGGCCCGCAGCGAAGATGGTCTGATAGCCAATGCTGCCGTGAGGCAGGTCGCCGAGGCTCACTTGCACGATGTAGGCGGTGATGGTGGCTGCCGGCTGGGTCGGATCGAACGTCAGATTTGGCTGCATACCCGCAGCGATGGACACCACCATCGTTTCACCGACGGCACGGGAAATTCCCAGAATGTAGGCCGCGGCGATGCCCGAGAAGGCGCCCGGTACGACCACGCGCAAGGCAGTCTGCAGACGCGTGGCACCCATGGCATAGCTACCCTCACGCATGTAAACCGGTACGGAACGCATGGCGTCTTCACTGACCGACGCCACAAACGGCACGATCATGAGCCCCATGACGATGCCCGCACCCAGCATATTGAAGCCCGGCAATTCCGGCAGCAGTTTCTGCAAGAGCGGCGTAACCACCAGCAGCGCAAAGTAACCATAAACAACGGTGGGCACGGCACCCAGCAATTCAAGAATCGGCTTAAGCGTCTCGCGCACCTTGTGTGGCGCAAACTCGCTGAGATAAATGGCGATGGTGGTGCCGAACGGAATGGCAACCGCCAGCGCCACGAAAGTGGTGGTCAGCGTACCGGCCACCAAAGGCATGATGCCGTAATGGGCATCGGCGAACAGCGGCGTCCACAACGGGTCGGTCAGGAATTCTTTGAGGGTTACGTGTTCGAAAAACTCGGCAGATTCGGAAACGAGGATAGCGACGATGGCCACAGTGATGAACACGGCCACCATTCCGCAAGCCAACAAGACCGCCTCGACAACGCGATCCCGCGCCTTGCGATAGCGCAGCGAAGCGAACATGCCGACCGACATGGCTGGACCGACGGGCATCGGGCGCTTGGGCTCGTTCATGCAAAAATCCCCATTCCTTTCCGCACACAAGGCCCGGAGGTTGCCCCCCGGGCCCGGGCCAGCACTTTACCGACACAGCTTTCTCTCACCAACCCCCGGCTGGTAGCTCCCCAGCCAGGGCCCAACCGCGGGGTTGGCTAACGGCTTACTTGGCCTCGCGGCTGAGCAGCTGCTCAATCGTGATGCCCACTTCCGGCTTGCCACCGAACACGCTACCGGCGCGGCGGGCATCGAAGTTCTTTTGGGCCATGGCGTAGGCGGATGGCGGCAAGGCCACGTAACCCACTTCAGTGATCAACGGCGCACCCTTGGTGAGGATGAACTTGATCAGTTCCGCCACTTCAGGACGTGCTGCAGCCGACACACGCACGTAGATGAACAGCGGACGCGACAAAGGATTGTACGTGCCATTTATGACATTTTCGGTAGAGGGCAGGACCGACGCCTTGCCGTTATTCACGGCCACGGCGGTCATCTTGTCCTTGTGGTTCACGTAGTACGCATAACCGAAGTAGCCGAGCGCATTGACGTTGTTCTCGACGCCCTGGACGAGGGTGTTGTCGTCTTCGGAGGCGGTGTAGTCACCACGCGTCGCCTTCGCCTTGCCGTTGACCGCTTCCGTGAAGTAGTCAAAGGTGCCGCTGTCGGCGCCCGGGCCGAACAACTGCAGGGGCTGGTTCGGGAAACCGGCACGCACCTGATTCCAACGCGTGATGCGACCCTGTGCCGCCGGTTCCCAAATCTTCTTGAGTTCCGCAACCGTCAGCGTCTTCGCCCAAGTGTTCCGCGGGTTGACAACGACCGTCAGCGCATCGTAGGCCACGGGTAATTCGATGTAATTGATGCCAGCCGCCTTGCAGGCTTCGATTTCCTCGCCGAGGATGGGACGTGAAGCGTTCGAAATATCGGTTTCGCCACGACAGAATTTCTTGAAGCCACCGCCCGTGCCGGCGATACCAACCGTAACGCGGACCTTGCCACGCTTAGAAATCTGGAATTCTTCGGCCACGGCTTCCATGATGGGAAACACCGTGCTCGAACCGTCAATTTTGATCTGCTGGGCCACCGCAGCCTGCGGGGCGAACGCGGACGCCGCACCGACAAGGGTTGCGGCTGCGAGGGTGCGCTGCCAAAGCTTCATGTAACTGCTCCAAGAAGTAGGATTCTGACCGGCTTATTGTCTCCCCGGATTCTTTCAGTTGTGTGACACCTAGGCGCTAGGGCTGTCATTTTTCTGAAATATAGGGATATTGCCCGCTCGGCGTTGACTTGACAGGCTCCGGGCACTATAAATCGCGCACCCTTTTTTGCCTCACCGGTTCTGCGGGAGAAACGAAGCCAGTGACCGCCACCCTAGACCTGACCTTAGACCTGCTCCGCCGCCGCTCGGTGAGCCCCGCGGATGAAGGCTGTCAAGACGTCATAATCCGCCGCCTCGAAGTGCTCGGGTTTCAGGTCGAAAGGCTCCGCTTCGGGCCCGTGGACAACTTCTGGGCCACACGGGAAGGCAGCGTAGCCGGCAGCGGCCCCACCCTCTGTCTGGCCGGCCACACCGACGTGGTGCCCACCGGTCCCCTTGAGGAATGGCACAGCGACCCGTTCGAGCCGACCATTCGCGATGGCCTGCTGTATGGCCGCGGCGCGGCCGACATGAAAAGTGGCCTCGCCGCCATGCTTACTGCCATCGAGGAGTTCCTCGCCGCCCGCCCCCACCATCGGGGCCGTATCGCCTGGCTCGTGACCAGCGACGAGGAGGGCCCTAGCGTCGACGGTACCCGGCGCGTGGTCGAATGGCTGAAGGAACGCGGCGAAACCATCGACTGGTGCCTCGTCGGGGAGCCGTCCAGCGAACAACGTTTCGGGGACGTCATTAAAAACGGGCGGCGGGGCAGTCTCTCCGGTCGCCTCACCGTGCACGGCATCCAGGGCCATGTTGCCTACCCGCAGCTGGCAGACAACCCGGTACATGCCTTTGCGCCAGCCCTGGCGGAGCTCTCCACGCGCGTTTGGGACGGCGGCGACGAATTTTTCCAGCCCACCACCTTCCAGATTTCCAACCTCACCGCAGGCACGGGCGCACCGAATGTCATTCCCGGCGAGTTGAGAGCCCGCTTCAATCTGCGTTGGTCACCCGCCCAGACGCTGGAGGGTCTGCAGAAAACCGTCACCACCATTCTCGACCGCCACGGGGTGAAGTATTCGCTGGAGTGGTTTGTTTCCGGCTTCCCGTTCTTTACGGCCCCGGGGGAACTGTCGGCAGCCGCGGCTGCAGCCATCGAAGCGGAAACGGGCAGCCGCCCGCGCCTGTCCACCGGCGGCGGCACCAGCGATGGCCGCTTTATCGCGCCGATGGGCGCGCAGGTGCTGGAACTGGGGGTGGTGAACCGCACCATCCACAAGGTGAACGAGTGCGTCAGCGTGGCGGACCTAGATGCCCTGCACCGCACTTACTTGGGGTTGTTCGAAAGATTGTTACCGGCTGCCTGAAATAGCGGGCGAGTCGCGCGGCTCTCGCTTGACAGACGAACGACCCTAGAGACGCGTGGGTCTTGCGACCGGCACGGCCTCAAACCGCCGCGGGTTCGCGGCGGAAGTTCACCCAAAGCGACCACAGCAGCAGCCCGGCGAACACGGCCAGCAGCCACATGGGCATGCTCAAGCCGAGGAAAATCCAGTCTATTTTCTGGCACTCTCCGCCACCGCGGAACACCTTGAGCACCACTTCCTGAAACGGCAGCACGTCGAACAGGACCTCCAGCGGCGCACCACAAGCCGGCACACTGCCCGGTGGCTGGAGTTGGATCCAGACATGGCGACCGGCCACCGCCAGGCCAACAGCGGCCGCCAGCGCGCCCAGCACGCCATAGAGCTGAGCGCCGAGGCGCCCCGGGTGGTGCAGGCCGGCCAGCAGGAACACGCCGCCCACCGCCATGACTGCTACCCGCTGAAAGATGCAGAGATGGCAAGGCTCAAGCCCTAAAACATGCTGCTGGTATAGCGCATAAGCGACGAGCACCGCGCAGAACGCGGCCGCCAGCAGGTTCAGCGAACGACGCCCCGGCAGGGTCATGCAGCCGAGCCGCCGGAAGTGCGGACCTGCAGTTCGCGCTCCGCGTCGTCGATAGAGATGTGACGGATATCCTTGCCGTGGGCCATATAGACCACGTATTCACAGATGTTCTTGGCGTGATCGCCAATGCGCTCCAGCGCACGGGTCACCCACAGCACATCGAGCGCGCGGCGAATGGTGCGCGGGTCTTCCATCATGAAGGTGATGCACTGGCGCTGAATGGCTTCGTACTCTTCGTCGACCACCTTGTCGCCGCGGGCAATCTTCAGCGCTGTTTCGGCATCAGCACGGGCGAAGGCATCCAGTGCGCCGTGGACCATGTCCTGCACTAGGCGGCCCATATGCTTAATCTCTCGATAGCGGTCTGTCGGCCGCTCCATGGTGGCCAGACGCGAAGCGATATAACCAATCTTTTCCGCCTCGTCGCCAATGCGCTCGAGGTCGGTGATGGTCTTGATGATGGCGACGATGAGGCGTAGGTCCGAAGCGGCGGGGCTGCGGGTGGCCAGAATGCGGCTGCAGTCCTCGTCGATGGACACTTCGAGGGCGTTCACCTCCACGTCCCGGCGCGCTACCTGCTCGCCGAGGGCGCTGTCTGCCTCCACCAAGGCGCGCACCGCCTGCTGCAACTGTTCCTCGACGAGGCCGCCCATGCGCAGCACCTTGCTGCGCACGCGCTCGAGCTCTTCGTTGAACCGGCTGGAAATATGGTGCGAAAGGTCTGCAGTGTCCATGCTCTCTCCTCAATCCAGTTGATATACAGAACCGCAGCCCTCGCCGCAAGCCTCCACGGCACGCTGGGCCACTTAAAAGAAAAGGCCACGGTTTCCCGTGGCCCCCTCGGCTGCAGCAACACCCGTCCCTGGGCGCCCTGCCGGGCCGTCGCCTCAGTACTTGACGTTGAAGTCGAGCTGCAGGCGCTTGTAGTCCAACTCCGTGGCGCTGTTGAAGTTGCGCTTGTTCATGAAGTAGGTGGCGTTGACCGTCCAGTTCTTCAACGGCGCATAGCCAAACTTGAACACACTCCCCTTGCCGTCGGTCCTGCCATCGGCGAAGTCGGAGTCCGTGAACATGCCGAACAGCGCGTCCTTATCAATCGACTGGTACAGATAGCTCACTTCCCAAGACTTGGCATTGGCAGCCTTACCCAGCGAGGCGCCAAAGGCGTACGCGGTATCGAGGCCGTTCTTAGCGCCGTCGTTCTTGGCGTATTCACCGAAGGCGCTGAACGGCAGCAGACCGAACATGGTGTCGTACTGCGCCTGGAACCCGGTGACCTTGTAGTCATAAGCCAGCGAGGTGTTGTTGGTACCCGAGCAAGGCGCCGTGGTAACCGCGACCGTGGTGTTGCCATTGCCCGTGTTACCGAACAGGTCGCAACGGCCCTTGGCAGCGCCGAGGTCCATGTAGTTGGCGGCGAGCGTAAGAATAGACATGTCGCCCACCGGCAGGCGGTAGCCCAGTTGGCCAACCGTCGCGGTGGTCTCCGAACCCTTGGTGGCGAAGGTGGCACCTGCGGTGGAGCTACCCGAACGCTCCGTCAGGTAGAAGTAGTTGGCGCTGCCGAACCAAGGACCGCGCTCGAAAGCGAACGACAGGCCTTCCGGGTTCAGGTCGTTGTCCCAGAACAGGTCGGCGGGGCGGACCAGTGGGTTCTTCATTTTGCCGCCTGTCAGCTTCAGGCCCATGGCGACCGTCCACTCGACGTAGGCGAGGTCCACGCCGATGGATTCGCGGTCAAACTGACCGGACAAGGTCTGGTTGCTGGAGCGGGGGTCGGTGCCGCCCGTAGCCAACTGCGCCACCACGAGCAGGTTGTCGGTAGCCTTCGCCTCCAGACCCGCACGCAAGCGGATACGGTCACGCTGGCGCTTCGGCACGGTGTCACCTTCGATGGTTTCCATGCGGTAACGCAGGTCGACCTTCCACTTCATCTTCGAAGCCCAGTCGGCACCGCGGACCTTGTCGGCATCGGCCTGAAGCTTGGCGGTGTCTTCCCGCTGCTCCTTAATCTGGGACCTTATGTAGTCGACCACGGGCTCGGCATCGGCCGACGCAGTCTTTAATTCAGCATTCTCGGCCGCCAGCTCCGTGTTGGCGGCTTCCAAGCGGTCGATACGATCACGCAAAGAGGCGAATTCGGCGCGCAAGGCGTCGAGGTCGCTGGCGGAAGCCACCGGGACTGCTGGAGCCACGACCTTGGCCGGGACTTTCCCGGCGGCCATGGAAACGGACGGGGCTAAGCCCGAAACAAGGATGGTCGCCACGGCGACCGACAGACAAGACGTTTTCAAAACAACGACTCCCGCGAATGTGACAAAAATATTCAGCTAACTGGACGGTAAACCCGTTATACGGGCTGTTTATGACATTTTAATGGCAGTGCTAAATCGGGCTGTCACGGAAACTTCATCTTTTCGACATCTTCAGAGGATTAACCGCAAGCGACTGTCACGCTCCCGATCGTCACTGCACCTAGCCGTGAAACCGCATGCTGTGGATAGCACCCAGCATTCGCTCGACTCGCGCTTCGCGCGTCGGCGCCAAATGGCCCAAAAACTGCGCCGTCGCCGCCGACCACTGTCGCCC
>Ga0164294_10001819_pt1 | contig 19454 bp, 18 predicted proteins | sample GEODES005metaG_FD_111479 | JGI IMG/M metagenome (GOLD analysis project Ga0164294, IMG submission 111479) | Oligotrophic lake water microbial communities from Sparkling Lake, Wisconsin, USA - GEODES005 metaG | ecosystem: Environmental > Aquatic > Freshwater > Lake | place: USA: Sparkling Lake...
GGCACCGAACTGATTCCCGACACCGAGTTGGTGCAAGAGCGCGACATCAGTTTTAACGAAAATTCGGCCTTGTCCAAAGAAACCGAAGAAGGTTTGCTTTACCGCGATATGCGTTCCGACCTGGTGCAGCAGGTGTTGCGTCGATTGGCCGTGGTGCGCATGCCCTAGGCCTGTATGCAACTCACCACGGCGCGCCTGATCGAACAACTGTCGCAAGACCTGCGTCAGCTCTATATCTTGCATGGCGACGAAGCCTTGTTGTTGCAAGAGGCGGCGGATGCGATTCGGGCCAGCGCTCGGGCGCAAGGATTCTTGGAGCGCCATGTCTTCACTGTGGCGGGCGCGCATTTCGATTGGAGTGAGATCGAGTCTGCCTGCGCCGCCATGAGTTTGTTTGCCGACAAACAGCTCATCGATATCCGCGTGCCCTCGGGCAAGCCTGGCAAAGACGGCAGCGAAGCCTTGCAGCGCATTGCCCAGACCTGCGTAGGCAACGATGGCGTGTTGGTTTTGGTGTCATTACCCCGTTTAGACAAAACCACCAAATCGTCGGGATGGTTCACCGCTTTAGACACAAATGGCATCAGCTTGCAAATCGATCCGGTTGAACGTGCCGCCTTGCCCGCCTGGATAGCGCAGCGCTTGGCCATGCAGCAACAACGGGTGCTGGCAGGTGAAGAGGGTCAGCGCAGCTTGCAGTTTTTCGCTGACAGGGTGGAGGGCAATTTGCTGGCCGCGCACCAAGAAATTCAAAAGCTTGCCTTGCTTTACCCAGCGCAGGAGTTGAGCTTTGAGCAAATTGAAAACGCGGTGTTGAATGTGGCCCGTTTCAATGTGTTCAAGCTGAGTGAAACCGTGTTGGCCGGCCAACACCAACGGGTGCAGCGCATGCTGGACGGCTTGCGCGCTGAGGGAGCATCTGAGGTCTTGGTGCATTTCGCGCTGGCCGAGGATATTCGCGCGCTCAAACGTGTCAAGGATGCGGTGGCCAGCGGACGGCCACTTCCTCAGGTGCTGCGTGAGCAACGCATTTGGGGCCCCAAAGAGCGTTTGTTCGAGCGGGTCTTGCCCAAACTGTCACCCGCCATGCTGGACCGCTTGTTGCAAGCTGCCCACCAAGTCGATGGGGTGGTCAAAGGTTTACGGTTTGCCCAGTGGCCCAGTGACAGCTGGCAAGCCTTAGGCCGCTTGGCTTTGATGCTGAGCCGGGCCTGTCAGCCCGCGTGATTTGCGACTCTGCCAAAATCGGGCCATGAATGCGCATTCCATCCCCGAACTGATGCAGGCCTTGGGCCAGCAGGCCAAAGTGGCCAGTGCGGCCATGGCCAAGGCCAGCGCCGCCCATAAAAGCGCGGCTCTGAGGCATTTGGCCGCATTGCTGAGGCAGGACGCCCCCGCCCTGCTCAAAGCCAACCAACAAGACTTGGCGCGTGCCCAAGCCACTGGCCTAGACGGGCCCATGCTTGATCGTTTGAAACTCGGCCCCTCGATTTTGGAAACTTGCGCCATCGGCTGCGAGCAACTCGCCGTCATGCCCGACATCATCGGCAGCATCACCGGCATGACGCAGCAACCCAGCGGTATCCGGGTGGGGCAAATGCGTGTGCCTATTGGCGTGTTTGGCATGATTTATGAGAGCCGTCCCAACGTCACCATTGAGGCCGCGTCACTCGCCATCAAGAGCGGCAACGCTTGCATTTTGCGCGGCGGCTCGGAAGCGATTGAATCCAACAAAGCCTTGGCCGCGTTGGTGCAACAGGCCTTGGCCGAGGCCGGCTTGCCCATGGATGCGGTGCAACTGGTGCCCACCACCGACCGCGCTGCCGTGGGTGAACTCATCACCATGCCCCAGTATGTGGATGTGGTCATTCCGCGCGGCGGCAAAGGCTTGATTGAGCGCATCAGCCGTGACGCCAAAGTACCGGTCATCAAACATCTGGACGGCAACTGCCACACCTATGTGGACGACCCTTGCGACTTGGACATGGCGATTAAAGTGGTGGACAACGCCAAAACCCAAAAATACAGCCCTTGCAATGCCATCGAAGGCTTGCTCGTGGCGCGTGGCGTGGCAGCAGAATTTTTGCCACGCATCGGTGCGGTATTTGCCCACAAAGGCGTGGAAATGCGTTGCTGCCCCGAGGCCAAAGCTCTGCTGGCAGGTGTGACAGGTGCGGTGCTGACCGACGCCCGCGAACAAGATTGGTTTGAAGAATATTTAGCAGCCATCATCAGCATCAAGGTAGTGAGTGGTGTGGACCAAGCCATTGCCCACATTAACCACTACAGCAGCCACCACACCGACGCCATCCTCACCCTCAACCATGTCAACAGCCAACGCTTTTTGCGCGAGGTGGATTCAGCCAGCGTGATGGTTAACGCCAGCACCCGATTTGCTGATGGCTTTGAATTCGGCTTGGGCGCCGAGATTGGTATTTCCACCGACAAGTTCCATGCGCGTGGGCCGGTGGGTATTGAGGGCCTCACCTCATTGAAGTATGTGGTGTTGGGGGCGGGGGAAGTGCGGGGTTGAAGCTGTCAGAATAACCCCCACATACAAACCCTACCTTTACTAAGCGACCCCATGGTTCCTCACCTCATTACCGCGCTCACCGGCCCCATCAACGAACTCGAGCAGCGCATCCTTGACTCCATGCCGGCCATCGAGCGCTGGTTTCGCATGGAGTGGATGGAGCACACGCCGCCTTTTTACAGCTCGGTAGACATTCGCAACGCGGGCTTCAAGCTCGCGCCCGTGGACACCAACCTCTACCCCGGCGGCTGGAACAACCTCACCAATGAAATGCTGCCACTGGCGGTGCAAGCGGCCATGGTGGCCATCGAGAAAATTTGCCCTGAAGCGCGCAACCTGTTGCTGATTCCAGAGAACCACACCCGCAACACTTTTTACCTGAGCAATGTGGCGCAGCTGGCGCGCATCTTCAATATGGCGGGGTTGAATGTGCGCATTGGCTCGATCAACCCCGAAATCAAAGAAGACACCACCATCGAGTTGCCCAACGGCGAAGTCGTCAAGCTCGAGCCGGTGATTCGCAACAAAACTCGCTTGGGGCTTAAAGATTTTGATCCCTGCACGATTTTGCTCAATAACGATTTGAGTGCGGGCATCCCCGGCATCTTGGAAGACCTGCACGAGCAATATTTGTTGCCGCCTTTGCATGCGGGCTGGTGTGTGCGCCGAAAAAGCCAGCATTTCGCCAGCTACGATGAAGTGGCCAAGCGTTTCAGCAAATTGCTGGGAATAGACCCTTGGCTGATCAACCCCATGTTCACCCAATGCGGTGAGGTGAATTTCGCCGAAGGCACAGGCATGGAGTGCCTGACCACCAATGTGGACATGATGTTGACCAAAATTCGGCGCAAATACAAAGAATTTGGCATTCACGAAAAACCGTTTGTCATCGTCAAGGCCGACAACGGCACTTACGGCATGGGCATCATGACGGTGCGCAGCCTCGCCGATTTGGAAGTGCTGAACCGTAAAACCCGCAACAAAATGAGTGTGGTTAAAGACGGCCAAGAGGTCAACCAAGTCCTCATCCAAGAGGGGGTGCTGACCAACGAGCGTATTAACGAAGCCGTGGCCGAGCCGGTGGTTTACATGATGGACCGCTATGTGGTGGGTGGCTTTTACCGCGTGCATGCGGATCGCGGGGTAGATGAAAACCTGAACGCCCCAGGATCCAGTTTCGTGCCTTTAGCGTTTGAGCAAAGCGCGCATACGCCCCAGCCCGGCATGAAGCCAGGGGTGAGTTTGCCCAATCGTTTCTATATGTACGGCGTCATAGCCCGCTTGGCCATGTTGGCGGCGAGCTATGAAATGGAACAAACCGACCCCAATGCCGAGGTTTACGAATAAGAAAGCATGCCTATGCTGCACTGCAAAATAGGTAAACTCTCGCCAACTTAATAATGGGTGGAGAGGCGATCAGCCGCTTCATAGGCTGATGAGTACTGCCAATGCAGATTCAAATAAATCTTCTCTTGCTGGTTTAACTTTAGGTGCGATTGGGGTTGTTTACGGGGACATAGGAACCAGTGTCCTTTACTCCATCAAAGAAGTGTTTGGCTCTGGCCATGTGGCGTTCACGCCCGACAATGTGATGGGTATTTTGTCCATTTTCTTCTGGACCCTGACCTTCATTGTTTCGCTTAAATATGTCATGTTGGTACTTCGTGCTGACAACAATGGCGAGGGCGGTTTGGTGGCCATGCTGGCGCTGGCCTCGTCTTCAGTGCGCGACAAACCACGCCTGCGCAATATTTTGTTGGTGGTGGGTATTTTTGGCACCTGCTTGTTTTATGGCGACGGCGTCATCACACCGGCTATTTCAGTTTTGTCGGCGGTGGAGGGTTTGGAGGTCATCTCACCCGACTTCAAGGGCTATGTGATTCCGCTCACATTGCTTATTCTGTTGGCTCTGTTTTCGGTACAAAAGCGTGGTACAGCCGGTATTGGTAAGTTTTTTGGCCCCATCACAACGGTTTGGTTTATCGCGATTGCAGCTTTGGGCATCTTCCATATCGCCAGCAACCCACATATTTTGCTGGCCATCAGCCCCTTTTATGCTTTCAAGTTCATGTGGGAGCAACCCGGCACCACGTTTTTGATTTTGGGCGCGGTGGTGTTGTGTGTGACGGGTGGCGAAGCCTTGTATGCTGATATGGGCCATTTTGGCAAAAAGCCTATTCGTTTGGCTTGGTTTGGCTTGGTCATGCCTTGTTTGACCCTGAACTATTTTGGCCAAGGTGCGTTGCTGCTGAACGAGCCCGAGGCAGTGAAGAACCCCTTCTACAACATGGCGCCCGATTGGGCCTTGATTCCTTTGGTGATCTTGGCTACCGCCGCCACCGTGATCGCCTCGCAAGCGCTGATCACCGGCGCTTTTAGCGTGACCAAGCAAGTTATTCAATTGGGGTTTTTGCCGCGGCTGCAAATTCAACACACCAGTGAGAAAGACACTGGTCAAATCTTCATGCCGTTTGTCAACTGGGGCTTGTTCGTGCTGATTGTCTTGGCGGTGGTTATGTTCAAGACCTCCAGCAACTTGGCCGCGGCCTACGGTATCGCGGTGTGTACCGATATGTTAATCACCACCATACTGACCTTCTTTGTTATTCGCTACGCATGGAAGTACCCGCTGTGGCTGTGCATCAGCGTCACTTCTGTGTTCTTGGTGGTGGACTTGGCGTTTTGGGGCTCCAATATGCTCAAACTTGCCCACGGTGGCTGGTTCCCCTTGTTCCTTGGTGGCATGATTTTGATATTGATGCTGACCTGGCGCGACGGTCGTGCTTTGTTGCACCACAAGACCCGCGACGAGGCCATGGATTTGCCATCGTTTTTGGACGCCTTGTTCATTGCCCCGCCTACCCGTGTGGAGGGAACCGCGGTGTTTCTCACAGCTGAAGACGGCATTGTGCCCAACGCCTTTTTGCACAACTTAAAACACAACAAAGTGCTGCATGCGCAAAACCTGTTTGTGTCGGTGCGCAGCCATGAGATTCCGTGGATACCTAATGACAAGCGCATCGAATTGATAGACATGGGCCACCAGTGTTGGCAGGTCATGATCCACTATGGCTTCAAAGACGACCCTGACGTGCCTGGTGCCCTGTCTTTGCTCAAAGGCCGAGTAGGTGAAATCCAGCCCATGAGCACCAGCTATTTCCTCTCACGCGACAGCATCGTGCCCACCGTGGGTGGTGGCATGGCGCAGTGGCGGGAAAAGCTGTTTGCCCAGATGTACCTCAATGCCAGTGCGGCGGCAGACTTCCTTAACCTGCCCAGCAATTCGGTGATTGAAATGGGAAGCAAGATAGAAATTTAATCGCCGGGCGGGCGCATCTGGCCCGCCTGTGCTGGTAACCTAGGGCGTATGAACTTTTTGTTTATCACCGACCCACTGGGCGGTTTCAATCTTGATAAAGACAGCAGTTTGGCCATGATGCGGATGGCTCAAGCGCGCGGACATGTGGTGTGGGCCTGTGGCACGCCTGAGTTGCACTGGCAAAGCGGCCAGTTAGTGAGCGCCAGCATGCAGCGCCTGCATTTGAAGGAACACACCAAAGACTGGTATGTTGCCGAAGAAACCCGAGAAAAAGCCTTGTGTCAAATGGACGCGGTGCTGATGCGTAAAGACCCGCCTTTTGACAGTGAGTATTTTTATGCCACGCATTTGCTCAGCCAAGCCGAGCGTGAAGGCGCCAGAGTTTTTAATCACCCAAACGCGCTGCGCGAGCATCCCGAAAAATTGGCGCTGATGGAGTTTGCGCAATGGACAACGCCCACTTTGGTCTCGCGCTCGTCCGAGGCGATACGCGCTTTTCATGCCCAGCACCAAGACATCATCTTGAAGCCTTTGGATGGCATGGGGGGCATGGGCATTTTTCGGGTGCGCGCAGACGGTATGAATTTGGGCAGCATCATTGAAACCTTGAACCAAGATGGCGCCACCAGCGTCATGGTGCAAAAATTCGTGCCTGCGATTGCCCAAGGCGATAAGCGGGTGTTGGTGATTGGCGGCAAGCCCGTGCCCTATGCCTTGGCGCGTATTCCCCAAGGCAACGAGGTGCGCGGCAATTTGGCGGTAGGCGGCAAAGGCGTGGCGCAAGAGCTAAGCCCGCGGGACTCAGAGATTGCACAGGCCTTGGGACCGGTGTTGGCCGCGCGTGGCTTGCTGCTGGTTGGTTTGGACATCATTGGCGACTGCTTAACCGAAGTCAATGTCACCAGTCCCACCTGTTTTCGTGAAATCACCGATCAAACCGGTTTTGATGTGGCGGCCATGTTCATGGACGCCTTGGAGCAAGCCCTTAGCCATGCTGCTGTCGCCAGTGTGCGTGCTGCGCCCACGCGATGAAATTGTTTCTCGATCAGCAACTGTTTGAGCCTTATGCCCATGTCGCACAGTCTCGCTTGGCCGCTATACGGCCTTTTGAATATGCCCAAACCCGCAACCACTTAAATGGCGCGGTGACTTTGCTGTCGCCCTATTTGACCCACGGACTGCTCAATATTCCCCAAGTGGCGCAGCATTTATACAAAGCCCATCGCATAGGCGTGCAGCACAAGTTCATGTTTGAGTTGGCGTGGCGAGAATATTTCCAGCATGTGCATGAAGCCTTGGGTGCCGATATCTTGCAGAACTTGCATGAAGGTGTGCTGCCCGATGACGCCTATGTGCAGTCTTTGCCCGACGATGTGCGCCATGGCGCGAGCGGCGTGCCGGTGGTCGATCAGGCGGTGCGACAGTTGTATTTCACCGGCTATTTGCACAACCACGCCAGACTGTGGCTGGCCAGCTACTTGGTGCATATACGCAAGGTGCATTGGCGCATAGGTGCTGACTGGATGTACGGCCATTTGATCGATGGCGACTTGGCCAGCAACCACCTCAGCTGGCAGTGGGTGGCGGGCACGGGCAGCCACAAACCTTATTTGTTCAATGCAGACAATGTGGCTGTTAATGCGCCCGAGTTGTGGCACAGCCCGCAGACCGTGATCGATAAAAGCATGGAGATCATTGACATGATCGCCCACAGCCGCGCCACCTTCACACAATCGCAGTCTAGATACACACCTGTCGAGGAACCCGGGTTATATGCCCAGCCGACAGAGGAGGCGGGTTTGGTGGCCAGCGGCATGGCTGGGGACAAATTGGCTGGGCGCGATGTTTGGTGGATACATCCTTGGGCCATCAGCGAACAAACCCCCACCGCCCTACCAGCTGATGTGATTCGTATCGCCGCTTGTTGGCAGGGCTGGACCGCGCAACGCCCTTGGAGTCAGGCGCGCTGGCGGTTTGTGGGCAAGGGCATGAACGAGGTGGCTTCGCATTGTTGGTTTGAGCCCGACGAGCGCTTGATCGCCCTGTTTACCGCTGCCAAAAGCGTGCATGTCTGGGACCACGCCTGCTTGCCCAACTGGCCAGGTATCAACTGGGTGCGCCACGCGCCACAGCGGCTTTGGCCGCGCCAAACCGAGCGCAGCCCCTCGTTTTCCCACTGGTGGGGCAAGGTGACGCGCTACAAGCTGTCGATTCCGCAGTTGCTTCGTCAGCAATAAGGCGCTCGCTTAAGCCGACGCCTTGACCTTCAAACGCCAAGCGTGCAGCAGCGGTTCGGTGTAGCCACTGGGTTGAGACTCACCTTTGAACACCAAGTCCAGCGCGGCTTGGTAGGCCTTGGAGGTAGTCAAATGCCCTTCCATGGCTTGGTAAAGCGCGTCGTTGGCGTTTTGCTTGTCAACCACCGCGGCCATGCGCGCAAATGTGGCGCGCACCTGCGACTCGCTCACCACGCCGTGGTGCAGCCAGTTGGCGATGTGTTGGCTGGAAATGCGCAAGGTGGCGCGGTCTTCCATCAGACCCACATTGTGAATATCGGGCACCTTAGAGCAACCCACGCCTTGGTCTACCCAGCGCACCACATAGCCCAATATGCCTTGTACGTTGTTATCCAGTTCTTGCTGCCGCTGGTCCTCACTCCAATCGGGTTTGGCCTGCACCGGAATAGTGAGCAAGTCGTGCAACAAGCCTTTATGTTGTTTGTCAGCGTCGATTTTCTCAAGCTCTTTTTGCACATTGCTCACCAGTACTTGGTGGTAATGCATGGCGTGCAGCGAGGCCGCAGTGGGGCTGGGCACCCAAGCGGTATTGGCGCCGGCTCTGGGGTGGGCGATTTTTTTCTCCATCATGGCTTTCATCAGGTCGGGCATTGCCCACATGCCTTTGCCAATTTGCGCCTTGCCCCGTAAACCACAAGCCAAACCCACCAGCACATTGTTGCTCTCGTAAGCGGCAATCCAAGCGCTGCTTTTCATATCGCCTTTGCGCAGCATGGGACCGGCCAGCATGGCGGTATGTATCTCGTCGCCAGTGCGGTCTAAAAATCCGGTGTTGATAAAGGCCACACGACTGGCTGCTGCGGCAATACAGGCTTTGAGGTTGACGCTGGTGCGACGCTCTTCATCCATGATGCCCAGCTTGACGGTGCTGTCGGGCAGGCCCAAGACCTGCTCAACACGGCTGAATAATTTTGAAGCAAACGCCACTTCAGCGGGGCCGTGCATTTTGGGTTTGACGATGTAGACCGAACCGGTGCGGGAATTGCGGATGCCGTTGGCGCCGTGGCCTTGCAGGTCGTGCAAGGCGATGGTGGTGGTCACCATGGCATCCATGATGCCTTCGGGGATCTCGTGCATCTGCCCGTCTGCGCCTTGGTACAAGATGGCGGGGTTGGTCATCAAGTGACCCACATTACGCAAAAACAGCAAGGCACGGCCATGCAGTGTGATGTCGGCTTGGCCTTGGGGCGAACGGTAGACACGGTCAGGATTCAAGCCGCGCTTGAAGCTGCTGCCGCCTTTGCTGACCTCTTCAGTCAAAGTGCCCTTCAAAATGCCCAGCCAGTTGCTGTAGGCCAGCAGTTTGTCGTCGGCATCCACGGCAGCCACCGAGTCTTCCAAGTCGAGAATGGTCGACAAAGCCGCTTCCACCACCAGATCGCTCACGCCGGCTGGGTCGCCGGCACCAATCGGATGCTTGGGGTTGATTTGAATATCCAAATGCAAGCCGTGATGAACCAGCAAAATCGAAGAGGGATGCGAGGTCTCGCCTTGGTAGCCAACGAATTGTTTGGGGTCAGCCAAGCCGCTGGTTTTGCCGCCTTGCAGCGAGACTTGCAAAGCGCCTTTCACCACCGCATAGCCTGTTGAATCAATGTGAGAGCCGCTTTTAAGGGGCGCTGTGCGGTCCAGCACATAACGCGAGTACTCGATGACTTTGGCGCCACGTTTCTCGTTATAGCCCGGGCCTTTGGCACAGCCTTCTGCTTCAGAAATAACGTCGGTGCCATACAAAGCGTCGTAGAGCGAACCCCAGCGCGCGTTGGCGGCATTCAAGGCATAGCGGGCATTGAGAATGGGCACCACCAACTGCGGTCCGGCTTGGGTGGCGAGTTCGGCGTCCACATGGGCTGTGGTGGCTTGAACCTTGGAAGGCACGGGCACCAAGTAGCCAATTTGGGTCAAAAAAGCTTGGTAGGCGGCCATGTCGGTGATGGGGCCTGGATGGGCAATGTGCCACTGGTCTAAAGCGGTTTGCAAGCGGTCCCGTTCGGCCAGCAAGGCCAAGTTTTGCGGGGCCAACTCACTCACCAGCGCATCAAAACCGCGCCAAAAGGTGACGCTAGACACGCCGGTGCCTGGAAGAACGTGTTGATCGATAAATTGGTAAAGAGGTGTAGCTACTTGGAGGCGGTATACAGAGGTACGAGCGGTCATTGTGGGTGAACCCAAAGGAAATACATTGAAAAAGCTTCTTACAGGCTAAAGAACTATTGTAAAGAAAGGGCAAAGGTGTCTCTTGCATGGCACGGCCTCGTAGAATGGGTTGATGCTTTTGGTTCAACATGATTTGCAATTGGCTTTGGCGCAGGCCTTGGAGGCGCTGATGCCTGGCGCTTCGGCCAAGGCAGTGCTGGAGTACCCCAAGGTCGCCGCGCACGGAGACTGGGCGGTCACAGCGGCCATGCAATTGGCCAAGCCTTTGCAACGCCCCCCTCGCGAAGTGGCCGAAACTTTGCGCCTGTCCCTGCTCGACACACCAGCGGCCAAACGCTGGGTCCAGGCTATTGAGATTGCGGGCCCAGGCTTTATCAATATCCGCTTAAGTCCTGAAGCACAGCAGCAAGTGGTGCGCGAAGTCTTGCGCCAAGCCGAGGCTTTTGGCCGCCAAGTCGCCAGCGGCCAACGCTTATTGGTGGAGTTTGTGTCTGCCAACCCCACCGGCCCCTTGCATGTAGGTCACGGTCGCCAAGCTGCCTTGGGCGACGCGATTTGCAATTTATTCGACACCCAAGGCTGGTCGGTGCACCGTGAGTTTTATTACAACGACGCGGGCGTGCAAATCCACACCTTGGCGGTGTCCACACAGTGCCGCGCACGAGGCTTGTCGCCCACCGACGCGGCTTGGCCAGAAAACGCTTACAACGGCGACTACATTGCCGATATTGCCAAAGATTTTTTGGCGCAAAAAACCGTTCAAGCCGATGACCGCAGTTTCACTGCCAATGGCGATGTGAACGATTTGGACAATATCCAAGGTTTTGCAGTGGCCTATTTGCGCCGTGAGCAAGACTTGGATTTGCAAGCCTTTCAAGTCGCCTTCGATCACTATTATTTGGAGTCCAGCCTTTACACCGACGGGCGCGTTGACAAAGCGGTGGCGTCCTTGAGCGCCTCGGGAAACACTTACGAACAAGACGGCGCACTGTGGCTGCGCTCTACCGATTTCGGCGACGACAAAGACCGCGTCATGCGCAAATCTGATGGCTCCTACACCTACTTTGTGCCAGATGTGGCATACCACTTGGCCAAGTGGGAGCGCGGTTTCACCAAGGTCATCAATATCCAAGGCACTGACCACCACGGCACCATCGCCCGCGTGCGTGCCGGCTTGCAAGCGGCGTCAAATCAGCAGGGTTTGAATATTCCCCAAGGCTACCCCGACTATGTGCTGCACACCATGGTGCGGGTCATGCGGGCAGGCGTTGAGGTGAAAATTTCTAAGCGTGCTGGCTCTTACGTCACTTTGCGTGATTTGATTGAGTGGACCAGCAAAGACGCGGTGCGCTTTTTCTTGCTCAGTCGCAAACCCGATACCGAGTATGTGTTCGATGTCGATTTGGCCTTGGCGCAAAACAACGACAACCCGGTGTTTTATGTGCAGTACGCCCATGCGCGCATATGCTCTGTGCTGAGCACTTGGAGTGAATCCACAGGCTTGGCGCCCGTCACCTTGGCCGACGCCGACTTGACGGCCTTGGACACCCCAGCTGCTTTGTCACTTTTGCGGGTGCTGGCGCGTTATCCCGATATGTTGCGACAAGCCTGTATCGATTTCGCCCCGCATGATGTGAGTTTTTACCTGCGTGAGTTGGCTGCGGCTTACCACAGCTATTACGACGCCGAACGCATCTTGGTCGATGAGCCTTTGGTGCGTCAAGCGCGGGTGGCCTTGGTGGCCGCCACGGCACAGGTCTTGCGCAACGGCTTGGCCGTTTTGGGTGTTTCTGCTCCTCAACGGATGTAAGGGTCAAGCATGGTTTCCTTTTCTCAACAACGCGGCAACACTCTGGTGGGCTTCATTTTGGGCTTGGTCGTGGGCTTGAGCGTGGCCTTGGTGGTAGCTATTTCTGTCACCAAGGTGCCCATTCCTTTTTTGAACAAAGGCTTGAGCCGTAATGCTGAGCAAGACGCGGCAGAACAAAAAAAGAACAAAGACTGGGACCCCAATGCCCCTTTGTACGGTAAAAGCCCTGCGGCCAATGCGCCCCAAGACAAACCCGTGGTCAACCCTGCCGCACCACCACCGCCCGCGCCTGCCAGCGATTCTTCTTCCGCTGATCCCTTGGGCGATTTGGCGCTAAGTAAAACCCAAGCCGGCGACGCATTTTTTTATTTTGTTCAAGTCGGTGCCTTCAACAGCAGCGATGAATCCCAAACCCAACGGGCCAAATTGGCACTGGGCGGGTTCGATCCCAAAATTTCCGAGCGTGAACAAAGCGGCAAAATCATTTACCGTGTTCGTTTGGGGCCTTTTGAGAGCAAGTCCGAGGCTGAAGACACCCAAGCTAAGCTCAAAGCCACCAAATTCGAATCTGCCTTGATTCGTGTTCAACGCTGATATTTTTCTTCAAGAGGTCCACCATGCAACGCCGCACATTTTCAGCCCTCACCTTGGGCACACTCTCAACTTTGCCTTTTGCCCCAGCCTTGGCGCAAACCGGTTTCAAAGAAGGCACCGATTACCTCAAGCTCAGCCAAGCCGTTCCCACCGAAGCGGCCAAAGGTCAAGTCGAGGTACTGGAGTTCTTTTGGTACAACTGCCCGCATTGCAATGCGTTTGAGCCAACGCTCAGTGCTTGGAGCAAAAAACTTCCCAAGGAAGTTGAAGTCAAACGGGTGCCAGTGCGCTTTCGCGCCGAGTTCGAGCCGCAGCAACGCGCCTACTATGTGCTTGAGGCCTTGGGTAAAGTTGAAGAACTGCAAGCCAAAATGTTTTCGGCCATCCACACCGAGCGCCAAACCCTCACCTCCTTAGAGCCTTTGCAAGCTTGGGCTGAGAAAAATGGCATTCCCAAAAAACAGTTCACCGATTTATTTAACTCTTTTGCTGTGATTGGCAAAGCTCGCCGCGCCACGCAGTTGCAAGAGCTCTTCAAGGTGGAGGGCGTGCCAGCCTTGGGCGTGGCGGGTCGTTTTTATATCGATGGCACTTTGGCCGGCAGCATGGACAGGGCTTTGCAGATCGCGGATTTCTTGATTGCTGAAGTGCGTAAAGGGCGCTGACAAAGTGGGCGTTTCTGCCCCTACAATGCAACTCATCCCTTTATCAGCAATTTTCGTGCCTTGAAAAAAATCCTCTATTTGTGTTGCGTTGCATTGGCCTTTGAGCTTCCTTTGGCGGCGTGGGCTGAAAAAGCCGACCGAGGCAAGCCCATGAACATCGAGTCCGATAACCTAGACCACGATGAGTTAAAGCAATTGAGCATCTTTACCGGCAAGGTGGTGGCCACCAAGGGAACACTTATTTTGCGTGGTGCGCGCCTGGAAGTGCTGCAAGACCCCGAGGGCTACCAATACGGTTTGCTGATTGCCGAGCCTGGAAAAAAAGCCTTTTACCGTCAAAAGCGTGAAGGCTTGGATGAGTGGATGGAAGGCGAGGGTGAGCGTATTGAGTACGACAGCCGCGCAGATCGCGTCACCCTCATTAACCGCGCTGAACTGCGCCGCTACCGCGGCACCGTCCTGAACGACGACATCACCGGCCAGCGCATCATCTACGAAAACTTGACCGACCAATTTACTGTCGACGGCAAACAAGCCAGCGGCAAGCCCAGCGCCGAATCGACGGGGCGGGTGCGCGCGGTTCTCACTCCGCGCAAAAAAGAAGAGGCAGGCAAGTGACTTCCACGCCTGCCGCCCCCATCAGTCGGTTGGTGGCGCAGCATCTTCAAAAGTCCTATATCAGCCGCACCGTGGTGCATGATGTGTCCATTTCGGTGGCCAAAGGCGAAGTGGTTGGCTTGCTAGGACCCAATGGCGCAGGCAAGACCACCTCTTTTTACATGATCGTCGGCCTGGTGCGGGCCGACGCTGGCACCATTTCGATCGATGGTGTGTCGGTCGAAAATATGCCCATACATCGGCGCGCCCGCATGGGTTTGAGCTATTTGCCTCAAGAGGCCTCGATTTTTCGCAAACTCAATGTGGCCGACAACGTGCGTGCGGTGTTGGAATTACAACAAGACAGCCTTGGCAAGGCCTTGGACAAAAGCACCATTGAAACGCGACTCGACGGCTTGTTGCAAGAGTTGCGCATCGAGCATTTGCGTGATGCACCTGCACCCTCTTTGTCGGGGGGTGAGCGCAGGCGGGTGGAAATTGCGCGTGCTTTGGCGACCCAGCCGCGCTTTATTTTGTTGGACGAACCCTTTGCCGGTATCGACCCGATTGCCGTCTTGGAAATTCAGCGCATCATCGGTTTTTTGAAAGCCAAAGGCATTGGGGTGCTTATCACCGACCACAATGTGCGCGAAACCTTGGGCATTTGTGACCACGCCAGCATCATCAGCGAGGGGCGCGTGTTGGCCGAGGGAACACCCGAGACGATTGTCAATAACCCAGAGGTACGGCGGGTGTACCTGGGCGAAAACTTCCGCATGTGAGGGCGAGGCACAGCTTATGAAGCAAGGCCTGTCACTTCGCGTATCACAACATCTGGCGCTCACGCCTCAGTTGCAGCAATCGATTCGCTTGCTGCAACTCTCCACCCTAGAGTTAAGCCAAGAAGTCGAGCAAATGCTGGATGACAACCCGTTTCTGGAAAAGGAAATGGAAGACTTGGCGGTGCGAGAAGACTTTGGCTTGGAGCAAGAAAATACCCAAGCTGCCAGTTCTGAAGCTGAGACCGATAGTTGGGACGGCCCCATGGACCGGGTGAGCGAAGTGCGAGTCGATACCGCCAGCGAGACCACCTCGCCGATCGACGCCGAGGGTGTGGCCGAGAGCTGGGATGGCGACGGCAGCGTGGAGTTTTCACCTGACGACAGCGAGTGGGGAGGAGATGCACCTGCGCGCAACAACAACAGCAGCAATGATGACGATGAAAAAGCCCAAGCCACCGAATTGGCGCGCAACCAAGAATCGCTGACAGCGTTTTTGCACCGCCAAGCCCTGTCGCTGCGCTTGGACGATACCGACCGCGCAGCTTTACGTTTTCTCATCGAATCTTTAAATGACGAAGGCTATTTGGAAGACAGTTTCCAAACCTTGGCTGAGAGTTTGGCGGGTGACGACCTTGAGCAGTGCGAAGAATTGGTGCACCGCTTTCAGGTGGCGCTGAGCTTGTTGCAAAGCTTGGAGCCCATAGGCGTGGGTGCGCGGGACTTGGGCGAATGTCTGCGCTTACAGTTGCAAGCCATTGCCGCAGACACCGAAGAGCGCGCAGCGTTGCGCGCTTGTGCGCTGGCGATTTGCAAGCAACCCCTGGAGCTGTTGGCCAAGCGAGATTTCAAGCGCTTGGCGCTGCTGGTCAATGACAGCGAAGCACAGGTCAAACTCGCCATTGCGCTGATCGCACGCTTAGAGCCCAAGCCCGGCAGGCGGTTTATTGATGTCGAGCGCAACGTCATCATTCCTGATGTGCTGATCTTGCCGCACGGCGTGGATAAGCAAGGCACGCCACAATTTCGTGCCATGCTCAACCCCGAGGTGATGCCGCGCCTGAAGGTGAACGATATTTACGCCAATGCTTTAAAGGGCGGTAAGGGCGATGGCCATGCCGGCCTGCAGCAGCGGCTGCAAGAGGCGCGCTGGATGATCAAAAACATCCAGCAACGCTTTGACACGATCTTGCGGGTCAGCAACGCCATCACGCAGCGGCAAAAAAGCTTTTTCATTCACGGCGAATTGGCCATGAAGCCCATGGTGCTGCGCGAGATTGCCGAAGAATTGGGGCTGCACGAGTCCACCATCAGCCGCGTCACCACCGCCAAGTACATGCACACGCCGTATGGCACGGTTGAGTTGAAATTTTTCTTTGGCTCGGGATTGGGCACCGACAGCGGCAACAATGCTTCGAGTACCGCGGTGCGTGCGCTTATCAAGCAGCTGATCGCCAGCGAAAACCCCAAAAAGCCCTTGTCGGATAACCAACTCTCGGACATGCTCAAAGAGCAAGGCATTGACTGCGCTCGCCGCACCGTTGCCAAGTACCGCGAAGCCCTGCGCATAGCACCCACCAACCTGCGTAAAACCCTGTGAACGCCTTGCAATTGTTTGTGCCCTGCGCTGCAGGGGTGGAATCTTTTTTAGCCTATGAAGTGGCGCACATCACAGGGTTGCCCAGTCGCGACATACAAACCTTGCGCGGTGGCGTGCAGTTGCAAGCCTCATGGCGCGCGGCGCTGCAACTCAATTTGCACAGCCGCCTAGGCATGCGGGTGTTGATCCAGTTGGCGTACCAGCACTATGCCAGTGAGGATGACATCTACAACGCGGCCAGCGCCGTGGCTTGGGAAATGTGGTTCACCCCTAAGCAAAGCTTCAGGGTGGAAATCACCGCGCAGCACAGTCCCTTAAAGAGCTTGAATTTCGCCACCCTCAGGGTGAAAGATGCGATTGCCGACCGCTTTCGCGACAAAAGCGGCCAGCGCCCCGATGTGGACACCCAACGCCCCGATGTGCGGGTCCATGCCCACCTGACCGACAAAATGCTCACCCTGTATTTGGACACCACCGGCGAGCCGCTGTTCAAACGCGGTTGGCGCGAAGACACGGGCGACGCGCCATTGAAAGAAACCTTGGCTGCTGCCATGTTGGCCGCCAGTGGTTGGAGCATGCCACTGCTCACTGCACCCGGCGAGACCCCACCGGCCGTGCCCTCAGTGGCGGGTGTCGAGCAAGGCATTCCCTTGTACGACCCGTGTTGCGGCAGCGGCACCATCGTCATTGAAGCTGCACAAATTGCTTGCCGCATGGCAGCCGGTTTACAACGGCGTTTTGGGTTTGAGAAACTGCGCATGTTTGATGCCCATGTGTGGCAGCAGTTGCAAGACGAGGCGCGGGCCCTTCAGTGCGAGCCGCGTGCGCCGGTCTTTGGCAGTGATGTGACTTTTCGCATGGTTGACTTTGCCCAGCGCAATGCCGAGCGTGCCGGTGTAGCCAAAGCCGTGAATCTGCGCGGGGGTGACGCTTTGCAGCGCATGCCGCCCACCGAAGAGCCTGGTGTGATGTTGGTGAATCCACCTTACGGCGAGCGCATAGAAGCTGCTGGTGTGGCGGGTGCGGCCAGCTTGGCGCGCAGCGGACGCGAGGTGGGACAGGTGGAAGATGGCGGCGAGTTTTTCAGCCAACTGGCCAGCCATTGGAAGAAAAATTACACCGGCTGGCGCGCTTGGGTGCTCACGCCAGACTTGAAGCTGCCCGGGCGCATGCGCCTGAAAGAGTCACGCCGTGTACCCATGTGGAACGGCCCGATTGAGTGCCGCATGTTTCGCTTCGACCTGATGGCCGGCTCGGCGCGCAAACCGGCGGCGTGATGTCTTCGCCTGTGGTGATCGACACCAATATCGTGCTCGATATCTGGGTGTACCAAGACCCTGCCACGCCGTCTCTTTTGCAAGCCTTGAAAGTGGGTGAGTTGCGCTGGTTGGCTACGCCACCCATGCGCGAAGAGTTGTTGCGCGTGCTGGACTACCCGCATATTGCGCAGCGCCGAGGGCGCGATGGTGTGAGTGCCCAAGATGTGTTGGCACACTTTGACGGCTTGGCGCAGATGCAAGCCGTGGCGCCCAAAGCGCCCTATATCTGCAAGGACGAGGACGACCAAAAATTCATCGATTTGGCTGTCGCCCACCAAGCCATGCTGCTGAGCAAAGACCGGCAGGTGCTACGCTTGACCAACCGTTTGGCCCGATTGGGGGTGGTGGTGAAAAAATCTCAAGGAGACCCAGAATGAAAAGCATGAATACGCAAGAAGCCCAGCAGGCCTTCGAGCTTTTGCAGCAGCAAGCCCAAGCCCCATGGCAACTGCAAGAGAGCAGTTTGCACACCCAATGGAAATTCAAAAATTTCCTTCAAGCCATGGCCTTCATGAACGCGGTGGCCGAGGTGGCCGAGCGTATGAACCACCACCCCGAGTGGAGCAATGTGTACAACCGCGTGAACGTACGCCTGACCACCCATGACGCGGGCGGGCTCACCGATTTAGATTTCGCCTTGGCACAAGCCATGGACAGCTTGGCTGTTACCGCTTCCCAAAGCTAAACACGGCGCTTACTGGCTGCGTTGATTCAGAAGCAGCAGCAATTGTTCTAGCGCATGGGCCTGTGTAGCTAAACGCACTGCCGCACGATCGCCTTCAAAGTGGCATGTCTGCACTTTCACCCACACAGTTTCAGCGCCAATCGTGGGGCCGCCGTCGGTGGGCAAGCCCCAGGCAAAACACACGGTGCCCACGGGTTTGCTGGCGCTACCACCGGTGGGTCCCGCAATACCCGTGACCGCCAGCGCTACTTGTGCCTTGCTGTGGTTCAAAGCGCCCAGCACCATGGCTTGGGCGACTTCTTCGCTGACCGCGCCGTGCCGCGCCAAAACAGCGCCAGGCACACCCAGCATGTCTTGTTTGGCCTCGTTGCTGTAGCTGACAAAGCCGCGCTCAAACCATTGGCTCGATCCCCCTAAGTCGGTGCAAGCCGCAGCGATCATGCCGCCGGTGCAACTCTCCGCGGTGGACAACATCCAGCCGCGTTGCAGCAGTGCCGCGGCCAAGGTGGAAACAGTTTGGGGAGTGTTCATCGAGTCGCCTGCCAAAGTGCCAAACACATCAGGGTGCAAAACGCCGCCACGATGTCATCGAACATGATGCCAAAGCCGCCGCGCCACCCCTGCCCATGAAACGCCTCGTCCGCCCAGCCCACAGGGCCGGGCTTGACCGCGTCAAACAATCGAAACAACACAAAGGCAACAAATTGCCCGGTCAAACTGGCGGGCATCCAAAGAAACAATATCCACCAAAAAGCGGCAATCTCGTCCCAAACAATGGAACTGGGGTCATTGACTTGCATATGGTCCGCAGTCAGCTTGCAGACCCACCAACCCAAGGGCAAGGCAGCCACCAGCACCCAGGCCAGTTGCTCGGTGTCTAGCCAATAGTCCATCAATAAATAAGAGGCCCAAGCCCACAGGGTGCCGACTGTTCCTGGTGCCCAGGGGCTTAGACCTGAGCCAAAACCCATGGCCACCCAATGAGCAGGGTGAGAGAGCATGAAGCGAGAGGCTTGCAAACTGGCGGCGTAAGACATGAAGCGATCTTAATGGGCGATCAAATGGCGAAGTGGTCAAAACCGGCAAAGCGCCGCGACAA
>Ga0164294_10001821_pt1 | contig 19442 bp, 16 predicted proteins | sample GEODES005metaG_FD_111479 | JGI IMG/M metagenome (GOLD analysis project Ga0164294, IMG submission 111479) | Oligotrophic lake water microbial communities from Sparkling Lake, Wisconsin, USA - GEODES005 metaG | ecosystem: Environmental > Aquatic > Freshwater > Lake | place: USA: Sparkling Lake...
CGCGAGTTCGGCGGCGAGGACGTGATCGGCTTCGGTTGAGGCGTTGTTCGCGATCTGGCGGACGAACGCCGACTGATCCTCATGCGCGCCGATCGTGCCGAGGAATTGCGCGGCGCGCACCACTTCGCTCTGATAGAAGGCGGCACGCACGCCGGAATCGACCGGGCGGTTGATCGCATCGGTCGGCGCTACCATCGCGAGCCCCAGCCGTTCGGTCGCGAGCTGACCGTAGAATTGGTCGCGATAGGTCGAGCCGCGGTTGAGGTAGGTCCTGGCCTCGTCGCGGCGCCCGCCGGCTTCCGCGGCGCGTGCCGCCCAATAGAAGCCCTTCGACTTGAGCGCGGTCGACCGCGACCCGCCGGTATAGCGGACGAACATCGGCGCCGCATCGGCGGGCCGACCGAGCCGCTTCATCGCGGTCTGCCCGGCCAGCCAGACCAGGTCGGTATAGGGATCGCGCTCGCCGAACGGGCGCAGCGATACGTCGGTGCCGGCGGGATAGGCGTCGTCGACTTGGCTCGCGATCGCAAAGGCGGTCGTAGCATCGCCGGCGGCCAGTGCGGCGCGCGCATTCTTCAGCAACAGGTCGTACCAGCGATCGACGTCGAGCGGTCGCGACGTGAACTGGTGCGGCCGCGCCAACAGCGACCGCGCCGATGCCGCCGCGCCCGCATTGGTCAGCCAGATCGCCTTGTCGGCGAGATAGCCCGGATCGCCCGCGCCGATGGCATCCATGCTGCCCGCACCCGGCGTGTTGGTGCGCAGATCGAGCCGCGCCTGGAACAACGGGCGCTTGGCGATGCTGGTCAGCAGGATCTGGCGCGACGCCGCGGTCGTCTGCCCGGTCCACAGCAATTGATCCATTCGGGCATCGTGATCGACCACGGTCAGCGCGTCGGAATAGGTGGTCAGCACGAACGCTTCGTCGGTCTGGGACAGCGCCCCGCTGACCCAGCCTTTGCGCGCCGCACTCTTTGCCTCGTCGCGCGCGCCCATGTTGCTCAGGGCTTGCGCGAAGCGAACCCAGGCGGTGGCGTTCTGCGGCGGGAAGCGACGGAAGAACGCCACCGTGGTCGATGCCGAAAAGCTGCCCTGGTTGAGCGCACTTTCGGCGTTGCGCCGCATCGCGGTTTCGCCCGGCCAGCCCGGATGCGCGAGCATGAAGCGCGCATAGCTATCGAACGGCGCGGTGCTGGACTGGCTCAGCGAGCGCCATTCGGTGAGCGCCGCGGACAGCGCGGCATTGGCGACCGGATCGCCGCTGGTCCCGGCCAGCCGCGCCTTCGCCCAGTCGAACTGATCCTGAAACGCATAGCCGGTCGCCGCCATCCCCGACAAAGCGGTGGCAGCGAGAGCGGTTTTGATCCAAGGCGCGATCATATGGACAGCATATAGCGCGGCCCACTATCTGTCAGGTGAATAAACCGCGTTTTTGTCGCGGATAAGGAGCTTTCAGGCATGTTTTCGGGTTCGATCCCGGCGTTGGTGACGCCGTTCGCGGCGGACGGCAGCTTCGTCGAAAGCGCGTTTCGCGATCTGGTCGAGTGGCAGATCGCGGAAGGATCGGCGGGACTGGTGCCGGTCGGCACGACGGGGGAGGCGGCGACGCTGACCTTCGACGAGCATTTCCACGTCGTCCGCGTGTGTGCGGATCAGGCCAAGGGCCGCGTGCCGATCCTGGCGGGCGCGGGGTCGAACGATACCCGCGTCGCGATCGGCAACGTCGATGCCGCGAAGGCGGCGGGGGCCGACGCCGCGCTGATGGTGCCGCCCTATTACAATCGCCCGAGCCAGGAAGGCATCTTCCGCCATTTCGAAGCGATCGCACGCGCAACGTCGCTGCCGATCGTGCTCTACAACGTCCCCGGCCGGACCGTGACCGACATCCAGCCCGCAACGATGGCGCGCATCGTCGCGGCGTTTCCCGACACATTCATCGGCGTGAAGGACGCGACCGGCAGTCTCGGCCGCGTGACCGACCAGCGGCTCGGCTGCGGGCCCGACTTCGTCCAGCTGTCTGGCAATGACGAAACCGCGCTGGCGTTCAACGCGATGGGCGGCACGGGGTGCATCTCGGTCACCGCCAACGTCGCACCCCGGCTGTGCGCCGATTTCCAGGCGGCTTGGGCGGCGGGCGACATCGCCACGGCACGTGCTCTCCACGACCGCCTTTACCCGCTCCACCTCGCCATGTTCACCGACGCCTCGCCTGGCCCGGTCAAATATGCACTGGGCAAGGTGCAACCCGACTGTCCGCTCCACCTGCGCCTGCCGATGACGCCCGCCGGCGAGGTAGCGCGTGCGGCGGTCGATGCGGCGATGGCGTCGGCGGGGCTAGCTTAACCGCCGGTCCGCGCCTACATCCGCGCTCCCATGCGTCCGAAGCCCGCCACATTCGACAAGAAGAAGATCGTCGCCGAGAACCGGCGCGCGCGGTTCGATTATTCGATCGACCAGACGTTCGAGGCCGGCATTGCGCTGACCGGGACCGAAGTGAAATCGCTGCGCTTCGGCGAGGGATCGATCGCGGAAAGCTATGCCGAGGTGTCGCCCGACGGCGGGGTGTGGCTGATCAACTCGAACATCCCCGAATTCAGTCACGGCAACCGCTTCAACCATGAGCCGAAGCGCCCGCGCAAATTGCTGATGCACGAGCGGGAAATCAACAAGCTGCACGGCGCCGTCGCGCGCGAGGGCATGACGCTGGTGCCGCTGATGATCTATTTCAATTCGCAAGGGCGCGCGAAGCTGGAACTGGCGTTGGCCAAGGGCCGCAAGGCGCACGACAAGCGCGAGCATATCAAGGAACGCGACTGGAAGAAGGAAGCGGGCCGCATCATGCGCGAACGCGGCTGACGGCTTCACGTCATCGCGAAGCAAAAGCGTTTGATATCGGCCAATTGACTGGGCGTATCACCGGCGTAGAACACGCGCTTTCCGTCAAGGGGACTGCCGTTTTATGAAGCCCATCACGTTCGCCCTGCTCGCTGCCACCGCGCTCGGCGGGATCGCCGTCGCGCAGCAAACCATCGCCGCCGCACCCGCTGCCGGCAAGCCGACCTTCGGGACGTTCGGCATGGACACCGCGGGCATGGACAAGGCCGTCGCGCCGGGCGACAATTTCTATACCTTCGCGAACGGGACCTGGGCGAAGAATACGCCGATTCCTGCCGACAAGTCGAACTATGGCGCGTTCAATCTGCTGAGCGACCTGTCCGACGAACGGACCAAGGGCATCCTCGAAGGCGTCGCCAACGATCCCAAGTCGAAGATCGGGGTGGCCTATTCGACCTATCTCGACCGTACGGCGATCGACGCCAAGGGCATGGCGCCGATCCAGCCGTGGCTCGGCAAGATCAAGGCGGCGACCAAGTCCGGCTATCCCGCGCTGCTCGCCGAAGCGGGCCGGGCGGGCATCGGCGGTCCGTTCGCCGCCTATGTCGGCCAGGACGACAAGAACCCCGAAGTCTACGCTTTAGGCATCAGCCAGTCGGGGCTCGGTCTGCCCGACCGCGATTACTACCTCTCGACCGACGCGAAGCTCGCCGAGACCAAGGCGGCGTACCAGGCGCATCTGGCCAAGGTGCTGACGATGGCGGGCGAAGCCAATGCCGACGTCCGCGCCAAGGCGATCGTCGATTTCGAGACCGCGATCGCCAAGGTCAGCTGGACTCGCGTCGACAGCCGCGATGCCGACAAGACCTATAACAAGATGTCGCTCGCCGACCTGCAAAAGGCAGCGCCGGGCTTCGATTTCGCGACCTATGTGAAGGATCAGGGCGCGCCGGTCGACACGTTGATCGTGTCGCAGCCGACCGCGGTCACCGGGATCGCCAAGCTGGTCGCCGATGCGCCGCTCGGCGTGCTGCAGGACCAGTTGCTGGTGCGCAGCCTCGACAATTTCGCCGACGTGCTGCCCAAGCAGTTCGACGACGAGCAATTCGCCTTCTACGGCAAGACCCTGTCGGGCACGCCCGAACAGGAAGCGCGGTGGAAGCGCGCCGTCGCCTTCACGACCGGCTCGCTGGATGACGAGGTCAGCAGGATCTACGTCCAGAAGTATTTCCCGCCCGCGACCAAGGCCGCGGCCGACACGCTGGTGAAGAACATCATCGCGGCGATGGGCGAGCGCATCGCCAAGCTGACCTGGATGGCGCCCGAAACCAAGAAGAAGGCGCACGAAAAGCTCGCCGCGTTCACGCCGAAGATCGGCTATCCGTCGAAGTGGAAGGACTATGCGGCGCTGACGATCACCAAGGGCGATGCGTTCGGCAACAATTGGCGCGCCAACGAATGGCAGCACAATTACAACTTCGGCCATCTCGGCAAGCCGCTGCAGCGCTGGGAGTGGGGCATGACCCCGATGACGGTCAATGCCTATGCCAATTTCGGCATGGTCGAGATCGTGTTTCCGGCCGCGATCCTGCAGCCGCCGTTCTTCGACCCCAACGCCGACGCGGCGATCAACTATGGCGGGATCGGCGCGGTGATCGGCCACGAACTGTCGCACCATTTCGACGACCAGGGCGCCAAGTACGACAAGACCGGCAAGCTGACGCAATGGTGGACCGACGGCGACGTCGCGGCGTTCAACAAGCTCGAGGCGGCGCTTGCCGCGCAATATGACGCGTATCAGCCGCTGCCCGGCATGCACGTCAACGGCAAGCTGACGCTGGGCGAGAATTCGGCCGATCTGGCGGGCCTGTCGGTCGCGTACGATGCGTACCGGAAGACGCTGGGCGGCAAGACCGCGCCGACGCTCGATGGCTACACCGGCGATCAGCGCTTCTATCTCGGTTGGGCGCAGGTGTGGCGGCGCAGCTATCGCGAACAGAATCTGCGCCAGCGCTTGCTGACCGACCCGCACAGCCCGAGCGAGCAGCGCGCCAACATCGTTCGCAACATGGACCCCTGGTACGCGGCGTTTAACCCGACCGAGGGCCAGAAGCTGTATCTGACGCCGGCCCAGCGCGTGCGGATCTGGTAAGCCGACGCTGAATCGTTGGGTGCGGCCCGCTACGTCTCCCCTCCCTGCAAGGGAGGGGAGTAGGTCGTGCTTGACCTGCCCGTCATCGCGGCCACAAGGGGCGTGATGGCTTCGCGTCCCGCTCCCTTCACATCGCCGACCACGGGCCAGCGCCAGGCGTTGATCCTGGCGGCGTTGTGCGGCGTCGCGGCCGCGTTGCTGGCGCTGCTGGTGATCCATAGCATCGAAGTTGCCGCAGGGTTCGCGGCGGCGATGCTGGTGCTAGCCGGGACGGTGGTCGCCTGGTCGCGCTTTGCACCGGCCGTCGCGGAGGCGGCGGGGGAGCCCGACTGGACCGTGGCCCGGGTTCTGGCGGCGGCGAGCGACGACGCGCTCGCGGTGACCGACCGTGCGGGCAAGCTGATCTGCGCCAACGACGCCTATCGTCTGCGCTTCGATGGTTATCCGACTCCGCCCGGCCTGCCGCTGGACAGCGCCGGCATGACCGAGCTCGCCAGCGCCGGGCGCACCGCGTGGCGCGACGGCTCGGCCCGGCTCGACCGGGTCGTATCGCGGGGCCGCCCGATGGCCGCGGCGATCGAGCGTGCCGGCGACGGGGAGGATATGCTGGTCTGGCGGTTCCACGACGTCGCCGGGCTCGATCTGGCCGCCGACGTCCAGGGCCTGATCGCCGGGCCGACCGGCGACCGGCTCGCCGCGGCCGGGATCATGGCCGCGCTGATCGCGCCCGATGGCAAGCTGCTTGCTGCCAACCGCGTGCTGCGCGAACGGTCGATGGGGCATGAAGAAAGCGTCGTCGTCGGCCGCGACTTCGCCCGCTTCCTGACCGCCGACGCGCAAGGCCAGGTCCGGTTCGAGCGCGAGGGCGAAAAGGGCAATCCGCTGCGGATCATCCAGATCCCGTTTCTGGAAGGCGACGACGCCCCGATCCTGGTCGCGCTGCTCGACGAAGAGGACAGCGGCCATCCCGCGATCGGCGCCAGCGCGGCGGCGCACGTCAAAAGCCTGATCTCGCTGCTCCCGGTCGGGCTCGCGCTGGTCGATCGCGACGGGCGCTTCGTCCAGATGAACGACCCGTTCGTGCGCGCCGCGCAGGTCGACCCCAATCACCCGCCACTCTATCCCGGCGATCTGGTCGTGCGCGAGGACAAGGCGGCGGTGGCCGACGCGGTGCGCAAGTTCGCCAATGGTGCGACGCATTCCGCGGACATGGCGATCCGGCTGAAGGGTCACCCCGACGAGCCGGTCGCGCTGACCATCGCGGGTGCACGGGGGCTGGGCGACGCGGCCGTGCTGCTGAGCCTGAAGGACAATGGCGAGGAAACTCGCCTCAAACGCGAAGTGGCGCAGGCGACCAAGATGCAGGCGGTCGGCCAGCTCGCGGGCGGCGTCGCGCACGATTTCAACAACATTCTGACCGCGATCATCGGCCATTGCGACCTGATGCTGATGCGCCATTCGCCCGGCGACAGCGATTACGACGACATCCAGCAGGTCAAGGCGAACTCCAACCGTGCCGCCAGCCTGACGCGGCAATTGCTCGCTTTCTCGCGCCAGCAGACGTTGCGGCCGCAAGTGCTGCAACTGCCCGACGTGATCTCCGAAGTGTCGCAGCTGCTGAAGCGCCTGATGGGCGAGACGGTGAAGCTGGAGGTCAATCACGGCCGCAACCTGGGCCCCGTCCGCGCCGATCCGGGGCAGCTCGAACAAGTCGTCGTCAACCTGGCGGTCAATGCCCGCGACGCGATGGTCGCCAAGGACCCGACCACCGGCGGCACGTTGACGATCGCCACTCGCGCGGTGACCGCCGCCGACGTGCGCAAGCTGGGCAACGACATCCTGCCGGTCGCCGATTATTCGCTGCTCGAAATCTCCGATACCGGATCGGGCATCCCACCGGAGATCGTCGGCAAGATCTTCGAGCCATTCTTCACCACCAAGGAAGTCGGCAAGGGCACGGGGCTCGGCCTGTCGACCGTCTACGGCATCGTCAAGCAATCGGGCGGCTACATCTTCGCCGACAGCCGGCCGGGGCAGGGGGCGACCTTTTCCATTTACCTGCCGGTCCATACCGCGGGCGCCGTCGCTGCGCCCAAACGCGCCGAAAAGCGCGACAAGCCTGCCGATCTATGGGGCACCGGCACGATCCTGCTGGTCGAGGACGAGGACATGGTGCGGGTCGTCGCCGAGCGTGCGCTGGTGCGGCAGGGCTATACCGTGCTGACCGCCGAACATGGCGAGGCCGCGCTGGAACTGCTTGCCAGCAGCGACCGGCCCGATCTGCTCATTTCCGACGTGGTGATGCCGACGATGGACGGCCCGACGATGGTCCGCCATGCCCGCGAACGCTATCCCGACCTGCCGATCCTGTTCATGTCGGGCTATGCCGAAGAACAGCTGCGCAAGTCGATCGATCTCGACAATGTTTCGTTCCTGCCCAAACCGTTTTCGGTACAACAACTTGCCGAGGCCGCACGCGATGTCCTTGCCGCGGCGGCAAACGACTGACAAAGCGCGTCGATGTCTTTTCACCGTATTCTGATCGTCGAGGACGAACCGCTGATCGCGATGATGCTCGAGGATTTCCTCGACGCGCTGGGCAAGCAATGCGTCGGCACGTGCGACACCGTCCAGTCGGCACTGGCGACGATCGCGGACGAGAAACCGGATGCCGCTATCCTCGACATCAATCTGTCGGGGGGCGAGAAGAGCTGGCCGGTGGCCGACGAACTGGCGGCGCGCGGCATTCCGTTCATGCTGTCGAGCGGCGGGGACGAAGTGACCGACGGCCATGCGGCTCGGCCTAGACTGACTAAGCCCTATACGATGGACGGCGTGGCCAAGGCGCTGGCGGCGCTGGGTTAGGCGCGTTCCTGCGAAAGCAGGAACCCAGGGCCAAATAAACATCGGCTCGCGAAATTATCCTGGGCTCCTGCTTTCGCAGGAGCACCGGGGCCTAGGCGATCCGCGCCGGCACCGCCGCCGCATCGGCATCCAGCGAGGTTCGCGGCGCGACGGCTTCCCAGGGAAACACGAACCAGTCCTTGCGCTCGTTGCGGTCGATCACCTCGGCCCGATACTCGACCTGCTCCGCCGACCGCTTGTTGTCGAGCAGGGTCGCGAACCGCACATGGTCGCGCGCCGCCCCCGCCGTCGCCAGCGCCGCGCGTAGCTTGCCGATGGTGGCGCCAGTGTCGTTGATGTCGTCGACGAACAACAACCGCTCGCCCGTCCGCGTGCGTTCCGCCAGCCGAATCAGCGGCGCGTCGGAGAAATCCTCGACATTCGAGGAATGATCGACCGACAGCATCGGCAGACCGGTCGCGTGGCTGAGATAGACTGCCGGGGCAAGCCCACCGCGCCCGATCCCGATGATGAAGCTCGGCGTCCAGCCACTGTTCGCCAGCGCCGTTGCCAGCAGATGGACCTGCGCCACGAACTCCTCGTGCGGGATCGGCGTGAAGACCGGCATCAGGCGTGCTCCTCCATGTAGGCGTCCAGCCGCGCAAGGTGCGCCGCCACCGCGTCGTCGCTCAGGAACGATCCCAGGAACGAATTGCGCGCCAGCGTCGCCAGGTCGGCCTTGCCTAGCCCGCGCGCTACGGCGGCGGCGCGGTAATTCTCGCCGATATAGCCGCCGAAATAGGCGGGGTCGTCCGAGTTAATCGTCGCGCGCAACCCTTCGCGCAGCATGCGGTCGATCGGATGCGCGTCGATCGACGCGACGTTGCACAGCTTGACGTTGGATAGCGGGCAGACAGTCAGCGTCATCCCCGTGCGCGCCAGTCGCGCGGTCAGCACCGGATCCTCAAGGCTGCGGTTGCCATGGTCGAGCCGGTCGATGCCGAGCACGTCCAGCGCTTGCCGGACGTACTCGGGTGGCCCTTCCTCGCCGGCATGCGCGACCAGCCGCAATCCCTTGGCCCGCGCCGCCGCGAACACGCGCGCGAACTTTTCCGGCGGATGCCCGACCTCCGACGAATCGAGTCCGACGCCGGCGATCCGGTCGAGCCAGGGTTCGGCCATCGCCAAGGTGTCGAACGCCGCTTCTTCGCTCAGGTGGCGCAGGAAGCACAGGATCAGCTTGGACGTCAGGCCGTGTGTCGCTTCGGCCTCGGCCATCCCGGCGAGCAGCCCGCGCATCACCGTATCGAACGCGATCCCGCGGTCGGTATGCGTCTGCGGGTCGAAGAAGATTTCGGCATGGACGACGCCGTCCGCCGCCGCGCGATCGAAATAGGCCGTCGCCATGTCGCGGAAATCGGCCTCGGTGATCAGCACGCTCGCCCCGGCATAATAGATGTCGAGGAAATCCTGCAGATTGGAAAAGGAATAGGCGGCGCGAACCTCGTCGACCGTTTTGAACGGGATCGCGATACGGTTACGCTCGGCCAGCGCGAACATCAGCTCAGGTTCCAGGCTGCCCTCGATATGCAGGTGGAGTTCCGCCTTGGGCAGGCCGGTGATGAAGCGCGAAAGGTCGGTCATGGCGCGACCATCGCCCGGCACCGAAAAGGGGGCAAGCCCCTCGCGCAGGTCCGCCCGTGAGAACAAAAGCGGAAAATAAGGCGTCTATCCCCTTTACATACGTAAAAACGGAACGTATAGAATGAGGCATGACGAAGCCGCTCACCACGACGCAGTTTTTCCGCCAGTTTCCTGACGACGAATCCTGCCTCAATCACCTGTTCAACGTGCGCTTCGGACAGGGTTTTACCTGCCCGTCATGTGAGCGCCCTTCGAACTGGTATCGGATCAAGGCAGAGCGCGCTTATTCCTGCCAGTGGTGCGGCTATCATCTGCATCCCACGGTTGGCACACCCTTCGAACAGACCCGCACGCCCTTGCAGCTTTGGTTTTACGCGATCCATCTGTTCACGACGACGCGCCACGGTGTCAGCGCCAAGGAATTGGAGCGACAGCTAGGCGTTACGTACAAGACCGCATGGCGCATGGCCGGCTTGATACGCCAGCACATGGCGGACGTTGACGGCAACATCCCCCTTGGCGGCCCGTTCAAGCGCGTCGAAGTCGATGAGACCTATGTTGGCGGCGTCATGGAAGGCGGACAGGGCGGTAAGGGTAAGTCGGTCGTATTCGGCATGTTGGAGCGTGGCGGCGATCTCGTTGTGCAGGTCGTTCCTAACCGCCAAAGCGGCACATTAATGCCGATCATCCGCCAGAACATTCGCCCGCACACCGAAATCCATACGGACGAACATCGCGCTTATGGCGGGCTAGGGACGATGGGCTATTGGCACAAGTCGGTGAACCACGCTCGCGAGGAATACGTCAGCCCAACTGGCACGACGGTCAATGCGATCGAAGGTTTCTGGCGGCACCTTAAATCGTCGATCGCGGGCACTCACATCAGCGTCAGCGCGAAATACCTGAACCGCTACGCCAAAGAGTTCGAGTACCGCTTCAATCGTCGGAACGACGCGGCTTCAATGTTTCCGGAACTGATTTCGACGTTCCGGCCATTGACGACAAAGCGCGGTTGAACGCGGCTTCGTCGCCGGGCGGCGTGTCTGCGTCACGCTTCGCGGCAAACTCACTTAACCGATTTTGCTCCCGCGCTTTCCGCAGATTTTGGGGCATTAACTTTCTCCAATATCGCTTTGAGGTCAGCGCTTTGGACGGCGACGGCGGACTTCACGTCGCTGACCTGCTCAGTGATCCGATCAATTTTCTCGCTCGACTTGTCGAAGCGGTCATCCACCCTGCTCAGCAAAAAAAAGAATGTGAACAGCATACCGCTGACAAACAAGAGCGCTGCACCGTTCAATAGTGCCACATTCCAGCGGAGGTCTGGCAACGTTACTTTCATTGAACCGCCCCCGCCACCATCGTCCGATATACTCGGCGCAACGACGGGTTGAATCCATATAGGATTGCCGTTTCCATCGACAACGCTGCTTTGAAAAAGCCCTCCAGTCGTCCCTGCATTAGCGAAGAATGGCTTATCTCCGGTGTCAGTGCCGCCAACAATTTGAAGCGCCATTTTACTGACCGCTTACTGGAGGCGCCACGGCAGTTGCCTTGTCGTGCTGCTCCGCCATCCGCGAAAAATATGCCCCCCATTCCGCAACCTGCGAACGCGGGATTATAATAGTGCCGACGTGGATCGCCACCAGGTTGCCATCCTCGCCCATGCGATACTCTGCCAGATTGAACTTGGCGATTTCGCCAAACACTGCCCCGCCTCGGATCAAATCCGCGTAAATTGTCATGCCGCCGAGCACGCCATTTGCTAAAGGCACGTCTTTCGCTTGCACCACCTTCTGGTGGATTTCGACGCCATCTCCCGACTCGGTCATTGCCCCTCACTTTCAGGCGGCAATTGCTAAGAGGTATCAATACCATGAGTCAATTCCGTATGCTAAGGGGATAGACGCCGAAAATAATTTCGTTCCACTCTTGTTCCATTAGAACAAACGCGATACACGCTCTCCAACAGCATTGACGCGGACGTGGTTCGCACTAGGCGATGGAGGCTCAAATGGCGGCATCTTTGAAGGTCATCGACAATCCCATGGCATTGAGCAACGACAAGACTTCCGGCGAACGCGCCAAGGCACTCGAAGCGGCGCTGGCGCAGATCGACCGCGCGTTCGGCAAGGGTTCGGCGATGAAGCTGGGCTCGAAGGAAACGATGCAGGTCGAGTCGATCTCGACCGGCAGTCTCGGGCTCGACATCGCGCTCGGCGTCGGCGGTCTGCCGCGCGGCCGGGTGATCGAGGTCTATGGCCCGGAAAGCTCGGGCAAGACCACGCTCGCGCTTCATGTCATCGCCGAAGCGCAAAAGAACGGCGGCACCGCGGCGTTCGTCGATGCCGAACATGCGCTCGACCCGGTCTATGCCCGCAAGCTCGGGGTCGACATCGACGAGTTGATCGTGTCGCAGCCCGACACCGGCGAACAGGCGCTCGAGATCGTCGATACGCTGGTCCGTTCGAATGCGATCGACGTGCTGGTGGTCGATTCGGTCGCTGCCCTGGTGCCGCGCGCCGAAATCGAGGGCGAAATGGGCGACAGCCATGTCGGCCTGCAGGCGCGCCTCATGTCGCAGAGCCTGCGCAAGCTGACCGGGTCGATCAGCCGCTCGCGCTGCATGGTGATCTTCATCAACCAGCTGCGCATGAAGATCGGCGTGATGTACGGCAATCCGGAAACCACGACCGGCGGCAATGCGCTGAAATTCTACGCATCGGTCCGCCTCGACATCCGCCGCACCGGCGCGATCAAGGATCGCGACGACGTGGTCGGTAATTCGACTCGCGTGAAGGTCGTCAAGAACAAGGTCGCACCGCCGTTCAAGCAAGTCGAATTCGACATCATGTATGGCGAAGGCATCTCGAAGATCGGCGAAATCCTCGACCTCGGGGTCAAGGCCGGCCTGGTCGAGAAATCGGGCGCCTGGTTCAGCTACGACAGCGTGCGCATCGGTCAGGGCCGCGAGAACGCCAAGACGTATCTGAAGGAAAACCCGGAAATGGCCGACCGCCTGGAAAAGGCGATCCGGACCCGGACCGAAGCCGTCGCCGAGGAAATGATGGCCGGTCCGTCGGAGGACGACGATATTTAATTCGTCGGTCGGTCAATCGTTGTCGAAAAAGGCTAGCCCTAGCGTTGCTGCAACGCAACCAAAGCCCTTGATCGACGTTAACCTTTTACCCCCCGCGGCGACCCCCTGTCCGCCGCAATTCCCGGAAAGGCCCGCCCGAGTCGGCGGGCCTTTCATATTGTGTAGCGCCCGGCGCTTCGGCCGGGGACACCGCCGTCGACTTTCCCGCCCATAGCGCCGATATAGCGGTTTCATCGTCGAGGGCGAGCGTGTTGGGCGCGCTCGCCGGCAGGGGAGGCGACATGGTATCGACCGACGAATGGACCGGCCGCACCGGCGATGTCTGGGCCGACGAATGGCGCCGCACCGACCGTAGCTTCGCCGGCCTGTCCGACCGCTTGAACGCCGCGATCCTGGCGGCGGCGCCACCCAGCGGCCAGGCGATCGATCTCGGCTGCGGTGCCGGCGGCACGTCGATCGCGCTGGCCGAGGCGCGTCCCGATCTCGCGGTTACCGGCTTCGATATTTCCGCCGGCCTGATCGCCGTCGCGCGGCGGCGCGGCGATGGCATCGCCAACCTTTGCTTCGATGTGGCCGACACCGCGGCACTCGATCCGGCAACGAGTGCCGACCTGCTGGTGTCGCGGCACGGCATAATGTTCTTTCCCGATCCCGTCGCGGCCTTCGCGACCATCCGGGCAGCATCGCGGCCGGGGGCGCGGCTGGTGTTTTCCTGCTTCCGCGATCGCGCCTCGAACCCATGGGCGCTGCTGGGCGACGCGCTGACTGGCGCCGCCGCGCCGCTGCCGTCCGGCTATGCACCCGGACCGTTCGGCTTCGCGGACCGGGCCTTCGTCAGCGATATGCTGGCCCAGGCCGGCTGGACGAACGCCGCCGCTGCTTCGGTCGACTTCGATTATATCGCGGGGCAGGGCATCGACCCTATCGCCGATGCCGCGGATTTCTTCACCCGGATCGGCCCCGTCGCGCGCGCGATCGCCGACCAGCCGGCCGATCGCCGGCCCGCGTTGGTCGAGCGCCTGACGGACCTGCTCGCATCCCACCGTACCGGCGACACCGTCGCGTTCCCCGCCGCCGCCTGGGTCTGGACGGCAACCAACGGAGACAAGGCATGACGCTGATCGTCCACCACCTCAACAATTCGCGCTCGCAACGCATCCTGTGGATGCTCGAGGAGCTCGGGTTGCCCTATGAGATCAAGCATTACCAGCGCGATGCGAAGACCATGCTCGCCCCGCCCGAGCTCAAGCGCGTCCATCCGCTCGGCAAGTCGCCGATGCTGGAGGATACCGACGCGGCGGGCGGGCGGATCGTCATCGAAACCGGGGCGATCTGCGAATATCTGGTCGAGAAGGCCGACGGCAAGCTCGGCCCGCCGGCGCACCGCGATGCCGTGCTGCGCTATCGTCAGTGGCTGCATTATGCGGAAGGGTCGATGATGCCGCCGCTGCTCGTGATGCTCGTCGTCAACCGCATCCCGTTGCTCGGCAAGAGCGCGGCGAAGCGCATCCAGCCGATGATCGACGTCCACCTCGATTATGTCGAAAGCGAGCTGGCCAAGCGCCCCTGGTTCGCCGGCGACGAGATGACCGCCGCCGACATCATGATGAGCTTCCCGCTGGAAGCCGCGATGAGCCGCGCGGGGCTCGACGCGTCGCGCCCGGCGACGATTGCTTGGATCGACAAGATCCACGCTCGCCCGGCCTATCAGGCGGCCTTGGCAAAGGGCGGGCCCTACGCCTACGCCTGAGCGTCAGCCGTTGCCGTCGATCCCGCGGCTCGGCGCGTGCGGTGGTTCGATCTCGGCCGGCTCGCGCGGGTCGAGCTGCCCCTCCCACCGGGCGACCACGCTCGCCGCGATCGCATTGCCGACGACATTGGTCGCCGACCGTCCCATGTCGAGGAAATGGTCGACCGCCAGCACCAGCAACAGTCCCGCCTCGGGCAGGTTGAACTGGCCGAGCGTCGCGGCGATCACCACCAGGCTGGCGCGCGGCACCCCGGCGATCCCCTTCGACGTGATCATCAGCGTCAGCAGCATCGCGACCTGCGTGCCGAGGTCGAGGTGGATGCCATAGGCCTGGGCGATGAACAGCGACGCGAACGTCATGTACATCATCGATCCGTCGAGATTGAATGAATAGCCCAGCGGCAGCACGAAGCTGGATATCTTGTTCGGCACCCCGAAGCGATCGAGCGCCTCCAGCGTCCGCGGGAAGGCGGCTTCCGACGACGCGGCCGAAAATGCCACCAGCACCGGCTCGCGGATGTAGCGGAACAGCGCGATCGATCGCTTGCCGACGAACAGATACGCCAGCAACCCGAGCATCAGCCACAGCAGCGCGAGCCCGATATAGACGCTGAGCATGAAATATCCGAGCTTGCCGATCACGCCCGGTCCGCGCTCGACCAGGGTCGCCGCGACCGCCGCGAACACCGCGAAGGGTGCGAACCGCATGACGTAGTCGGTGACTTGCAGCATGACCTTGGTCAGCGCCTCGGCCGCCCGCACCAACGGCGCCGCGCGTTCGCCGACCGCCGTGATGGCGACGCCGAAGAACACGGAGAAGACGACGATCTGCAGGATGTCGTTCTTCGCCATCGCGTCGATGATCGACGTCGGGAAGATATGCTCGATGATCTTGATCGGGTCGAACGCGCTCTTGTCGAGTCCGGTCGTCGCGGTCGCCGCGGGCAGCGGCAGGTTGAGCCCGACCCCCGGCTGCAGGATGTGGACCAGGACGAGGCCGAGCGTCAGCGACAACAGGCTGGCGCTGACGAACCACACCAGCGACTTGAGGCCCACCCGCCCCAGCGCCCCGGTGTCGCCCATGTGCGCGATGCCGACCACCAGCGTGCCGAACACCAGGGGCGCGATGATCATCTTGATGAAATGCAGGAAGACCGTCGTGACGAGCCCGAGCCACTTGGCGATCGTCGCCAGCGTGGCGGCCTGGTCGGGCGTCGGATTCTCCCCGCCGAGCGCCGCGTTGGTCGCCCAGCCCACCACCAGACCGAGCACCAGCCCGATCAGGATGTAGGTCGTCAGCCGCTTCGCCACAGTCATTCTCCCCGAGTTCGCGCGGCAGGGAAGGGGATTGTCGTCGCCGGGTCAAGCGCCGTAACGTCACGGTAATGGCAGACCCCCGCTTTTCGCCCGCCCGCCGTGCCCTTCTCGCCACGGCCGTCGCCGCACCCTTGATCGTGTCGGCCGCCGCGCGCGCCGCCGAACCCGATTTGTCGGCGCTGCAGGACATGACCGCGGGCGCGACGCCGATCGGCGCGGAGGAGCGCACGCGGCGGTTGACGCGTGCGCAGGCGCTGATGCGGGCGAACGGAATCGGCGCGGTGCTGATCGAGCCGGGGTCGAGCCTGGTCTATTTCACCGGCCTCCGCTGGGGTCGCAGCGAACGCGCGATGCTGGCGGTGCTGCCGGCCGAGGGCCAGCCGTGCATCGTCTCCCCCTATTTCGAGGAACCGCGCATGCGCGAGACGCTCGCCATCCCGGCGGAGGTTCGCGTGTGGCAGGAGGACGAGGATCCGTTGAAAATCGTCGCCGGCTTCCTGCGCGACCGCAAGCTCGCCGCGCGCCCGGTCGGGATCGAGGAAACCGTCCGCTTCTTCATCCCCGACATGCTCGCGAAGGCGCTGCCCGGTGCCAAGATCGTGTCGGCGAACCCGGTCGTGCGCGGATGCCGGATGATCAAGACGCCCGCCGAACTCGCGCTGATGCAACGCGCGACCGACGTCACCATCGCGGCCTATCGCTGGACGTATCCGCGCATCGAAAAGGGCATGACCGGCCACGACATCGGCGCGCTGATGGACGCCGCGACGACGAAGCTGGGCGGCGATCCCGAATTCAGCCTGATCCTGATCGGTGAAGCGGCCGCCTATCCGCACGGGACCAAGGCGGTGCACAAGGTGGCGGACGGCGAGATCGTGCTGATGGACTGCGGCTGCACCGTGCAGGGCTATCAGTCCGACGTCTCGCGCACGTTCGCGTTCGGCAGTGCGAGCAAGGACCAGCGCATGGTGTGGGATCAAGTCCATCGCGGCCAGCAGACTGCGTTCGCCGCAGCAACGCTCGGCGCGCCCGCTGGCAGCGTCGACGATGCGGTGCGGCGGCTGTACGACGGGTTCGGCTATGGCCCCGGCTACAAGCTGCCCGGGTGTTCGCACCGCACGGGACACGGCATCGGACTCGACGGGCACGAGCCGGTCAATTTGGTACGCGGCGAGACGACGACGCTAGCGCCCGGCATGTGCTTTTCCAACGAACCGGGGATCTACATTCCGGGCAAGTTCGGCGTGCGGCTGGAGGATTGCTTCCACATGACGGAGGCCGGCCCCAAATGGTTCAGCACCCCGCCGCCATCGATCGACCAGCCGTTCGGCTAGAACGAGAGGGGCGGCCTTCGGCATCTTTCTTTTTTATCCCGGAGAACAGAGGGTCTCTCAGCTTGGCAGCTTGCTGCGGAGAGTCTGATCCCTCCGATCTGAAATATCTGTGCTCCGGCGAAGGCCGGAGCCATGGCAATCGCAGTCTGATCGCTGCCAACGCTCCGGCCTTCGCCGGAGCACAGACCTTGCTTCAGAGCAAAGGGGTCAGACACCAGCGGAGGTTGGCAAAGGGGGCGATGCAAGCCAGCCGGCCGCGTGAGGCGATGCCGCGCTCAGCCATTTCCCTTCTGGCGAAGGGAATGCGGATAGCAATCAGGCCAGAACCGGATCGAGCCCAGCCTTGTCGCCGCGCCAGCCGCGTTTGGCCGCGGCGCGATCGCGCATCGCCGCGGCTCGCCGGCCCAGCTTCGCTTCGGCCGCCGCGCGCAGCGACAGCGTCGTCGGGTCGAACGGTCGCCGCGCCAGTACCAGGTCGGTCTGCACCAACGCCGCGCCTGCCTTGCCCTGCATCAACAGCGCCGCGGCATAGCTGCGCCGCACCGGGTACCACCACACCGGCGGGTCGCTATATTCCTTGAGCATGGGCGCTTCCTCCAGCGTTGCCGCCTGTTCGAACGCCGCCGCCGCCGCGGCATAATCGCGGTCGATCATCGCCGCGCGGCCCGCCAGCACCGCCTGAGCGATCAGCACCAACTGGCGCGCCTGCTTGCTCGAATCGTTCTTGGCCGTCGCGGCCGGCACGACGATCGCCGCCGCTTCCGCCCGGACGCCGGCGGCATGGCCGGCACGCGCCTGCGCCTCGCCACGGGCGTAATGCCAATAGGCGCGGGCATAGGGCCGCTTCTCGCCCGGATCGGGCAGCGCCATCACGTCGCCGAGCAGCCCGAACCGTCCCTGCGCGGCATAGCCCGTGCCCATCACCATCTCCAGGTACGGGCCCCCGACCGGCAACTTGCCGGCTTCGACCAGCATCGGCCCGCTCAGCGCCAGCGCGTCCCCGGCGTCGCCCGACAGCAAGGCACCGCCGATCCCGAACTGGACGTTGTGGCCGTGATAGGGCTGCGACCATTCGGACCCCGCCTTGGTCATGCCCGCGATCCGCGCGTCGGCCAGCCCGAGCGCTGCGGCGCGGACGTTGACCGCGGCGGCGTCCTGATAGCGCCCGACCCAATAAAAAGTATGCGACGGCATATGGATCAAATGGCTCGATCCCGCCGCCAGCGCGGGCAAGGCATTGGCGTAGCGTTCGGCACGCTTGGGAAAGCCGCGCATTTCGGTCGCGTGAATGTAGAAGTGGATTGCGGGCGTGTAGGTCGGGTTCCGGCGCAGGACGCGTTCGAGCAATTCGACCGAGCGATCGAGCTTCGACGTCACGTAATTGAGTGCCGCCGGGATCATCCAGGCATCGGCGGCGATCGTCGCGATCTCGTCGTCGGCGGGATATTTGTCGGCCAGGGCGTCCATCGCACGGGCGAACGCGATGTCGCCCGCGCCCATTCCGCCGCCGTTGACGTAGCGCAGCTTCAGCGCGGCGATCAGCTCGCGCTCGCGCCGCGGCGTCTTTGCGGTGATCAGTCGTTCGGCGGTCGCGACCTTGGCGGCGGCGGCCTTCTGGTCGTCGGGTCCGATCGGATAGTTGATCGTCGGCCCCAGGCTCCACGCCTCGCCCCACTGGCACATCGCGCACGCCAGGTCGGCACGCGCCGCTTCGGCGAAGGCGGCGGTCGCGGCCTTGTGCGCGAAGGCATGGCCAAGCTGCATGCCGTTGTCGAAGAATGCCTGCGCGCGCGGGCTGGCGGTCGTGATGGCGAAGCCGCCGTTGCCGTAACCGGTCAGCAACTCGGTCTTCGCCGGGGGCGGCGCCTCGTCGCCGCAGATCGGCAGGCCGGCCAGGAGATCGTCGGCCGACAGCGCCGATCGCGCATCCCCGGCGGCTGCCGGTACCAACGCGACCAACGGCAACAGCATGATCCATGCGCGCATGACGATATCCCCCAAATCCCGCGGCGAGACTAACCTACTCTCTCGTGCTTGAGTAGCCGGGGTCGCTCGCCTAAGTCGCCGTGCATGACATCGACCAACGACATCCGCCGCGGCTTCCTCGATTACTTCGGCAAGGAGGGGCACAGCATCGTGCCTTCGGCGCCGTTGGTGCCGCAGAACGACCCGACCCTGATGTTCGTCAATGCCGGGATGGTGCCGTTCAAGAATGTCTTCACCGGACTGGAAACGCGCCCCTATTCGACCGCGACGTCGAGCCAAAAGTGCGTACGTGCGGGCGGCAAGCACAACGATCTGGACAATGTCGGCTACACCGCGCGGCATCATACCTTCTTCGAAATGCTCGGCAATTTCTCGTTCGGCGATTATTTCAAGGACCGCGCGATCACGCTCGCGTGGAATTTGCTGACGAAGGAATGGGGCCTCGCCAAGGATCGGCTGACCGTCACTGTCTATCACACC
>Ga0164294_10001822_pt1 | contig 19441 bp, 19 predicted proteins | sample GEODES005metaG_FD_111479 | JGI IMG/M metagenome (GOLD analysis project Ga0164294, IMG submission 111479) | Oligotrophic lake water microbial communities from Sparkling Lake, Wisconsin, USA - GEODES005 metaG | ecosystem: Environmental > Aquatic > Freshwater > Lake | place: USA: Sparkling Lake...
GATACCTTGCGCACGCAATTGCGTACTCATAGGCGGATACACATTCGCATCGCAACCCGTTACTTTATGTCCGGCCTCTTTCGCCAAAACTGCAAGGCCACCCATGAAGGTGCCGCAAATGCCTAGAATGTGAATATGCATGAATGAACAGGTCAAGGTAATCTACGGATTTTACCCGACCCTGCCAGATAGGAAATGCCATTCAGAAGCTTCTCGGTTAGTCTTCTGCGTTAGCACGCCAAATGGTTACTACTCCACCCCTCCCCTAGAGTCTTCAATGAAAATTAACTATCCCAGCGATGCACAAGCGTTGCGCGCCGAAATAGCGGCGGCGGCGGCACGCATGATTGCAGAGGATGGCGCAGACTATGGAACGGCCAAACGAAAAGCGGCCAAGATGATCTTGGGTATTCAAAAAATTCCTGGCGATGTGCTACCTGACAATGCCGAAATTGAGGCAGAGGTTCGTGAATACCAAGCATTATTCTTTGGCGAAGAACATGCAGAACACCTGCGTCACCTGCGGTTAATCGCGCTGGAGGTGATGGAAAAATTACGTGACTTTTCACCGTACCTGACCGGAGCAGTGCTAAATGGCACGGCCAGCGAGCACTCCGATATTCATATTCAATTGTTCGCCGAGAGTAGTAAAGATGTTGCTGTTTTTTTATTAAACCAAGGGGTTAACTACGAGGTGTCGGAGGCCAATCATTTTCTTCACGCCGGCCGCTCGCTAGAAATCTTATCGCTACTCTGGAAGGGAGAAGCGGTACATCTCACCCTTTACGAACAAGATGATCAACGACAGATCGCTAAATCAGCCGGCAACCGGAAGATGGAAAAAGCTGATTTGAATGCCGTTCGCGCACTAACTAAAGAGAATTCCACAGAATGAATAAAAAAATCCTTGTTTTTGTTTCTATCGCCATCCTATCTGCTGTCTTTGGTGCTTATGTTTCAGTTAAAAATCAGTTTACTGTTAAATCTGACAGCCCGGCGGTAGAGTCGCTAATGAAAGCCAACCTGCCCGACACGCAGGGACAAACTCACTCATTGTCGGAATGGCGCGGCAAGATCTTACTGGTGAATTTCTGGGCTACTTGGTGCCCACCTTGCGTGGAGGAGATGCCGGAACTGGTCGATCTGCAAAACTCATCTGATATTAAAAACCTGCAAATTGTAGGCATCGGTGTTGATTCACCATCTAATATTCAGCAATTCACAAAAAAATTCCAGATTAGCTACCCCATCCTTGTGGCCGGCATGGAGGGCACGGAAATCGCCCGCGCACTTGGCAATCAAGCGGGTGGCTTGCCCTTTACGGTCCTAATCGATGCCGAAGGTCGCGTTCGCCAAACATATCTTGGCCGCCTAAATATGAATCAGGTAAAAGCTGATTTAGCCAATCTATAGACACGCCTCACCGCCCAGCAACTTGCCTATGGTCGGTGAGCGCGCGATAAGCCTATTGGTAATAAGCTATAAATTGAATAATCATTTGGGCTTGCCTCCAAAGGCTTTTGGCGCGAAAATGCATTCTTCTTCGCCAAATTCCCATCTAAAATGGCAAAAAACCTCATTCTTTTGAATGGCCCCAACCTTAATTTGCTAGGCACTAGAGAGCCCGAAGTGTATGGTGCGACCACGCTAGCTGAGATTGAGCAGCAATCGCGACTTGTGGCAGAGGCGGCTGGCGCGCGTCTAATTTGTTTTCAGAGCAACCATGAAGGTGCTTTGATTGACCGAATTCATGCGGCAAAAGCAGAAGGGATAGACGCCATCGTGATTAATCCGGCAGGCCTCACTCACACTAGTGTGGCGCTACGGGATGCGCTGGCTGGAGTCAACCTACCCGTAATCGAGGTCCACATTTCAAACGTACATAAGCGCGAAGCCTTTCGGCATCAATCCTATGTATCGGGCGTTGCAGAAGGTGTAATTTGTGGCTTCGGCGTTGATGGATATCGCATCGCCATCGAATTTGCCATTAAAAAGCTATAATTAGGGCCCATTTAGCATTTATCCTGCGGTAATTCTCTGGATCGCCTCAATGGCAAAGGGGAGTTCGCCGCTTCATCATTAACTCGCTAACGGACATCGAATGGATTTACGAAAGCTCAAAACCTTAATCGATCTGGTCGCAGAATCTGGCATCTCCGAACTGGAGGTGACTGAAGGCGAAAGCAAGGTCAAGATCGTCAAGGGAGCACCCGCAGGTCAGAACCAGATGGTAATGATGCAGGCACCTTATGCCACAGCCGCGCCCGCTGCGGCGGCCACCGTAACACACGCCGCCGCTGAGCCAGCCGCTGCGGCAGCAGCCGAACCCTCAGGGCATGTGGTCAAATCTCCGATGGTCGGAACTTTTTATCGATCATTCGCACCTGGAGCTGCCGCTTTTGTTGAAATAGGATCTAGCGTGAAGCAAGGCGAAACCGTCTGCATCATTGAAGCGATGAAGCTGCTCAACGAGATCGAAACGGATGCCGCTGGCGTGATCAAGCAAATACTGGTTGAGAACGGTCAGCCGGTCGAATTTGGTCAACCATTGTTCATCATTGGTTAATTTCGCATCCCGCGCTCAAAAGCGCGGCCGAAATCCCTGCATAGCAGACGATAACGCCAAGCTGGCGTCGACAAAGGGCTAGTCGTTTATGTTTGAAAAAATTCTCATTGCAAATCGTGGCGAAATCGCATTGCGCATCCAGCGTGCGTGCCGTGAAATGGGCATCAAGACGGTAGTGGTGCACTCAGAAGCTGACCGTGAAGCGAAGTACGTAAAACTATCGGATGAGTCGGTCTGCATTGGCCCGGCTGCCTCGGCACAAAGTTACTTATCGATGCCCGCTATCATCAGCGCCGCCGAGGTTACTGACGCAGAAGCGATCCATCCTGGCTATGGATTTTTATCTGAAAACGCCGACTTCGCAGAGCGCGTTGAACAATCGGGTTTTGTTTTTATCGGCCCTCGTCCGGAATCTATCCGCCTAATGGGCGATAAAGTCTCAGCCAAGCAGGCGATGATCAAAACTGGCGTTCCTTGTGTGCCCGGATCAGAAGGTGCCCTGCCCGACGACCCCAAGTTCATCATCCAGACGGCGCGACAAATTGGTTACCCGGTCATTATTAAGGCCGCTGGTGGTGGTGGTGGTCGCGGTATGCGCGTGGTGCATACCGAAGCGGCGCTACTAAACGCGGTCTCCATGACCAAAGCTGAAGCCGGTGCAGCGTTTAGTAATCCCGAGGTCTACATGGAAAAATATCTGGAGAATCCACGTCATGTGGAAATCCAGGTACTTGCGGATGAATTCAAAAATGCGATCTGGCTGGGTGAGCGCGATTGCTCTATGCAACGCCGACACCAAAAAGTTATCGAAGAAGCGCCGGCGCCGGGCATTCCACGCAAGCTGATAGAGAAAATTGGTGATCGCTGCGCTGAAGCCTGTCGCAAGATTGGCTATCGCGGTGCAGGCACCTTTGAATTTCTTTATGAAGCCGGTGAGTTTTATTTCATCGAAATGAACACCCGTATTCAAGTCGAACATCCGGTGACAGAAATGATTACCGGTATCGACTTGGTGCAAGAGCAGATACGCATCGCTTCCGGCGAAAAACTCCGATTCCGGCAAAAAGATATTGTGCTGACGGGACACGCGATTGAATGTCGGATCAATGCAGAAGATCCGTTTAAATTTACGCCCTCACCCGGACGCATCCAATCATGGCACGCCCCTGGCGGACCGGGAATTCGCGTTGATTCACATGCTTATGCGGGTTACTACGTGCCACCGAACTATGATTCCATGGTGGGTAAAGTCATCGCTTACGGTGCAACGCGTGACCAAGCTATACGACGTATGCAGATCGCCTTATCTGAAATGGTAGTGGAAGGTATTCAGACCAATATTCCTTTGCACCGCGAGTTGATGGAAGATGCGCGCTTTGCTGAGGGTGGGACCAACATCCACTACCTAGAGCAGAAACTTGCGAACAAAAAATAAGCGGCTGCGATGAGCTGGACTGAAATCGTCCTTGAAGTGCCGCGTCAGCAGGCAGAGCACGTATCGGATGCATTGATCGAAGTCGGTGCTTTATCGGTATCGGTAGAAGATGCGAACGAAGGCACGGAAGCCGAGCAGCCCTTGTTCGGCGAACCTGGCATGGAACCTACCGAACACGCATGGGAAAGTAGTCGCGTGGTGGCACTCATCAATGCCAACGATGACCCCGCAGAACTGGTCCACCAAGCCTGTGCGATGTGCGATATCAATACGCTCTTACCCTTTACATTGCGCTCAGTGGCTGACCAAGATTGGGTCAGGCTAACGCAATCGCAATTTGAACCTATACGCATAGGAAAAAATATTTGGGTGGTGCCTAGCTGGCATGATGCCCCGAATCCCGATGCATTGATTTTAGAACTCGATCCCGGACTCGCCTTCGGAACGGGTAGTCACCCCACCACAAAGCTGTGTATGGAATGGTTGGAAGTGAACCTACGCTCACCTCAGTCAGTACTCGATTACGGCTGCGGGTCGGGTATTTTGGCGATGCTAGCCAACAAGGTCGGAGCGCATCCTGTCGACGGCGTTGATATCGACCCGCAAGCGATTGTGTCTGCGCGTGAAAATGCCGAGCGTAATCAATGCGAGGTTACTTTTTTTCTGCCTGAAGACTTTGCGGCTGCTCGTCAAAGCCAACGCTATGACGTAGTGGTGGCGAATATTTTGTCAGGCCCACTGAAAGTCATGGCGCCTATGCTCTGTGGCCGAGTCGCCAAGGGCGGCTGGCTGGTGCTCTCCGGTGTGCTGGCTCGGCAAGCCGACGAAGTCATCGCTTGCTACAAAAACTATATTCAGCTGTCGGTCAGTGCCGAGTTTGAAGGCTGGGTCGCGCTTGCAGGTTCCCTTGAAAACCTTGCAATAGATTAAGATAGCGCGTCATGCTTGCTACCCGTTGCCCCCATTGCCAAACACGCTTTCGCGTCACGCCCCCTCAGCTCGAGCTGCGAGAGGGCATGGTTCGCTGCGGCGCCTGCCGTGAATCATTTAATGGTCGCGAGCACTTGTTGCACGGCGCCGAGGATATGCCGCCAGAGGAGCTGCTCAGTACGGAAGATCTCGAAGGGCGCATGACCTTGGTTGATTTTGGCTCATTACGGGCAAATCAGAATCAACCTACTCCACCATCGTCTATGCAAGACGAGCTGGACGCTTTGTCAAAGGCGATTTCAGATTTGCAGAGTAAACCCTGGAGCGCGCCAGAAGAAACGGAGTTCAGTACTGAATCTGCTCCGATGATGGCAACGCCCACACCTTCTTTTGTGGAAGAAGCCAGAAAGCGTGAGCAGAGCGCGAACACATGGAAATGGGTGCTCTGGTTAGGTATCCCCTTTCTTTTAGTCGCTCTTCTCGTTCAGCTAAGCTATTTTTACCGCGCCGAGATTGCCGCGCGCTCACCTGAAGCGGGACGTTATCTGCGCGCCCTGTGTTCACGCGTTGGCTGCCAAGTTCGGCTGCCTGAGCACATTGATTTGATATCGCTGGAATCGAGTCAGCTGCAACCGGTGACTGATCACCCAAGACAATTCACCTTAACCGCACTCATTCGGAATCAGGCTGATACGGTTCAGGCCTGGCCCTCACTCGAACTTCAGTTAAAAACTGATGTTGGTCAGATATTAGTTCGCAAAGTATTTACCCCACTCAACTATCTCAACACCAGTGAAGTCAAAAAAGGATTTGCCGCCCATGCTGAACAAGAAATTCAAATCAGCTTCGAACTCAGCAGCGAATTTCCCGGTGGTTTTAGCGTCATTCTGTTCTACCCATAACTTCAACACGATCTGATCTTTATACCGAGACAGCTTCAAAACCAATAATCAAACTATTATGACTTCACTGATCTGCGGCTCGATGGCCTTCGACACCATTATGTCTTTTCACGGACGTTTTTCGGAAGCGCTTCTAGCCGATCAACTTCACAAAATCAATGTCGCTTTCTTGGTTCCCGGCATACGCAGAGAATTTGGCGGCTGCGCCGGCAACATCGCGTACAACTTAAAGTTATTGAACGGCGATCCTCTCATCATGGCCACCCTTGGCAAAGATGGTGGCACTTATGTTGAACGTTTGGACAAATTAGGTATTAGCCGCCGCTGCATTCGTCATATCGATGATGCGTATACGGCACAGGCATTCATTACCACGGATGCAGATAGCAATCAAATTACCGCTTTCCATCCGGGCGCCATGGGTAGCTCGCACCTAAATAAAATTCAAGATGCTGGCAAAGTAAAAATTGCGATCGTTGCGCCCGATGGTCGCGATGGCATGATCGAACATGCGGAAGATTGCGCACGCCTTGGTGTACCGTTTATCTTTGATCCGGGCCAGGGTTTACCTATGTTTAGCGGTGTTGAACTGACCCATTTCATCGAACTTGCGACGTATGTTGCAGTGAATGACTATGAAGCAGAGTTATTGACTGAACGTACCGGACTATCGCTAGAACAGATCGCTGAACGTGTTTCAGCGCTCATCGTTACACGTGGCGAACAAGGTGCAGAGATTTACACTAGCAATGAGCGGTTTGATATTCCTGTCGTTGGCGTTGATCAGGTTGTCGATCCCACCGGTTGTGGTGATGCTTTCCGAGCCGGCATGCTATACGGATTGACCCACGATATGGATTGGATGACTATCGGTCGCCTGTCTTCACTGATGGGCTCGATCAAGATTGCTAGCCAAGGCGGACAAAACCACGCTCCTACGCTGGCAGAGATTCAAGAACGCTTCCGCAAAGAATTCGGCTATAGCTTTTGATGTACGAAGTGACAGAGATTGTTTAATCGATCGCGATCAAACAATCTCTGAGTCGTTAGCTGAGTAAGGCTTCGATCTGATCAAGGGTCATCTCGGTGCGCACCTCGAGTATTTTCTGACGGCTGCTGTGACCACGACTCACGGTGACATCTCTTTTGGCGAGCTTCAGTCGCTCGGCGATGAAGTGTGTCAGTGCCTCATTCGCTTTGCCATCGACTGGTGGCGCATGCAGCCTAATTTTGAGTGCACCTTCAATCAATCCCGAAATTTCCGTTCGTGAAGCGTTGGGTTGTACATGAACAGCGATACGCAAACTCTCTCCATGACGGCTACACCATGGACGCTCCATCAGATCAAGCCAAGTAGCAAACTGTCAGTGACAAACAAGACGACTCTTAACAGTAAAAACGCGAGGATAGGCGAGAGATCAACCCCCGCTATCGGCGGAATGAAGCGACGCAAAGGGCGCATCAACGGTTGATTCAAGGCGCGAACGATGGGAGCGATGGGCGCATCAGGATTAACCCAACTGAAAATAACCTCCAAGAATAAGAGGCCAATAAAACCGTAAATCACCCAATGTAGTAACGAACTCAATGACAGCAAGAACCAAGGCTCAACTGTAAATGACGACCGTACACCGAGCTCAATGGCAACTGATAACAGAGCAACCAGTAATGCGCCTACCAAGCTAGCCCAATCAAAACCGCCCAGCCCTGGTAAAACACGACGCAGTGGCAACACCAGCCAATCCGTCGTCTTGAACATAAATTGCCCTAGCGAAAACGGTGGGCGCACACGCACGGCTTGCATCCAAAAACGTAGCAGTAAGACCCCAGCTAGTAAGGTCGACACCGTATCAATGATCAGACTAACGATGTTGGCAACCAAAGTTCACCCTAACAATCTGGTTTTAATCTGAAAAAGTTCGCAGCTCGACACACCATCAGAGCAAACTATAAAAATCCCGCGGCAGATCCTAAGTCTGCTGCGGGATTTTGTCGACTGACACTCGCTTTACTCCGCAAGTCAGGGACGCACGCCGGTAGGAAAAGGCCAAGCGGCAGCTGGACTGAGTATGGTCTTCAAGGCCGATGCTGAGGCCGGTGCCGGTGTTGGAGCGGGCGCTGGTTTGTGCGCAACTGGCTTCTTAGGAGCCACCTTTTTAGGCGCGGCTTTTTTAGGCGCCGCCTTCTTCGCCACAACCTTCTTCGCTACCGCCTTTTTAGCTACTGCCTTCTTTGCAGCAGGTTTTTTCTTTGCGACTACTTTCTTCGCAACGGCTTTCTTAGCAGCTTTTTTGACGGCCTTTTTAGCAGCAGGCTTTTTCTTCGCAACGGTTTTCTTAACTACTTTTTTAGCCGCCTTTTTAGCAGCAGGCTTTTTCTTAGCGACTGCTTTTTTGACGACTTTTTTTACGGCTTTTTTAGCGGCAGGCTTTTTCTTAGCTGCTGCTTTCTTAACGACTTTTTTGACCGCTTTCTTCGCTACGACCTTCTTCTTGGCCAGCGCCTTCTTTGCTACCGGCTTCTTTTTGGCAGCCGGCTTCTTTTTGGCTGCGGTTTTCTTCTTGGCTGTTGCCATTTCTTTCTCCTTCACGTGATCAAATGTCACAAGGTACAAAAGGGAAACCCGTTTGGACCTGAAGGACCAAGCGGATTATTCAATGGCGCAAACCAACATGGGGTATGCGCTAATGAATGGGGTACACACTGAACCGCGGTTCGCAAGAAGCCCGATTCAGAATAGGTCGCAACGAATTAATTTAACTCTTCTACAGCTTTGTAACCTGATCTCACACGAGAAAGAGGCCAAAGCCCACCAGTCAAATCACCACCGCACGTCGCCAACCAAAAAAAACGCCGACCAACAGGCCGGCGCTCAAATACATTTACAAAAAGACGATCCCGTTTTGTGAAGGACACAGATCCCAACCCGTATGACTCAGGCAGAATGGACTACTCATAAACAATCGATAGGGCCCAATACTTTCCATCAAATCAGGTGCTCACCTTTCTGCTTTTAGCTATTCTGCTTTTGTAGAGACTCCATCATTCCCAGTTTAAGGCTCCGCCAGTCTGGTACTCAATGACTCTAGTCTCAAAGAAATTACGTTCTTTCTTCAGATCGATCATCTCGCTCATCCACGGGAAAGGATTCTCTTCCTGAGGAAACAGCGCCTCTAAACCAATCTGCTGCGCACGACGATTTGCGATAAAACGCAAGTAGCCTTTAAACATTGGCGCATTCAATCCAAGCACGCCACGCGGCATTGTATCCTCTGCGTAGCGATATTCCAACTCTACTGCTTCTAAAAATAGCGCCTTTATCTCTTCTTTGAATGCAGCAGTCCACAGATGCGGGTTTTCCAGCTTGATCGTGTTGATCAAATCGATCCCGAAATTGCAGTGCATGGACTCATCACGCAGTATGTACTGGTACTGCTCTGCCGCACCCATCATCTTGTTTTGACGACCTAGCGCCAAGATCTGAGTGAAGCCGACGTAAAAGAACAGGCCTTCCATCAGGCAGGCAAAGACGATCAAAGACTTCAATAATTTCTGATCGTTCTCCGTGGTGCCCGTGGTGAAGGCCGGATCTGTCAGGGTATCGATGAAGGGGATCAGGAACTGATCCTTGTCGCGGATAGATTTGACCTCATTGTAGGCATTGAATATCTCGCTTTCTTCCAGACCCAGAGACTCAACGATGTATTGATAGGCGTGGGTATGAATCGCTTCTTCAAAAGCCTGCCGCAGTAAATACTGGCGGCACTCAGGGGCAGTAATATGACGATAGGTGCCAAGCACAATATTGTTGGCAGCCAGCGAATCGGCAGTCACGAAAAAGCCCAGATTGCGCTTAACCAAACGGCGCTCGTCTTCGGTCAGACCATTCGGGTTTTTCCATAATTCGATGTCGCGCTGCATATTGATCTCTTGCGGCATCCAATGATTGGCGCAACCCGCAAGATATTTGTCCCATGCCCACTTGTACTTGAAGGGCACTAGCTGATTAACATCAGTCTGGCCATTAATAATACGTTTATCAGCTGCCTGCACGCGCTGAGCAGTATCGACTGGCGGCTCAGAACGAGCAAGAATACCCGGGTTGAGCGGCGCATCCGCATGCGTCGAAAACTGCGGCACGCTAGGTACCGCCTGAAGGTGTGGACGAGGTTGTGCTGATGCACGTGAAGCGGTTTCTTCATCCCAAGAGAGCATGTGGTTATCCTTAGTTTCTTAAATCTTTTTCGTTACGCAGTCGTTAGCTGCTGCAGGGTTGGTTAGAGAGACAAAAACTATCTAACCAATCCGAATTTTTTACTGACAAGCCTCGCACTCGTCAAAACCAGGATCACCGGGTCTCATCGTGCAGGCTGGACCATCAGCTTCAGCTTGCGCTGCGCCTGCTGCCGTAGCCATATCCGCCGATACCGCATTTAAAGCCCCGGTCTTGCTGGTGGATTTTTCGGCATGCGTGGCGCCCATAGTGCGCAAGTAATAGGTTGTCTTCAGACCGCGCAACCAAGCCAGCTTATAGGTCTCATCCAGCCTCTTGCCTGACGCACCAGCCATATAGATATTCAGCGACTGCGCCTGATCAATCCACTTCTGACGACGCGAAGCTGCTTCAACCAACCAGCTAGGATCGACCTCAAACGCGGTGGCGTACAGATCACGAAGGTCTTGTGGAATACGATCGATGCGCGCCAAACTGCCGTCAAAATATTTGAGGTCGGCAATCATCACTTCATCCCACAAACCACGCGTCTTAAGATCACGAACCAGATATTCATTGATCTCAGTAAACTCGCCTGAGAGATTCGATTTTACGTATAGGTTTTGATACGTAGGCTCAATACAAGCAGACACACCAATGATGTTCGAAATGGTGGCGGTTGGCGCAATCGCCACGCAATTTGAATTGCGCATACCGTACTGCTTAATACGCGCGCGCAAGCTTGCCCAATCCATTGTTTCTGATGTGTCGACTTCAAGATAGCCGCCACGCTCTTCAGCGAGCAGCTTCAAGGAATCCTGCGGCAAAATTCCTCTATCCCACAATGAGCCGCGATACGAACTATAGGTTCCGCGCTCTTCCGCCAATTCAGTCGACGCCATATAAGCGTAATAGCAAACGGCTTCCATGGAGCGATCAGCAAATTCAACCGCTTCAGTTGATGCATACGGTATGCGCATGACATGTAAGCAATCTTGGAAACCCATGATGCCCATACCGACCGGACGATGACGCAAATTAGAATCACGCGCCTTTTTAACGGCGTAGTAATTAATATCGATCACGTTATCGAGCATGCGCATAGCGGTACGTATGGTCGCGTGCAACTTCTCGTGATCGAGCTTGCCATCCTTCATATGCGCTGGCAAATTCACTGAACCCAGATTACACACTGCGATTTCAGAGTCATTGGTGTTGAGTGTGATCTCGGTACATAAGTTGGAACTGTGTACAACGCCGACGTGCTGCTGAGGTGAGCGAATATTGCATGGATCTTTAAACGTGATCCATGGATGGCCAGTCTCAAACAACATAGAAAGCATCTTGCGCCACAGATCCAACGCCTGCACCTTCTTGAATAATTTGAGCTCGCCACTCGCCGCTTTAGCCTCGTATGAAAGATAAGCTGTTTCGAATTGCTTACCAAACTTGTCGTGCAGATCTTCGACGTCAGAAGGCGAAAATAAGGTCCACTCACCCTTCTCCATCACGCGCTTCATAAACAAATCAGGAATCCAGTTCGCTGTGTTCATGTCGTGCGTACGACGACGATCATCGCCCGTGTTTTTGCGCAGCTCGAGGAACTCTTCCACATCCAGGTGCCAAGTTTCTAGGTACGCGCATACCGCACCTTTACGTTTACCACCCTGATTGACTGCCACCGCGGTGTCGTTAACCACCTTCAAAAATGGAACCACGCCCTGCGATTTACCGTTCGTACCTTTAATGTGAGCACCGAGTGCGCGCACTGGTGTCCAGTCATTGCCCAAACCACCCGCATACTTCGCTAGCAGCGCATTTTCTTTAATAGCTTCATAGATGCCATCCAGATCATCAGAAACGGTAGTTAGATAGCATGACGATAGCTGGGAGCGCTGCGTGCCAGAATTAAATAGGGTCGGCGTCGAGCTCATGAAATCAAAGGTCGAGAGCAAGTTATAGAACTCGATCGCGCGTGCTTCGCGGTCGATCTCGTTGAGGGCCAGACCCATAGCAACCCGCATGTAAAACGCCTGAGGCATTTCTATGCGTGTTCCTTCAATATGCAAGAAATAACGGTCATACAAAGTCTGCAGACCGAGATAGCCGAACTGAAGATCACGCTCAGCGACTAATGACTTCGCGAGCTTTTTTAAATCAAACTGTGCGAGCTTAGAATCCAACAAGTCGGCCTCTATGCCCTTCTTGATGAATTTAGGGAAGTAATCGATGTAATGCTGCTTAGCATCTGCTTGCGCCACTTCCGCACCAAACACTTCTTTGCGAATAGTGTGCATGAGCAAACGCGCTGTGACCTGACTATACGCAGGATCTTTTTCCATGAGCGCGCGCGCAGCAAGAATAGCCGACTTGTAAAGCTCTTCAACCGGCACACCATCATAGAGATTACGTACCGTCTCACTCACGATGGCATCTGCATCAACGTGTTTTTCTAAACCGATGCAGGCTGATGTAATCATCGCCAGCAGACGGTCCATGTCCAACGGCTGACGCTGACCGTCGACCAAAATATGCAGTGCCTGCTCATGCGCAACGCTTGGTTTTGCGGCTTGTTGCTGAGCGCGCTCTTCTTGTCGCTTAGCGCGATACAAAACATAGGCACGAGCAACGTCGTGCTCACCAGAACGCATCAGCGCAAGTTCAACCTGATCTTGCACATCTTCGATATGAAACGTGCCACCGGAGGGCTGACGACGCATCAACACCGACACCACACCCACGGTTAATTGCTCGACTAATTCACGCACTCGCGCAGAAGCCGCACCCTGACCACCGTTTACAGCCAAAAAGGCCTTGGTCATGGCGATAGAAATTTTGGAGGGCTCGAAACCCACCACCGCCCCATTGCGTCGAATGATTTTGTAATCGGCGATAGGCGCGACCGAACTTGCCGTAGAAGGCGCAAGAGCTGAGGCCTTAGGTACCGCCGCGAACTCGCCACCGGATTTGACTGTGATTTCTTGACTGGTTTGCACTTCGTCTCCCAATAGTGATGCGTTTGGCATTGCTGCCTTGTTTCTACCGAATGCCGGGAAAATGCCCAACATCTCTTATTTTGTTTTGCCCATTGGACGCGATAAACCGAACTATCTGAAGGCAAACCTAGCTTGCTCTTTTTCGTCAGGACCCGCCCTGTGCCGCGTTAGTCAGGGCATAACAAACCCTTACAAACGCCAGCCAAAACCCCGCTCGACCAACACATAAATTAATTGGGTTGCTCTGGTTTACTACTATATATAGTGGAATTCGCGGAGATGGACACTAATTCTAGTGCCCGGCCGAGCAACTTGCAACCGCTTTTTTCATTCTGGAAAGCGTAAAACGCACTGACTTGACGCGCGGCCAAATTGGCCCAGTGTTTCCGCTAAAAACTCCCGCTGAAAGCGTTGCCAATCAAAGAATGGTCCGGGGTCGGTCTTGCGATCTGGGGCGATATGTTGATGACCAACCACATCGGCAATCGGATATTTGGCAGTCAGCGAACTTGTTAATATAGCAAGACTTTGATATTGAGAATCACAGAAGTTTTCAAAATCAGAACCCTCAAGCTCGATACCCACGGAAAAATCATTGCAGCGCTGTCGCCCCCTGAATTCAGATACACCCGCATGCCAAGCTCGGTCATTAGCCGAAACAAACTGCAAAACACGACCATCCCGCCGCACCAAAAAGTGGGCCGACACTTTCACTCCGCGTAACTGATCAAAATACGGATGAGCGTCGCAATCGAGGGTATTGCTAAACAAGGCTTCTATCCAACTCCCACCGAATTCTCCTGGGGGCAAGCTGATGTTGTGAATCACCAGCAAGCTGATAGGAGTGTCTGCTGGCCTGGCATCAAAATTAGGGCACAGTGTTCTGGGCAATGATGAACACCAGCCGTCATCATTAATCGACAAAGATGAATCAATCGAGGTCATGAATATTCAAACGTTGCATCCGATAACGAAGTTGCCGCAAGCTTATCCCAAGAATACTCGCTGTGCGAGTCTGCCGAAAACGATTCTTACGCAAGGCCTGTACGATCAGCTCTCGCTCAAAGGCCTTAACTTTTTCAGGCAAGGTTTCGGCTTTATTCGTCTTGGCGGAGGCCGCGGTTGCGGTAACTGAATCTACTGATGCACTGGATATACCCAGCCAAGTCCCGGGGCCGAAAATCAAATCATCAACATCTATAACACCGTCTGAAGCAAAAGCACTCGCACGCTCAAGGATATTTTGCAGTTCGCGCACATTACCGGGGTAATCATGCGCCATCAAAATGGTAAGCGCAGCCGCCGAGATAGTCGAACACTTCGTTAATGATTCCTGCTTCAGTAGCAAGGCTTCGCATAACAAGGGAATATCTTCGCGCCTATCCCTAAGCGGCGGCAAATGCAGCTCGATCACATTGAGCCGGTAATACAAATCTTGACGAAAGTGATTCTGTCTAACTTCTTGCGCAAGATTACGGTGCGTGGCACACAAAATTCTGACGTCAATCACATCTTCGCGTGCACCGCCCAGCTTACGCACCTTGCCTTCCTGGATAACGCGCAACAATTTGACCTGCATGGCTACGGGTAACTCTGCTACTTCATCGAGAAACAGGGTCCCACCATGTGCTGCCTGAAAAAAACCTGATCTATCCTCGACGGCGCCAGTAAACGCTCCTCGACGCACACCAAAAAACTCTGACTCCATCAAATTTTCTGGAATCGCTCCACAATTAACCGGCACGAAGGGAGCGTTAGCACGAGCACTCAAGGCATGGATGTCGCGCGCGGCTAGCTCCTTGCCGGCTCCTGACTCACCATAGATGACTACCGGAACAGAGCTTTCAGCTAATCTGGCAATCTGAGCTCGAACAGCTCGTATAGCAGCGGACTGCCCAAGCAAAGAAAAGTCGGGTGGAAGTACATCGGCGACCTCAGTGGTCGTGATGTGCGCAACGGAAGAATTCATCAGCAGACTGAAAAAGTGAGGGCGAAGCTTACTGCATCATCCAGAGTCTGCAAAAATTCTTATGAGGTCCTGCTGAAAAAAAGCAACGCTGAAGCGCGTTGCAGGCGGCGAAGAAAAACTATTCGGCATTCCGCGAACCGCGATGAGCATCGCTGCAAAAGAACTGATTGCTCGAACCAGGCAATGCTTCGGAAATCGGAAGGTGCACCCCACATTGCGCGCATTTCACCATTGCTTCTATATCGGGATGCGTACTTTGAGACATAGTCCCTGGCGAGGCTGACCCCTCTGCCTTGTTACGTTTGGATGCTTTAAACCAACGCCACACCAAATAACCGATGACCGCCCACAAAAGATACTTCAAGCCATGCCTCGATGAAGTACTACCTCGAGCACGAACCGACTACCTACGTACGCCAGCAGCAACGTAGCAAAGCCGATCAACGTAAATGTCAACGCCGTTTTTCCGCGCCAACCACGCCAATGACGTCCTGCCAACAAAATGCCAAACAACAACCAAGATAACAAGGTAAAAATTGTTTTGTGTTCCCAGCGGAAGGGAATACCAAACAATTGCTCGGAAAAAAATACTCCCGAAATCACCGTTAATGTCAGCAGCACAAAGCCCAAGGCTATCAATCTAAACAGCAGACGCTCCATCGTGAGCAAGGCTGGCAAATTATCAATCGCCAGCGATAACCAGCCAGCACGACCACCCGCCGCTGGCAGCGCATGCAGCCTAGATTCCTGCATCACCATCAACACCGCATGAAACGCAGCAATCGTCAGCGATCCATAGGCCAGCGTAGAAAGCGCAATGTGCCACGAGAATAAGGGCGATTTTCCAGCGAGCGGAATTTCAGAACCCGGGAAAATTAAAGGCAGAGCAATAGCAATCGCGGCGATGGGCAACACCAAACGACGCAAACCATCGACGGATAAATTCAAGTTTTCAATCCAATATGCCGCCACTGTCAGCCACAGAGCCGCAGACAGCATGATGGCAAAACCCAGCCTCAAAAAATCGGGAGTAAGCACCATGCTCCCTAGTGCAATCCCGTGCAGCAGCCACGCGATCAGGGTTCCTGCAGCGATCAGACTGCGCTTTTGCTCTGGCAGAAGCGCACAGATAACGTAAAGAAGTCCTGCGGCATGAATGAGAGGAAGTTGCATTAGACTAGTTTACACCATGTAAATGAGCGCTAAATGAAGGCCAACGACGAGTCTGCGATAAAATCTTGAGTATTAATTAGTTGTGCAGCTAACCCGCTCTATATTCTTTGGCGCACGTAAGCGCAGCACCCCATCGCCACGATCACCACGGATTCCCACTCATGCTAAATAACCTGACCCAACGCCTCTCTAAGGTCGTCAAGACCATGCGCGGAGAGGCCAGACTGACTGAGTCGAATACCGCTGAAATGCTACGCGAGGTGCGCGTTGCGCTGCTTGAAGCCGATGTCGCCTTGCCCGCAGTGCGTGAGTTTATTGGGCGCGTCAAAGAAAAGGCGCTAGGCGAAGCAGTCATCGGCTCCTTAACACCCGGTCAAGCATTGGTTGGCGTGGTGCATGATGAACTGGCTAAGCTGATGGGTTCAGATATTGGAATCGAAGCTAGGCAACTCTCATTCGCAACGCAGCCGCCCGCAATCATTCTCATGGCGGGCTTACAAGGTGCGGGTAAAACAACGACGGTCGGTAAATTAGCGAAATATCTAAAAGAGCAGAAAAAGAAAAAAGTTCTTACTGTATCGACTGACGTTTACCGACCTGCTGCCATTGGTCAGCTACAAACTGTCACTGCTCAAGTAGGCGCTGATTTTTTTCCTTCTGAGACCTCTGAAAAGCCGGTCGCGATTGCACTCGCGGCTCTTGATCACGCAAAGAAGCATCATCACGAAGTACTGATTATCGATACCGCAGGCCGACTGGGTATCGATGAAGCAATGATGAAGGAAATCAGCGAGCTGCATGCCACACTCAATCCTATTGAAACGCTGTTCGTGGTTGACGCCATGCTGGGTCAGGATGCTGTTAATACCGCCAAAGCATTTAATGACGCTCTGCCACTGACAGGTATCGTTCTCACCAAACTGGATGGTGATTCGCGTGGTGGTGCCGCACTCTCGGTGCGCCACATCACGGGTAAACCGATCAAATTTGCCGGGGTCGCAGAAAAGCTCGATGGACTAGAGCCTTTCGATCCAGAGCGAATGGCTAATCGCATCTTGGGCATGGGCGACATCCTCGCGCTGGTCGAAGAAGCTCGTAAAGGTATTGATGTCGCCGCAGCAGAAGATCTGGCTAACAAAATAAAGAGCGGCGGCAAATTCGACCTGAATGACTTTAAAGCGCAGCTCTCACAAATGAAAAAAATGGGTGGGCTCTCTGGCTTGATGGACAAACTCCCAGCCCAGCTTCAGCAAGCCGCCGCAGGGAAAAATGTCGACCAAGCGGAAAAGCAAATACGCCGCATGGAGGGCATCATTAACTCGATGACTCAACAGGAACGGGCTAAGCCTGATCTTATTAAAGCCTCGCGCAAAAGGCGCATAGCGTCCGGTGCAGGCGTTCAGGTACAAGAGGTCAACCGCATGCTCTCGCAGTTTGATCAGATGCAATCCATGATGAAAAAATTTAAAGGCGCCGGCATGATGAAGATGATGCGCGGCATGAAAGGGATGATGCCGGGTATGCGATAACAAGGCCTATTCGACACAGCCCTTGGTTGTTAAATCCGTGCAGGCTGCTATAGAAAGATGTTCTCAGTCGCTGTTTTCAAGGCATTTCACCTTCTCCTATGGCGCGCCTCTAACTATCGTTTGGCACTCACAAGGCACGCAAGACCAATTCCCCAGAGAGAAAATTTTAAGATGTATGTCACTCTCATAGGGGAAAATCAAAAAAAACTGATAAAAAACACTTGCGTCACAGTCAAAACCCTAAGACTATTGGCGGTGCGTAAACTTGCGCATCAGTTAGTCAACACAGCATAGGAGGTTCACACATGGCTACAGCCAAAAAAGCGGCCGCCAAAAAATCCGCTGCAAAGAAACCTGCAGCTAAAAAGGCAGCCAAGAAGGCACCGGCCAAAAAGCCAGCCGCCAAGAAGGTAGCAGCAAAAAAAGTCGTAGCAAAAAAAGCCGTAGCGAAAAAGGCACCCGCCAAAAAAGTAGTAGCTAAAAAAGCGCCAGCAAAAAAAGCCGCCGCTAAGAAAACTACTCGCAAGCCTAATGCGGCATTCATGAAACCCTTGACCCCGTCAGCTGTTCTGGCAGCGGTAGTCGGTGCAAACCCTCTGCCACGTACGGACGTCACCAAGAAAATCTGGGATTACATCAAAAAGCATAAGCTGCAAGATAGCGTCAACCGCCGCAACATCAATGCGGATGACAAGCTGAAAGCTGTATTTGGTGGCAAGAAGACCGTTTCTATGTTTGAGATGACCAAACTCATCTCTGCACACTTGAAATAATAGTCAGGTGACGAACAAAAACGCCCGCATAGATGCGGGCGTTTTTGTTTATATGAACGTATTTATTTAGCCTTGTTAAAGGCAGTGATTGCTCGAAATAAGTCCTGATATTCCTCGCAGCCTTTACCGCAAATTTTTTCTAGTTTGACCAAGTGTTCAGACGCCTTGTCTGGCTGACCGGCTTTCAAATACGCCTGACCAATGTATTCATGCGCACCCTTGTGATTAGGGTCTAGTCTAAGGGCCTGATTGTAATGCGCAAATGAATTATCCAAATCGCCAAGATGGCGATAAGAATAACCAAGATAGGTATGAGTGTCTGCATTATCTGGCGTTTGTTTAGCTGATTTAGAGAGAGACTCAACCGCAGATTTCCAGTCCTTTCGTTCTATCGCTTTTTTACCCGCCACAAAATCTGAATCATTACTGTTTGCCTGGGCTTTGCTCTCTTTTAAGTTAGCCATTACATTAGTCATGGAAAATAGCACGACTAAAAAACATAAGAATTTTTTCATAGCGTTCTCTTGCTCCTAACTAAGTGGATTCCCAACGTTTCCAAGCAGCCCTAACAGCGCTTGGATACTCTTGACGACCTCGACTTCCATTGTAGCGACCCAATGCTAAAAATAAGTCGCCGCGCTCCATATCAATATACATGCGCAAAATGTTGCAACCATAACGTAAATTCGTCTGCATATGAAACAGCCTAGACGGCTGGCCATCACCAATCACTCGCGTCCAAAAGGGCATCACTTGCATGTAACCTCTTGCTCCGACACTTGAGATTGCATATTTACGAAATCCCGATTCCACTTGGATTAACCCGAGTATGAGGGCTGGCTCCAAACCAGCACGGCGCGCCTCATACCAAAGAGTTTGCAAAAATTCACTACGCACCATGGCGTCCGGCATACGACTGTGCAAACGTTTGGATACTGACCCCGACCAACGCTGC
>Ga0164294_10001823_pt1 | contig 19436 bp, 16 predicted proteins | sample GEODES005metaG_FD_111479 | JGI IMG/M metagenome (GOLD analysis project Ga0164294, IMG submission 111479) | Oligotrophic lake water microbial communities from Sparkling Lake, Wisconsin, USA - GEODES005 metaG | ecosystem: Environmental > Aquatic > Freshwater > Lake | place: USA: Sparkling Lake...
CCACTTACCGGCCAATTCAATAACAGCCAATTCAACCAATGTTCTCACTGCCGCACCTGAACCTTGAGCGTAATCGCGGCCCACATTAAATTGCAAACCATAGTCTCTAATTCGGCCCGCCAAATCTAAACCCTGTCCGCCTGTACCTATAATCACTTCATTAGCAGAATCTAATCCGGGGATTAAGGTACGCGTACGAAAATCGCCGAGATGCAATTCCAAACCAATGATCGAAGCATTTCTATTTTGGCTGTAATCCGATCATTACTAATGCTTTCATGTTATTTCCCTTCAGAAAATTTTTGTCGAAGTAAATTTGTTTTGTCGTTCATGCTTGAGTGAGCTGTTGATTTTCGAAACCCACTCATTACGAGAGATCCTCCGATCAACAACACGTGGCAAATTTACTAACTTTTTTAAGATGATTGTGGGCAATGAATCGTTCTGTGATTAATATCAATCTGCCCTAAGGAAAAACGCGATTTCGGTGAGATAACAACCAATGCACTATTGTTTTTTGACGGAAGTTAGTCAAAAAAAGACACAGCCCGGAAGGGTGTTAGATAAAGAGGGAGTGGGAAGCTGCAAGAAGTTGAGTCTGCGCAGCGTTAGCAGCTACGCAGACCAAGAGTGAAAATAGCTTAGCTAATAAGCTTAACTAAGCTTATTAGCTACTTAAACTCAGTCAAGGTCATGCGCATTACCCCGCCCTGAAAGAAACGCGCGGTCGTCGGTTCTTTGCGCTCTAGCTGAACTAATCCAACACCGGGGCAATACCATTCACGACTTTCAATCGGTACGGGCTTGTAAGTCATTTCACTTTCTACCCACAGATTAATGGGCGCTATACCCTTAATGATCAAGCAACCACTGAAATCGCCCGCTGGGGTTTTCACAGCCTGACCGCTAGATTCGATAGAAAAATCCATCGTCAGATTACGGAATTTATCCACGTATTTAAATTCAGGCGGCCATTCGCTACGACGCTTTAAGAAATATGGCATCGTTGGTATCGACCATTTTTCTTCCGGACTTAGCTTTGCAGGAATCACGATGCGCGGCGCAGCATCCAGCACGGCCGTTTTTGCGGCTGGGCCTCGACTAGCAATTCGGTACACCCCTTTTTCATCGGAGCGTAACCAGTATTCATTACCTGAATCACTGCGTCGGCGCCATGCTTCGGTACCATTAATGTCATGCCGACCACGATTAGTTATCGTGAGCGTCGATACATCAACAAAACTTTCGGGATCATCGAAACGAGTCTCCACTTTATAAACCCAGCGCAAGCCATCAGCTAGAGGGAAAAAAGTATTTTCGCGCGCTGGTTTTTCACACGCGCTCAGCACCAGCAAGGCCAGCGCGGCCAGTAATAGTCGTCGCATATTATTTTTCCGGCGCTTGAGGTGTAGGCAGATCAAGAATCTTAATCTCTTGTTCGTCGGCGCCAGGATTAATCGTGCTCGAACCTTTGCCATTTCCTGCTTTAAATTCAGCCGTACCCATCTGGGCTATACCTTGGCGGCCCTTCTTCATACCTTCATTAATTTTTTCATGCACTGCTCGCATATAAGGCAACTTATACGCACGCGGTTGTAATTGATCTTTGCCTTCTTCTATCGGCGTCACCCACAGATAGATCGCTCCAGAAAATTTAGGGCGTGGCTCGTCAACTACTGCCGCTATCAGTAAAAATCTACTTGGCAGAGCATCAGGACTGGGATTGCCTAACAAACTAAACACGGCGGTATAGCCATAAAAATAGAATGCACACACACCGAGCGTCAGCACTGCTTTTAACCAACTTGGCCAGCTAGAAAAAATAATAGCTAATGCAAATAGAAATACGAATATCGCAAAGGCGATGATGAGAGTCAGTGTCATGTGATCGATTTCACTAAAGATTTTGAAATGGTATTGATATTATTTACCGAGCCATCCGGCGCGACTGTAAAGCGCAGCAATGTCGTTTCTTTACCGCGACCTTCGAGTACCGCTTGGCCGTAAAAGATTATTTCTGCTTTGGGATTAACTTTAATAACCGTCAACGTGGCCTCCACCGGCCCACCTGCTTTGGGTTCGTTCGGATCAAGCTCTTTGGTTTCGTAATAATGAACGTTCGCCACGTACTCACCTGGAATAATGCTGCGTATAGTAGTGACTTCTTGCCGCAGTGGATTCACTACTTTTTTGCCATTGATGACTAGCGTGTTGTTGGACGTACCACGATCATCACGATCTAAGTGCATCAAGCCCGCTTCACGATTTCTAAACCACACGACTTCACCTGAGGGACCTTGCGTCCATAAATCCAAATCATTCGGATCATTGTCAGGCCAAGAAAGCGTAATAATAAATTCAGCTTTGGCAGGTATGTCGCCTGACTTTGTCGCTTTGGGATTAATCGACAAGAAAGCAATGATGAAACAAAAGACGAAGGCGATGAGCATGTTAAACAACATGTCATACATAGGATCGACTTCGGGCTCCCGCGATTTTTTTCGATTACGCATTCGGAGGTCTCTAGTCTTTTGCTTTAATTTTTAAGCCGTGCAACTGTGCTTGTACGATGAATTCGTCTGCAAATCGATCCAGTCGTGTTAGCTGCAAGCCCAAGAAAATATTGGCGACCAAACCTACCATGGTGGTTAGTAATGCAATGCCCAAACCTGAAGTCAGTTCACGCAGCATGTCTTGTGCTTGCGACTGATCAAAATTCTGCATATGACCAATTTGCATCGCCAGAATAGAAAAACCAATCACCTTGCCGAGCAAACCTAATTTCAACTGCAAGCTATTCACCCACCACGCTGTGGAATGAATACCATGCGTTCTTTCAGAGAGCACATCCATCGGCGCACCTGAATCTCTAGGATTTGCGCGCAGCGCTTCCCAATACTCATACGCCCAACTATCGATGGGGGGTGGACTGCCTGGGTTGGTTTTTTGGTACTCAAGGCTTTGGCGTTGACGATGCAATTCGCGACTGCGCGTACCGCACCAAATCGTGGCGATCGAAAACATGATGATGATGATCATCGTGATACCAGTAGGGTCAGAGTTAAGTAACAGACTCCACACACCACGGATACCCAGCAGCCATCCAGCAAAGATGAACATGCCAATCAGCGTAAACCATTCAAAAAAAATGGGTTCAATTTTTTTCTGAGATCCCGATGCCAGCATGCGGGAAAGACTGATTTTCACAACAACTCCCTTGTCTCTTATTCTTATATGCGGCCAGTTTGAACTGCCGAAAAATGTATTTTATATGTGACGCGCTACTCAAAGCGCGAATAGATTCGCTATCTGTTGAAACAAAATTTTAGAAATATGCCAAAAAGGGAACGCTCTTTATTATATCAGTGCCTAAGTTTTCGGACCTACTTGCGGTTCAAAACCACAAGCCAAAATAAAAATGGCTTCTTGCGGCGTATCCTCCGAAGGGATCTCCCACTCCCCGGTCGACTTATCCATGCTGAGAGCTTCACCTATCCCCATACGAAAAGGATGCGACGAAAACATCTTGGAACGCATTTGACTATGAACGCAATCCACTTCCCACAAGATCTTGGCTGACAAATTTCCAAACTTGTTCGGCACCTTGTAATCGACCAACTGCCAAATCGCAACCGTACGACCTGGCTCAAAAAAATCATCCACAAAGTAAGCTGCATCTTCAGTAACGTCGATCACCTTCCATTCGGCCTGCACTGACGGCGACAAACTGAAAGACACACAGCCCATAAGAGATAAAAGAATTTTTTTCATCATTCCGCCTGAGTTGTCGTGGGCAATCATACTTGCCGTGCAATGGAAAGAATAGGAATCATCGTCGCTATTCGCTTACGTTCCTGAATCAGTGGCAAACAATTAGCATCATCCTGATAAATAGACACACAATCTAAACACTGAAAACACTCGCTGTAATCCACTTTACCCACCGGCGTAATCGCTTGATACTCACAACGATGACGACAGGTCTGACAGGGCGTACCACATTCGTCGCGACGCGCAATCCATCCCCAACGACGTAAAGGATTCAACGCTGCCAACGCCGCACCAAGCGGACAGATATAACGGCAATAGCCACGGTAAACAAAGACACTCAGCACCAACAAACTCACCGCCCAAACTACGTAAGGCCAATCACGCACAAAATACAAACTGATCGCTGTCTTGAATGGTTCAACTTCTACTGCAAGTTCCGTTGAATTTGGCAAGAACCAAATTGAACTAATCACCGCCGCTAGTACACCATACTTAATCCATTTGAGTTTAGCGTCGACACCACTGCGCAAACGACGCGGCTTCACACCTAACTTTTGAACCACCAAACTAACTAATTCTTGAAACGCTCCAAACGGACACAGCCAACCACAAAAAGTGCCGCGCCCCCACACCACTAAAGTAATAGCGACAAAGATCCAGAGAATGACCGTCATCGGATCCGCTAATAAAAAGCTCAAATCATTACCGGTTGCGATGGCATCCAGTGAAGCCGTGATGTTGACTATGCTCAGCTGTCCTTGAAACATCCAACCGATCACGATTAAGGTAAACAATAAATATCCTATCCGGAACAGACTCAAGCGTGAAGCATTAGCGGACGTTACACGTTGACGGATCAACGCAACGCTGAGTATCAGCAAGCCAGAAATCAACACCGCAATATCGACCCAACGCTTAGACCAACTATCAACCCACTCTGCATCTAACATTGCCGACACACTCGCACGCCAACCATGAAATACGTACGGCAAAGGAAACTCTACGTAGGTAAACTGATTCGGGAATGATCCAAAGCGTCGGCCCAGTTTGAATGACAGATCAAATGGCTTGGATGGATTGAGTGGCGTGGCAGTATCGACAATCAAAAAATGGGCACGCGTGGTCGTTGGATAACCTGGCACCTTAAGTCCCTTGTCATACGCCATAGAACGCAACTTGATCGCTTTACCGTCCTGCTGCAAAACAAAAGGAATGTCATCAGCAATGCGCTGACTTTCATACAAAACCTTCGATAGCGGACCCGTCTCACTAATCATCAAGGCCTGACCATCGCGTCGATTCGCACCGACTAAACGCCAGCCTTCATCATCGAGCAAATTACGACCAATGGGTGGCACACTAATTAACGCGACATGAAACTGTATGGCGACTTCATCAGGCTGACTCGCTGCTTGTTTATCTGCACCCGCCGCTTTGGTGCCTGCAAATGCTTTTTCAATTTGGGTGCGGGTCAACGACATAGTCTCGACCATTCCACGTCCTTGTACTTGAGCCCAGCTGAGTGGCTTAACAGGCGCGTCATTCAGTGAGCCTTTGCTCAGCGAGATCGCATTGCCTACGCCAACAATTGTTCCATTTTTTGCTGCCTCCACGTGCGCACGAGCTACTGATGTGGCTGATTGAATAATCGTTCTATCTATTGCACGAACCGAAACCGTACCAGCTTGAACGCCATGCAGCGCTGCGTATTTTTCATCGCGCGCTGTCTTAGCTTTGAAATCATAAATTTGTATATCGTGATGAATCGATAGCCCCGTGTATTGCGCAGCAAAACCTGAGAGTTTGGCAATACCCGCTTCGGATCGGAACAAAGGCTCGCGATGATCGAGCAATCTCACTTCAATGAAGGAGCCTTTGGTATCGATACACACCAATATATTGATAGGTTTGCCGCCGTAACCACGAACCGGTTCGAAATCAACCGACTCGAATGCGTAACCAAACAACACCGGTTTTTGATTTTCATCGGCTGCATCACGCACAAACAGCGGCCACACAGGTACATCGGGATTGATATCACCTACGATGTATTTGTTAGCTAAGTAGGTTTCGACATCTGATTTTTTAAGCGTGATCGCATTGACTTGCGCACTCAGCATGAATGACAACAGCAACCAACGCAAAACTAAAACAAGCCATTTTTTCATCAAACTGCACTTCTCTCGTTTAATTTTTATAGGTCGTCGAGGTGAAATAGCAGTTAGGTGGCTTATCAAAAAAACCATCCGAAGCCGAAGCTTTTGCTAAGCGACACGTTGCATGGTAAAGCGATAGTGAATGCACTGAGAAGCATACCCCTACACAATCAAGGGTTAAGCAAAAAAGACTAGTAAGTCTCTACATGGAAGCGACCTTCGGCCACCATCGTTGCATGCAAGCTGTTCCAGTCAAGATTCGCAGCACGACACATATCACTCAGCGCTTCCATCACACCTGCCTCCATACCTTTCAAACCACAGATATAGATGTAAGTATCACCTAGTAACAACTCAGTGACCGCTTTGTAAGCTTCGCGTAATTTATCTTGCACGTAAACACGCGGCGCACCATCGACGCGAGAAAATGCCAGATGCTGTTCAATGAAGCTGGCTGGTAGTTTGCGTAGTGGGCCAAAGTAAGGAAGTTCCTCCGGACTACGTGCGCCGAAGAACAACATCAATTTGCCATCAACTGCTTTTGAATTTGTCAGTAATCGACGACGATACTCGGTCATTGCGCGCATGGGTGCCGCGCCGGTTCCCGTGCATATCATTATCAGGTTGGAGCCCTGGTGATTCGGCATTAAAAAGCGATCGCCAAACGGACCTGTCACATGAACCTTGTCACCTTTTTGAAGATCACACAGATAATTCGATGCCACACCTTTGATCTGCTTACCTTCTTCTTTTAGCAAGACACGTTTTACTGTAAGGGCTAGATTGTTGTAACCCGCACGTTCACCATCACGCGCACTGGCTACTGAGTACATGCGCAAGTAATGCGGCTTACCGGAAGCATCAGTGCCCGGTGGAATCACGCCGATAGACTGTCCTTCTAGCACTGGAAAAATCTGATTCCCAAAATCGAGAACAATATGTCGTACATCGCTCTCGGCGTGCGCATCGGTCAAACGATAATTTCCCGTGACGGTCGCGGTTACCGGATGGCGAATATCAAACAAATTCAACTGCGGTTTTTCTGCTGAATGCGGCGGTAGTAATGACGTGGCTGAAACAGCGGCGTTATGTTGAGGTGTCGCCTCGATCACAGCAGTCGCTAACGATTCTTCGGGGATGTCTTGTTGCGCAGGGAGTTCATCCCAGGTCAGTTGATCAGCCACTGTATAAGCCGCCACTTTAGGAATCGTTCGCCAATGATCGATAGAACCTGTGGGGCACGGTGGCACGCAGGCATTACAACCATTGCAGATCGCCGGATCAACCACATAGTTACGATCATCATGCGTGATCGCATCAATCGGGCAGGTCTCTTCACAGGTATTGCAGCGTATGCAAACCTCGGGATCAATCAGGTGCTGACGTATCAGCACCTGAATATCATTAGCACTCATTCGCTTAGTTCAGTTGACTTAGTTAATTTAGTTAAAACGAACGTAGTCGAAATCAACTGGCTGACGATTGATGCCGACAGGAGGAGGTGCAATCCAATTGGCCATCTTGCCCGGCTCAATCACACGTCCCATCAATGAAGCCACATACGCGCGATCTTCTTCAGTTGGTAACCAGCTGCGTACATTCGCTTGCCACTCAGCTTCAGAAATTACACGGCCATCAGGCGACACACGCATACCTGCAAAGGTTCCAATATGGCGGTTAAATGCTTTATGAGGCGCTTGCAAGCGGAATGACAAACCGGCTTTTTCGATCACTTTGTTCCAGCGACCAATACCGGCAATTGAATCTTTAATGTAATCATCACGCAAAACTTCATTCAGCGAATTCAGCATCGGTACTTCTTTTTCAACCAGCTTGCCGTTTTGCACTTCGAGGATACGGTAGTGCTCGCCTTTTAGCAGATGATCATCATCACGCTTGGTTTCTTCGTAGCGGCCTTTTAAACCTGAACTATAAAAAGTCGCAGCATTGGATGACTGATCAGCACCAAACAAATCGATCGTTACACTAAAGTGGAAATTCAAATAGCGCTGTAGGGTTGGCAAATCAATCACGCCTTGCTGACGCACCTGTTCAGGATCTTCAATGCCATGCTCTTTCATGATTTGGCAGGTGCGTTGAATCGTGCGCGAAATACCGGATTCACCCACAAACATGTGATGCGCTTCTTCGGTCAACATAAAACGGCAGGTACGCGCCAACGGATCAAAGCCTGATTCTGCTAGTGCACACAATTGAAATTTACCGTCACGGTCAGTGAAGTAGGTGAACATATAAAACGCCAACCAGTCGGGAGTCTCTTCATTGAAGGCTTCCAAAATACGAGGATTGTCTTGATCACCTGAATTACGATGCAGCAGCGCTTCCGCTTCCTCGCGACCATCACGCCCGAAATATTTATGCAACAAATACACCATTGCCCATAAGTGACGGCCTTCTTCCACATTAATTTGGAAGAGATTGCGTAAATCATACTGCGACGGCGCAGTCAGACCCAGATGACGTTGCTGCTCAACCGATGCAGGCTCAGTATCGCCTTGGGTAACGATAATGCGACGTAAATTGGCGCGATGCTCGCCAGGCACATCTTGCCAAGCTGCTTCGCCTTTGTGTTCGCCGAAATGCACTTGACGATTTTGGTCTTGCGCTGCGAGAAAAATACCCCAACGATAATCTGGCATTTTCACATGACCAAAATGCGCCCAGCCTTCGGGAGTCGTGCTGACTGCGGTACGCAAGTACACATCAAAACCATGCGAGCCATCAGGACCCATGTCCTGCCACCACTGCAGATAATTAGGCTGCCAATGTTCTAGCGCGCGCTGCAATGTACGATCCTCAGAGAGGTTCACGTTGTTAGGAATTTTTTCGCTGTAGTTAATGGAACTCACGACCGCTCCTCGAGAAGATAAATAAATTTTTACACACGTTCGAAATCAAATTTTGCTTTGTTGCCGCTACCGTAAACTTTGAGCGCACCCAATTCACCAACGGCATTGGGTCGAATAAAAATCCAGTTCTGCCAAGCAGAGAGACGACCAAACACACGCGTGGCCATATTTTCTTTGCCATTGAAACGAAGATTCGCTTCCAAGCCTGTCAGCGCATCGGGTGACATGCTGGCGCGCTCTTCAAGTGCCATACGAATTTCATCAGCCCAATCAATGTCATCGGGATTCGATGTAATTAAACCCATCGCCATTGCTGCATCTGCATCGAGCGCTTTGCCTATGCTGGCGCGAACTGCTGCGATTTCAGCGTCGTTGTCATAAAAACGGCGCGCCAGACGCGACTGACCTGTGATCATAGGCAGTACACCAAAATTCATTGCGGATAACTGCAGCTGCGGTGCCGTTTCGGGCGCATCGGGCAAGGCCAGCATATAACTACGATCAGCGGCGAATGCCAACTCGGCTAAGGTGCCTGCGAAGCAGCTTGCTTCATCAATTAAAGCAAACAAGCTGCGAGAAGACACATCGATACGAGCCAAAGTGCGTCGAAGCAGGCCTATGGTTTCACGCACTAACCAATGAGATTGATGCGCCATCAATACTTCATCACACGCCAGCACTGCTTTGGCATCACCGGCTGTTTTTAATAGCCATGTACCGATATCAATTTCATTCGTACGAAGATGCAAAATAGCGTCGTCGAGCTCACGCGCCATTTGCAACGGCCACCAATGCACACCCGCCGCTTCAATCGTTTGAATGCTGTTTGGTTGTGTGGTGGATGGAGCTGATACCGTCAAGGTTGCAGTACGTGCTTGACGATCAATCACGATCTTCACAAATTCATAGTCAACGCCATGATCAGTAATTTGTCGTGCCAGCGGAGTTAGCTTGACCCCTTTGCCATCGGCCGGCCTATCACTCTGAGCAGCTAATGCTAAAGCACGCTCTTGAACCGTTTGCTCAAACACGGCCGGCTTGGCGATTGCATCGACTAATTTCCAGTCTTTGGCTTTTTGTCCGCGTACACCTTCGGAGGTGGTGCAAAAAATATCGGCATGATCATGTCGGACTTTGCGTTTATCAGTTAAACGCGTGAGACCACCTGTACCCGGAAGCACACCGAGTAAGGGCACTTCCGGCAAACTAACTGCCGAGGAACGATCATCTACCAAAATAATTTCATCGCAGGCAGCGGCTAACTCATATCCACCACCCGCGCAGGCACCGTTAACGGCAGCGATAAATTTCAAACCGGAGTGTTGACTGGAATCTTCCAGACCATTACGAGTCTCATTGGTGAATTTACAAAAATTCACTTTCCATGCGTGCGAAGATTTGCCCAACATGAAAATATTCGCGCCCGAACAAAAAATACGATCGCGCCCACCAGTGAGGACAACGGTTCTGACTTGAGGATGCTCAAAGCGTATGCGTTGAATTGCGTCATACAACTCGATGTCCACTCCCAAATCATAAGAATTTAATTTGAGCTTGTAGCCTTCGCGCAGGCCACCGTCTTCATCGACCTTCATGGTCAATGTCGCCACTGGACCATCGGCGATCAAAGTCCAATGCCGGTAATGTTCTGGCGAGGTCGCGTAGTCGACAACAAGTGCTTGGCTCATGGGTCACCCGATTGCAATATGGTGCATTAATGTGCAGAAAACGCATTATATTGCATTTTAGCAAGAGCACCAAACAAAATGAGCCTGCTACGGATGGGTTTGCGGGAATTGCTTACGTCAGGCGTCTGGCGCCAAGCCTGCCCTACCAAGGAATGTGTTGCCCCGAATGGTCTACGAAGTGCGCCCGCCCGTTGGCGGGCAAGTTGATTAATACCGTCATCAGCTTGCTGACCGCCAGTTCGGGGGCAATGGTATGGCCAGCTGAGACAAAGGGTGACGATAAACGGGATTCAACGGTACCCGGCTGTAAAGCAGCAAACACTGCTAGCGGTCGCTTGCGAGAGAGTTCAATGGCGGCTGTTTGCAACAGCATGTTGCGGGCAGCTTTGGCAGCTCGGTAGCCGTACCAACCGCCTTTGTGGTTGTCTTCAATACTGCCAACGCGCGCAGATAAGGTGGCATAGACCGCCCGTTCATGGGTGGCCAACAAAGTGGAAAAATGTTTCATCAACAGCGCAGGGCCAACCGCATTGATCTCGAATTGCTTGAGCAAGTGCTGTGCGTTCAATGCGTCGATGCGTTTTTCAGGTCCCACGCCATCGATGGTTAATGCGCCAGTTGCATCAATAATCCATTGGAATGAGCCCGACCCCTGCTGCTCGCTATCACTGCGAAGTGCAGCGGCACAATGAGCCATGCTGTCCTCATTCTGTAAATCAAATGCGGGTGAACTACTGCGCGATAAACCCACCGCAAGACGGCAATTGACGTCAGATTGAAAGTGCGCAAGCCAAGCTTGACCAATCGCTCCACTACTACCGAGTACGAGGGCTTGGTAAGTGCTCATGTCTGCCTATTATTTTGAGTCCGATGCGCAGCACATCACAGCGCTTGTTCTAGCAATCGTGTGAATGCTTGCTGCTCGGATAAACCGCTGGTATCCAACACCTTATCCGCCTTGGAATAAAACTGAGCGCGACTTTCTAAGATACGTTTCAGATCGTCCATCGCTTCGCGATTACCTGACATCGGTCGCTTGTCACCCTGCGCGAGCACACGAGCCATGTGCTCTTCCGGCGACGCTTTCAGCCACACGGTGTAGCAATGCGACAGCAACAAATTAAAGGTGGCGGGTTCAGACACCATACCACCCGGCGTCGCAATGACGGCATGCGTGTGTTGAGCAATCGCAGCTTCCAGCGCACGTTGCTCATAGCGACGATAGGCGGTTTGCCCGTACAGCGCATGAATCTCTGCGATGCTGCAGCCCGCCAGCGTTTCTATTTGAGCAGACAACTCAATGAAAGGCACGTTCAATTGATCCGCTAGCTGCTTGCCCAAACTTGATTTGCCAGCGCCGCGCAAACCAATCAGTGCAATGCGTTGGCGACGTGAGTTTTCACTCGCAGGAGAATCAAAGAGTTCGCCCAGCAAAGTTCGGGCCTTGGCCAACTCAACATCGGTTCTACCACGAAGAATTTCACGAATCATCAACCAATCCGGCGACGAGGCGGTTTCATCCCCCGTCATCTCCGCCAAGGAGCAATTCAATACCGCGCTTAATTGCCGTAAAAACTGTATCGATGCGTTACCTACTCCCGACTCGACGTTCGCTACATGGCGCTCGGATACATCGGCCATGTGCGCCAACGCCTTGCGCGTCAGGCCGCGGCGCGCGCGTAACAACTTTAGGCGCTCACCGAGCGAGATTAAGAAAGGATCTTTGTCGAGATCGTCAGAATCACTGGTCATAATCAGCGGGTTGGGTTGACGGTTGCAAGATATTGCATTTAGTATCGTGCGGGTATGCATTATAAGTTATTGGCCGAAAAGGCAATGAACCCACGCTTCCGCCGTTCCACCAGACGGTTAACAAACATCACAGGACCCTGTTCTCATGACACCGTTTCTAAATAACTACTTACATGGCCAATGGCAGCCAGACGCTCAGGCAGCACACACCCTGCTCGATCCTGTCACTGGCGAAGCGTTGGCGCGTACCGGTGGTGCCGCGCAGGGTTTGAGTGATGCCTTCGCGTTTGCGCGTAACGATGGTCGTCTCGCATTGCAAGCGATGACTTACGGTCAACGCGCCACGATGCTGGCTGACACCTTGAAAGTGCTGCAAGCGAATCGAGATGAGTACTACGCCATCTCACTAGCGAATTCAGGCACAGTGAAAAATGATTCAGCGGTGGATATTGAAGGTGGCTTATTCACCTTAGGTTTTTACGCAAAACTCGGCGCTGCACTGGGTGATGCACGTACCCTAACCGACGGTGCAGCGGGCATTCTCTCGAAAGATCAGTTATTTCAGTCACAGCATGTGATGGTGCCTATTAAAGGACTCGCGCTCTTTATCAATGCCTTTAATTTTCCCTGTTGGGGTTTGTGGGAAAAAGCAGCACCCGCCTTGCTCTCAGGTATCCCCGTCATCATCAAACCTGCAACCGTCACCGCATGGCTGACGCATCGCATGGTGAGTGATGTCATTAATGCGGGAGTGCTGCCCAAAGGTGCACTGTCTATCGTGTGCGGTAACTCGACCGGCTTGTTAGATGCGCTCACACCGTTTGATGTTTTATCGTTTACGGGTTCAGCCGATACAGCGACAACGATACGATCACACGCCGCGATTGCGCGCGACTCGGTGCGTGCCAATATTGAAGCTGATAGTTTGAATGTCACCCTACTCGGTGAAGACGCCACACCCGGTAGTGCTGCCTTTGATTTGTATGTTGATAATTTAGCGCGTGACATGACGATTAAGAGTGGACAACGTTGTACTGCTCCGCGTCGCGCGCTGGTTCCTAAAGCGTATATGCATGCAGTCGCTGAAGCAGTAGCAGGCAAACTCGCTGCTATACGCGTCGGTAATCCACGCAACCCAGAAACTGCGATGGGCGCTTTAGTCAGCCGCGATCAATTTAATAGCGTGCAAGAAGGTCTGCATCACCTTTCATCAGAAAGCAGCGTGCTGTTCGATGGCGCTGCACAACCACTACTTGATGCGGATGCTAAGTCAGCCTGCGTTGCACCCACACTGCTCGGTGTGCGTGATGCCGATGCGGCGGTTGAAGTCCATCGCCATGAAGTATTTGGCCCCGTGTCGTCGTTGATTGGGTATCGCGATGCACAGCATGCTACCGATCTCGCGCATCGCGGGCAAGGCTCGCTCGTTGCCTCTATCTATAGCGCTGACAATGCGTGGATGGCTGACGTCGCTGAACAGTTAGCCGTCTCGCATGGCCGTGTCCATGTGGTGAGCCCAGAGGTCGGAAAAACACAAACCGGTCATGGCAATGTCATGCCAGGTTCGATACACGGCGGTCCCGGACGTGCCGGCGGTGGTGAAGAGCTCGGTGGGTTACGGGCGCTGAATTTTTATCATCGTAAAAGTGCCATACAAGCCCCCGCATCAGTTATTGAGCTCATGACTAAGCACAGCACAGGATTCAATGTTTAAGCCTTTGTGAAGGTTGAGAGAATCAGCCTCGGTACGACGATAGATTCAAAGCCAGGCACATAAAAAATAACGCCGGCTGGAGGAGACAAACGCATGACCATAAAACACGCTGAATTACCGCAGCGCTTTAACTTCGCGCATCATATTCTGACGCTAAATCAGGGCAGAAAAAATAAACTCGCCTTTCGCGATGATCATCGTGAGATGAGTTATGGCGAACTCGACCTAAAAGTTCGGCAGTTCGCCGCAGGTTTATTAGCCCACGGTGTACAAGCTGAACAACGCATTCTGCTGGTCATGCACGACAGCATTGATATGCCGGTTGCATTTCTGGGCGCATTGTTTGCTGGAGTGATTCCCGTTCCCGTCAATACTCTGCTACCTGCGGATAATTATGCTTACATGATCAAGCATAGTGAAGCAAAAATGATTGTTGTTTCTGAGGCTTTGCTCGCCACAGTAAAAGAAGCGTTAACACTAGCGAATCAGACGATGCCTGTCGTGGTTACAGGTCAGACCGCAACAAGTAATGAAACATCGTTCAGCGCTCTACTCGAGGCTAATCCACTGACTATCGATCAACATGCTGATACGCATGCGGATCAATTTGCTTTTTGGTTGTATTCCAGCGGATCAACCGGACAACCCAAAGGAGCTGTGCACACCCACGCCAATTTATATTGGACAGCTGAGTTGTACGGCAAGCCTGTACTGGGTTTAACGGAAGATGATCTAGTTTTTTCTGCTGCAAAATTATTTTTTGCGTATGGCTTGGGAAATGCACTGACCTTCCCACTTTCTGTCGGTGCATCGACGGTTTTAATGGCAGAACGTGCAACGCCTGCTTCGGTATTTGAACGCTTAAACAAACATCAGCCGACTATTTTTTATGGCGTACCTACCTTGTATGTCGCCATGCTAGCCACTGCCGATTTACCTGAACAATCTCAAGTTGCTCTACGATTGTGTGTATCTGCTGGCGAAGCGCTACCGCGCGAGATCGGTGAAAAATTCAGTGCGCACTTTGGTTGCGATGTTTTGGATGGTCTCGGTTCAACTGAAATGTTACATATCTTTTTATCAAACCGATCGGGTCAGGTGCGTTACGGCACAACGGGCACACCGGTACCGGGTTATGAAATGGAATTGCGCGATGAGTTGGGCCACGCTGTATCGGTGGGTAATGTCGGCGATCTGTTTATTAAAGGTCCCAGTGCAGCGCATTTGTATTGGACTGATCGCACCAAGTCGATCGCTACCTTTCAAGGGCCGTGGGTTAAAAGTGGTGACAAATATATTCTCGATGAAGAGGGTTACTACATCTACGCTGGCCGCAGTGATGACATGCTCAAGGTCAGTGGCCAGTATGTCTCGCCGATAGAAGTGGAATCTGCGCTGATGGGACATGACGCAGTTTTGGAATGCGCTGTCGTCGGCAAATCCGATGGGCAAGGTCTGATTAAAACGATTGCGTACGTTGTATTACACGATAAAAATCACGACGCCACTGCCATGGAAGTTGAATTAAAAACCTTTGTAAAAACTCGCCTCACACCCCATAAATATCCACGCGAAATAGTGTTTGTTGATGACCTACCTAAAACGGCCACAGGCAAGATACAACGCTTTCGGTTACGGGAACTCTAAAGTTGTTGAGTCAGTCCATGCACGCAGCACTTAGCTGGAATAACCATGACATCCGCATTGAATATCAATGGGTAGGTGACACCAACCCGTCTGCACCCGTCATGGTTTTTCTGCACGAGGGCTTGGGTTCGGTCGCACTGTGGAAAGAATTTCCTGACACCTTATGCCGCCGCTTACAACTACGTGGTTTAGTGTATTCGCGCCCTGGTTATGGCTCCTCAACACCGCGAGCTTCTGATGAACACTGGGATAAGGACTTCATGCATCAACAAGCATGGGATGTTTTGCCTGCGCTGTTATCGACGCTAAATATACAAAAACCTTGGCTATTTGGGCACAGTGATGGTGGTTCGATTGCCTTGCTATACGCCTCTAAATTTACAGACGAGTGCGCGGGTGCGATTGTTGTCGCACCCCACATCATTGTGGAAGACATTAGCATTAGCAGCATTACTGAAGCACGTCAGGCCTATCAACATGCCGGCTTAAGAGACAAACTCGCCCGCTATCATGACGATGTAGATTCTGCATTTTATGGATGGAACGATGCCTGGCTCAATCCTGCATTTCGCGACTGGTCAATTGAATCAATATTGTCATCGATACGCTGCCCGCTACTAGCTATTCAGGGTGAACAAGATGAATACGGAACACTACGCCAAATCCGTGGCATAAAAGATCAGTTATCGAATACCGCTGTGCTCGCGTTAGCTGATTGCGGGCACTCGCCCCACCGCGATCAACCCGAAGCCTTAATCAAAGCGGTATCGCAATTCATCTCTCTGCATTAATCAAACTTCGTACCGCTAGCCACCTTACGACGAATCAAGGGCGAGACACGATAACGATCCTCGCCATATTCCATGGCTAAATTTTGTAATACGCGCATCACACCATTCAGCCCTATGCGCTCTGCCCATGCCAGCGGCCCGATGGGATAGTTAACTCCCTTTTGCATCGCCAAATTTGCATCCGCTGCAATACACACTCCTTGATTAACGGCATCGGCGGCTTCATTCGCCAACATGGCTACGGTACGCATCACCACCATGCCCGGTACATCGCGCAGCAGCGTGACTCGATAGCCAGCCACCTGCAACACACCTATCAATGCCGTTTGCGCAGTAGGTGAACACTGATCAGCCACCGCAATAGCAAGACGCGTACACGTTTGACTATCGAATGCCAGATCCATCAACACCGTGTCGGCATGACCTGACTCCGATGCACGCACAGTCGCGCTGCGTCCATCGGTTAAATAAAGCGATGCGCCATGCAGTGTGATGAGTGGTGAGTCATTACTATTCGCTTCATGCCATTCGACCTCATGACCTGCGGCGCTGAGTCGTGCAGCGATCGCTTCCGCTATGACTGAATTACGCAAGAAAGACGGCGCGCCGCTATACGTACAGTCAGCATGCTGCTGCGGCACTGGAGCAGGCACATTCGGACTATACGAATAAAAACCGCGGCCGGTTTTACGTCCTAAAAATCCGGCATTCAACAGCTCTTTCTGAATGATTGAGGGCGTAAACCGTGGATCATTGTAGTAAGCCTCAAATACCGACTGAGTAACAGCGAAATTCACATCATGACCAATCAGGTCCATCAACTCGAATGGCCCCATACGAAAACCACCCGACTCTCGCATCACTGCATCAATGGAGGCAGGATCAGCCGCCTGCTCAAGTAAAAGACGTAATGCTTCTGCATAAAACGGACGCGCGACTCGATTGACGATAAAGCCGGGAGTAGACGTCGCCCGTACCGGCAACTTGCCCCAAGCTTTAGCTGTGGCATCGATACAATCGGCTACTGCAGGCGATGTCGCTAAACCACTAATAACTTCTACCAGCGCCATCAAAGGCACGGGATTAAAGAAATGCATACCTACCAAACGTGCTGGGTGTTTCAATCTGGCGCCGATAGAAGTAATCGATATCGATGACGTGTTCGTCGCCAATACACAGTCATTGGTAACAATCGCTTCGAGCGAAGCAAACAATTGCTGCTTCGTCTCTAAGTTTTCAACAATCGCCTCGACGACTAAAGTAGCTTGTTTAAATTCGCTTAACGAAGAAGCCGCATGCAGGCGTGCTGCAGCGGCAGTCGCCTGCTCAGATGTCATGCGACCTTTATCAACTAGAGTACTGAGCACTTTGTGTATCGAATCGCAGGCCGCTTGCGCTGCACCATCGCGTGCATCGAATAACAACACGGTGTGGCCAGCAACTGCAGCCACCTGTGCAATACCTGTACCCATGGCACCACTTCCCACCACACCGACCACACTAGTTACAGCAAGCGCTTCTGACATTCGAAAATCCTAAACAATAAAATTAAAAATTGTGGATAGCAGCAACATTATCGCAGCACTGAACTGAAGGTAAAAATTAAGTCGTCAATTGACGCGTTTGTTCGGCGCGGGCTGTACTACAATTAGGTCGCTTTACATCTAGTTTATGTAATAAACGACTGCCAGTCGCTCTGCGAACGAGCACTTGTCGGATTTGAAACTCACCCTTAGTCAAAGAGAGTCTAATGAAACTATTATTTCCACGTGCATTACTCGTTCTGATGGCCTGCTTGCTGCCAGCACTGGTATCGGCACAGACGATTACGCTTAAGGTTCATCATTTTCTGCCGGCAGGCTCAACGGCTCACAAGAATTTTATGGTGCCTTGGTGCGCCAAGATAGAAAAAGAATCAGCGGGTAAACTCAAATGCCAGATCTATCCCTCAATGCAAATGGGTGGCTCTCCACCACAACTGTTTGATCAGGCTAAGGATGGTGTGGTGGATATTATCTGGACTGTGCCCGGCTATCAGGCAGGACGCTTTCTTGTGACCGAGGCTTTCGAATTGCCTTTCATGGTTCAAGATTCTGAGCGCGCTAGTCGCGGCTTGTGGAATTATGCGATGAAAAATGCAAGTGCTGAATACAAAGGCGTGAAACCGATTTTGTTTCATATGCATGATGGCGCACTGCTGCATACGACAAAAAAACAAGTCAAAACAATTGAAGATTTCAGAGGCCTGAAAATTCGTGCGCCCAATCGTCAGGCGTCAAAAATGGTCGCAGCTTTGGGAGCCACACCCGTACCTATGCCACTGCCTCAGGCGGCTGAAGCGCTCTCCAAAGGTGTGATTGATGGTGCGATGATTCCGTGGGAAGTTATCCCGACCATGAAATTTGAAGAAATCACTAAATTTCATACCGAAGCAGCAGCCGGTGAGGCACAAATGTCAAATACCGCATTTGTGTTTGCAATGAATCAGGCCAAGTACGACAGCTTGCCACCCGAATTGAAAAAAGTTATTGATGCTAATAGCGGACCCGAAATGTCGGCCTGGGTAGGAAAAGTGTTTGTTGAAGATATCGTTCCCGGACGCAAATCGGCTGAGCTACGCAAAAATACTTTCTTCACCTTGCCCGCCGCTGAAATAAAACGCTGGGAGATAGCTACTGCTGGCGTTGCTGATGAATGGGTCAAAGAAGTGACAAGCAAAGGATTTGATGGCAAGCGCTTGTTGGATGAGGCGAAAGCTGCCTGCAAATAATCTGATTGAAAATGAGTGATGTAAAAAAGCCCGGACATTTAACCGGGCTTTTTTTGTTTGAATGACTCGTTCAATACACCGATCGATAAAAATGGTAGCGAAATTAATTTACTACTTTGGCTGAACCAGTTCGCGACTTAACGGCCAATTTAGAATTTTCAATCTCTGCCGCAAACACAGCCAGTAATGTTGGGTTGACGTTGCCCATCGCGCTCACCGCTTTTTCAGCCCAAACGAAATAATCTTGTTTGTGTTGTAAGGACCAACTCTTAGGTGC
>Ga0164294_10001824_pt1 | contig 19433 bp, 20 predicted proteins | sample GEODES005metaG_FD_111479 | JGI IMG/M metagenome (GOLD analysis project Ga0164294, IMG submission 111479) | Oligotrophic lake water microbial communities from Sparkling Lake, Wisconsin, USA - GEODES005 metaG | ecosystem: Environmental > Aquatic > Freshwater > Lake | place: USA: Sparkling Lake...
GCAAACAGCGAAAGCACTCTCGCCCATGCTGCGGCCAGGTACGGCATTGGAAGTCGCCAACGCCTGCTTGTTCCTGGCCTCCGACGAGTCATCTTATTGCAATGGCTCGGTCCTCGCTGTTGACGGCGGCAACACCGCCGGCTAACCGGCTCCCACGCCGCTCTTCACAACTTTATTCACCGTTTCCGTAACAACTTAGGAGCATCGACATGGGTAATCTCGCAGATTCGCGCCGCCAGTTTTTGCGCAGCAGCACTGCTGTTGCAGGGGGCATTGGCGTAGCCGCCTTGACCGCATTGAACAGCAACCAGGCCATGGCTGCTGGGGATCCTATCCCGATCGGTGGCGGCGTGCCCCTCACTGGCTGGGCGGCGGCGGACGGTATCGAGTTCAAACGCGGGCTTGAGCTGGCGGTGGAAGAAATTAATGCCGCAGGTGGCATTCTTGGCACACCGGTCACCGCGGTGTTTGAAGACACAAAAGAACAGGGCGCAGATAACATTATTCCAGCCATGCAGAGGTTGATCGATCGGCACAAGGTGCATGCCATCATCAATGGCTATAACACCGGGGCCATATGTGCAGAGTACGACTCGATTGGTGAATCGGGCGTCATTTATATACACAACAATACTGATATCTCGCATCACGCCAAAATCAAAAGCAACCCGAAGAAATATGCTGGCATCTTCATGATGGACCCAGCCGAATATTGGTACGGCGAGGGCCTGATTGCCTTTGTTAGCAACCTCAAGGCCTCAGGCCAGTGGAAACCCAAGAACAACAAAATTGCGATCGTCACCTCGTCGCAAAACTACAGCATGGTGATTGCCCAAGCCATTAAGGACAAGGCACCCAAATACGACTGGAACGTCAACATGTTTGAAACCGTGGTGACGCCCATTAGCGAATGGGGGCCAACACTGGCCAAGCTGCGCAAAGATCCGCCTGCAGTGATTGCCGTCACGCACTGGGTGCCACGGGACTTAGCGCAGTTCATGATCCAGTTTGTGCGCCAGCCGATTGACAGCCTGGTCTACATGCAATACGGCCCCGCGCTGGCGGCGTTTCGTGAAATCGGAAAAGCCGCGGTCAACGGCGTCTTGTATTCCACCGTGGTCGGCTGCTTGCAAGATGAGATGGGAAAGGCCTTTAGCTCACGCTACAAGGCCAAGTTTGGCAAGGGCTCTAGCCCTGAGGTAGGCGCGCAATCCTACCAAGGCGCGATGTTCTATGCGATCGCCGCCGCGATGGCCGGAGGCTCAGGCGGCCCGGGCAACAATGTGCAGAATGCCAAAGTTGCAGACCGCATACGCAGCCTGATTTACCGTGGTCCGCTAGGAACTACGCGCTTCACGGCCGACCAAGCGGCCGTGTCCTATCCCACCGCCACCAACGACCCCTCGTTGGGCATGCCGCACCAGTTTCTGCAACACCAGGACTTCACAAAAGATCCAGCGTTGATCGCGCCTCAACCATATGTGACCCGGGCCTTTGCTATGCCGCCATGGATCAAGAGCGCTTGACGAATTTGGCCGTAGTTCACCACGCTGCCGGGATCGCAGCAGATGCTTGAATGCAAAGGTTTGCAAAAGTCTTTTGGCGCTCTCAAGGCGGTCCAGGATCTGAGTTTCGCTGTCAGTGCGGGCGAGATTCTGGGCGTCACGGGACCCAATGGTGCCGGAAAAACCACCCTGCTCGAAGTGATTTCTGGCTTCACGCCAGCCGACGCGGGCAGCGTGCTGTTTAACGGGCAAGACATCACGCGCTTTACCCCTGAGCAATGCTGCCATGTCGGCATTTGTCGCTTCTTTCAACAGAACACGGCTTTTGACAGCATGACGGTATTTGACAATGTTGCGGTCGGGGCGCTGTTTGGCAAGACTACAGGGCTCAGCCGTGGCCAAGTGAAGCAGCGTGTTGAAGAAGCGCTGGTCGCCGTCCATCTCGAAAACCGGCGCGATGCAATTGCCGCTACGTTGTCCGTGTTTGAGCGTAAAAGTTTGATGCTCGCCAGCAGCATTGTGACGCAGCCTGGTCTGCTGTTGCTGGACGAGCCCGTTAGCGGATTGAACCCTGAAGAAATGGACCGCATGGCTGATTTAGTGCTATCCCTCAATCAGCGTGGTGTGGCCTTGATCCTAATTGAACATGTGATGCGCTTCATGTTCAAACTGGCACCGCGCATCTTGGTGATGCACCAGGGAGCCAAAGTTTTTGACGGGCCCGCGGCGCAAATGGTTGCCGACTCAACCGTGCAATCGCTCTACTTGGGCGAGCGCGCCGCCAAGAGAATGACACAGGAGATCCAAGCAATGAAAGTACCGATATGAGCGATGCGTCGCGCCAAGGCAGTCCAAGCGCTCAGTGGAGTGAGTCATCAGGTACGGCATCGAGCAGCGTGCTGTTGGTGCAAGACCTCTACGCCGGATATGGAGCGCATACGGTGTTGCGCGGCATCACTATAGAGGTGCGGGCCGGGGCGATCACCGGCCTGCTGGGACCCAACGGCCATGGCAAGACGACGTTGTTGCGCTGCGCCAGCGGTCTGATCAAACCCAAGCGTGGACGCATTGAGTTCAAGGGCTGCGAATTGACGGGGCGGCAGCCCGAGTGGATTGCCGCTCAAGGCTTGGGTCAGGTGCCACAAGGTGACATGCTCTTTGGCCAGATGTCGGTGCAGGACAACCTCTTGATGGGTGCCTATTTAGCGCCCGCCTGGGCCCAGCGCGAGGCCAATTTGTGCCGCGTATTTGCCTTGTTCCCGCGCTTGCAAGAACGCTTGCAGCAAAGCGCGGGCACCCTGTCGGGGGGCGAGCGGCGCATGCTGTCGATCGGTCGCGGCCTCATGTCTTGTGCTGAGCTACTGATGATTGACGAACCTTCACTGGGTTTGGCGCCCAAAGTGATTGAAGACATCTATGTGGCCATCGTCCGCCTGGCCGACGAAGGAATGCCAATTTTGCTGGTGGAAGAAAGCGTCGAGCGCGTCGCCGAAGTCTGCCGTCAAGTTTATTTGCTAGACGATGGCCTGATTCGATGGCAAGGCACGGCGGCCGAGCTCGACGGTAACGCCGAGCTGATTTCAACCTATCTGGGGAGTTGATAAATTTTGCAAGACTTGCTTCAAGTCCTGGTGAGCGGTTTGACGCTGGCCGCTATGTACGCCCTGTCGGCAGTCGGACTCTCGCTATGCTGGGGTTCCATGAATGTGTTGAACATGGCGCACGGCGCCATCATGGTGGTGGGCGGCTATGTTTGCTACAGCGCCGCGACTTTCTTGGGCTCGGGCGGTCCGGCGAGTTTTGCCATGGCCTTAGCTGCAGGTGCGGCCATGGGCGCGCTGCTTTACCTAGCTCTGGTGCGTCCCTTGCGTCAACGCAAAGGATTTGAGACCCTGATCATCATTGCCAGCTTCGGCCTGGGGCTGATCATCGAAAACCTGATCCTCAAGACCTACGGTGCCTACCCGATTGCCCAGCCCATCGCCCTTGAGGGCGGATGGGAATTCGAGCAGGTGTTTGTACCCTACCAAAACGCGGTTGTGCTCGCCAGCTCATCCCTGATATTGATTGTGCTTGCCCTTTTCCTGGGCAAAACGCGCACGGGGCGTGCCATTCGCGCGACCTCGATTTCAGCGCCTGCTGCTCAACTTCAAGGGGTACCAGTGCGTCGAATTTACCTGCTGGTGATGATGCTATCAGGCAGCCTGGCCGCCGCCTCAGGTGTGTTGCTAAGTACCTTGACCACGCTGGCCCCAACCATGGGCTATGACCCCATGCTCAAAGCTTTCATCGTCTGTGTGGCTGCGGGCCTAGGTAATGCCAGTGGTGCACTATTTGTAGCACTGCTACTGGGCGTTTTTGAAGCCGCGGTCGGGTTTTACCTGGGTGTGCGCTTTGGTTTCTCCTTCCTCTTGGCGCTGGTGATCTTGAGCCTGATCTGGCGTCCAAGTGGTTTGTTTGGTGGCAAAGATCTACAGAGGCTTTGATGATGCTGAAATCCTTCCCCTGGCGTTGGGCCTGGCTGCTGCCGGCCGGTGTGGTGCCCTTTGTACTGGATTCGCCTTACTTCATGGGCCAGCTGGTGATTATGTGGATCTGGGCTACGGTGGTATGCCAATGGAACTTGGTGTTTGGGGTTGCCGGCATCTTTTCATTGGCCCAGCTCGCCGTGTTTGCCGTCGGCGCCTATGCCGCAGCCATGACAGGTTTGTATCTGGGATGGTCATTTTGGCTTGCGATGCTGGTAGGCGCGGCGGCTTCGGTGGTGTTTAGCTTATTGATCGGCCTAGCCTGCCTGCGCTTGCGTGGCGCTTATGTGGCGCTTTTGACAATTGCCGTGGCCCAGGTGCTGTACTTGGTGATCACCACCGACACCAGTTGCGTCCTGCAAAACGCTTTCACTTGCGCAAGCTTGACCGGCGGCCCGCGTGGCCTGACCGACTTTGGTGACTTCGGTTTTTCCAGCCTCTTGGGCTACCGCTGGCGCATGCACGGGCATTATTTTCTGGCGATGCTAATTTTTTCCGCTGCCATGGTGTTTTCCAGCCATGTGATGAACGGCCCCATGGGCTTGGCCTTTCGGGCACTGCGCGACAATGAGGCCTATGCACGCTCACGTGGCGTGCAACTCTTCAAAACGCAGTTGAAGGTTTTCACGGTGTCCGCCGTCTTCACGGGCTTAGCGGGCGCCTTTTATGCGGGCTACTTCCGTGTGGTGGGCGCCAATATTTTGTCCACAAACCAATTGCTATTTGTGCTCTCGATGCTAATCCTGGGTGGCCTGGGCCGACCATGGGGCGCCTTTATGGGGGTAATCGCCCTGATGATTATCGATGAAGGCCTTAAAGAGCTGGTTGACTGGCGTCTGGGCGGCCTGGGATTGACGCTTATTCTGGGGACTTTATTACTGCCGGAGGGCATTGCGGGCGCCTGGGAGCAGTTGCGCCTGCACATGAAAGCTCGACGCGCGCTGGGTGCGACTCAATAAAGCAGTTTGCCCCGCAGCTGAGTCGGTGACTGGCCATACCTCTGGTGAAATGCCTTGCTGAAATGCGAGCAGTTTTTAAAGCCGACCTGATAGGCGATTTGTGTGATCGACTCGCGCTGGGGTGAGTGCGAGGCCAGGCGCGCGTATGCGCGCGCAAGGCGCTGCTCGACGATGTACTCAGACAGCGTGGAGCCCTGTTCGGCAAACACGCGGTGCAGGTAACCGACCGAGATACCCATCTGCTGCGCTAAATTTTTGGGGCACAAATCGGAGTCTTCCAAGTCAGCTTGGATGAACTGGATGACGCGCTGGCGCAGCACAAAGCGCGTATTCTTTTCTTGCAAGCCATGCGGCCTGGCGTCTGAAGACACCGCGATGACCGCCAAGTCAATGAGCTTCTCGCCCAACTGCTCCGCCTGCGATGGTGTCAAACTATCGGAGCAGCGTGCGACTTGCTGGGCAAAGCGCAACACCAGGTTGGCGACCGGTTTGTTAGCCGGAAAATGAGCGCTCAAGTGGTCGTCGACATTGGGCATGCGCCGACGCAAATCACTGCCGCCCAGCTTCACTGTCCAATTCAAAAAACCGTCTGGACAACTCAGTTCATAGAAATCATTGGTGTGTATCAACACATAGTCCCCGGGCTGGATAAAGCCGCTACGGCCAGCCTGGCTGTAAAACAGCGCTTTGCGCCGAGGAAACACCATCACATAGGAATCGTCCGGGCTACGCGAAATGCAGCTTCGCGTGCGTTGTACTCGTTGTTCGTCTGAGTCAAAACGGGTCACAGAGACCTGGCCCGCTTTGGCTTCATCAATGCTGCCACGCAGCTGACGATGGTCGCGCAGCACGTCAACGCTGTAGTACACATCGCCCATGATTTCACGCCATTTGTTGAGCTGCCGTGCGACGTCCACGCTCGCGGTTGTAAATTGATTCACAGTGTCTCCTTATTCAGTCTGCTTTCATGTAAGCACATCGCCTTTCTGAACTCTTATGAGTGCAATGGTAGGTTGTGATTCTCTGCTGTTGAAGCAGATTTACCCTATGCAAAAGGCAGCAGCTATGCTGGCATTTAAATTTGACTCAACCAGAAATTCCAGAGCGAGTTATTGAATAGGGATCGGGCTCGACCGAATTTCCAGATGCCATACTTCTGATAATCAAAGTCCCAGTCGGAGAGTTGGCGCTGCTGCAAGCCCCACGCGCCCCATTTAAGGTCGGCTATCGCGCGGGCTACCCAGACGCGGGCTACCAAATCGGGGCGCAGGCTGCCATAATAGCGCTCGATCATGGCCAAGCTGGGGAGTTCATCAACGAACATCTCCGCGAGAAAGGCGCCAATTTCATAGGCGCGGTCGTTGTTGGAGGCGAACTCGAAATCGATCATCTTCATCGACTTGATGCGGTCCTGGCTGTCCAGCGCTACCATGATGTTGCCTGGCATGGGGTCGTTGTGGCAGGGCACCAAGTCCAGCCCCGCCGCAAAGAACGCCGACTTGGCCCGCTGGTATTGGGCCAGAAGCCAATCAATGTCGCTTGGCCACAAGACCTTGAGACTGGCGCACTGCTCTAAGTGCTCATCGACCATGTCGAAAATATGCTTTGTATAGGGTAATCGCGCGCCGCTGTGGAACTGCCGGAACAGGTCAATGGAGCCGCTCAGAAAATCCGAGCGCTGGAAATCAGCGTTGGTCGATGGCCGGTAGCCTTCCAAAAATTCAGAGATCTCAAATCCGTTGGCGGCGTCGAAATGCACAACCTTGGGCGATATCTGCATGTCGCTGGCACGACGGGCGGCCAGATCGGCCACACCGCGGTTCACAAATAGCTCGGAGCCGGGGCGAAACATTTTGAGAAAATAATCTCGTCCTTCGTAGCGAATCAACCAGTTGGAGTTTGAAAGGCCTCCGATCACTGGATGAAACTCGGCGCGTTGCGGGTCCCAACCTGGAATAGAAGCGATGGCGGCATTCAGTTGTGCTTGGGTTGCATCAGACATGAATCGTTTCTCCCTTAATATTTGCTCAGGCGACGAAGGCGGTCGCTGGCTTGTGACTGCTGGGAATGCTGTTCATAACGCAGGTAGCGCCAAGCTGCGTATTTGGAAAACTCCAAGGCCCGGCGAGGCGATGTTGTGGCCATGCCGGTTGCGATCAGGCCCCACCGTAGGTTGTCCAGCATGCCGTAGACCATGGCACGCTGGAACAGGGCCTCGTCAAATCGGCCCTGCCATTCCTCAAAGCCGCTGCGGGCCTCGGGTTCGCATTCAAACATTTCCGCTAAATAACAGCCGAGGTCTTCCAAGGGATCGGTATTGCCGGCCAGATCAAAATCAAGCAGTATGACGCGCTGCTGCGGGCCAATCATGAGGTTGCTGGTGTTGCCATCGCGATGGCAGGGAAGCGAGTCCATGCCAACGGCGCGAATTGCCTTCTCAGCCTCTTGGGCAAAGGCCAGGAAAGCCTCGATGTAGAGTGGCAAGGCGGCGTGGTTTTTCACACAGTAAGCATGCAACGCACGGATTTCGTCGAATACGTTGGCGTCGCGTTCAAACCGCGGCCCATGCTGAATCGTCTTTTTGGCAGCGATGATGCTGCTGCGAATGTCTGTCGTGGCAGCATCTTGCAAGCCCGCACAACGCCAATCACTGCCTAAGTGTTGCATCTCCATCAGCGCCTGGTCGGCCCATATTTCACTTACTACCGGCCCGACAGCCAGCGTTCCGGCCTGACGCGTACTTTCCAAGGCTGATGCCGCATCCACATAAAACGTGGTGTCTGGATGGTAATGCTTGTAAATTTGCGTATGGCTCGGCCACTGGGCCAGCCAGATTTCTGCTTCGACGCCGCGCCACGTGGGCGAGGCAAACACGGTCAGTGCAGCTGTAATCGACTGCGGCGGTGCGCCGTGGCGGCGGCTGGCCCACGCTAAAACGGTGCTTTTGCGTAAATCTTGTTCGTTCACTGCCTCTCTCCTTCGCGAAAGCGGCTCGGCTCAAGCCTGTACCGGCTGTAAGGGCCAGTAGTTGATGGGACGCCCCTCCGGCCACAGAGCCTGCTCTAGCAGAGTAGCGAGTCGCAGCAGGCGCAGATCGTCAAAGCGCCGTCCTACGATTTGTACGCCGACCGGCAAGCCGTGCAAGTCGTGCCCGGCGCAGATCGACACCGCGGGGTGGCCGGATTGATTGAATGGTGCGCAAAACGTGCTCTGGCGCAGTGGCATGTGCGGGTCAGGTCCGAGTTCGGTGGCCGGAAAGTTGACCATTGGCATGACCGGTGTCAACAAAAAGTCTACTCCGTCAAACAGGGCCACTGTCTGTGCTACACCGGCGGCAATACCATGCTCAAAGCGGGCAATATGCTCGGCGCCCCAGTCACCTGCCTCGGAAAACCAGTCGATCAATGCACGGGGTGTTTGCTCTCGATGCTCTGGCGCGGCTCCGATGTATTCACGCCAGCCCCGTAGTTGCAGGGATTGGTTGATAGGCAAGTAAGCATCAAAGTCGTAAGGCACGGCAGGCTGCAGCACTTCACCCACGATGTGCGCCAGCGCCTTTTGGGCTCGGGCAAAGACATCCAACACGGGGCGTTGCACCGGGGCGCCAAATCCAAAATCGGTGTACGCCGCTACACGCATTTCGCGCCAGGGGTTATCGCTGGTGGGTTCAGTGATCGGCACTGAAAAGCGGTCGTCCTGATGCACGCCGCCCAGCACGCGTAACAAGAGCTCTAGGTCCGCCGCCTGGCGTACCATTGGCCCTGCGGAGCGCACATCCGAGGCAGGTGTATGCGCAATCATGCCCTGGGTTGGTTTCAGGGACGCTAGCCCGCAGTGAGATGCCGGCAAGCGCACAGAACCCGCAATGTCGGAGCCGACCGACATCACGCCGATGCCAGCCGCCAAAGAGGCACCGGCGCCGGCACTTGAGCCACCGGTGCTCCAGCCCATTCCCCACGGGTTGCGCACGATACCATGGAAGGAGCTAACGCCCGAGCTGCTCATGCCATAGTCGGGCATGGCACATTTGCCTATGATGATGGCCCCGGCAGCTTTAAGGCGCTCAGCTGGTGGCGAATCTTTCACGCCCAGCACTCCCGTACCGTGGGCGGCAGAGCCGTGGTGCCAACGCATACCGTGTGCCTGCACCGAATCCTTCAAGGTTACCGGCATGCCGTCTAAAGCGCCGCTTGGTCTGTGGTTGCGGTAACGCGAGCGTGCTTCTTGAGCAGCCTGCAAGGCGGCGTCAGTTTGCAGGTCATACAGAGCCCTGATCTGCGGGTTAACTTTGGCGATTTGCGCGAAAGTCATCTCCATCACTTCGACCGGGTCGCATTTACCCGCCACAAAGGCTGCCCGCAGCTGCTCCAGACTCATGCGGCTGAATTCTTCAAATGTGGTCATTATTCTTCTCTCTTTCTTTAAGTTTTTCTTTAGATTTTTGTGCGAGCGAGGGGTCAAACGGCACGGCGATTACCAACACCTTTGGTCTGATCATTAGGCGGGCTTCGGTGGGTACGTTCATTGGGATCAGTCCGTTTCACATCATCCCTAACAGCCAGACGGAAGTGCCACTCAAACACGGAGCTGCACCTACCTGTAAAAGGCACGCCGCAAGAAGCAGGAGCGCCTTCGCGCTGAGCTGTCGGTGATTTTGAAATTCCTTGTCGTCATGTCATAACTCCTGTTATCTATTTATCAACAGCTGAGAAAAAGTAGCAATGGCGGTGGTGTACGCCGCTGAAATCGAAGAAAGTGGCTTGGCCTAGCTTCGTCCCTGGATGGACTCCAGCTTGCGGGTAATGGCGTCTCGGGCCAGTTGCATCTCGCCCAAGCTGCCTGACATGAACAACCGACCAGTGGCGCCCATCATTTGCACATCGTTAATTACCGCAGTCGGCACCGCGCGCTCGGCCTCATTGGCTGCAACGCATGCAAAAAGCGCAGGCGCCATTTCGTAGATAAGCAAGGCTACGCCGGGCACCAGGATGGAGCCGTCTCGCGCACGGTTAAGGATGATTGCGTGCTGGTCCGACAGGTCCTCAATAATGTCGTGGTAGAGGATTTGCGGCTTTAGCTGGTCCTCTGGCTTTGCCTCTAGGCCTTCCAAGATCGCCTGCCCCGCGGCTTTGAGCTGCTCAAGGTTGTCCGAATGCAATTCCATCAGGCCAAATTGGCGTTCAGTGTAAAGAATGCCCGGTTCCATGGCCGGCGCCGACTTGAGCGCCAGATCAGTCAAGCGATGAATCGCCAGGGCTGGCGCCACTTCAATGATCAGGGAGCTTTGGCCGGCAAAGGGCGGATAGCCTCGGGCCCTGGTCGGGGAAGAGAGATAGGCTGCAAACTGGGGCTGCAACACCTCCATTAACAGGTAGACGCGCAGCTCGGTCATGGGCAGCCCCGCCTACTTGGCGCTGATCGCTTCAAAGTGCTTGCCCAAGTCTGCGTGGGGCCGCGGAATCACGTGCACTGATGTTACTTCGCCGACTTGACTAGCGGCTTCCGCACCGGCTTCCGTGGCGGCTTTAACGGCTCCTACATCGCCGCGCACGACAACGGAGACAAGACCGCCACCGACCTCATTGCGGGCGATGATTTCAACATTGGCGGCCTTGACCATGGCGTCGGCGGCAGCCAGCGCCGGCACATAGCCTTTGGTTTCGATCATGCCGATTGCGAGATTTGACATTATTTGCTCCTTCAGTGGTGGGATGGTTGGGTAAAAGCTGTCACAAGGCGATCGGTTTGGCTGATTCCGATATCTCTTTATTTCTGCGCTTGGCGGCCTGGGGCGGCTCTTCCTCGTTTATGGAACCGATGATCAGCGCGTCAATCGGCACGTTGCGCGGGCTGAAATAAGCCGCCGCCACCGAGCCCTGGGTCACCAGAACCGACTCGCCCTGAGCGCAGCCCAGCGGGTCAAAGGCAATCAGCTTGGCCCCCGTGTCGGTTTCGACTTCCAACAAGGCACCAACGGGCAGAGAGCCGACATGTCGGCTCGACCACAGTTTGCCGCTCACGCGTGCACGAATCATGATGAAATCCTTTCGACTTTGATGCCTCGGTTGCGTAATTCATCGGCGGCCAACGGCGTCAGGCGGCTTTTCTTGTCAATACGCAGGCGCTGTTGGTCGCGCGGTAGGGCGGCTACATCGCGCTCAGTGATGATGGGCTTGCGCATCTCTAGAGGGAATGCCGGGGTGGAGGCCACTAGGGTATAGGGTGCTGATGGGTGGCTGGCTACAGGGGCATGGACAAGAGCCGTGCGCGGTGCCAAGAGTTGGCACCCTGCAGTCTCGCCCAGGCTGAACTGGAGCTGGCCAGAGGACACATCGCGCAAGAATTGTGGGTCTGTGGCGCGCTGCAACAGGTCGGCCACAAAGGCCATCAGGTCTGAGTCATTTTGCAGGGCAACCGTCTGTGTTAGGGGGCCCGCCGACTCGCTGCATAGCCGCATCGCGGCCAGTTCTTCGGCCAAAACCTCGCGGATGAGCGCGCGTAGATCGGGCATTACTTGGCTCCTACCGCGCGCAGGGCGCGCTCAGCGGCATCGCGCGCATTACGTACGTCGGCCTCAGTGCCAGCTAAGTACAGGCGGCCATTGGCGCCGATCATGCGACAGTCCACCACCTTGATCTCAGCCGCTTTTTCAGCCTGGTTACAGGCCAAAATGGCAAAGGCCGCGGGCTGGCATTCAAGCAAGTAGATGCTTTCGCCGGCTAACACCATCGAGCCCATTTTGTTGCGGTTCATCAAAAAAGCGTGCTGGGCATCTATGCGCGTCACAATCTTTGAGGCCTGAATGATGGGCGCGGGCACGTCCTCGCGGCGCTTTCCTAGGAACTTCAAAACAGCTTCACCAGCGGCGGCGACTTCAGACGTTGAATAGGCATGAAACTCCAGAGTGCCAAACTGGCGCTCCACCACCAGGATGCCAGCGCGGACATCGGCGCTTTTGAGGACAACGTCGGTAAGGGCTTCAATATCCAGGCCCGGGGCGATTTCAACAATTTGGGCTGCCATCTTGGCGCGCGGCAAAGTGCCACGCATCCACGTTGCAACATAGGCCAGCGTTTGCGGTTGCAGTTGGTCGATGAAGATAAAAGCGCGCAGATCGGTCATTTAAAGTTTTTCTTCATGTCGCGCAGTTCTTGCGCAATGAGCTGGCGAATCAGCTCCTTGTTAAGAGCTTCGTCCGGGTTTGCTACGAGGGCGTGGGACGCCCCTAGCGTAGCTGCGCTGGACCGATAGGGCGCGGGCACTTGCGCGCTTTTGGGCCCTGTTACGCTGATTCGCAACTGGCGAAAGTCAGCAAAGGTCTGCGTCGCATCCTTGTTGTAGGCCAGCCTCGTCCAGTGCACAAGGTGCTGGGGGCCAACGTTTTCACCCACTGATGACCGGCCAAAGTAGCCCGTACCAATCATGAAGGTCGGTGGTAAATGGGTGGCAAAGCCCGCCGCTCCCTGCGAGCATGGAGCGTTGACAACGACGCGGTAGACGTTCAAATGAGCGGCAAAATCCAGCGCTCTTTGCGCATCCTCACCATGGAAGGCGGCCGAATGCCCGGCCCCCGACAGGCGCAAAATCATCTGTGCCACGCGGCGGGCACCCTCAAAGCTGTCGGAGCAATACAACGCCAACACTGGGCACAGCTTTTCTTTGCTCAGCGGCTCGCTGAGCCCTACCTGGTTGATCTTGGCCACTAGTATCTTGGAATTGGGCTGCACACGCAAACCAGCTTCGCGCGCAATCCAGCTCGCGCTTTTTCCAACTGCTGATAAGTTCAATTGATGTTTTGGGAAAAGATAGGCACGCAGGTGCACAACCTCTTCCTCACTGCACAGGTGAGCACCGGCCAGACGCAACTCGCGCTCCAGTCGCTGGCGGTCTTGCTCCAGCGTCAGTAAGACGCTCTCGTTGGTGCACAGCACCGAGTTATCAAAGCTTTTGCTGCTGACAATCATTTGCGCGGCGCGACGCATGTCGGCACTGGAATCAACAAACACCGGCGCGTTGCCTGGACCGACGCCAAGTGCGGGGTTACCCGAGGAGTACGCGGCGCGAACCATCGATTCGCCGCCAGTCGCCAGCACCACTGCAACCTTGGGAGAAGCCATGAGTGTATTCACCAAGGGAACACTAGGGCTTTCAATGCATTGAATCACGCCGTCGGGCGCACCCGCAGCCAAGGCCGCAGCATTGAGCTTTTGCGCTGCCTCGTTACAGCATTCCGAGGCTGCAGGATGTGGGCTGATGATGATGGCATTTCGGCTCAGCATCGCCAACATCACTTTGTAGTAAAGAGTCGAAACCGGGTTTGTAGCAGGCGTTAGTGCCAGTACGATACCGGCCGGCTTAGGGATTTCGACCATCTTTCGGGCCTGGTCGACACGCGGGTTGACAAGATCGAGTTCGCGGTAATAGTCAAGTAGCGGGTACGCGACCAGCTCATTCTTAAGCTTTTTATGCTCCGCCACGCCGTAGCCGGTTTCACGTACTGCCCATTCGGCAAAATAGCCGGCGTTGTCGTGGGCGGCCTTGGCGACGGCGGTGGCGATGCTCATGACGGCAGCATGATCGAGGCTGGCGAAGTGTTTGGCCGCCCATTCGGCGCGGTCAATTTTCATCAGGCCCGTGGCCAAGGCCTGGTCGGGAACCTGCAGGCGCGGAGCTTCCAACGGGTGGGCTATGTCGTTGGTTTGCATGCTCAGAGTCCTCGACGCGCGCTGCGCAAAAGTTCGCGGGCACGCGGCATGGCGGCGTCAAAACGGTCCACAATTTCCTGACAGAGGGGCGCCGTCAGCAGCACCCCCGGTTTAAATTGCAGCACCCTCTTGTCCAGTGACGAAAAGATGGCCCATACCCCGTTTTCATACAAGGCACGAGACACGGCTACAGCGCCCTCGGGGTGGTCAAACTCCAGGCCTAGGATCACGCCGCGCTGGCGCACGCCGACAAAGATGTCGCTGTGCCGCGGCATCAGTTCGGCAAAGGCCTTGGCGAAAAAATCAGCTACGCTGTGAACATTGGCAACCACTTCTGGGCGCTGCAAAATGCTCAGAACCTGGTGCGCCACCACGCAGCCGAGTTCAGAGCCGCCAGCGGTGCTGATGTGGGCCGCACCGTCTTCGCGTTGCCAGGCAGCGCATTGCTCAGTGGCGACGCAAGCACTAATGGGATAGATCCCGCCGCCGAGGCCTTTAGCCGTGACGAACATGTCGGGCTGTAGGTCATAGGTTTGCCAGCCCCACATAGCTCCGGTGCGCATCAGGCCAGTTTGAACCTCGTCGGCAATGTACATGCTGCCGTACTTGTGGCAGAGGTCCTGGCAGGCGCGCAGGTAGCCCTGTTTGGGCATGGGAAAGCCATAGGTGGCGGGGATAGTTTCGATGATGAAAGCCGCTACGTCACGCCGGCGCAGCGCCGCGTCCAGAGCATCAACATCATTGAACGGCACCTGGATAAATTCGTCCGGCCGATCTGCTAAGAAAATCTTAGAAAAACGGTCGTCGCCAGTCGCCACAGATAGCCCCGAGTGACCATGATAGCCTTTGATGATAGACACAATTTTGCGACGTTGTGTTGCATATCGGGCAGATTTGATGGCGATTTCGACTGCTTCAGCACCACCAGCGCCAAAAATAGCGTAATTTAAACCGGGCGCCGTACCAACCAGCTTTTCTGCAAGTGCGGCTCGCGCTACCGATGGGAACCAGTGGTTGCCCATGTCAAAGTAATCGAGCGCTGACTTTAACGTGGCTACCAATTCCGGGTTGCGGTGACCGAAGTTATAGGTGCCGCCGTTCAGATGCAGATCGATTAGGCGCTTGCCAGACATGTCGTACAAAAAGTAGGCCTCGCGCCGATCGATTACCAGATCAATGCCGACGTCACGCCATAGTTTTGCCTTGCCCGGGTTCCAGAACTGCGCCGCCTTGGCGTACAACGCGTCCTTGGATTCGAAGCTGAAAAACCCATAGTTAAACACTGTTTTCTCCTAATTGGACTCAGCATAAACAGTAAATGCCTGACATGCAACATATATTTAAATAAGGAATGGGAAATGTCGTAGAAAACAAGGGAAAAACCTATCAAATCAGCCGTTTTCCCATCATTTCCCTCAATGTACATAAAAAGTAGAACACTCGACGGCAAAAGTAGAGCATTATTGTTGGAGATCGGGCGCTTAACTTTTAATTCACGGCTAATCAGTGGCGTCGCAACTGCACTGCGGATGCCCGTTAAGCTTGTGCTAGTTTCATCCATTCTGACGGGGGCAATGTGGCGATACCATCACGTAAGACGCAGCGACAAAACCAAATCCTTGAAAAGCTGGTGCTGAATCCTTCGCTGCGCGTGCACCAGCTCGCTGAAGCGTTGGAGGTGTCCACGGAAACTGTGCGACGTGATCTTGCGGAACTGGACGAGGGCGGCAAAATCAACCGCACGTACGGCGGGGCGGTACGCACGCAGCGCTTCGAGCCGGCCTTGTCTGAGCGCTTGCAGCTAAAAGTCAATGAGCGTCAAGCCATCGCCCGCAGGGCGCTCGAAATGCTGGGCAACTATGAAACACTCTTGATTGGCGGTGGCGCCACGACACTGCACTTCGCGCGAGCAATTCGCCAACTGCAGCATCCGATGACGGTGATCACGCCAGCGTACGGTGTGGCGCAAGAACTGTCGCACAACCCGTTCTTTGAAGTCTTCTGCCTGCCGGGCACTTTTGAGGGCCGCGAAGGACTGGTGTGCGGACCGCAGACCATCAAGGCCCTCGAGCGCTTTCAAGTGCCGGTGGCCGTTCTCGGGGCCTCAGGCGTGAATCGGGAGGGCATCAGCGAAGCATTGCTCAGCGCGGGACAGGTCTATCAGGCTATGACTGCGATTGCGGACCAGGTGTTCGTGCTTGCAGATAGCTCCAAATTCAACAAACGAGCGCTTACATTGTTCAGCCCGTGGAGTAAAAAGCACACACTTTTGACAAACGAACAGCCGGCTGGGGAACTGCGATCGGCCATGACCGATGGCGGCGCGCACGCGGAGGTTGTGGACGTTGGCTGAGGCAACGCAGGATCTGTTTTGGTCTAAATGCTTTGCTGCAAAGCCAATAGGCGCAGCCAGTCATGTCGGAGCAAGGGAGTTTTCCGCTGCATTTCTGTCGTCTAAGGCGCTTACAGTGACAATTAAATTTCAAGCGCGTGCGCCAATCCGTTGTTATATATCGGAATTCGCGATTTTCGAGCAGTGGCAGTATCACTACACTTCACGCTAGTTCGCCATTAATTCATTGGACTGACGCAAAGGCTAGCGACACGCTTCGATAGCCGCGTCAATAAAAGCCAGCCTGCTCGGGGTACCAAGCCCACCATCATGCGCGCCCCGTAGGACGGCAGCGGGCTCTGAGGGATTCATGTAACAGTCTCGGGGCATCGCGCCGATCATTACAACGACGACGCCAGATTCCGGCTCCACATGGATCCATTGGCCATAAACACCTATTGCGGTAAACGACCCAGGTCTGATAACCCACCAAAAATAGCCGTATCCGAAAATTTTCGGATACGGGGCCGGCCAGAAATCAACATTGAAATTAGGAGCACAAGGTGCAGTCGATTCTGCTACCCAGCCCTCCGGCACGATTCGCTCACCGTTCGCAGCAACTCCATCATTCAACATCAGTTGCCCGAGTCTCGCATAATCGCGCAATGTTGCACCACAGCAACTTCCTGTAATCTCGAATCCGTTATCGGAATCAAGCATGAAATAACCGTCATAGTCCATCTCCATGGGGATCCAGACGCGCTCCGAGCAGTAATCAGCGACGTGCTTTCCAGTTGCACGCGTTAATATATGACTCAGCAGAAATGTATCACCGGTATTATAGGCAAACTGTTTCCCAGGTGGGTTTATCCTTTTTGCTTTTTTAAGTCGATCTAATATAAAATTTTTCTTTCGTTCCGCTATTGGCCTTATGTAATCCGCAGCGACATTAGAATGTAGATTCTCATAATTTTCCGTAAACTCAGCCCCAGAGCACATCGTCAGCAAATCTCTTAAAGTGACCTGCTCATAAATTGTTCCTTGAAATTCTGGTAGAAACTTAGGTACGACATCATCTAAAGAATTGATATAACCATCATGAATAGCAGCGCCAATTAAAATTGAAGTGAGTGATTTCACTACTGAAGAGGATTGCCATGCTTTATCAGGCGCCAATCCAAGCGCGTATCGCTCTAATATCACGTCCCCCTTATGGAGAACCAAGACGCCACTCAGATGCTCATCTTTCATTAAATCATTCACATCACGTTTACGATCTAAGAATCCATACGTAGGATTTATCTCTTGGGTTCTTTTAATAAAGGACTTTTTGGAGCCAGCAGATTTAATTACGCGAGTAGCAAAGATCTGATCCCAATTTAGAAAACCTTGCTCCATTAAATTAGGCGTCCACAAGAGAAAGTCCTGGCCAAGTAATCCTTGCAGCCATGCGATTTTGTCTTTATCTTCTATGGAGTTATTCAATTTCATGACGTTATCCTCAATATTAAAATATAATCTGATTGAATCATGTTGGCGAAGATAAGAGTCGATAATGATACCTTCCGTCGCAACCACTTTCTCCCAAAGCGCGTCGTTTTCAAATTGTGAGCCGCTCAGAGCGGTTAAACCGGGTCCCTGGCGGCTTACTTCCGCACCCGTATCTATTCCAACCTCTCAGCTTCCTTTTCCTGGTGCATCGGAACGTGAGCGTCCGTTCAGAACGATATGGCAACTGGAGACGAATTTCGTACTGTGCCGGTTGAGAAGCGGTGTTCATGGGGTGCAACTTTCGCGGAGACGGGAGGGGGTCGCCGGTGGTGCGATTCAGTATAGAGCCTATCCTGAATTTTGTGTTAAACGTCACAACATGCATCCCAAAGGAGCAAGTAATGACCGATTCAACCCACACCTACCAGGTGTCAGTCAGCCCAAATTTAAAGGACTGTTAAGGGGGGTCTAAGCGCAGACCGGCGAAAATTTCATAAAGCCCGCCACGGCCCGAAAAGCGCAACTTTCCTGGCCATGCTCTCCAATAAGAGCGGCAATTAGAGTGAAATTTTCGCCTGAGATAAAGACGTATCTTGGGTTTCACCTTTAAAAGACTGTCAAAGCCAGCGTTTTTAGGCCCTCTGAAATTTCCGCCGGTTAGGGCGCGGAGCCCCTAAATAGTTGGAGGAATGCGTTGCAACAAATCCTGCGATACCGCTTCATAAGCGTGAGCAAGCTCCAGCAATGCGGAATCTCCATGCGGCTTGCCGATTAATTGCATCCCCATCGGTAGGCCATTTTCATTGAAACCGACCGGCACGCTGATGCATGGCAGCCCAGCAAATGTGGCGTAAATCACGACCTCCATCCAGCGGTGGTATGTGTCCATTGCAACGCCGTTGATTCTTTTCGGCCAGCGCTCTTTAGCGTCAAATGGCCAAACTTGCGAAACCGGTAAAGCCAGGAAATCGTAATGTTCAAAATGCGATAGCAAATGTCTGTAGAACACCGTGCGTTGCACGCTTGCACCCATCAATTCATTGCCAGTCAGGCTTGCGGCTAGATCGTACTCCCACAAGGCTTCCGGCTTAATGAGTGCACGGTTTTCTTGTTTCAATAACATTGGTGCAATGCGGGAAGCGACCAGCACACGCCGCCAAACGAGCCATGCCTGCCAGACGTTTTCGGGTGGTGTTCCCAATGCCGTTGACTCAACCGCACAGCCCAGACTCTGCAAGCGAGCCAGACCTTGTTCACAAATGTCCAAAATACCAGGCTCCATCGGCAAATAGCCAGACAAGTCGCCAAACCAGGCGATGCGAACACCCTTAGGCCCACCGGTGAGATTCGTGCAAATTCGGCCACTGGGACGCTTTTGTGCACACGGGGCCTGAATCTATCTTGCCGCTCCACTACAAAGGCAACCAAGTGGTAAAGTTTTGGCAATAGGGTGTCTGCCAAAAAGCAGTTGCGCGAGGCTCACCATCAAGATGGCGCGCAAAAGGCCTCTGACAACAAACCCTAATCTAGGGTCAACTTTAGTTGCAAAGCAGGGCCAACTTTGCTTGTATCCACGGTGAACCGACACCCCTCCCCCATTTACCTCCACAAACCACGACATGATTATTACTATGATCACTCCGCTATTTAAACTGCAATGAGCTGCGTTCCCGAATTCTAGAGCACCCCCACTTAGCAGTTTCTCCAAAGTGCTGGCGCCAGGTTTGCGCGTGGGCTATGTGGAAGCGGCCCCGGCCTGGCTCAGCAAATTTGCAGCCAGCATGCGCGCCGACAGCTGGATGGTCGCACCCCTGCTGCCCGAGATTGCCACCCGCTGGCTGGAAAGCGGCACCATGGAGGGCCTGATTGCCCAGCAACGCCAGATGACCACCCAGCGCCTGGAGCGCGCCCGC
>Ga0164294_10001825_pt1 | contig 19430 bp, 20 predicted proteins | sample GEODES005metaG_FD_111479 | JGI IMG/M metagenome (GOLD analysis project Ga0164294, IMG submission 111479) | Oligotrophic lake water microbial communities from Sparkling Lake, Wisconsin, USA - GEODES005 metaG | ecosystem: Environmental > Aquatic > Freshwater > Lake | place: USA: Sparkling Lake...
CCGACCAAGGCCATCCCACCCTTGCACGGCGCGCTGCTCAAGAACGAGCAGGACGTGATGCTGTTCGAACGCCTCGCGTTCATGGCGCGGCGGCCTTCGAACTGAGGCGGAGAACCCGATTAGGAGCCAAGCTTTGACCAAATCGTTTCGCACCATTCGGCAAATCGCCGTTTCAGGCGGGTTTGCCGCGCTGCTTGCAACTGGCAATCCTGTGTTTGCGGGTGAGCCAAGCGTGCCGACAGACCCTCTTCAGCCGAAAACAGCCCCTTGTCTCAGCGCGATCGAGGCTCCGGCTGCCGGCTTGGGGCAAAGGTTCGATGTGCGGGACGTCAAGCTCTATGTGCGGCCTGCCAGCACCCCGGGCAACATCATCGTTACCTGGGGCGCGTGCGTGGTGGCAAACGAAATCCCGGTAATGCGCGTAACGGCCAACGCCATGCTGATCGACAAGCAAGGACGGATGATCGCACTGACAGAAGGTCAGCCTCCAAACAATCCAAATCCACCCACGGGATTGCCAAGAGGGGCGCCACCAGTGCTGGTTTTTGCGGGCGGCGACAGTCCGGCTCTCAGCAAAGCGGAGTGGGCAAGCATGTCAACGAGCATCGTGATTATCGTGTCGTGGATAGACAAAGATAACGTGCGCCATCAGGATAGTTTCTACGTGCCTTATACGCTCGGCGCTGCTCACGCTTCGAAGAAGGGCTGACCCGCTTGCCGCAGCCCCCCCACCCCGGCGGATGCCTCTGCGGCGCAGTGCGCTTCACCATCAGCACCGATCCGCTGGGCGCGCGCATGTGCTGGTGCCGGGATTGCCAGCGCATCGCCAGCGGTTCGGCCACGGTCAATGTGCTGTTCCCGGAAGAGGCGGTTGCGATCACCGGCGATCTTGGCCTGTTCACGATGATCGCGGATAGCGGCAACACCGTGGAGCGCGGCTTCTGCAAGGTCTGCGGCAGCCAGATCTACAGCCGCACCGTCACGCCGAAGGGCCTGCCCATGCGCGTGCGCGCGGGCACGCTCGATGATCCGGAGCTTTGCGCGCCCACAGCCGCGATCTGGACAGAAAGCGCGCCGAGCTGGGCGCCGATCCCCGAACACTTCACCCGGCACCCCAAGGGCCCGCCGCCGGTTAGAATTGCCCGCTCTCCTTGAGGGGAGACGGTTCGCGAAAGGGGAGCGCGCGTCTCCTGATGACGTTGAAAGGATTCGTCGGCCCGGACTTGATCCGGGCCTTAGCTCTTCTTTTTCGAGGCCGCGTCAGAAGAACAGCCTAACCCCGTGTCAAGCACGGGGTGACGGAGAGCCGATCAACGGAAATCCATCAGCCCTTCAATCCCGCGGCCCGAGCTGCTCCAGCTCCACTTCGGCATACATCCGCTGCACCGCCGGACGCGCCTTGATCTGCTCGATCCAGCGCACCAGCCCCGGCGTCGCCTCCTTGTTCACCAGCTCGGCAAAGCCGAACTGCATCCCGTTGGCGATGGCAAAGTTGCAGATATCCGCGAGGGTATACTGCCCCGGCACCAGCCATTCATGCTCGCGCAAGTGCGCATCCAGCCGCTCCACCGAATAGGCGATCTTGCGCATTTCCTCGTCCAGCATGTCCTGCGGAAAGCCCTCGCGCGCGCGGCGCCACTTCACCTGCTGCTCCACCACCGGGATCGCGGCCACCTTCTCCTCGAACTCCGCGTCCGAAAGCCCCTTCACCATATTGCCGACATAGCGGTGCCAGCCGATGGTCGAGACGCACCAGCAGAAGTATTCATCGACCCACTTGGTCCACACCCGCATCGCCGCCTTGCCCGCCGACGTCGCGGGCCGCAGCGTAACCTCGGTCGGGTATTCATCCTCGAGATACTCGCAGATCACCGTGCTTTCCGTGATGACATGCGCGCCGTCCACCAAGGCAGGCACCTGGCCCCGCGGGTTGATCGCCTTGAACCAGTCGGTATGGTGCTCGAACTTTGCCGGGTCGAGCCGGTTCTTCTCGAAGTCCAGCCCCTTCTCATAGAGCGCGAGCAGCGGCTTCATCGAGTTGGCAGCAGGGCCGAAGCTGTAGAGTTTGAGCATGGTTCTGGGTTTCCTCTCCGGGTTGCCCGCAGCCTACAAATTGTAAGCAACACTAACAATACCCAATCGGAGGACATGCCCATGGCCTATACCGGACGCTGCGCCTGCGGGGCCGTCACCGCCGCTATCGCCGCCGATGCCCCCGTGGCAGTGCGCCAATGCTGGTGCCGCCAATGCCAGCAGCTCGCAGGCGGATCGCACAGCACCAACGCCATGTTCCTGACCGATGACGTGACCATCACCGGCACGCTCGGCACCCATGCCTACATCGCCGCCAGCGGCAACACGCTCACCCAATCGTTCTGCGCGGCTTGCGGCACCCCGGTCATGGGTCAGGTTTCGGCCCGCCCGCAGTTCCGCACCATGCGGGTCGGGTTCATCCAGCCCCCGCATGACCTCACCCCGCAAATGGTGATCTGGACCGACGACGCGCCCGCCTGGGCCGTGATCCCCGAAGGCCTCGAACGCCACGCCAAGCAACCGCCCCCGCCGCCAGCACCGAAAGCCAGCTGATGTTCTTCAATTTCATCGACGAACTGCGCGCCGCCGGGATTCCGGTCTCCTTCAAGGAGCATCTGGTGCTGCTGGAAGCGCTGGAGAAGGACGTGATCGAACAGACGCCCGAGGCGTTCTACTACCTCAGCCGCGCGACTTTCGTGAAGGACGAAGGGCTGCTAGACAAGTTCGATCTGGTGTTCAACAAAGTGTTCAAGGGCCTGCTCGTCGATTATGGCCAGCGCCCGGTCGATATTCCCGAAGACTGGCTGAAAGCGGTCGCCGAAAAGTTCCTCAGCGAAGAGGAAATGGAGAAGATCAAGGCGCTCGGCTCGTGGGAAGAGATCATGGAGACGCTGAAAAAGCGGCTCGAAGAGCAGCAGAAGCGCCATCAGGGCGGCAACAAATGGATCGGCACCGGCGGCACCAGCCCCTTCGGCAATTCGGGCTATAATCCCGAGGGCGTGCGCATCGGCGGCGAAGGCGGGCAGAAGCGCGCGATCAAGGTCTGGGAAAAGCGCGAATTCGCCAATCTCGACAACACCAAGGAGCTGGGCACCCGCAACATCAAGATCGCGCTGCGCCGCCTGCGCCGCTTCGCGCGCGAAGGCCATGCCGAAGAGCTCGATCTCGATGCCACGATCGACGGCACCGCCAAGCAGGGCTGGCTCGATATCCGCATGCGGCCCGAGCGCAAGAATGCGGTCAAGCTGCTGTTGTTTCTCGATGTCGGCGGATCGATGGACCCGTTCATCAAGCTGGTCGAGGAACTGTTCAGCGCCGCCACGGCGGAATTCAAGAACATGGAGTTCTTCTATTTCCACAACTGCCTTTACGAAGGCGTGTGGAAGGACAACCGCCGCCGCTGGTCCGAACGCACTCAAACTTGGGACCTGCTCCACAAATATGGCCACGACTACAAGATCGTGTTCGTCGGCGATGCGGCGATGAGCCCTTATGAAATCAGCCACCCGGGCGGCTCGGTCGAACATTTCAACGAGGAATCGGGCGCCGTCTGGCTCCACCGCGTGGCGCAGACCTATCCCGCCACCGTCTGGCTCAATCCGGTGCCCGAAAAGCAGTGGAACTATTCGCAGTCGACCAAGATGATCAAGGATCTGCTCAACGGCTCGATGTACAGCCTCACGCTCGAAGGGCTCGACGCTGCAATGCGCGAACTGACCCGCAAGAAGCACTGATCAATTCCTCCCCGAGCTCGCTCGGGGAGGGGGACCGCCGCGAAGCGGTGGTGGAGGGGCAAAACCCCAAGAGGAGAGGACACAATGACCGAACCCGCAATGATCTCCACCCGCACTGCTGTCCCCGGCGGCACCCGCATCGACCTCACGCTCAATCGTCCCGCGCAGTACAACGCACTCAGCGAAGAGCTCCTCGCCGCGCTCAAGGCCGAACTAACCCAGCTCGCCGCCGATCCTGCGGTCCGCTGCGTTGTCCTTTCCGGCGCGGGCAAGGCATTCTGCGCCGGGCACGATCTGCGCCAGATGAGCGAGCAGCGAAACTTCGATACCTACCGCGCGCTGTTCGCTTCGTGCACGGACGTCATGGAGGCGATCATCGCCCTGCCCGTGCCCGTCATCGCCCGGGTTCATGGCATCGCCACCGCTGCCGGGTGCCAGCTGGTCGGCGCCTGCGACCTTGCCGTCGCGGCGGATGACGCGCGCTTCGCCGTCTCGGGCATCAATGTCGGCCTGTTCTGCTCGACGCCGGCCGTCGCGCTTTCCCGCAACGTGCCGACCAAGCCCGCGTTCGAAATGCTGGTGACAGGCGAGTTCATCAGCGCCGCCACCGCCGAAACATGGGGCCTGATCAACCACGCCGTGCCGCGTGCGGAGCTGGATTCGACCATCGACGCACTGGTCGCCAAGATTTCAGCCAAGAGCCCCGACGCGATCCGCCGCGGCAAGGCGCTGTTCTATGCCCAGCGCGAAGTGCCGCGCGCGCAGGCCTATGCGCTGGCGGGCGAAGTCATGGCGCAAAGCATGATGGACGAAAACACCTGCGAAGGGATCGCGGCTTTCCTCGAAAAGCGCGCGCCAGTTTTCAGCCAGGGCGTTTTCACCAGTTGAGCACGACCTTGCCCGATTGCCCGCTGCCCATGATGTCGAACCCGTCCTGAAACTGCTCGCGCCCCAGCCGGTGGGTGATGATCGGATCAAGGTCGAGCCCACCCTCGAGCATCCCCAGCATCTTGCGCCAGGTGCCGAACATCTCGCGGCCATAGACCCCGCGCACGGTGATCGCCTTCATGATCACGCTGTTCCAGTCGAACTGCATCGGGCCATCGGGAATCCCCAGCAGCGCCAGATTGCCGCCCATCGCCAGCGCATCGATCGCTTGCACCATCGCTTGCGGCGCGCCGGACATTTCCATCACCACGTCGAAGCCCTCCGCAACGCCCTCCTCGTGCATCACGTCGCGCAAGTCTTCCTCGGCGACATTGACCGCACGCACATCGGCGAGCTTTGTCGCCAGCGACAGGCGATAGGCGTTGATATCGGTCAGTACCACCGAGCGGGCACCCGCCCGGCGCGCCACTGCCGCCGCCATGATGCCGATGGGGCCCGCGCCGGTCACCAGCACATCCTGCCCCATCAGATCGAACTGCTGCGCGGTGTGCACCGCATTGCCCAGCGGATCGAGCAGCGACGCCACATCGAGGCTGACCCGCTCGGGCAGCGGCACGACATTGAACGCCGGGATGCACAGGTACTCGGCAAAGGCGCCCGGGCGGTTGACGCCCACGCCCTTGGTGCCCGGATCGAGATGAAACTTGCCCGCGCGCGCCGCCGCCGAATCGAGATCGATGATATGCCCCTCGCCCGAAACGCGCATGCCCACCTTCAGCGGACGGGTCACCGCACGGCCGATCTCGGCGATCTCGCCGCTGAACTCGTGGCCCACGATCAGCGGCACCGGCACATTGGCCGCGGCCCAGCTGTCCCAGTTGTAGATGTGCATGTCGGTCCCGCAGATCGCCGTCCGCTGCACGCGGATCAGCACATCATCGGGGCCGGGTTCGGGAATGGGGGCTTGGTCGGCCCAAATGCCGGGTTCAGGCTTGAGCTTGGCCAGCGTGGCCATCGTATTGGACGTCATTCCCGATCACTCCCAGTTCACGGCCTACTTTTGAGAAGGCTTCTACGGCTTTGTTGATATGGTCGGGTTCCAGCCCCGCGCTCATCTGCACCCGGATGCGCGCCTGTCCGCGCGGCACCACCGGGAATGAGAACGCCGTGACATAGATGCCCTCGTCCAGCAGCCGCGCCGCCATGCGCTGCGCCAGCGCGGCATCGCCCAGCATCACCGGGATGATCGGATGGCTGCCGGGCAGCAGCGAAAAGCCCGCCTCGCTCATCGCGCCGCGGAAATGCGCCGCGTTGGCGGTCATCTTCGCGCGCAGGGCATCGCCCTCATCGCTGTTCGAAATCGCAATCGCGGCCAGTGCCGCGCCGCAAACCGACGGGGCCAGCGCATTGGAAAACAGATACGGCCGTGCGCGCTGGCGCAGCAGATCGACCACCGGCTGGCGCGCCGCAATAAAACCGCCCATCGCGCCGCCGAGCGACTTGCCATAGGTGCCACTCAGGATGTCGATCCGTCCCTCGACGCCGCAATGCGCCGCCGATCCCCGGCCACGCTCGCCCAAGACTCCGGTCGCGTGGCAATCATCGACCATGATCAGCGCGCCGTGCTTGTCGGCCAGCGCCGTGATCTTGTCCAGCTTGGCGACGTAGCCATCCATCGAAAACGCGCCGTCGGTGGCGATCAGGATATGCACCGCGCCATCGGCGCGCGCCTGCGCCAGCTGGCGGTCTAGGTCGTCCATGTCGCTGTTGGCAAAGCGGTAGCGCTTGGCCTTGCACAGCCGCACACCGTCGATGATCGAGGCATGGTTGAGGCTGTCCGAGACAATCGCGTCGTTCTCGCCCAGCAGCGGCTCGAACACCCCGCCATTGGCGTCGAAGGCGGCGGCAAACAGGATCGCATCGTCGAAGCCGAGATATTCGGCCGTCGCGCGCTCCAGATCCTTGTGGATGGTCTGCGTGCCGCAGATAAAGCGCACCGACGCGAGCCCCGCGCCCCACGCCTCGGTCGCGGCAATCGCGGCGGCCTTTACCCGGTCGTCGTTGGCAAGGCCCAGGTAGTTGTTGGCGCAAAAGTTGATCGCGGGTCCGGCCGATGTCGCAATATCGGCGGCCTGAGGCGAAGACAGCACGCGCTCAGGCTTGAGCAGCCCTTCCTCGCGCAGCGCGGTCAGCGCGGCCGTCACGTCCTCGTAGAATTGCGAATCGGCCATATATAGCTCTCCCGACAAGAGCGCTAAGTGATGCCCGAAAAGATGTCCATCATGCGCAAGTTGCCCTTTTGGTCATGGTGCCGGAAGCACAAGTGTCAGGCGGCCTTCGCGTGGTATTCAAAAAACGCATGGCGTTTTTCTATTTCGGAGAACCACTCTTCCGGCGGCGCATCGCTCACCGCAGGAGGATATACGCTGCCACCGCAATGACCAGCGCCGCAAATGCAAACCGCGCCACAGCGACCCGGCTCGCCAGCCAGCGCGACAGCGGCAGGCCGATCGCCGACCCTGCCAGACCGCCCGTCACGAGCGCGGCAAAGACCGGCCAGTCAACCTGGCCCGATGCGGCATAACTGAGGCTCGTCGCGCCGCCGAACAGCGTGACCGACACCAGCGAGGAAGCCGCTGCATTGGCCAAGGTCATGCCCGTCGACGCCATCAGCCCCGGCGCGATCAGAAAGCCGCCGCCGATCCCGAAAAAGCCCGCCAGCAATCCCACCAACAACCCCACCGGGGCCAGCTTCAAGACCATCCGCGGGGTCAGATGCACGTCGGGATCACCGTCATTCTTGCGCGGAACCAGCATAGACAGCGCGATGGCCATCATCGCCCAGGCAAACCAGTGGAGCAGGCTCGCGCCATCGACCAGCTTGCCCAGATGCGCGCCTGCCAAAGCGCCTGCCAATCCCGCGCCTGCAAACACACTGGCGCAGGGCCATTTAACCGCACCCGCGCGCGCCTGCGCCGCCAGACTGGTCGCGGCGTTGACCGAAACCGCCGCCGCCGAAGTGCCGATGGCCACATGCGTGTCGGCGATGCCGACAGCATAGATCAGCCACGGCGTCGCCAGCACCGAGCCGCCCCCGCCAAACACGGTCAGCAGCATGCCGATCAGCACGCCGCCGATCCCGGCAAGGACAAGGCCGGTCAGCACCCGATCAGGCCGCCAGCGCCTGGCGGTTCCACGGGGCCAGCATCAGCAGGCGCGCCATGCCGCAAAAGCCGGTCGCGCCGGCAAACGTAAGGCCTGCGCCGACAAAGGCCGAGAGACCGAACCAGCCCGGCGCGACCAGAAAGCCCAGCACGACCCCCATCAGCACCAGCGATCCGGCAGCGATCTGCACCTGCCGCATGATCTCCATCGGGGCCTTGGCATCGACCGCCAGCGGCAGCCCGGCCTTCTCCCACGCATCCACCCCGCCGCGCAGCACGAAGGCCGTGCCCGAAACCCGCGCCGCCAGCCTGTCGCATGCCCCGGCGGTGCGCATCCCCGAACGGCACGTGAAAATCACATCATGGTCCGGAGCGATCGCGAGGTGCGCCGCTTCCCAGCCCGAAAGCGGCTGCGAAATCGCGCCAGGCACGTGCCGCCGGGCAAATTCGTCGGCCTCGCGGATATCGACCAGAACCGCGCGGCCCGCGCTGAGCCGCAATTTTGCATCGGCGGCGGAGAGCGGGGTCAGCGTAGCGGTCATGAGGACTTTCCTTGTTCAGGTGGGCAAAAAAGTTCGGCGAGCGTACCAATCACGCGCAGCGCGGCGGGATCGCAGATCCGGTAATGGATCGTCTGGGCATCGCGCCGCGTGGCCAGCAGGCCGGATTCGCGCATACGCGCCAAATGCTGCGACAGTGCGGATTGGGAAAGTCCCACCCGCGCCTGCAATGCGCCGACCGAAAGCTCGCCATCGGCAAGCTGGCACAGGATCATCAGCCGGTGCTCATTCCCCAGCAACCGCAGCAGCGCGGCGGCGCGGCCCGCGCTTTGTTGCAGGGTGGCGAGATCGAATTGGGCGGTATCGAGCATGACCCCATTATATGCATTGATTCTAATTTAGCAATCACTAATATAATGAGCAACAAGGAGTCGCCCATGTCCGCCCCATCCATCGCCTTCGCCCCATCTCTCGCTTTCGAACCGCCCATCGCGGCGCAGCCCGCCGTTCAGGGCTTCTTTGATCCGGCCACCAACACCGTCAGCTACATCGTCCATGATCCGGAAACGGGCGCAGCGGCGATCATCGATCCGGTGCTGGATTTCTCCCCGCGCAATGGCCGCACCAGCACCGCCAGCGCCGATGCACTGCTCGCCGCCGTCGAAGCGCAGGGTCTCAAGGTGCAGTGGCTGCTCGAAACCCACGCCCATGCCGATCATCTCTCGGCGGCGCATTACTTGCGCGAGCGCACCGGCGCGCCGGTGGTGATCGACACGCACATCACCGAGGTGCAGGCGATCTTTGCCGAACTGTTCGAAGCCGACGACGTCGCGCGCGATGGCAGCGCGTTCGACCGCTTGGTGACCGATGGCGATGTCCTGCCGCTGGGCGCGATGGACATCCGCATCATGCACACCCCGGGGCACACCCCGGCCTGTGTCAGCTATCTGATCGGCGATGCCGCATTCATTGGCGACACGCTGTTCATGCCCGACTATGGCACCGCGCGGACCGACTTTCCGGGCGGGGACGCGCACGCGCTGTTTCGCTCGGTCAAGCGGCTGTTCGCGCTGCCTGCCGAGACGCGGCTGTTCACCGGACACGATTACCTGCCCGCCACGCGCCGTGCGCCAGCATGGGAGGCGAGTGTGGCGCAGCAGCGCAAGGGCAATGTGCACATCTCCGACACGGTGAGCGAAACCGAATTCGTCGCCATGCGCCAGGCCCGCGATGCCACGCTCGAAGCACCGCTGCTCATTCTGCCATCGCTGCAGGTCAACATTCGGGCCGGTGCCATGCCGCCCGCCTCGCCCGGCGGACACACGTACTTGCGGTTGCCGATCAACGCGTTGTGAGGGAGGCACTGCAATTCCATCGCTCTTGCTGATTTGCCCATTTGATTTGCCCATTTGATTTGAACGCAAATTTCGGGGTGGCGGCGGAACGTCGGGGCGATACGACCATCGCCATGGACACCGCCACAACCGCCATCGCCGCGCTCGATTGGACCGCGCTTTCGCAAAGCCTCGATGATCTGGGCTATGCGCTCACCCCGCGCCTGCTCGATGCCGAGACCTGCGCCGCGCTCGCGGCGAGCTATGATGACGACGCGCGCTTCCGCTCCACCGTCACCATGGCCCGCCACGGCTTCGGCAAAGGTGAGTACCGCTACTTCGCCTATCCGCTGCCCGATGTCGTCGCAGCCTTGCGCACTGCGCTCTATCCCCCGCTGGCACGTATCGCCAACTTATGGTCCGAACGCCTCGGCCAGAGCGACATCTGGCCCAGCTCCCACGAGGCGTTGCTTGCGCGCTGCCATGCCTTCGGCCAGCCGCGCCCCACCCCGCTCCTGCTGCGCTACCGCGCGGGCGACTACAATTGCCTGCATCAGGACCTTTACGGACCGATCCACTTCCCGCTGCAAGCTATCGTGATGCTCAGCGACGATGCCAGTTTCACCGGCGGCGCGCTGACCGTGGTCGAAAACCGTCCGCGCATGCAAAGCCGCGTCGAAGTCGTGCCGATCCGCCAAGGCCAGATCGCGCTGATCCCGGTGCAGGGCAAACCGCGCCTCGCTTCCGCCGGGTGGTCCAAATCCGCCATGCGTCACGGCGTCAGCACGGTCCTTTCGGGCGAGCGTCAGACCTTGGGGATCATCTTCCACGATGCAAGCTGACCCCCAGCGGCAGTCGGGCCAGCAAAAACACTTTCCTACATCGGGCACATGAAGCATCATCGCTCTATGGCCTCAAAAACGACAGATTTTCCGGGCTTTTTGGCCACAACCGGCGGCTCGCGAGGCTCTGCCGGACCGGCCCGAACTTTCGCTCAGGACTGTGTCAACTATGTCAACTTGGCCCCGAAACTGCCCCGGATCGGGACAGAATCGCGCCGCTCAATAGAGCAAGACTCGCCCGCGTTCGTCCGCCCATGCCGCCTCGTCCGGCCCCGCCAGCGCCTCCAGATCGCCCGGCGTACTCGCCAGATCGTCCACCCATGTGCGCAAGCCCGGCCCGCCGTTGATCACGTCGATCGCCAGCTTGTCGGTGACATACTCGTAGGGAAAATCGCGCCACAGCGGATAGTCGGGATAGAGCCGCCGGATCGCCTTGAACGCCAGCGCCTGCAAGCGCCACGGACGGAAGGCGGCGTGGTCATAAAACCTGCCCTCGGCATGGATCATCAGCGCGTTGCATTGCTGCCCGGCGTGCTTGTGAAACGTCGGCTCGAACCAGCATTCGCGGATCGCGCAGCCTGCCAGCCACTGCGGCGCGAAGCGGCGCATGTCGGCCAGCACCGCGCCTGCGTCCACATCGGGCGCGCCGAACAGCACTTCGAGCGGGCGGGTGGTGCCCCGCCCTTCGGAGAGCGTCGCGCCTTCGATCATCACCGTCCCGGCATAGGCGCGCGCCATGTTAAGGCTTGCGGCATTGGGGCTGGGGTTGATCCAGATCCGGTCCTGCGGCCAGCCGAAGCCCGGTCCTTCGGGCGCCCAGCCCTCCATTGTGATCACCCGGTAGTCGACATCGAGCTTGAAGTGATCGACAAACCAGCGGCCCATCTCGCCCAGGGTCAACCCGTGGCGCATCGGCATCGGCCCCGCGCCGACAAAGCTTTCCCACCCGGGCAGCAAGGTGGTGCCCTCGACCGGGCGGCCCGCCGGATTGGGCCGATCGAGCACCCACACCGCTTTGTCCGTCCCGCTCGCGGCCTCGAGCAGATAGAGCAGCGTGGTCACAAACGTGTAGATCCGGCAGCCAAGGTCCTGCAGATCGAACAGAAACACATCGGCGCTGTCCATCATCGCGGGCGTCGGGCGTCGCACCTCGCCGTAAAGGCTGAACACCGGAATGCCGTGGACCGGATCGGTAAAATCCTCCGATTCCACCATGTTATCCTGCTTGTCGCCCCGCAGACCGTGCTGCGGACCGAATGCTGAAGTTAACTTGAGGTTAACTATTTGCCCCAGCGCATCGAGCGAATGGACCAGATTTTCGGTCACCGAGGCCGGGTGCGCGACCAGCGAGACGCGCCTCCCTTCCAGCGGAGCGCGCAAGGCCGGGTCAGCGAGCAGACGGTCGATTCCGAACTTCATGGGGCCTCCGGTGCCGCAAGCCGCGCGGCGAAGCAAGCCGGGCTGTGGAAATCGGGCGGACCGGGCGGATGCGCGATGGCCCAGTACGACGTGTGCCCGCCCCCCTCCTCGATCACCGCGCTCAGGCCATATTGCCACGGCAGCGGCGGCAGCGCGGCGGCGGGAAGGGCGGCATCGAAAATCAGCACCGTCCGCCCGCCGCGCGGGGTGCAGACCGGATCGCGCGGACATGCGCGCTCCGCCATGCCGTCGCGGTACCCGGCAAAATCATACGCGGCCCAGCGCTCCGAGGGCGAAAGGTTGAACTCGGCATACCCCGCGCCGTCCCCGCTGCGGACGAAAAACTCAAAGCAGGTCGTCTGCCACAAACCGTCCGCCCGCCCCCGCCCGGCAAATGGTGGCAGCACCAACTGCTCGGTCCCCGTGACCTTCCAGCGCAAGGAGAGCCAATGCGGATCAAGCGCCACCAACCGCGCCTCGATGCCGGAAACCTGAACCGGCGGGTGCTGCGGATGCGCGATCAGCTGATACGTTTCCAACCGCAAAACTCCATGCTAGGCGCGCCAGCACCATGACCCAGTACAGCTCCACCCTCCTGCGCCTGCTCGATGAGCGCGGCTATATCCACCAGCTGGCCGACGGCGAGGGCCTCGACAAGCTGGCCAACGCGGGCGTGGTGCCGGGGTATATCGGCTTCGATGCCACCGCGCCATCGCTCCATGTCGGCAGCCTCGTGCAGATCATGATGCTGCGCCGCCTCCAGCAAGCGGGTCACAAGCCCATCGTATTGATGGGCGGCGGCACCACCAAGGTCGGCGATCCTTCGGGCAAGGACGAAAGCCGCCGCATGCTCACCGGCGAGGACATCAAGGCCAACATCGCCTCGATCCGCACGGTGTTCGAGCGGCTGCTGACGTTCGGCGATGGCCCGACCGATGCAGTGATGGTCGACAACGACGATTGGCTCTCGGCGCTGGGCTATGTCGAGCTGCTGCGCACCGTCGGCCCGCATTTCACGATCAACCGGATGCTGACCTTCGATTCGGTCAAGCTGCGGCTCGAGCGAGAGCAACCGCTGACCTTCCTCGAATTCAATTACATGATCCTTCAGGCCTACGATTTTCGCGAACTGGCGATCACGCGCGGTTGCCGCCTGCAGATGGGCGGGTCGGACCAGTGGGGCAATATCGTCAACGGCATCGAGCTCACGCGCCGGATGGAAGCCACCGAAGTGTTTGGCCTCACCACCCCGCTCCTGACCACCGCCGACGGCGCGAAGATGGGCAAGACCGCCGCCGGCGCAGTCTGGCTCAACGAGGATGCGCTGCCCGCCTATGACTTCTGGCAATTCTGGCGCAACACCGATGACCGCGACGTCGGTCGTTTCCTGCGCCTGTTCACCGATCTGCCGATGGACCGAATCGCCGCGCTGGAAGCCGCGGAAGGCAGCGGGATCAATGCCGCCAAAGTCGTGCTGGCCAACGAAGTGACCCGGCTGGTGCGCGGCGAAGAAGCCGCGCGCGCCGCCGAAGCCACGGCGACCGCCACCTTTGCGGGCGGCGGGATGGGGCAGGATTTGCCGACACTCGCCTGCGCGGGACCCGCGATCCCGCTCATCGATGCGCTGATCGGCCTCGGCTTTGCGGCCAGCCGGGGCGAGGCCAAGCGGCTTGTGGCCGGAGGCGGAGCCCGGGTCGATGGCGCTGTAGTCCAGGACGAGAATCTCGTCATCTCCATCACCGACAACGAGGTCCGCATCTCCTCAGGCAAAAAGAAGCACGGCATCTTGCGCAAAGCTTGACGGCAACGCTTTGCCGCATCCGGCAAGGAATTTCCGAGCCTTTACCAAATGTAAGCCACTGCATGGCCATAACGCGCTCACCCATTGCCAAGGCGAGGAGCAACAATGTCCGGCGGCGCGCAGCTTTCAGTACCTGACCAGCGTAGTTCGACTCGCCATCCGGTGGACTTGCCGATGATCGGCGAGCATCGTCGGCTTGGCGATATCGCGCTCGATGTAATCAACATTTCGACCACCGGGTTCATGGTGCGCGGCGAGATCGCGCTGGGCCGCGGCGAGCGGATCACCGTTCGGCTCAGCCAGATCGGCCGAATCGAAGCCTTCGTCGTGTGGATCGAAGGCGGCCGCGCAGGCTTCCAGTTCGAGCGGATCATTCGGCTCGACGACTTCATGCGCATGATCAAGGCCATGCAGCCCAACCCGAAGCTTCAGCGCACCCGCTAAACACGGTCTCGCCTGCGGTCAGCGCCGCTCGCCCGGCGCATCCTGACAGCCGTCGGTATGAAATTTGTTGTGATATTATATCATCACCACTAAAGACACCTGAGGTTCATACGCTCGGGTGCAAAGAATTCAGCATGAAGCCAACTCTTTACGCCGCCGCGCTCAGCGGCCTGGTGCTCTCTCCGTTCCACGCTGCGCACGCGCAAAGCGCCGCTGCCCTGCCACCTCCCGCTGATTCGACCTCCGCGCCGCAGCAGGACGAAGCAGGTCACCCGCCCATCATCGTCACCGGGCGGCTGATCTCGGGCGATCGCGACGCGATTGTCGCGCCGGTCGTGATCTCGGGCGAAGAACTGGCGCGCCGAGCCACGTCGCAGATCGGCGCAGTGCTGGCCAACCTCCCCGGCGTTTCGACCAGCGGCTTTGCGCCCGGTGCCTCGCGCCCGGTGCTGCGCGGATTCGATGGGCCGCGCGTTCAGGTGCTGACCGACGGACTCGGCTCGCTCGACGCCTCTTCGGTTTCGGGCGATCACGGCGTTGCCATCGATACGCTCAACGTGGACCGGATCGATGTGCTGCATGGGCCTGAGGTCCTGCTTTATGCCGCCGATCCCGCTGGCGGCGCAATTAACGCCGTCGATCGCCGCATTCCGCGCAAGGTGCCTGCACAAGCCGTCAGCCTCAATGCGCTGGCCGCTTTTGGCAGCGCGGCCGATGCGCTCAATCTGGGCGGCGCTGCCGAAGTCGCGCTGGGCGACCGGATCGCGGTGCATGTCGATGCCTCCTACAACCATTCGAACGACCTGCGCGTGGGTGGGCTCGTCCTCTCGCCGCAATTGCGCGCGGCGACATTGGCGCAGGCGAATGTGCGCGATGTTGGGGGCACCGGCGACGAAATCGGCGCGTCCCTGCTCACTGCGCAGGCCAATGCGCGTGGCCGACTGCCCAACTCCGGTGCAAACGGCTACAGCCTCGGCGCAGGCATTGCGTTCATCGATACGGGCGGAAGCCTTGGCGTATCAATCCAGCGACTGAGCAGCGACTATGGCATCCCGCCGCGCCCCTCGGCCGTGCCCGGCGATCCGGTGTCGATCGCGCTGCGCCAGACTCGCTACGACGTTCGCGGCGCGCTCAATCTCGATGGCTTCTTCGAGAAGCTCGATGTGCGCGCTGCCTATGGCGATTACCAGCATGCCGAGCTCGACGGCGGGGTGCCGGCGACGCAGTTTTTCAACGCAGCCATCGAATCGCGCCTCGAATTGGTGCAGGCCAAGCACGGCGGCTGGCGCGGCGAGAGCGGCATTCAATTCAGCACGCGCAAATTGCGGATCATCGGCGAGCCGTTGCTGCCCAATTCGACAACCGACCGGTTCGCCGCATTCACCCGCCAGCAATTGACGCTGGGCGCTGTCGATCTCGAAGGCTCGGCCCGCTTTGAGCGCACCGCGATTCAGGCCGACAATGGCCTCTCGCGCACCTTCAACCAGTTTGCGGCCGGCGCCGGGATCGCCTGGCACCCGATTGAGGCGCTGGCGCTGACGATCTCAGCCACCCATGGCGAACGCGCGCCAAGTTCCGAAGAACTATTCATCAACGGCGCGCACGATGCGACGCAGGCCTACGAGCGCGGCAATCCTAACTTCGGAATTGAGCGCAGCAACACCTTGGAGATCGGCGCGCGCGTCCACAGTGGCCGTTTTGCAGGAGCCGTCACCGCTTATGCCACCGATTTTACCGGCTACATCTCGCCGCTGCTGACCGGCGCGGTGATCGACGGCTTTCCCGAGTTCCAGTTCACGCAAGTGCCCGCCAAGTTCCGCGGCATAGAGGCCGAGGGGTCGGTGCGCGCGATCGAGTGGGCCAATGGCTCGGCGCTCACCTTCGAAACCGCGCTCGATTATGTCCATGCGCGGCTGAGCGGCATCGGCCCTGCCCCGCGCATCCCGCCGCTCCGCTTGCGCGGTGGCGTGACCTTTGATTCAGATGCTTACGGTGCAAACCTCGAAGTAATCCGCAACTTCCGTCAGGACCGGATCACCGCCTACGAGAACCCGGTGGCAGGCTTTACCTTGCTCAATGCCGGGCTGACCTGGCGTCCCTCGGGCAAAAGCGGGCCGCTCTCGCTGATCCTTTCGGCGGAGAACCTGCTCAATGTCGTAGGGCGGCTGGCCACGTCGGAGACCCGCGATTTTACCCCCATCGCCGGGCGCGATGTGCGGATCACGGTCTCGCTCAAAATCTGACGCGCGTAGAACATTTGCGGTAGAACATTTGCTTGCTTGGCAAGCAGGCACGGCGCTGCCACAGCTTCATCCGTGACCACGATCCCAAGCGACCCCATATCAGAGGAAGAACCTCGGTCTCCTTGGGCGATCCCGGACTACCGGCGCTTCTGGATCGCCCGGTTCCTCTCGGTGTTTGCCGCGACCGGTATGGTCGTCGTGCTGGGCTACCAGCTCTACGATATCGCGCGCGGGCAATACGGGATGAGCATCGGCGCGGCGGCTTTCCAGCTCGGGCTGTTTGGCCTTGCGCAGTTCCTGCCGCTGTTTTTGCTGACCCCGTTGGCAGGGCTTGCCGCCGACCGATTTGACCGGCGCAAGGTCGGCGCGCTGGCATTAGCACTCGATCTGAGCATCGCGCTGACCTTGGCCATCACGACCTATTTCAATCTGCTCAGCCTGCCGCTGTTGTTTTTGCTGGCGGCTGCACATGGCGTCGCGCGGGTGTTCATGGGCCCTGCGCTTAGCGCCATTGCGCCCAATATCGTGCCCGCTCCGCTGATGCCCCGGGCGATCGCGATCAGTTCGATGGCCTGGCAAATGGGCTCGGTTGGCGGCCCGGCGATTGCCGGACTGCTGTTTGCGGCGATCCCGGCAGCACCCTATATCACATCGGCGGTGCTGCTGGGCTGTTCTGCGCTCGCCGTCCTGTCGATCCGCCGCCTTCCCCCACCGGCCGAAAACCGCAAGATGAACCCCCTGCAGCAGATCATCGGCGGGGTCAGCTTCGTTTCGCGCGACCGATTCCTGCTGGGCTGCATCAGTCTGGACCTCTTTGCCGTGCTTTTGGGCGGCGCGACCGCGCTTCTGCCGGTCTATGCGCGCGACATCCTCATGGTGAATGGCCATCCGGTCGGCGCGAATGGCCTGGGCATCATGCGCGCGGCGCCCGGCGCTGGCGCGGCGCTGGTGGCGTTTTTGCTCTCGCGCCGCCCGATCGAGACCGAAGTCGGCACCAAGATGCTGCTCGCGGTGGTTCTCTTCGGCGCGGCCACCATCGGTTTCGGGCTGTCGCGCAATTATGCCCTGTCGCTGCTGATGCTGGCTTTGCTCGGCGCGGCGGACATGGTCTCGGTGTTCATCCGCAACACGCTGGTGCAGCTGCACACCCCCGATGCCATGCGCGGGCGCGTCTCCTCGATCTCGGGCCTTGCCATTTCCGCCTCCAACGAGCTGGGCGAAATGCAGTCAGGCCTGGCCGCGGCGCTGCTGGGCGCGACCGGCGCGGTTGTGTTTGGCGGCGTTGGTGCCATATTCGTAACGGCGGTGTGGGCCTTGTGGTTTCCCGAACTGCGCAAGGTGCGCACCTTCGCGGCAGCCTATCGCGAGCCCTGAGCGCAGATGGCCAAGGAGCAAATGTGATGAAAGCGGATTCGATTCTGGCGACGATCGGCAAGACCCCGCATGTGCGCATGGCGCGGCTGTTTCCCGATCACGAAGTATGGATCAAAAGCGAGCGCGCCAATCCCGGCGGATCGATCAAGGACCGCATCGCGCTCGCGATGATCGAAGCAGCCGAGGCAGATGGCAGTCTGAAGCCCGGCGGCACGATCGTCGAGCCGACCTCGGGCAATACCGGCATCGGCCTTGCCATGGTGGCGGCGGTCAAGGGCTACCGGCTGGTGCTCGTCATGCCCGAATCGATGTCGCTCGAGCGGCGGCGGCTGATGCTGGCTTATGGCGCGACCTTCGATCTCACGCCGCGCGAAAAGGGCATGAAGGGCGCGATCGCGCGTGCGCTTGAAATCATCGAAGAGATACCCGGCGCATGGATGCCCAGCCAGTTCGACAATCCTGCCAACATCGCGGTGCATGTAGCGACAACGGCACAAGAAATCCTCGCCGATTTTGCCGATAGCCCGATCGACGCGCTGATTACCGGGGTAGGCACCGGCGGGCATCTCACCGGCTGCGCCGAAGAGCTGAAAAAGCACTGGCCGGCAATGCAGGCCTGGGCGGTCGAACCGACGCTATCGCCTGTGATCTCTGGCGGGCAACCCGCACCGCATCCGATTCAAGGGATTGGCGCCGGGTTCATCCCCGGCAACCTCCACACGCAATCGATCGAGGGCGCGATTCAGGTCGATCCGGCGCATGCCAAGGAATGGGCGCGGCGCAGCGCGAGCGTTGAAGGCTTGCTGGTGGGGATCAGTTCCGGCGCGACGCTTGCCGCCATCGCGCAGAAGCTGCCCGATTTGCCCGCTGGCAGCCGGGTGATGGGCTTCAACTACGATACCGGCGAGCGCTATCTGTCGGTGCCGGACTTCCTCCCCGAGTAAGCGGGCCATGGCGCTCGAACGCATCGACTATCACGATGGCAGCACCGCGCTGACGGGATGGCTGGCGCGCCCAGAGGGCACGCCCCGCGGCGCGGTGCTGGTGCTGCCGACGATCATGAACATCAATCCGCCGATGGAGCGGCGCGCCGCGATGCTGGCCGATGCCGGGTACGTGGCGCTGATCACCGATTTCTATGGCGAACCGGTGCGCGATTTCGAGCATGCGCGCGCATTGGGCAATGCGCTCAGAGCCTCAGCCGACAGCTTCCGCGCACGCTTGCAGGCCGGGCTCGCGGCGATGACTGCCCATCCGGCGGCGCAGGGCCTGGACGTGGCTGCCATCGGCTATTGCATGGGCGGACAGGCCGCGATTGAGCTGGCGCGCGACGGGGCAGAGCTTGTGCTGGCAGCGAGCTTTCACGGCCTGCTCGAAACGACCAAGCCCGCTGACCCCGGCGCTATCAAGGCGCGCCTGTTCGTCAGCCACGGCGATGCCGATCCGCTGGCCACGCGCGAACAGGTGCTCAATTTCTGGCGGGAAATGGACGCGGCAGGGGCGAACTGGCACTTCCACGCCTATAGCGGCGTGCGCCACGGCTTTACCGATCCCGGCAGCGATGCCCGCGGACTGGCCGCCATCGGCTATGACGCGAGCGCGGACCGGCAAAGCTGGGCCGCGCTGATGAGCCTGCTGGACGAAGTGTTCCAGC
>Ga0164294_10001826_pt1 | contig 19426 bp, 12 predicted proteins | sample GEODES005metaG_FD_111479 | JGI IMG/M metagenome (GOLD analysis project Ga0164294, IMG submission 111479) | Oligotrophic lake water microbial communities from Sparkling Lake, Wisconsin, USA - GEODES005 metaG | ecosystem: Environmental > Aquatic > Freshwater > Lake | place: USA: Sparkling Lake...
CGGCAAAGCAAAAGGACGGAGTCATATAATCCTCGGAGGTGCTACGTGATGTGAGATTTAGCAAGTGTCGCAAGAGGAGTAGGATGGTATGAATACTATGTACATCTTATGTGTCGCAGTCCTCCTTCGTTCATGATCGTTCGTTTCAGGGCCCTCACGGCCAGTCGCAGTCCACCCCTGCACAAGTCTCCGACACCAAAGGACGGCTCCAAGCAAGCAAGCACCACTTGCTACTATTGTACAGCCAAACAGCCATTCATCCACTAGCCAAGACCAGTCCCATGTGTGACCACCAGAGGATGGGAGAACACTTGTGCCAGTACGGTGCGCGTCTGTACGGCATCGTCTCAAGCGCATCCGCGCGCCGACTTTCCAGCCCAGGGCCGTTTCAACGAGGAGCTTTTCACAGCGGAATAGGAGGTCCCGCGACAAGTTTGCCTTTTTGGACGAAAGCCTCCTGAGCGTCGCGGGGATGGCGACCACAGTGCTGCGAGGCAAGCAGGTGTGGGTGCGCGATCCCGCCCTTGCAGACGAAGACGTCTTTTACAAGGGCAAGGTCATCAGCGAAGACGACAAGAATGTGCGTAACACACGGCCGGCCGGTGGCCCAACGAGCTGCTTCTGTCCATTCCCGCGGATCTGCGACCTGCCATGCCTGCAGCCTGGCAGACAGAATCTTGACCCCGTGTTGTGCGTATCTGGCACAGGTCACCGTCGCATCACTGTCGGACAGCTCCAGCACTCGAGTCTGGCCCAGGGAGCTCATTCTCGAGGTGCGAGCTCATTCTCGAACGCGTTCAGCGTTGCCACAATGCTCCCCTGTGCAAGAAAAGCACGTGTGAGGGCTGCGAGTGACGCCGATGCTGCCCTCGCTGCTGCTAGAGCTGCAGCAGCAACAGCAGCATCGGAAGGATCAGCAGCAGCTGCGGCGGCAGCAACGGCAGTGTGGCAGCAACTGTAGCGGCGGTCAGTGCGGCAGCAACTGTCGCAGCGGTTGCACCCACGGTTGCTCCCTCGGTCGGTTGCACCCTCTGTTGCAGCCACAACCGCGGCGCACGCCGAGCAACCGACCCAGATGCTGGCCGCGCGCATCGCGTGCACACCCCATGGTGCTCACTGCATGGGTGCTGCGCGTTCGCTTCTTTCGCGCAGTGCACCTTGAACGATGAGGACAAAAAGGATCACTGCAACCTGGACGTGCTGAACTCTGCGACGCTCGTCGAGAATGCAAGGGCACGCTTTCAGAAAGATAAGATTTATACTTACATCTCGCAGCTGCTGCTTGCCATCAACCCGTTCAAGTATATTGAGGAATTGTACTCCGAGCAAGCGAAGGAGGTCTACAGGGGCGCGAACTGGACGCAGCTGGAGCCTCACACCTATGCGATCGCCGAGATGTCTTTCCAATCGATGACGATTCACAACCAGTCGCAGTCGCTGCTCGTCTCGGGCGAGTCAGGCGCCGGGAAGACGGAGACAAACAAGCAGCTTATGGACTACATTATTTGGCGTGCTGGCGTGCCCGCCGGGAGTGCTCTAGCGGCTAGCAACAAGGCGTCGCTCGACAAGCGCATCATGGATACCAACCCGGTGCTCGAGGCTTTTGGCAATGCCAAGTCGATCCGGAACAACAACTCGTCGCGCTTCGGCAAGTACATCAACCTCAAGTTTAGCAAGGAGTGGAGGGTGATGGGCGCAGAGGTGCGCACCTTCTTGCTCGAGAAATCGCGGGTGACGAACGCGAGCCTGGCGCGTGAGCGCTCCTACCACATTTTCTACCAGCTCCTCCGCGGCTCCCAGTTCGACGGCAAAGGCTGCGCTCAACTGAAGGGAAAGGGGCCCCTGGACTTTATGTACACCTCGCTCAGTGGAACCAATTGGGTCGACGCGATCGACGACGTCGAGGATTTCCATGAATTTCATCGGGCGATGCCTAACTGCGGTCTCAATGATGAGGAACATCAAGAGGTCTACAACGTGCTGGGCGCGTTGCTGCACATCAGCAACGTGAAGTACGAGGCAGCAGGCAACGACACGATTCGCATCCAGCCAGGGGCCTCGGCGGACCTGAAAACTGCCGAGCGGCTTCTCGGCATCACCCCGATCGGCCAGCTCCTCGTCGAGAAGGTCGTGAAGTCGCCGCGCTCGAACAACGAGTATCACATCGCGCTCGACATGGGCGCTGCGATTTCGCAGCGCGACGCCCTCGTCAAGCACCTGTACCAAATGCTCTTCGCACTGATCGTCCAGAAGATCAACACGCAGATCCAAGTGGAGAGGGACTTCCACCGCTTCATCGGTTTGCTGGACGTCTTCGGCTTCGAGGTGTTCCAAACCAATTCCTTCGAGCAGCTGTGCATCAACTACGCCAACGAGCGCCTACACAACTTCTTCCTGATGCGCGTGTTTGAAGTCGAGATCGAGCTCTACCGCATGCAAAACCTGCAGGTGCCCGTGCTCACCTACCCGGACAACAGCAAGGTCATCGAGCTCCTCGAAAAGTCTCCGACAGGCATCTTCCCGGTGCTCGACGCGCAATGCAAGACGCCCAAGGCGACCGACAAAACGTTCAACGCTGCCATCTGCAAGCAGCACGCGAGCCACCAGCACTTCAGCACTCTATCGGGCTCAAAGATGAAGATGAGCGGCGTGAGCGATGAAGACGTGTTCGTCATTCACCATTTCGCGGGCGATGTGTGCTATTCGTCTGCAAGCTTCCTCGAAAAGAACACGGACAGCCTCTCTGCGCAGTTCGAGGGCATCCTCTTGAAGAGCACGTCGTCTGTCGTTGTGCAGATGGTCGAAGGCGCCAAGCTTGGGCCGAAAGCCCCCGATAATCCGGGCGATCAGAGCGCCCGCGGCAAAAAGGGGCTCGAGCCTGGCCAGATGTCGGCGCGAGGGGAGGCGGGTGCAATGTCGCATCGCGGCAAGAAGCCCGGCAAGGGCGGCAAGGAGGAGGGCGACGGAAAGAAAGCGTCGGGCTCGGTGAGCAAGACGTTCCTGCTTGGTCTGAAGCAGCTGATGCGCGAGATTGCCACTACGCACCCGTTTTTCATTCGGTGCATCAAACCCAACCAGAAACTCGTGCCAAAGGAGTTCCACGTGTCGATGGTGCTTAGCCAGATGGAACGCTCCGGCACCATTGAATGCGTGAAGCTGATGCAGCAGGGCTACCCGAGCCGCGCGCCTTACGCCGACCTGATGACGCGTTTCAAGAACGCGCTGCCTGAGTTCATGATGACATTGAATCCCGGGCAGTTCGTTGAGCTGCTGCTTCTTGCGTGCAACTGCGACCAGAACGACTACCAGCTCGGGCAGGACATGGTCTTCTTCCGCTCCAACAAGGGTGGTCTGCTGCAGGAGCTGATGATGATGCGCAAGGATCTGGTCGCCTCGCGGATCGTCTCCAACGGCTTGGCCAAAGGCTACAATGATGACCCCGACTACGGCCAGGCGTTCAAAGAGTTGCAGGCGTTTGTCGCCATGCGTATGAGAAAGCGGAAGGAGGCGCGCGAGCTGTTCGAGAGCGCGGTGATGGCAGCGATACAGATGCAGAAGTGGGTCAGGTGGGGCGAGGCCAAGACGTTGCAGCGCTCTGCTGCCGCGACGCACATGCAAACGGTCCGGCGCGGCAGAGCAGCGAGGCTTCAGGCGGCGGAGCTGCGCAGGATCGCTGAGGAGAAGCGGCTGGCGGAAGAAGCTGCACGCAAGGCCGCCGAGGAGGCGCGCCTGGCCGCTGAGGCGGCAGCGGTGGCGGAAGCAGCGGAGAGAGAGCGCTTGCGAATCGAGGCCGAGCGGCTGGCGGAAGAGGCGAGAATCGCGGAAGCAGCCAGAATCGAGGCCGAGCGCCAGGAGGCGGCAGCGAAGAAAGAGGCGGAGGAACGGGAGGCGCGCATCGCGGAGGAGAAGAGAATCGCTGACGAAATAGAGGCAAAGAGGAGAAAGGAGGAGCAAGTGGCAGCGCAGCAAGAGGCGGCGCAAGACGCCCTCGACGACCAGGACGACGAGGCCGACCAGGACCACAACAAGTGGTTCGTCCAGATACCCGGGAAGCGTGGTGGGTCCAAGGAAGTGCATCGCCATCTGATGTGCAAGGGTGTCGAGTGGGGCTTCCAGTACCACAACTTCTACGGCGACTGGGAGCTTGATACGACGCAGGAGCTTTGCAACGACCGGCCTCACTATATTCACAATACCATGTACGGCGGGCACGCGCACTTGTTTCACACGATCGACCCGCACTATCACGTGCCGCGCTGGGTGATTGGGCCTTCGCCGGGCAACGAGAACGGATGGGCCTTCTGCGAGTCGGATGCGTTGACGCCGCATGAAGTGAAGGCGACGTGGATCTCGTGGGATGGCTTCGAGTGGCATTCGTGCAAGTCATTCCGGTATGAGCCCAAGGAGCACGAGATGGACGGCTTCTCGGATGAGGAGGACTTTGAGGAGGGCGATGATCATGATCTGTACGATGAGAATCAGTTTGGCATGAAGGATGGGTTCGAGACCAACTCGAAAGTCAACAAGGTCGCGCTGACGTCGAGCGAATATGAGCACATGATGACCAATCGGGAAGCTAAGGCAGACCCGAAGGAGGAGGCGCCTTCAAAGGTGCAGACCGTGGTGGAAGATGATGCGGAGGTGGAGGATAATACTGCCCCGGGGAGTGGCAGGGATGAGGACAGCAGCAGGGAGGATGGCAAGAAAGGCAAGAAGGGCAAGAAGGGCAAGGACGGCAAGAAGGAGAAAGGCAAGAAGTCGAAGTGAAACGGGCGCGCCTGACTGCCCGCGTGGCTTTGTGAAACGCGATTGTGTGGCAATGGTCTTGCGGCGATCGCGACTTAGCGACGACGGAGCGCAGACTTAGCTGCGCACCGCTGGGAAGCTCAGGGGCTACTCCCACAGCCTGAGCTTCCCACAGCCTGAGCTTCCCGCAGCCCTGAGCTTCCCACAGGGGCTACTCCCACAGCCGACCCGATCGAGCCCGATGAATGTGCGCATGGTGTCGTTTGCCCGAGTGTGTGATGTGTGAGCTTGCCTGTGCGTGTGGATGGTGTGCGTTGCAGCATGTTTCAGGTCCTCGGAGGTGACGACGCGGAGCGGGGCAGTGTGATTGCTCGCCTCTGACGCCCAAGCTTCAGCGCGGACGGAGTGGGCGTGCGGAGTGGCGGTTGTCAGCCGTGTGCATGGCCTGAACCCGCGGAACCGCATTGTTGCACCGCGTATGTGGCGTACTTATCGGACCCTTCGGTCCGCCTCGTGTGTCGACGGTCTCGCTGTGCGTGCGGCCGTGTGGCGTTGGCTCGGCGGCGGCGAATATGCGTGCGTGCGGGAGCGGGCGGCAGGTGGCCCGCCGGTGGCGCTCTCAAAACCGTACAAACTCTCGTCTAAATTATATCGCCATCATCGCCGAACCATCACGCCGCGTCAGACACTCTGACGGTCGACGCGGTGACCGGCTGACGGGCCGCCGGGCGCCGGTCGCGGTCCCCCGGGAGCCGGCGGGAGGGGGAGCGCGCATGGGAGCGCGGGACCCGCCGAGACTCGTCCGGCGCCGCCAAACTCAACGCCACTCCGCACTCGCCCCGGGGCCGTGTAGCGCGCAATTGCCGCAATTGCGCAATTGGAGAATTGCGCCATCAACAATGCCGGGGCCGGCGCGGATTGCGAATCGCGAATTCGGAACTACAGACGGAACGCGTGCCCGGCGGGAGTGGCGCTCCTGTGGCGAGTTGTTCGTTGAGACCGTTCCGGGCTTTCTATACCGTTATAGAGTCCCGAGTTGAACTTCCGCGCGACACACAGACACTTCTCAACGCGGCCCACAAATCGAGCGACGCCGCCCGGGAGGCCGGGTCCAGCCAGGCCTCGCCGGCGGAAGCCGAGCGGCACGGTTCTCGCTCTGACAAGGGTATGGCGTGCTGCGACATCTCGCATGCAAGAGCGAACGGCAATCGCGCCTATGCCACCGCTCCCGCGCGCATCAAAGTGCATCTTTCAGCTTTCAGCTGGTCCTCTCGCTTGCGCGGGCGAGGGTCCCAGAAGAGCTGACTCCTAGAAGAACTATCGCGCTGCGCTTATGGGTTGACTGAAGTCCAAACCGTCAGATGATGCAGGCATCGCAGGCATCGCGCTATCAGCTGTGTTGAGCGGTGCAGCTTCTCTGATGATGCGCGATCTACGGCGCGAGCACGGTCGAGCAGAGCAGAGTCAGCGAACGGGAAAAGCAAGCACGGGTGGATTGGGTTCTCGCGCCGCGAGGAGAGTGATAGCGCGCCGCGAGGCGCCAGTGTTCGTGTGGTGGTACGCGACGCACGTGTGCACGAACCCTACGATGGCCAAGATGATGGCCGCAACGTTGTTGACGCCGAAGGGGCCGACCCCTGTGCCTGTTGGAGTCATGAAGCAAACCAGCAAGCCGACACCCAGATAGAAAGCGCCCTTGCCCCGCTGCAACGTCAGGAACTTGAGGTAAGTGTCGATCCAACGGTAGAACTTCGAGATAGATTTCGTCTTGTCCTTGATCTCGACGGTTAGCACGATCAGACCAAAAATCACAGCGTAGATCGAGCCAACAAAGTAGACAAATCCGCCACCCAGGATCAGTGTAAAGATGCTGCCCCATACGCCAGCGAAGATGAGAAAGGCGCCCGCAAAGAGCGAAAGAACCTTGAGCAGCACTCGCGCCTGTGCAGAGGTGGGCTGCGTGAAGGCCGCCCGAAGGTCGCGAAGCGCTGACATATTCCCTCGCGCGTTTCCAGTGCCTTGAGGCAGTCCTCTTCCGGACACAAGTGCAAGTTCCGTATTCTACACGTAGTTCGATTCAAAAAGAAACAAGAACGCAAGGAGTCTGGTGAGCAAGTCAAGTCAAGTCAATTGACTTGGAGCATGTCCATGTCTGGAACAGCTTGCGCTCATCTCTGGATTGCGCGTACCCGCGCAACAAGGAGTGACGCGTCCGCCGCGCGTCTGTAGACGATTTGTACGAATAGAGAGTTATCACGCAGCAACTGCGGTGGGGCCACTGCTCCGTTGCACCTCAAACATGGCATAGTAGTTTCATTCATATCTGAGGAGAGGCAGATTTTTCTATGAGCCGCTGCTTGCTCCTTGTCGCGCTGCTCGGGTGCGCGGACGCGTTTCGACCCGTGCTGGCCGCTGGGCCACGCAGCGCAAGCCTGCTCCTGCAGCAGCGGGCGCGCTCGAGCCCACCCGTCGCGGTGGTGGTTGACATCTCGTCGACTGAGGAGTTCGAAAAGGCATTGGATGAGGCGGGACCGGCGCTGGTTGTGGTCGACTACTCAACCTCGTGGTGCGGACCTTGCAAGATCATCGCCCCTAAATTTGACGAGTTCAGCGAGCAGTACAAAAGCGTGACCTTCCTCAAGGTGTGCATGGCGCTTGCCACCCAGCTTGTGAAGCAGACGCTCCGCCCCCGCCGCACGCGGCGGTTGCCCACTGGCTGCTGCGTCCCTTTTGGATCATGCGCAGGTCATGGGCGACAGCAGCCCGGCCGCTGACAAGCTGATGCGCAGCCAGGGCGTCCGTGCGCTGCCGTCATTCCACTTTGTGCGCGCCATTCCTGCCCAGATCGAACTCCCCTTGCGGAGCCGCATGACGCCGAGGCTTTTGAGGGCCGCAAAGCCGAAGCCGCTCCGCCGGCGGCGTCCCTCGAACCTTGCCCCGTGTGGCCGCCGGCGGCATCCCAACTAACCCTCGTGCGGCCACGTGCGCTTGCCTGCAAATGCAGTGGAAGAACAAAGAGCAGATCGAGAGCATCAGCGGGGCGAAGACACAGGCGCTGCAAGATGCGATCGAGGCGAACATGTAACATCCTTTCGCGGGTCTCCAATAATTATGGACGACGACGGCGTGCGCTCTCACGCGCGCGCATGCATCACACAACAACGCCCGGATGTGACCTCTATACGGGTTTGGGGTTGACCCCGTTGTGCGAACCGGGCAAAACACTGGTCTGAGGTCACTGTGCTTATGATTGGAAAGTGTACTCAAGGAGGTAGAGGAGGGATTAATATCTGGATTTGCACACAATCCTCATACCTGGCCTGTGCTGGTGCGCACCGCAGCGCACCGCGAGCCTCAGCCTGTGGCTGTGCCAGGTTCTTTACGGGGGGGTCCGGGGAGCGGGGTGCGCCACCCTGACCCTCTCGTCGACGGTCGTCTCCAGCGCTGTCCAGTGCGCGAGCTCGCCGCCGCTCGCCGCTCCCGCAAGCCGAGCGTACGTGAACTGTCCCTCCTCCTCGCCCAGCTCCCCTCGTCACTTGACTAAACTTCAACTTGAACGAACTTAGTTAGAGTCTATCGTTTTTGCTGTTCGATCGAAGAATGGGGTCGCCCGCTCGATCGCGATTTGGCGCAGAGCTCGAGATCCCCGGTCCAGGCACCTACAACTATGCGACCGACCAGACTAGCAGCGGGTTCATGGGCGATGCGCCCAAATACACTATCGCATCACGCAAGGTGCAGACAAAGCCGGACGACGCATCGCCTGGACCCATATATTCGCCGAGAATGGAGAGCGCGCTCGAGCAATCGCCGCAGTACTCGTTCGGCAATTCGAAACGCTTCGAGGCAGGGGGCACCTTTCCACCGGGGCCAGGCCAGTACGAGTCGCTCTCCACCCGTTTTGGAGGGTCCCTGGTTGGAGATGCTCCCAAGTATGGATTTGGCACGTCCGTGCAGCGGCCGTCCAGCGAGCACAAAAAGGGGCAGCGGTGAGCTGCATGCCCCAGCGTTCGACTTGCGTGCCCCAGCGTCGCCTTGTGTGCCGTTGCGAGGTCTCGTCTCATCCGCTCACGACTGCGCCCGCACTGCAGCTTCATCTCCAAGGAACACGCGATCAAGTCGAACTACGGTGTGAACTCGCCAGGGCCAGTTGCCTACTCGTTTCAGGCGCGTGCGCATCGCGCATCGCGCGCCCGGCCGAAATGCCCCATCGGCTCTGCTCATCAGCGTGTCATTGACAGTACAACCCTCTGGGCCAAATTGCCCACTGTCGCAGGGAACGATTGGCGCGCAACTCTGCGGCACAAGTCAAGCAAACTCACCCCGCTACACGATACGACCGCGGCTCGAGGGATCGGCTACAGCGGCGGCGGCTGAAAGAGACCGGCCAGGCCCAGGCAAATACAACCAACCCCCCGCCTTTGGCAACCAGGTGGCCTCGACGCGAAACTCATCCGCGAACTATAGCTTTGGCACGTCTGAGCGCCACAACCCCGCCACCAACCCAAATCGCGTACCGTACATCGGGAAAGACTTTGACAAAGTCTATTTTGGTGCGCCCGCTTGCGTTTCTGTACACTGCTCCTCGAGCGCCCGCGGTTCGCACTGTCATCGCCGCGATCGAGACCCCCAACATCCAACCCCGATTCCACAGGTGTCAACTCTCCGGGGCCTTCCAAGTACGCATTTGGTGGCTCCATCGGGGCCACACTGCCGGATAAAAAGACGTCGTCCAAGTACTCATTTGGTGGCGAGTCGCGGTTCGCGTACTAGGACCCATAGCTTATGGCATCGTTCTCGTTCTCCTTGAGAGTTCTTTGAAGCGGATGAAGAACTGTCACGGTCCGCAGCTCGTCCTCAGCGCCACGGTGAACGTGGGCCCGGCCAGATAGGCTGAGAAGTTTGAGGCTGACTGCGGCGCGAGCGGAACTGCATGCGCGTCTGCTCGTGGCGCGCCGTCGCCGTTGCCCGCGACCCGCGTCTCCCGTGTGGCCGGTGTGTGCATCCCCTACGTGCGCTACGTTGTATGATCGGAGCACGACGTCGAGCTGTCGCGCGAACTCGATGATTGCGCTCCGCTTCCGCACCAGCGCGCGGGGAGCGCTTCATATCGTACGGAGATAATACAGTAGAGTCTGCATATGGCTGGTGTTTCGCGGTTAGAATAATGATTACGCATGTGCGGTGTGGGCTTCCGCGGATTCGAGATTGCGGCTTCCGAAGATCCCCCGCGAACCGTTCATCTTCAACTTCTCGACGACGCGATTACGTCTCCGCTATAACTCAACTATAACACGTCGATCGTGGACCTTAAAGTTAAACGTGCGTCGCTGGTGCCGCGTACCTGCCGCGGGCGGCGCCGGCCGGCCGTGAGGCGTGACTCTCGATCTCGGTATACGGTGAGCCGTCTGCGCGCGGTCCGCGAAGGAAGCATCGCGCCCGGGGCGTCGAACACCAACACGCGGCACGCGCCTTAGGCCTTTCGATGGCCACGAGCGCATCGGGCGACCCCCCATTGAATCATGCACGCAAGGTTGCGAAGAAGCATCCAATCAAAGATAAGTATCTTGCAAACGGACTTCGCTTCCAAGAAGGTCGACGGATATGGGGCGAGGCCGGCGAACCGTGTGCAGGGCTTGTACGGATGTCGACCTTGACGAACCACGTGGAGCCGTGAAGGTTCGTAGTGGCTCCTGAGCTAATACAACGGCCAGATCCGCCATGGAGCGCATGCTATGGGAAACGCCCGATGGCAGGGACACGGCGCGCAAGAGGCTGGCGCCCATCCTGCTGCACCACAAGCGCATGGGCAGAGTCATCAATGGCAGGCCTGCCCACAAGGCATCCAATCCACTGGTCCCTTGATTGTATCCTGGAGTGTCCAGGGAGAGCAAAGCCGCCGATGCTCTGCGGAGATGATCTGGGCGTTCAAGCATCTGCAACCAGCGCAGTCTCCCCGTAGAACTCGCACCGAGGCCACTGAATTCACGTGTGAGAAGATCCACACTGGCCGATCGAAACTGCACCAACTCCAATGAACAGCGGAGCCGATGGACGATGCCGACCCAGGCCTGCAGCGTGTCAGGCTGCAGCTTATAGGGCTGCGAAAAACTAGAGAGCGAGCATGCTCGGAGAGCCTTGGTCCTACGCGTCCTCCGCACGTGAGGAAAGGTCAGGCCGTGGTCGGCCACAAGGAAGGAGGCTGGAAGCAGCACGAGCGTTTCAGCGATGTCAGCTGATGGCCGAGGACCCACAGACCAAAGCGACGCGATGTCGGCATGGACATAGTCCACCAGCTGCCCACCGAGGCCGGCAGGATACCCAACCGCACTTGCCTGCACCGGTGCCAAACGAGCAGCAATCAGGTCAAGCCGTGCCCCCTCTGTGTGTCCGTTCAGGTCGACCAATAGGTGGACCATTGGTCGGCGGTCGCTCAACCGGTCGTCGTCGGGCACGTGGTCGAACCGGTCACAACCCAACTCAATCTTGCGCGAGGTGACACGCGGTCCAGTGGCGTAGCATTCGATGCGAAACCGCGCTCGGTCGTGGAGGGCAAACACATGCGACATGAGCTGGCCGACTGGATGACGGTCGTTGAGATCGGAGCTCATGTATGCTATTCGCAGTCGCCGTACACTGGAGGGCTCACGGAGTTTCCTCGTCGGTCGCTGTGATCCGACTGCATGCAACGCGGCCCTTGCGTGCGCCGAGGCCACGGCGCGCGGCAACCAAGATGGCAACGGGTGGTAGGAGAGCAGGTGCCACGGCTGCGCACTCAGCAGGGTGCCATCGTCGGCCTCATGCACAGCGCGCTCCAGCACGCCACGCATCGTGATCATGAGCTCGTCTCGATCCTGCCAGTTTGCGAGCCACGTGCTCGCGTGCGCAGCATTACACAGCGCATGCGGATGCCCGGGACGCAGAGCTAGTGCATGCTTGTATGCAGTGAGCGCGGCGACCATATCGTCGCGATAACTGACGCCGAGATTGATGTATGGATCGGCCCACGCTGGAGACATTTGAATAGCGCTCTTATAGCTGTGCTGCGCCCGTGCCGCAGCCGCTGGGCTCAGCTGCTCTCGCTGCGCGTTACCTAGGTTGAAGTAAGCAGCGGCATCAGTGGGATATATGGCGAGGTGCCTTGCGTAGGCCTCCTCGGCCTCTTCCATCCTGTGATCTAGCATCAAGGCATATGCCACAAAGTTGTGACGATTCGTTGCGCTGAAAGATGAAATCGCCTCTGCAATACGACCATGCTCGAGCAGGGTTTCACCGACACTCATGAGGTTGAGTTCACTCATGAGGAGGATCGGGTTTGAGCGTGTTCGAGTGAAACTGCTCCCGATTTCTCTCCGACAGACCCGGAGTCTCGCCGCGTCCTAGGGTGCGCAAGAAAGAGCCGGCTATAAAGATGGACGCCAACATCGTCGTTCACACCTTGAAAAAAAGTCGTCGTCAAGAACTTGGCGTGTGAACGACGATGATGGCCAAGTTCCGGCACCTAATTTGGAAAAAAACTGCATGAACGAACGACGTGACGATATGAAGGGCTGCTTTGCACCGCCGGTGCATCTGTACTCTACCGGCACCGCCGGTCGTGGCAAAGGGTACAGTAGCAAAGGCAGCGCCAGCGGCAAGGGTGGAAGCGGAGAGGTAACTGCATCGTCTCCAAGTCCTGCGCTGCTCACTGCCAACCTAAAGAATTCGCGCACGCTAGAAGAGGTATTCTGCACGGTTGCTGCGCACGAGAAGCGTTTCAATCACATCCACCTGTCGGCGTGTTGGAGTGCTCTCGGTAGCCTTGCGAACTGGGCTAATGGCTTGTGGGTGCTCGAGCATGCGCCAGTGCTCAACCTGCTGGTTCAGCGGACGATGCACATAGCCTCGACGAGCTCAGAGATTCGTGCACGTGAGCTGGCAAACATTGCGCACGGAGCGGCTAAGAGTGGGCAGGCAGGAACGATGAGCGCCCTCATGACAACGTTGGCCCGCTCGATAGAGCGACGTGTTGCGGACTGCAACGCGCAGGAACTCGCCAACGTCGCGTGGGCATTTGCCAAGGCGGCGAAGCCGGACACTGAGCTGTTTGCTGTGCTGGCACGGGCGTGCGAAGTCCAGCTGAGCAGCTTCAAGGCCCAGGAGCTCGCCAACACTGCGTGGGGTTTTGCCACCGCTGGCCACACCGACACGCGGCTGTTTGCTGCGCTAGCGCGGGCAGCGGAGGCGCGGCTTGCCGATTTCAGCGTGCAGGGACTGAGCAACACGGCGTGGGCGTTTGCCAAGGCGGGCCACGATGATGCGCCACTTTTTCGCGCACTGGCCGTTGCCGCTCGCCAACGCCTCCCAGAATTTAACGCGCAAGACCTTGCGCACACGGCATGGGCATTCGCCAAGGCCGGCGCGCTGGAGGCTGAGCTCGCCGAGGCTCTCGCACTTGCCGCCGAGTCGGAGCTGGGTCGCTTCAGCGCACAGGGCCTCGCGAATCTCGTGTGGGCCTTTGCCAAGGCTGGCCATCTCGGCGGGCGCCTCTTCGCGGCCTGCGCGACCGCAATACGAGGCCGCGTTGCCGAGTTCAACTCGCAGGACCTCGCCAACACTGCGTGGGCGTTTGCGAGAGCGTGCCACACGGATGCTGAGCTCTTTGGCGCGCTGGGCGGCGCGGCGAAACATTGCCTCACCGATTTCAATACGCAGGACCTCATCAATACTGCGTGGGCCTTTGCCAAGCTTGGCGTGCCGGACGCAGCCCTTTTCTCGTCGGTGGCGCGATCGCTTGCGAGCCAGCAGCGCCTCGGCACGCTCAGCGTGCAGCAAGTGGCCAACATCGCGTGGGCTTTTGCCAAGGCCGAGGCCATCGACACAGGCCTCTTTGACGCGCTCGCGCGGTCGGCAGCGCAGCGGGCATCCGATTTCAGCGCGGAAGATCTCGCCAATGTCGCGTGGGCCTTCGCCAATGCGGGCTTGCTCGAGGGCCGCCTCTTCGCGTCGCTAGCGGCGGCGGCGGAGGGCAGGCTGCACGAGTTTGCGGACGAGGCGCTTGACAATGCCGAGTGGGCATTCGCGCGCGCCGGCCAGCATAAGGTCGCCAAGGCCCTTCGCATGCGTCGGAAGCGCGCGGCGAGCGCGATGGAGGGCGATGCCACGAGCGGCGGCGGCAGCCTGGGCGGCGGCGGCGGCGGCGGCTCGGGCGGCGGCGTATCCGCGTGCGGGCCCGTGGTGGTTGCGGGTGGTGGCATCGGCGGGGCGGCGGTCGCCGTCGCGCTCCAAAGCCACGGCTTTGACGTGGTGGTGCTTGAGGCCGACAGCAGCTTCGAGGCACGCAAGCAAGGCTACGGCCTGACAATCCAGCGGCAGGACGCGACGCAGGCGATGGGCCTCCAGCTCGGTCGCGACGACGCGCCGTCGACCTCGCACTACACCTTCTCGGCAGAGGGGCACATCCTCGGCTTCTATGGCGAAGCTTTTGGTGAGAAGAGCCGTGGGCGGCGCGAGGCCGACGACTCGGGGCGCTTCGTCCACATACCCCGACAGACGTTACGGCAGCGCATCGTCGAGCGCCTACGGCCAGGGACCATTCGGTGGGGCGCCAAGCTGAAGAGCTTCGCGTGCTGGATCGACGACCCTGAGCGGCGGCAGCACCCCAGCACCCCAGCCAATGGACCCTTCGCCAATGGTGTGACTGTCACCCTCGCCGACGGTAGCACCCTCGACGCTGCGTTGCTGGTCGGCTCGGACGGCATCTTCTCGACCGTCCGTCGCCAGCTCGCCCTTCCGCGCGACAGGCTGCACTACGTCGGGCTGCTTGTGGTGCTCGGCATTCACGAGGGGCCGCTCAGCCTGCCCCTCGCCGAGCGGCGCATCTTTGAGACGGTCGACGGCACGAGCCGCATCTACGCGATGCCATTCACCACGAGCGCCACGATGTGGCAGCTCTCCTTTCCGTACCCCGAGGCGGCCGGCAAGGCGCTCGTGAGGGACGCAGCCGCGCTCAAGGCCGAAATCATGGCTCGCTGTACCAAGTGGCACGAGCCTGTGCCCTCGCTGCTCCGCGACACGCCACTCGAAGCCATGTCTGGCTACCCCGTGTACGATCGTGACCTACTCGAACCGTCGGCACTCCGTCCGCCGCTCGGTTCCGCTTCCGCCACCGCCGCCGCCGCGCCAGTCCCACAGCGGCGGGTCACTCTGATCGGCGACGCCGCGCACCCGATGACGCCCTTCCGGGCGCAGGGGGCGAACATGGCGATAGCCGACGCCGTTCTGCTCGCCGAAACCCTCGCGGCCAACATCCGCAGGCACGGGCCGCACGCAGGCATCGACGCGGCCCTCCCCGCCTTTGAGGTGGAGATGTGCAGCCGCTCGAGCCGAGCGGTCGTCGGTTCGCGCGAGAAGGCGCGCGAGCTGCACTCCAGCCTCGCGCTACAGCCGGCACGCAAGGTTCAACGAGATGCCGGCCTCGACATGCCCAAGGTCATCCGGCTGCTCCGTGAGAGCGGCATCGGCGCGCACAGTGCGGCCGACGCGCGAGGACTAGATGCCGTTGTGGCGGATGTCATCGAGAGGTCGGGCGAGGGCGGCGGAGGCGGAGGAGCACTGGGGCCGGGATCTCGGCTACGGACGCCCGACCACGCGCCGATGGAGGTTGCAGCACTATCACCAGCAGGACGAGGAGAACGTGGCGAGCTTAAACGGCGCAGGCGCATGGCTGCCAGGCTGGGGTTCAAATCACGGTGGTGGCGCGAGTCGATGTGCAACATGCTCGCCGCAGCCGCTGAAGGCGGAATGCTCCGAAAGCAGCTGCAAAGGGCCGTGCTGGGCCTTTACCTGCATCGCTTCTCGCAGCTGCACGCCGACGCCGATGCGGATCGTCAGTGGTGGGAGGCGCATCCCGCTGAGCTGAAGATGCTCTTCCGCAAGCACCTGCGGCGGGCGCAGCGAAGGGGATGGCTGAGCACCCAAAAGACGGCTGGGCTGTGTCTGGTGAGCGTACATGGGACCGCCCAAGCCGCGCACTAGGCCACCTAGCCGTTGCACGAGCGGCTTCGGACTTTCGTGAGGAGGTACATGTAGGGAGGAGGCGATGCGGGGTCGTCGGTAGAGTGTCGTCGACATCGTGCCAACGGTAACGCGGCAGAGCGAGGCCCCTCCGTCCATTTCAGGAGCAGGGCGGGAGACAGGACCGGCGAATTCCAAACCGGACGGCGCACGGCGCGAGCAGACCGCGGGGTCGTGATGCGTGACTTCGTAGAGCCATCGGAGCGCGGAGACTGCCCGCCCCGGTCCGCCGTCCCCCGGCCGAGCGTATACAGTCCTCGCGACGTGCCGCGCCGTGGCCTTTATATATAACGTGACCGGTTCACGGATCACGGCGCGCGGACCGGTCGACGAGAATTATATTTTAAATAACTAATAAGCGATAGTCGTCGGAGACACTTTGACTTTCGCTATTGGGCGGGGGGACTAGGTACCCCTGCTAGAGCGCGACGCGCGAAAGACTGTACTCCTATTGCAACTCGACGGTCTCGCTCGTCGCGTACACTACTAACATGTACGGTGCGTATCACTAGCGTTTCTTACCGGTTAGGGCTAGCTCCGCCTCAGTTGTCCGCTTGTGGCCAACCACACGACCACTCCAACACCCCCTGCGGCCAGAAGCACCACAGTGACAATGATGGCAACCACGCACATGCGCGTCACACGAACGCGAGATGGGGCGAGATCCGTGGAGGCCTGGTTGCCCGACGGTGCTGCCGTCGCGTGGCTCGTTTTTTCTTTTTTTTTCTTGCCTTGCTTTTTGGCGTTGGCTGCAGCGGCGTTCGGAGCGTTTGCATTCGCGCTCTGGGAGGTCAACGACGGCGATTCCTGAGGCTTGCCGGTCTCCTCGTCCTCCTCCCCTTCCGACTCGTAGCCCATCTCCTTCATTGTTGCCATCATGGCCGCGTACCCGTTGAGGCCTTCAAGGTTGAGCTTCAGCTGCGCATCACCGTGCATCGGAACTTTAGGGCGTGCTCGTCCGCCAGTGGTCGATTTTGGACGGGCGCCACGCACTGCGCCGATGCGTCGATTGGGCGTCATGATTCGGCCAGGGTGCTCTCTTCCACTGCGAAGAGCACATGGCGCGTAGCGGTCAGTCGAGTGTCGTGCGGCGAAGCCAGACCGCAGCGCACCTCCCACCGTACGTCACGGGATTGTTGATGTCTCCGATCTTTGAGCGAGCAGAGTTGAGCTTCGCGCGAGGTTCAGGTGGCAGCTTCTGCGAGGCGCTGTAACACGCCGACGTTGCGGGTTTGGTCTCCGGTGCCACCGGCTGCGGCACGGATTGGTTCTGCCCCATGGGGTACTGGACAAGCACGGGGTCTGCCACAGACAGAGTCGAGCGCCGGCCGTGAGATGGAGCTGAGAAGGTCGCGGATGACAGGGTGATGGCTGTGGATCCCAAGAGCTCTGCCTGCCACTGTGAGCATCGCTGCCGCACCCCGCATAACTTTCCAAGGGCAACAAGGCTTTTGACACTGCACAAATTCACGCTGGCAACGTGGCGGGCGCTCGGCAGCGCCGACGGCTGCTTTGCTGTGCATGCAGTGAAGCGCGAACCTGTGGCGAGCCCTCTTAAGCAACTTTGCGCGCGTCCAACCCACACCGTCAGAGGATGGAGTTGATGTCCGATTTTCGAAGCCAAGCACGGAGTGACCTTTGCACTATGAATGCGCACAGAAACTCGAAGCGCGAAATGAGTTTTCCGATATAGTCCGTGAGTAGAATTCCTAGCGGTTGAGTGCTTGCAGACCTTTAATAAGGATATTTCGGGAAATCCGCAAATGGTTTGGGCGCTCGGGAAATCGCATGCGAATGGTTGTGGGCTTCCTTCTCATTATCGCAGCGAGCGCGCGCGCGGCCTTCACGCTCAAGGCCAACTTTGGAGACGGCCAAGAGCTGCCGTCCGACCACCGTGGCGACGAGGACAACGTGTCGCCGCCCATCTCTTGGAGCGGCCAGCCGAAGAACACAGAAAGCTTCGTGCTCGTTGTCGATTCATCGACGGCTGCAACAGAGGAGGGCAACGCCCTGAAAACGCACTGGATTGTTTACGACATACCCAAGGAGGTCACTGAACTGCGGGAGGAACTGAGCGGAGCAGGCGCGTCGAGTGTCTCAAGGTTGGGCATGAAGGAGGATGCTGGGCAAGCGCCAGTGGTGTGTGACTCCGCCTGGCGGTCCACACTTCGCTCCTGCTGCCCTGATTGCAACGAGCCGCCGGCACGCACAGACCCTTGCCATTTCCTCACCCCTTGCGCCTGGCTGAATCTCAACGGCTCGATTTGCAGGTAGTTGACCCGATGGGCTCCATCGACGGCTGGGTGGATCCAGAGGTGAAGGCCATGCAGGACATGATCTACGGCGCTGTCGACGCCAGCTTCGAGGATCGTAATCGCGCGAAAGAGGGTGCGTAATTGGACCTCGTGTCAGCCTGCTGCCTCGTTGGAGCCATCGCGGCTCGGACGCTCAACTGCCATCACTTGACTTGAATTGACTTGACTGATGCGCTCTGTGCACTGGAACTAGGTGCCAACTCTTTCGGCTGCACGTACTACGTGGGGCCAAAGAAGCGTGGTAGCTCGCTGACTTTCAAGCTGTATGCGCTCAGTGGGCGGCTCGAGCTGCCACGAGCCGCGTCGCGGGAGGAAGTGATCAGGGCGATGAAGGGCAAGGTCTTAGGTATGTTGGCGTGACGCTGCTCCTCGCACTTTCCACACCATTTGACCTGATTGCACGCCTGATTCTTGCGCTCGCAGGTAAAGCAACGTTGACGGCTCGTGTCGCGTGAGGTGTGTGTGCTCTTTGATTTGAGTCAGATCGATTCATACAAATGTTGAAGTCAAACACTCAGACACCTCCACTGGCACGATATGACAGGCGACAGCCAGGTTGAGGTATGAGGAGGGGCGGCTTCGCGCGAAACACCGAAATGCTCGCGTCGGCGCTCGCGCGCGGGGTGCGTTGAAGCTGCGCTTAGATACCAATCGATCGAGAGCAGCGCTAGACATACCGACAGGTAGACCGTCCTTGACCGTCCTTGACCGTCCTTTTTTCTACATTATTAGTAAGATCATCTTCTCTCGGCTATGCTGACGTTTCGACGAGCACCTCCGTCAGATGGATCTCATGGCATTAATCGTTCCTCATCCACATACACGATGGATCCCAATCCCAACACTCTTCCAGGCGCCAGAGCCTACAAGAGGCCCGGACCCTCCCATGCCAAATGTCTTGGTCCGATTGGGGTCGAGAGCATGCAACGGGCCATTAGCAGGCAAATGGCGGTTCCGAATCAAGTTTGGATCTTGAGCGACAAAGTTACTTGATTTCCGTCAGCGCGCCATCAACACGCATGCGCATGGCGTCGGCGATTGCAGTGATGCCCTCTGCATTGTATTGTCCTTCGCCATCATCATCGATGCCGCACAGCTGATTGTATGAGAGGTCCAGCTGTGATACCATCCAAAACAAAGGCAAGGGTTAGAGGAACAGAAATGGCCTCTGGGGGTCAGAAAGCGAGCACCTGTGTCAAGGCGCCTGTGACACTCGTGCAGAGCGCCTTGGCGATCAGCTTGCCACCAGCAAGGCCGATGTTCTCACCGGACGCATCCAAGGACATGATCTTGCTGTCCTTGTTGCCGCA
>Ga0164294_10001827_pt1 | contig 19426 bp, 14 predicted proteins | sample GEODES005metaG_FD_111479 | JGI IMG/M metagenome (GOLD analysis project Ga0164294, IMG submission 111479) | Oligotrophic lake water microbial communities from Sparkling Lake, Wisconsin, USA - GEODES005 metaG | ecosystem: Environmental > Aquatic > Freshwater > Lake | place: USA: Sparkling Lake...
CGTGCGCGGACAGGCCGTGCCCACATAGGGCACCTCGGCACCGCTTTCGATCAGCAGCCGCGCGACCAGCAATTCTGATCCTTCGTAGCCCGAAACGGTGATCCGGCCCTTGATCGGCTTGGCCGCCAGCGCGCCGCGAATGGCCGGAATGAACTTGTTCTTGGCCGCATCGACCTTGTCCTGCGCGATACCGCAAGCAGCACCAATCGCATCGAGCCAGGCCGCCGTGCCGTCCACGCCAACCGGCGCCGAGCCGACCACGGTCCGCCCGGCCGCTTCGAACTCGCGAATGCTGGCCGTGTAGAACGGATGGATCGCGCCGACGACCGCGCAATCAAGCGCCTGATAGAGCTCGCGCCATTCGCGGGTCGGCACGACCGGTCCCGCAGCGAGACCCAGCGGCTCGAGCATCAGCCCGATGCCCGGAGGATCGGCGGGGAACATTTCGCCCAGCAGCGTGACCGTCGGCCGGTCCGCGCGCTGCTTGGGCGCAGCGACAGGGCCCAGCTCGGCTTCGCGGCGCGCATAGGCGAGCATCGCGCCGGCCAGCACATCCTTGGCCTCGGCATGGGTCGGTACGCCGAAGCCCGGCACGTCGATGCCGATGACACGCACGCCATTGATCTGGTCGGGAAGGAGTTGCAGCGGCACACCCGACGCGGTCGGCACGCACAGATTGGTCACCACGATGGTGTCGTAAAGCGCGGGGTCCGCCAGTCCCTCGACGGCTTCCTTGATATCCTCGAACAGCTTGCCCGTGACGAGCGTTTCCGAGGAAAACGGCACGTAGCCAACGCTGCGCTTCGCCCCATAGAAGTGCGAGGTGAAGGTCAGGCCATACACGCAGCACGCCGAGCCCGAGAGCACCGTGGCGGTGCGGCGCATCCGGAGGCCGACACGCAGCGATCCGAACGCCGGGCACATCGATTGCGGCTGATCGTGGGGCCCCTGCGGATAATCCGTTGCATAGCGCGCCAGCACGTCCGATTTTCCGGCAAGGACCGCCGCTTCGCGCATCGTATCCTTCGACGCGCAGCCACCGGCTTCGGCAGCGGCGAGATCGATCCGGTCGCGGTCGCGGGGAGGCATCGGGGTGGTCACGCCGTCAGACCGTGTCGTACACGACTTCGAGAGTCGGCTTGATCACGAAATCCGTGCCGCGCATGTCGGCCTGGCTCGCGGGCTTCAACGTGAAATCCGCGCCGGTCACATCCGAGCTGAACAGGTTCAGCAAGCCATCCTGATCGAGCGGCGTGGGACGCAGCGGCGGGGCCTCTGCCACATTGATCGCCAGTTCCTCGAACAACGAGGCCCATTGGCCACCGGGCTTGCCGATGATCTGATAATTCGCGCTCTTCTTGCGGATATCCTCGTTGGCCGGGATTGCGGTCAGCACCGGGATACCCACCGCCTCGGCAAAGGCATTGGCTTCGCCGGTGCCGTCGTCCTTGTTGAGGATCATGCCGGCCACGCCAACATTGCCGCCCATCTTGCGGAAATACTCGACCGCCTTGCAGACGTTGTTCGCCACATAGAGCGACTGCAGGTCGTTCGAGGCGACGACGATGACCTTCTGGCACATGTCGCGCGCGATCGGCAGACCGAACCCGCCGCAGACCACGTCGCCAAGAAAGTCGAGCAGGACATAATCGAAGCCCCACTCATGGAAGCCCAGCTTCTCGAGCGTTTCGAAGCCATGGATGATCCCGCGTCCGCCACAGCCGCGGCCGACCTCGGGCCCGCCGAGCTCCATCGCAAACACGCCGTCACGCATGAAGCAGACATCTTCGATGCCGATCTCTTCGCCCGCCAGCTTCTTCTTCGAGCTTGTCTCGATGATCGTCGGGGTCGATTTGCCGCCGAACAGCAGGCTGGTGGTATCGCTCTTGGGATCGCAACCGATCAGCAGCACCCGCTTGCCCTGCTGCGCCATCATGTAGCTGAGATTGGCCAGCGCGAACGATTTGCCGCTGCCGCCTTTGCCGTAGATCGCGATGATCTGCGTTTCTTTGGTCACGGGGCCGGTTGGCACCGCGTCTGGCTCGATCGCCGCTTCTTCGCGCAGCGATTTCGGGTCAAACACACTCATATTGCTCTCCAGTCGAGCACCATTTTCAGGCAGGCAGGGTCATTGAAAGCTTGCGGATAGGCATCGAGGGCCTCCTCCGCAGGGCGGGCGTGGCTGATCAGGCCGCCAAGATCGAGCGCCCCGGAATCGAGCAGCGCGATGACGGCGGCAACGTCCACCGGGGTAAATTCAGCGGCGATCCGCATCCGCGCCTCGCGCATGAACGCAGGCGGGAAAGCAAACGACAGGCGGTCGTAGAACCCGGCCAAAACCACTTCGCCGCCCTTGCGCAGCCGCGAAAACGCGGTGTCGAGCACATCGGGCGCACCGCTGGCATCGCAAATCAGCGCATAATCGCGGCGCTCATCGGCAGCCGGATCAATCGCGATGTAGTTCAGACCATCGCGGCGATCCGGGTTGGTTTCCCACACCGTGGGGGCAGCGCCGCCCATGGCAATCGTGATCCGTGCAATCAGCCGGCCGAGTATGCCGTGGCCGATCACCAGCTCAGGCATTCCGCCCGATGCCTCACTTGTCTGCGCGATCGCGTGACGCGCCGTGGCGGCGAGCGCGAGAAGAATACCGTCGCGGCCCAACGATTCGCTGATGGGGATGGCGCGGGCATGCGGCAGGATCACCGTCCGCGCGGTGCCGCCGAACAATCCGCGTGCGCCGTCATAGCAATTCGCCCCGGGCACAAACACCCATTCGCCGATCCGGCCGCGCGCGTCGGCGCCGGCATCGACAATGCGGCCGATCGATTCGTAGCCGGGAACCAGCGGATAGCCCATGCCGGGAAAGCTGGGCATCCGACCCGCCCACAGCAGCTTTTCAGTGCCGGAGGAAATCCCGCTCCAGTCGATTTCGACCCGGACGTCCCCTGCCGCCATCGGAGACAGCGTCAAGGATCGCAGGGCGAGCCTTTCCGGTGCTTCCAATATGACTGCCAAAGTGTCCACCCGTCGATCCCCTGTTGTGGCGGAAGCGACCCGCTACAACCGTAACCTTAACTTGACGGTTCATGTTGTCAACTAGATTGGACACCCGTTTTCAGCGCGTGGCGATAATCGCGCTGGCGTTGAGCGGCATGACGGTCGGCAGATTTCGCGTGTGCACAAAACCGGCGGCGCGCAGCATCGCCGCGATCTCGGCGGCGCTGCGCGGGCGCCCTGATCCCATGGCCAGCAGATAAAAGCCGAAATAGGCGTCGCCCATCGTCTCGGCACCGGGGGTCTGCGCCATCGGTTCGGCGATGAACAGCGCGCCGCCGGGCGGCAACGCCGCGTGAATGCTGCGCAGCAGCGTCATCGCGGGGGCATCGTCGTGATCGTGCAAAACCCGGATAAGTGAAACGATATCATACCCTTGCGGCAGCGAATCGGCGAGGAAATCACCGCCGAACACTGCAGTTCGCGGGGCAAGACCTGCGCTTTCGAATCGCGACCTGGCGCGATCGACCACGGCGGGAAGGTCGAACAAACCCAATTCAAGGCCGGGAACAGCTGCGCCTACCGCGGTCAAGAACGCCCCCTCGCCGCCGCCGACATCGAGCAGGCGGCGGTGCTTGTGAAACGGATAGGCATTGATGGCTTGTGCGGCGACCATCGGCTGAGACGCCGCCATCAGCGCCGAATAATCGGCCACCGCTTCGGCCTCCCCGGTGCCGGCAGACTCGGCATAATGCCACAGCCGCGACAAGGACCCGCCCCCGCCGCCGCGCCGCAGCAGCGCCACCGGATCGGCCAGATCGGCATAGAACAACCGGTGATGCGCGATCATCTCGGCGATCCCGGCATTGCCGCGCAGCGCCGCGCCACTGCCGCCCAGCACCCACGCCGTGCCCACCGATTCGGCCAGCCCCAGCGCTGCTGCCGCACGGAGCAGGCGCAGCGCTCCTTCTTCAGGCAAATCGATTCGCGCGGCGATTGCGGCCACATCCTGCGCGCCATCGGCCAAGACATCGAGCAGCCTGGTCTGGATGCAGGCCGCCAGGATCTGCGAATAGGTGAACCCTGCGACCATATCGAACATCGCGCGCGCGCGCCGCCGGGCAATCGGCCGGGTGAGCGGGAAGCGGACGGCAAAGTCCTGAAAACGCGGCGATGCAAGCAACCGGTTGCGCCGGGCGATCCACCATCCGCGCCAACCGAGGGTATTCGTGTCGGGCGATTTCATATGTCCACTTTTGTGGACACCTGATAGCTTGCCGTCAATTGGAGGATTGAAGTTCGATGCAAGAGAGGCGTGTAGTCGTCATCGGCGGCGGGATCGGCGGACTGGTCGGCGCGGCGTTGCTCGCGGCAAAAGGATGCGATGTCACCCTGATCGAGGCCGCAGCGGGCCCCGGTGGCAAATTGCGCACCGTGCTGGCCGGCGGCGTGGCGGTCGATGGCGGACCGACCGTGTTCACCTTGCGCAGCGTATTCGAAGAGGTGTTCGCGGCGTGCGGTGCCGATCTGGCGGACCACGTGACAATGCAACCAGCGAGCATTCTCGCCCGCCACGCCTGGGGCGAGGCGCGGCTCGATCTGTTTGCCGATCCGGCGCAAAGCGAAGCCGCCATCGGCGCCTTTGCCGGTGCGGCGGAAGCGCGCGGCTACCGGGCCTTTCGCGCCGAATCGCAGCGCTTGTTCGAAGCGCTTGATGGGCCGTTCCTCCATGGCAGCAAGACCAATCCGCTGACCTTGGGCTGGCGCATGGGCGCAAGCGGCCTCCCCGATTTTGCCAATCTGCGCCCGTTCACCTCGATGTGGCGCGCGCTGGGCGGCTATTTCAAGGATCCGCGGCTCAGGCAGCTGTTTGGCCGCTATGCCACCTATTGCGGGTCCTCGCCGTTCCAGTGCCCGGCCACACTGATGCTGGTCGCGCATGCCGAGGCGAGCGGGGTTTGGCTGATCGATGGCGGGATGCATCGGCTGGCGCTGGCGCTGGAGGCGCTGGGCCGCAGCCAGGGCGTGCGCTTTCGCTACAATGCACCGGTGCGCGAGATCCTCGTCGAGCAAGGCCGGGCGGCAGGCGTTGTTCTGGCGAGCGGCGAGCGCATCGAGGCGTCATCGGTGGTGTGCAACGCCGATGCCGCCGCGCTCGGCGCAGGGCGCTTGGGCGAAGCCGCCCGCCGCGCCGCAGCGCCCGTGCCGCCGCGCCGCCGGTCGCTGAGCGCGATGGTCTGGACCGCGCGCACCCCAACGCGCGGCTTTCCGCTGACGCGGCACAACGTGTTCTTTTCCGAGGACTATGCCGCCGAGTTCGCCGCGCTGGCCGCCGGGAAACTAGCCGATGCGCCGAGCGTCTATATCTGCGCGCAGGACCGCGATGCTGCCGGTGCTGCGCCCACGGGCCCGGAACGCGTCCAGATCATCGTCAATGCGCCCGCCATCGGCGATGGCGCAGGCTTCAGCAAAGCCCAGATTGCCGAATGCGAGGCCCAGATGCTGGGCACTGCCGCGCGCTCGGGGCTGGCACTCGATCTCGATGCCGCATCCGTGCTGACAACCCCGACCGAATTTGCCGGGCTGTTTCCCGCAACCGGCGGCGCCCTTTATGGTGCGGCGTCGCATGGCTGGGCGGCCTCGTTCCAGCGGCAGGGCAGCCGCACCCGCATTCCCGGGCTCTATTGCGCAGGCGGCAGCACCCATCCCGGCGCGGGCGTGCCGATGGCGGCGCTGTCCGGCCGGCTCGCCGCCGCCTGCCTGTTGCAGGATCATGTGGCGCGACGCCCTGCGCAATGGCGCTTGAACAAATTGCGCGAACCAGCAGCCCTCGAACCCGCCGAATAAGCGCTATCGCGGCGCTGCGGCGAAGTCCCTGATGAGCGCGGCGACTTCGCCGGGGCGCTCCTCGTGCGCCAGATGTCCCAGCCCCGCAAGCGAGGTTACTGTCGCGCCGCCGATCTGCGTCGCCGCCTCTTGCGCGCTTGCCAGCGGGATCGCCGCATCCGCTTCGCCATGCAGCAGCAGCAGCGGGGTCTTGAGGCGCGGGAGATCGCGCTTCAGCGCGGCCAGATCCCAATCCGCCATCATCGTGATCGCGCCCGCGCAATGCCCCGGCGTGGCAAAAAGCCGTTCGTAATACGAAGCGCCCTCGGCATCGATCTTTGAGCCGGTGCTGCGCGCCAGAAACCGCGCGGTCTCCCCCGGCCTCCGCGCAATCCCGGCGAAGAAATGCGGTGCGAACGGATTGACGAACAGCATCCGCGCCAAAGTGGGGAACAGCTTTGCCGCCAGCCCCGGAAACGGCAGCAGCGCGGCATTGAGGCCGATGATCGCGGCCGGGCTGGCGATACCGTCCAGCGCCATACGGATGGCAATCGCCGCGCCTGCGGAATGTCCGACGACATGGGTCGGCGCAAGATCGAGCATTTGGAGCAACTTGCCGAGTTCGCGCGCCATGGCCGACATGGTCAGCCCGCCGACCGGGCGGCCGGTGGTGAAACCGTGCCCCGGCAGATCGGGGACGACGACGGTGAAGTCCCCCGCCAGCAAAGGGGCGAGCGCGCGCCAGCTGTGCGTGGCCGCGCCGGTGCCGTGGAGCAGCAACAGCACGGGCTTGGCGCCGTTCTCGTGTCCTATCACCTGAACATGCCAGCGCAGCCTTCCGCTCTCGACAAAGCGGCTGTGCGCGCGGTTTGGCCAATCGCGCCCTTCGCGCTCCCAGCGCGGCGCGCTGCTCATACGGGAGCCGAAGCCTTGACCGCCGCGTGCATGGTCGCCGCATCGGCGCGCGGCAGCGGCAGGTAGCGCGCCCGCATCGCCGCCGCCAGCGCCGCGCCTTCAGGCCGGGGCCGCACCGAAATATCGACAAAGGCCGAGGCGATATTGGCATTGCCCATGGCCCGCGCCGCCGCCTCGGCATCCGCTTGGGCGAGCGCGCGCACTGCGCTGCCATCGGCGGCGATATTGGCGCGGCCATCGGTCAGGATCACGACGAAGGGCGTTTTCCCGCGCGCCCGGGCCACTTCGGCCAGTTCACGCGCCGCGTTCAATCCGGCGGCGAGCGGGGTCCCTCCCCCGCCCGGAAGCTCGGCCAGCGAGCGCCGCGCCCGGGCAAGCGAGCGGGTCGGCGGCAAGAGCAGCTCGGCCACCACCCCGCGAAACGCCACCAGTGCCACCTCGGCGCGTTTCACATAGGCCTCGGCCAGAAGCAGCTCGACCGCGCCCTTGGCCTCGGCCAGCCGGGTGAGCGCGGCAGAGCCCGACGCATCGACGGCAAAGATCGTCAGCGCCTGCGCCCGCGATTCGAAACGGCGCACACGCAGATCATCGCGGCGCACCGAAACGCGCCGGGTACCGCCGCGCACCTTCTGCCAAGGAGCCGCCGCGCGCAACGTGTCGATCAGGCTGAGCCGCACGCCGCCGCCGGGCACGCCGGCGCGTGCGCCCATCGGCCGCCCGCGCGCGTTCGATTTGCGCCGCTCGCCGGCGCCGCTCGCCCGCGTGGCGGTGCGCCCCCGCCCTGCGGCAATCCGCGCCAGCACATCCTTGGGCAAGGCCGCCAAGGCAGCGGCCAGCACGAGGTCTTCGGGCGGTACCGGTTCGCTCTGCTCCTCGTCGCCCTTATCGGCATCAGGCGGTGGCGGCGGCGGCTCTTCCGCTTCGCCTGGTGGATCAGGCTCGGGCTCGGGAGCCGCCAGCGGTACGCGCGTCGCGCGCGGCGCATAGACCAGCCGTGCCGCCAGTGCCGCGTCTTCCTCGTCAATCGCATCGCGGCCGGCCAGAATCGCCGCAGCACGCGCGGCACGCAAAGCGAACAGCGGCGCGCGCGCGGAATCGATGCCCAGCGTCGCGGCGGTTGCGGCGAGAACTTCGAGGATCTGCGGCGAAGGCGCGGCCATGGCGCGCGAATTGCTTGGCTGCGGGTTCCAGCCCTCCCACGGCGTGGGCTCCCACCGGCCTTCATGGCCGCCCAGAATGCGCATGTGATCCTGAAACGTGGTTTCGGTCAGGTCGATCCAGAACGCCAGCCGCTCGGCCAGGGCGGGCGGAACGCGCTCGTCTGGCTCGGCCCCGTCGTCCAGCGCGGCGACCAGAAACTGCGCTGGCCCGCGCAGCGCCGCGCCGTCGCGCTCGACCACCACTTCGCCGGTGTCGATCACCGCCGCCAGCCTTCCGGCCACCGCATCGGAAAGCCGCTCGGCCATCGGCACGACCACGACGCCGCCATGGGCCTCGGCCAGCAGCCCGGTGCGCGAGACGGCGCGGCCCAAGGCCAAAGTCGACGTCAGGTCGATCCCGCCCAAGAGCCGATCATCGTCGATATGCGCCGGGATTCGCCGCAGCGGCGCGCCTGCGGGCAGACCGCCGCGCATTTCTGCGATCAGCGCTTCGCGCACTTCGCCGCCGCCGCGCAGGACCATGCCGCCAAGGCCGGGATCGATCGCGCAAAGCCGCGCGGCAATCAGCGCCTCTTCGAAAGCGTCCGGTGAATCGATGTCGGCCTCAGAACCCTCGGGCGCATCCTCGCCCAGATCGCTCACGCCGACAGCCCCTCCAGCGCGCGCTCGATGCGCGCCGTCGAGCCGGTCTCATCGAGCACATTGCGCCGCAGCCGGTGGCGCAGCGCCATCGGCGCAACGGTGCGGATGTGGTCCGTCGTGGCGGTATCGGCTCCATTCAGCGCGGCCAGCGCGCGGGCCGAGCGCATCAAGGTGAGTTCGCCGCGCAGGCCATCCGCGCCGACCGCCATGCACAGCTGCGAGGCGAAGGTCAGCACGTCATCGGGCACCGCCACTTTGGCCAGTGCCGCCCGTCCGCGCGCGATCTGCTTGAGCGCCTTGCGCTCGTCCTTCTGCCAGATCTCGGCAAAAGCTTCGGGCGCGCGTTCGAACGCATCGCAGCGTTTCAGGATCTCGACGCGCTGCTTCAAGTCCTGCGGGGTGCGCACTTCGACCGACAGGCCGAACCGGTCGAGCAATTGCGGGCGCAGCTCGCCCTCTTCGGGATTGCCGCTGCCCACCAGCACGAACCGCGCCGGATGCCGCACGCTGAGGCCCTCGCGCTCGACCACATTCTCGCCCGAGGCGGCGACATCTAGCAGCAGATCGACGATATGATCCTCGAGCAGGTTCACTTCGTCGATATAAAGAAAGCCGCCATTGGCCCGCGCCAAGAGGCCCGGCTCGAACGCCTTGATCCCCGCGCCCAGCGCGCGCTCCAGATCGAGCGCGCCGACCACGCGGTCTTCGGTCGCGCCCAGCGGCAGATCGACAAATGGCACCGGCACATTGCCCTTGCGCGCGCTGCCATCCTGATAGCCTGCAGAAGCGGCAGGAATGGGCGGCAGCAGCGCGGCCAACGCGCGCACGGCGGTCGATTTGCCGGTGCCGCGATCGCCAAACACCATCACGCCGCCGATCCGGGCATCGACCGCGGCAATCATCAGCGCACGTTTCATTTCGTCTTGGCCGACGATGGCGGAAAAGGGGAACGACACTCGCATGCGATGCGTGTATCACGCGTTTGACCCTGCACAAGATGGACAATGCTTTTGCCCTCAACGCCGACCCTTGTTGCCATCGCCGTCGCCGTCCTGCTCGGAGGGCTGGGCGGACTGATGACGCCAATCGGCCCGTGGTACGGCAACTTGCGCAAACCCCCGCTGCAGCCGCCGAACTGGCTGTTTGGGCCGGCCTGGACGGTGATCCTCGGCCTCGCCGCCTGGTCGGCAATCATCGCTTGGAATGCGGCGGGCAATGCGGCCGAGCAGACCAGTGTGGTGATCCTGTTTGGCACCAACGCGGTGTTTCATGCGCTGTGGAGCCCGCTGTTCTTTCGCCTGCGCCGGCCGGACTGGGCGCTGATCGAGGTCGTGTTCCTGTGGGGCTCGCTGGTGGCGCTGGTTGTTGGCCTGCGGCCGATCTCGCATCAGGCGAGCAATCTCATCGTGCCCTATCTGGTGTGGGTCAGCTTCGCGGCCTATCTCAATGTCGGGATTGTCGCGCTCAATCGCCCGTTCGCGCGCCCTACAAAGCTGAGCGGCCAAAGCTGACTATTTGACACGCGGCACCCGCAATAATAGTCGGTAGGCCCGCGACAAAGGTGCCCCCGATGCTGTTTTTCGAGTGTGTTTCGATCCTGCCCGCCCGCGCCGGAGCAGTAGCATGACCCATGTCCGGATCGGCACGCGCGGTTCGCCACTTGCGCTGGTGCAAGCCAATATGGTGCGCGATCAGTTGATCGCGGCGCACGGCGTCACCGCCGAGATTGTCATCATCAAGACCACCGGCGACATCGTTCAGGACCGGGCGCTCGCCGAAATCGGCGGCAAGGCGCTGTGGACCAAGGAGCTCGACCGCGCGCTGCTGGGCGGCGAGATCGATTGCGCGGTGCATTCGATGAAGGATGTCGAGACGATCCGCCCAGCCGAGATCGTGATCGCCGCGATGCTGCCGCGCGCCGATGTGCGCGACCGGATGATCGGCGCGGCATCGATTGCCGATCTGCCGCAAGGCGCGACCGTGGGCACGAGTTCGCCGCGCCGGCGCGCGCAACTGCTGCGCTTGCGGCCCGATCTCAAGATCGTGCTGTTTCGCGGCAATGTCGATACCCGGCTCGCCAAAGTGGCGGCTGGCGAAGCGCATGCGACCTTGCTCGCGGCGGCGGGCCTCGAACGGCTGAACCGGCCCGATGTCGGTGTGCCCATCGCTTTGGACGAGATGCTGCCCGCCCCGGCGCAGGGCGCCGTCGGGATCGAGGCGCGGCAGGACGACGCTGCGATGCACGCCTTGCTCGCCGATCTGAATGACGCGCCGACATTCGTTTGCGTGATGGCCGAGCGCGCGCTGCTCGCCGCGTTGCACGCCGATTGCCATTCGCCGGTTGCGGCCCTTGCCGACGCATCGGGCATGATCCGGGCCGAGCTCTTCGCCGAAGACGGCAGCGCGCATGTGGCGGCAAGCGGGAGCGATCCGGCGGCGCTGGCGCGCGATTTGCTGGATGGCGCGCCCGAAAGCATCCGGCGCCTGTTTGCGGCCTGACCCCGGACAGGCGCACCAGCCCATGTCTGACCGGCCTGCTTCCCAACGTGTTTTCCTGATCGGCGGCACCGGCACGATCGGCCGCGCCGCGGCGCGCGCGCTGGTGCAGGCGGGGCACGAGGTGGTATGTCTGGTCCGCCCGGGCACCGCGCCGCTGCCCGAATTTGCCGGAGCGACGGTGAGGTTCGGGCAGGTGACCGACCCGGCCTCGCTGGCGCGCGATGGCTTTTGCGGCGAGCGGTTCGATGCGCTGGTCTCCTGCCTCACCTCGCGCACCGGCGCGCCAAAGGACGCCTGGGCCATCGAACATGACGCGCATGTCGCGGCACTCGATGCCGCCAAGGCGGCCGGGGTGCGCCACATGGTGCTGCTCTCGGCAATCTGCGTGCAGAAGCCGCTGCTGGTGTTTCAGCATGCCAAGCTCGCGTTCGAAAAAAAGCTGATGGAGTCCGGCATCGACTATTCCATCGTGCGGGCGACGGCGTTTTTCAAATCGCTCTCGGGCCAAATCGAGCGGGTGAAGCAGGGCAAATCGTTTCTGGTGTTCGGCGATGGCACCAAGACCGCGTGCAAGCCGATCAGCGATGACGATCTCGCGCGGTTCATTGCCGGGTGCCTAAACGCGCCCGACCGGCGCAACCGCATCTTGCCCATCGGCGGGCCGGGCGAGGCGATCACCCCGCGCCAGCAGGCGGAGCATCTGTTCGCGCTGCTGGGCCAAAAGCCGCGGATATCGGGCGTGCCGGTGGCGCTGCTCGACACGATCATCTTTGTGCTCTCTGCACTGGGCCGCGTGGTCCCCGCGATGCGCGACAAGGCCGAGCTGGCGCGGATCGGACGCTATTATGCCACCGAATCGATGCTCGTGCTCGACCCGGCGACCGGCCAATACAGCGCGGACGACACGCCATCGACGGGTTCGCAGACGCTGTTCGATTTCTACGCGCGGCTGATCGCGGGCAAGGCCAGCATCGACCGGGGCGAGCACGCGGTGTTCTAGAACCAGCCTTATTGGTGCGCGGGCGGTGCCTGACCGGCAAACGTGTCGCCGCCCAACGCACGGTAGAGCGCGACCGTGTTGCTGGCGCGCAGGAGGCGCGCGGCGACAAGCGAGCGCTGCGCCCCATAGAGCGCGCGTTGCGCATCGAGGCTATCGAGGAACGACAGCGCCCCGCCGCGATAGCTCCGATCGGTGAGGAAGGCGGCATCGCGCGCGGCGGCTTCCAGCGCAGTCTGCGCGCCGATCTGGTCGGCGATCGTGGCGCGGCGGGCAAGCGCGTCCGAAACCTCGCGGAAGGCGGACTGGATCGCGCGCTGGTAGGAGGCGGTCGCGCCATCGGCCTGCGCGCGGGCGGCGGCCAGATTGCCGCGATTGATGCCCCAGTCGAAGATCGGCAGCGCCGCCGACGCGCCTGCGCTGTAATTGAAGCTGCCGCCGGTGAAGAGCGAGGACAGCGCCGTGCTGGCAAGGCCGCTGAAGCTGGTGAGCGAAATGCGCGGGAAGAACGCGGCGCGCGCCGCACCGATGCGGGCATTGGCCGCGCGCAATTGGTACTCGGCCTCGACCACATCGGGCCGCCGCAGCAAGATGCTCGAATCGAGCCCGGCGGGAACCGCCGCGACAAGCCCATCGATGTCCTCGATGGCACCCGGCAGCTCCTCCACCGGGACGGGCACGCCGATCAGCAGATCGAGCGCATTGCGGTCCTGCTCGACGATGGTCGTGAGGTTCGCCAGATCGGAGCGGGCGGTGGCCTCGATGGTTTCGGCCTGACGCAAGTCGGTGCGCGGGGCCACGCCGGCTTTGAGGCGCGCGGCGGTGAGCGTGATGCTGCGCTCGGCGCTCGCGGCGGTCTGGCGCGCGATGGCAAGCAGACTGCGGTCGGCGGCGAGCGTAAAGTACACATCGGCAATATCGGCGGCGAGGGTCAGCCGGGTGGCGCGCGCGGCCTGTTCGGTGGCGAGATAGCTGTTGAGCGCCGTGTCGCTGAGGCTGCGCACCCGGCCGAACAGATCGAGCTCGAAGGCGGATTCGCCGATGTCGACGCTATAGCTGGTGCGGATGCCTCGGTTTGCACTGGTGCCGACATTGACCAGATTGCCGTTCGCGCCCTTGCGCACCGTGGCGCTGGCCGAAGCGCCGATGGCGGGCAGCAGCGCGGCGCGCTGCACCCGGTACAGCCCGCGCGCGGCGGCCAGATTGGCGAGCGCGCGTTTGAGGTCCTGATTGTTGTCGAGGCCCCGCGCGATCAGCGATTGCAGCCGGACATCGCGGAAAATCGCGCGGTGATCGAGCGCAGCGAGATCGGTTTCGCTCGCCAGCAAGGCCGGATCGGCGATCCGCCAGCCTGCGGGAACGGCGGGAACGGGCCGCACATATTTGGGTTGCAAGCTGCACGCACCGAGCGACACGAGAAGCATGGATAGCACAGCGCGCCTCATGCGGCTTTGCTCCTTGCGCTGAAAATCCGGCGCACCAGCACGAAGAACAGCGGCACGAAGAAGATCGCCAGCGCGGTGGCGGTGAGCATCCCGCCGATCACCGCAGTGCCGATTTCGATGCGGCTCTTGGCCCCCGCGCCAGTCGACAGCGCGAGCGGCAGCACGCCGAAAATGAAGGCGAGGCTGGTCATCAGGATCGGTCGCAGGCGCAGGCGCGCGGCCTCCAAGGCGGCATCCACCGCCGACTTGCCCGCCTTTTCGGCTTGCTCGGCAAATTCGATGATCAGGATCGCGTTCTTGGCCGACAGACCCATGGTGGTGAGCAGGCCGACCTGAAAGAACACATCGTTTTCCAGCCCGCGCAGCCACACCGCCAAGGCCGCACCAAGCAGCCCGACCGGGATGACGAGCATCACAGCGAACGGGATCGACCAGCTTTCATAGAGCGCGGCAAGGCAAAGGAACACCACCAGCAGCGAAAGAGCATAGAGCAGCGGTGCCTGATTGCCCGACAGGCGCTCCTGATAGGACAAGTCGGACCAGGCCACCGACGTGCCCGGCTGCTTGGCCGCCAGCGCCGCGATTGCGGTCATCGCTTCGCCCGAACTGCGCCCCTCGGCGGCCTGTCCCTGAATCTGGAAAGCCGGAGTCGCGTTGAAGCGCGCCAGATTGGACGGTGCCTGGCCCCAGCTGACGGTCGCGAAGGACGAGAACGGGGCCATGGCCCCGGTGCTCCCGCGCACGAACCAGCTGGCAAGGTCCTCCGGCCGGCTGCGATAGGGCGCATCGCCCTGCACATAGACGCGCTTGACGCGGCCCCGGTCGACGAAATCGTTGACATAACTGCCGCCCCACGCGGTGGCGAGGGTCTGGTCGACTTGCGCCGGTGACAGCCCCAGCGCGCCCAGTTTCTCGTCATCGATCGCGACATTCAGCGTCGGCGTGTCCTCCAGCGCGCCAAGGCGGACCGAGGCCAGAACCGGATCACTTTGCGCTTCCTGCACCAGCGCATCGCGCCGCGCCTTGAACTCGGCGCGGCTCAGCCCGCCGGTGTTGAGGAACTGCATCGAAAAGCCGTTCGACTGGCCAAGGCCGCGCACCGCGGGCGGGGATGTCGCGAAAAACTCCGCATCGCGCAGCCGCTTGCCCAGTTCGCGGGTGGCCCGCTTGGCAATCGCATCCGCGCTGAGCGCGCTGGTCGTGCGCTCGTCCCACGGCCTGAGCATCATGAACCCGCGCCCGGCATTCTGCCCGCCGCCGCCCCCGCCGCCGCCGCCTTGCCCCGTGACGGTGTAGATGACCTGCACGCCGTCCTGCATTTCGGTGCGGAAATAGTCCTGAATGACTTTCGCCACTGCTTCGGTACGCGGCTGGGTGGCCCCGGGCGGCAGGGTATACTGGATCTGGGCGCGCCCCTGATCCTCGACCGGCAGGAAGCTCGATGGCAGACGCGCGAACAGCACGATCAGCAGCACGACGATCGCACCGTAAGCCAGCATCGCGGGGCCAGCGCGCGCGATCGTGATCGCCACGCCATTGCGGTAGCGATCCGAGGTCCGGGCAAACCACGCATTGAACCGCGCGCCCAGCCCCGCCAGCCAGCCGCGCCATCCGGCCTGCGGTGCCCCGTGCGCCTCGCTGCGCTTCAGCAAGGTCGAGGTGAGCGCCGGGGTCAGCACCAGCGCGACCACGACCGAAAGCACCATCGAGGCGACGATGGTGATCGAGAACTGTTTGTAGATCACCCCGACCGAGCCGCCGAAAAACGCCATCGGCAGGAACACGGCGGAGAGCACGAGCGCGATGGCGATCAGCGCGGTCTGGATCTCGCCCATCGATTTGATCGTCGCATCGTGCGCCGAGATGTCCGGCTCCTCGTCCATCACCCGCTCGACATTTTCGACGACCACGATAGCGTCGTCCACCAGCAGGCCGATCGACAACACCATGCCAAACAGGGTCAGCGTGTTGATGCTGAAGCCCGCGATGGCCAGCACGCCGAAGGTGCCGAGCAGCACCACCGGCACCGCGATCGCCGGAATGAGCGTGGCGCGCCAGCTTTGCAGGAACACGAACATGACGATGACCACCAGCACGATGGCCTCGATCAGGGTCTTGACCACTTCTTCGACCGACAGCTGGATGAACGTGGTGCTGTCGACCGGATAGCCGAATTTGAAGCCATCGGGAAAAGTCTTCGACTGTGCCTCGACTTCGGCCTTGACCAGCTTGGCGGTCTTGAGCGCGTCCGCGCCGGGAGCAAGCTGCACGGCAAGGCCCGTCGCCGGGTGGCCGTTGAAGCGGCTGACGACGTTGTAGTTTTCCGAGCCCAGCTCGACGCGCGCCACATTCCCTAGCAGGACGCGCGATCCGTCGCTTTGCGTCTTGAGCACGATCCGGCGAAATTGCTCGGGCGTGGTCAGCCGCGAGCGCGCGGTGACGGTGGCGGTGAGCCGCTGCTCGTCGGACGAGGGCTGCGCCCCGATCTGGCCCGCCGCCACTTGCGTGTTCTGCGCCTGGATCGCGGCAGTCACGTCGGACGGAATGAGGTTTACCGCCGCGAGCTTGAACGGATCGAGCCAGATGCGCATGGCATATTGCGCGCCGAACACGTTGACATCGCCCACGCCCTGAATCCGGCCGATCCGGTCCTGCAAGTTCGAGACGAGGAAATCGGCCACATCGTTGTTGGTGACGCGGTCGGTCTCGTCATAGACCGAGACGATCATCAGGAAGTCGGCGCTCGATTTGGTGACCGAGAGCCCCTGCTGCTGCACCTGCTGCGGCAGGCGGGCCAAGGCCTGCTGCACTTTGTTCTGCACCTGAACCTGAGCAATGTCGGGATTGGTGCCCTTGGCAAAAGTTGCGGTGATCGTCGCCGAACCCGCCGACGTAGAGGACGAGGTGAAATAGAGGAGGCCGTCGATGCCGGTCAGCTGCTGCTCGATGATCTGGGTGACGCTCGATTCGAGCGTTTCGGCCGAAGCTCCGGGATAGCTCGCGCGGATATTGACCGCAGGCGGCGCGATATCGGGATATTGCTCGATCGGCAGCGTGAACACCGCGCCCAGCCCGCCGAGCATGATGACAATCGCGATGACCCACGCGAAAATCGGCCGATCAATGAAGGTTCGCGAGATCATCCGGCTATGGGCGAACGCTGCGATGATCTTTGGGGCTTCCGGTCGGCAGCCGGCTTTGAACCTGCGGCGACGGGGACGATCTTGCCGCCCGGCTTGATCTTGCCCAGTCCTTCGACGATCACCCGGTCGCCGGGCTTGAGGCCGCCGGTGACCAGCCATTGGTCGCCGATCGTGCGCTCGGCGATGATGTCCCGGCGCATCGCGGTATTGCCGGGCCCGACCACCATGACCGTGGCCCCGCCCTTGGGATCGCGCGAGACGCCCGCTTGCGGCACGAGCAGGCCGCGCGCCACGGTGGCCTGCGACAGCAACGCGCGGACATACATGCCGGGCAGCAACAATCCGTCGGGATTGGGGAAGCGCGCCCGCAGGGTGACCGTGCCGGTGCTGGCATCGACCATCGCCTCGGCAAATTGCAGCGTGCCGGACGAACCATACCGGCTGCCGTCCTCGAGCGTGAGATCGACCGCAGTGGACGACGGCGTGGACGCGCCCGAGGCCAGCGCGCGCCGCAGCTTCAAGAGATCGGCGCTGGACTGCTGGATATCGACATAGATCGGATCGAGCCGCTGGATCGTGGCGAGCGGCGCGGCCTGATTGGCGGTGACCAGCGCGCCGGTGGTGGCGAGCGCGCGCCCGATCCGCCCGCTGATCGGCGCGGGAACCCGCGTGAAGCGCACGTTGATCTGCGCGGTATCGAGCTGCGCGCGCATCTGCGCGACGCGCGTCGCGGCCTGGTGCGCGGCGGAAAGGGCATCGGCGTAGTCCTGCCGGCTCACTGCTTCGATATCGGCGAGGGGGCGCAGCCGCTCGGCCTTTTGCGCGGTCGAATTGCGCGCGGCTTCGGCGCCGTGAAGGTTGGCCTGGGCTTCGTTGGCGGCGGCGCGGTAAAGGCTGGGGTCGATCTGGTACAGCGTCTGCCCCGCGCGCACCAAGGCACCTTCGGTAAACAGCTTGGCGCGGATCACCCCCGATATCTGCGGGCGCACTTCGGACATCTCGAACGCAGCGGTGCGGCCCGCCAGCACGACCGGGACCGCCACCGCTTCAGGCCGGACAACCACGAATCCAGCTTCGGGGGTGGGCGGGGTCCGCTTGGCCGGCGCACCCGAACAGGCCGCGAGCAGGACGGAAAGCGCCAATGCGGTGCAAAGAGCGATCCCATCAGAACCATATCGGCGCGTTGCAATTCTGGCGACACCTTTGGTCCGCCGGGGTCCGGTCTTCACGTTGGAACGGGGCCTTTCTCGCTCGCCTGCAATCACGCTCTGCGCGTTTGCCGCCTAACACAAGCGAGCAGATTGCGCGATAACCGCTTTGTAAGCGCGGCAAACCGGAAGCGACATCAGCTTTTATGCGGAGGCAGCGCTCCGAACGGGCGCTTTAGAACCGGCGTTCGACCGAGAGATTCACGCGCGGGGTCTTGTTCTTGGTGGCGGCGCGCACCGCATTGATCGGAACTGCCGCTTCGACCGACAGCCTGAGCCGCCCGATCCCGGCGCGCAGACCGCCGCCGGTCGAGGTCAGTTCGCCGCCGCCATAGCCGCCGGCAAGGTTCCAGATATGCCCGCCATCGATCACCGCGAAGGGTTCGACCCAGTCGATCCCGCCCACCGGCTCTGCCCGCCGCCAGCGCAATTCGCCCGAGGCCATCACGCCGCTATCGCCAAAGCGCTCCCAGAAATCGAACGCGCGCCCGAACGAGGGACCGCCGAGGCCGATCTCCTGCGTGGCGAGGAGCGGGCGATCGGCAAGCTGGCCATTGGCCGCGATCCGCACCGAAAGGCCGCTGCCGAGCGGCTGGATCCAGTCGGTCCAGAAAAATCCCTTGGTAAACACCCCGCTGGCGTCGGACCGCGAGGCGCGCGGATCGCCGGGACCGGTCGCTCCGGCCAGCGCGAACCCGCGCGTCACGCCCAGCCCGCCCGAAAGGCGGCTGTTGCCGATACGCGAGGTGGCGTAGATCCAGCCAGTCGCCGTTGCCGTGCTGTCGCGCAGATCGGGCGCGCCGTTGTACGTGCCCACGACCCGCTGCAGCGCCACTTCGGCATTGGCCCAAACGCTGATGCGATTGGCGCGTTTGAGCGGCGTGCTGAGCAACACGCCGACATAGGTGCTGTTGCTTTTGACACCGCTGCGCGACGGCGCGGCGCGGCCATACGATCCGGTAAAGGCGAGCTGGGTGCCGCCGGTGCCGAGGCTAAGGGCATAGCGCGCGGAGACATAGGCCAGCTGGCGCGGATCGGCGGGCGTGACCACCGCCTGCACCGACAAAGAATCGCCGTCGTCGGCCAGCCCGATGAAATCATAGCGCAGCCGCGCGCGCACCGGCCCCAGACCGCGCGAGCCATACGTATCCACCCCGATTGCGCCATTGCCGCGATCTTCGCGGACCTCGACCACCAGCACATTGCCGATATCTTCGCGCACCAGCCGGGTCGAGGCGATCTCGATCCCCGGGACATCACCCGCCAGCAGCAGCTGCCGCTCGAGCACTTCGCGGCGAACCCCGCGCCCGGTGATCCGATCGAGTATGCGCTGCACCTGCGCATTTTTCGATCCGGTCATGCGGACAAGCGCGATATCGCCTTCGTCGATGCGCACCGTCACCATCCCGGCGCTCACCGTCTGGGGCGGAACCGAAGCGGTGGCAAAGACCTAGCCGCGTTTGCGCGCCACCGCCGCGACGGCCCGGGCCAGTTCCTGCAAGTCCTGCTTCGACGCCAGCTTGCCAACATAATCGGAGATCGCGGGCGCGAAAGCCTCGCGCGGCAAGGCCGGAGCACCTTCGACATTGACCGC